>ENA-UOWO01000876-UOWO01000876.1-activated-sludge-metagenome-genome-assembly--contig:-NODE-876-length-41814-cov-11.077396_pt1 | contig 41814 bp, 29 predicted proteins | sample MGYA00238148_ERZ761564 | MGnify/ENA primary metagenome ERZ761564 (study PRJEB28885, sample SAMN05720194) | activated sludge metagenome | isolation source: Anaerobic digester | place: USA... | reverse complement strand
GGTGAAATTTTGAACGAGCGCTCCAATTTTTTACCCAAAACCAAGCTCAGCAATTTTTTCTCCCCGCGCTGCACCACGACCAATTTCACTTTATCTCCGGGCAACTGGTCTTTGATCATGTTGCCAAAAGGAAAGGCGTTAGCGGGCTGATTGTCAATCTCCAGAATGATGTCCCTGCGGCGCAATCCCGCCTGCCAGGCCGGCGAATCGAATTCTACAGCAGTAATCACGGTACTATCTTTGGCCACACGGGTTGTGACCCCCAACCAGCCCCCCGGCACCGTTTGTCGCTCCAGGTCAATGTGGAGACCGGCTTGATCCAAGTATTTGGTGTAATCAAGTTCCGTGGTGCTACCGACGTAGCGAAACAGTTCTTCCAGATTGGTTCCCGCGATGTCTTCACATACTTTGCGAAATTCCTGCTCCGTAAATCCCCGTTGCTGTTTGAGGTAGTATTCCTGGTACAGGGTGCGCATCACATCGTCCAGCGATTTTTTGTTGCCCGTGAGGTAGCGAATGTGCAAGTCGAACATCCAACCCACGATGGGGCCTTTGTCGTAATAAGAAATGGTTTTGTTCACCTCATCTCCGGTGCGGCCAAAAGGGCCATCGCTCCAGGTTTCGTAACTGGCTTGCAGGAGGGTTTGATACAAACGCCCAGGTTTGTCTTCAAAACCCTGGATGTTTTTGCGGAGCGCTTCCAATAATTCTTCATCACTACACAAACCAGCCCGGCGCAGCATCAGGTATTCGTAATACACAGTAAGCCCTTCCGAGATCCAGAGCTGATTCGTACGACTACCCTGGTCGTAGTCAAAAGGCCCGAGTTCAATGGGGCGGATGCGTTTGACGTTGTAGTGATGAAAATATTCATGGGCCAAAAAAAACAAGGTACGCAGGCGGCTTTGGGGGTTGTTTTGGCTTTCGCCCGTAAAGGCAAAAGTAGTCGAGTTGAGGTGTTCGATGCCGCCGCCACCGGGGCCGATGGCGATGAAGGTATAGTCTTGGTAAGGGATGTGGCCGATGAGGTCTACCGAGGCTTGCACGATTTTTTGTAGGTCATTCATCAACCTGACTTTGTCAAATTGCCCCAATTTGTAGCCGATGAAGCGGTGGGTTTTTCCTGCAACGCTGAACGGAGGCAGTTCTTCCAGATTACCCACCAACAGCGGGCTATCGTAGAGAATGTCGAAATTGGCCGCCTTGAAGGTGTAAGGTTTCCCCGAAACAACCTCCAGTCCGGTTGCGATATTTTTCCATGAAGAAAATGGAACAACCTGTACAAGCGAAGGGTGCGCAAGGTGGCCAACCGGATACATAAATACCCCGCCCGGGAGAATGTAGCCCCGTTCTTCATCCAGGTAGGGCGTGGCCACAAAAGAACGCTGCGTTTTGACCTGATAATTCAACACGATGCCCCGGCGGGAAACTGCATGCACGCGCCAGGTATTGTCGTTGATTTTTTCCCACTGCAAGGGTTTCCCTTTGCTGTCAAGGGCTTTAAACTGCTCAACGTATTGGGCAAAATCCAGGCGTTGGTAGTAGCCGGGCGTCCAAACGGGCATTTTAAAATCAATGGATTCCACGCCGAAACCCTGGCATTGCAGGTTGACCTGAAAAATGTGCGCAGCGGGTTGTTCCATCGAAATGGTAAAAGTAATGGAACTTGGACGAGCCAGCAGCACTGTAGTTGAAATGATCAAGAGCAACAATAAACAACTGAATTTGGCTGTGGATTTCATAGAAAAGGCTTAAGGCTCACCTTCCCTATCAAAAACAGGTGGGGTGAATTGAAGTAGAAAGATAGGATTTTATTGCAACAGGAGGCTTTTAAGTCTTCAAACTTTGCAGCTGATTTTTCTCAAAAGCTCCCGTTGCAAAACCAATCAAGGTACATTCAAAACACCCCACTTGTGGAAGTGAAAAGCGAATAGCGAATAGCAACACACAATCTGTATTTCCTGATCAAATTTGCCAATAAAAATAACATCGCTTTTCATTTTTTACTTTTCGCTTTTCGCTTTTCACTATTCACTATTCGCTTTTCGCTTTGGCCAGGTTTTTTGGCGTTTCTAATTTGGGCTGAGCCATCAAATAAGTGTAAATTGCTTTTAGTGCTTCATCGTCTTGCTGAGCGATGTTTTGCCAGGGCATGAATTTTTGATCAAGTTTTTTGCCTTCGGGAGTGACTCCGGATCGAATGGTTTTTATAAAGCCTTCTTCCCCCCATTTGGCCAAATTCCCACCGGGGGTAATGTTGGCTCCAGCTGGTCCAGCTGGGTCATGGTTTGGAGCACCATTTAGTTGTTCGCCATGACAGGCCCGGCATCCACTTACTTGCACCAGGTAAGCGCCATAAACCCTGCTATCCTTTTTGGTAGGACTGGTTTTCAACTTGGCGTTATGATCCAGGTATTCCGCAGGAATTGGTTTACCTAATGCACCAGCCTGTACCAAAACCTTGGCCAATAAGGTAAATTGGGAGTCTTCCCAATCCTTTTTGACCGGAGGAACAGTTTTGATGTACGCGATGATCTGGCTGAGGTGTTCTTCGCTTAGTGAATGAAATTCATTGGCAGGCATGATGAACAGTGGGCGACCACCGAGTCCAACTCCGTGTCGAATAGCCCGAACCCAATCGGCGTCGCGGTACGCCTTGGTCACTCCAGCCGGAGTTAAATTAGGTGCGATCAGCACACCAAAAGCAGGGTCATTTAGAAATTTGGTACCTTCCAATTGGTTGCCATGGCAATGGGTACAAAGATTGTTGACCCATTTTTTACCTTCAGCCAGACTCAGTGAATCTTGTGGAATTTTCAGGCTGACTGGTTGAATGTCGTAGTTTTTTTTCAGCCTTTGATTGTAGGAAGCATTCATCAGGAAAACGGTACAAAAAAGGATGAATAAAACTCCGCCCAGGATGATGCCAGTCCATTTGAGTATTTTTCTCATGGCCCAAAAAGTTTTAAGTGTTAATGGATGAATTGATTGTGCTTTGAAAGCAGCATAAAGATAAGGGCGAGATCTACCGCTAATCCAGCGTAGATGTGCGTAAACGGACTACGCAGATCTGCGTAATTCGATCAAAAATGAGGTGAAATAATTTTAGACAAGCTTATTTTTGATGGCCAATTGCACCAAACCGGCAATGCCCTTTATCTCTAGTTTTTGGATCAGGTTGTTGCGGTGGGTATCCACGGTGCGTGGGCTGATGAAGAGTTGCTGGCCGATTTCAGTGCTGGAAAAACCCTGCGCGACCAGTTTTAGGATTTCGAGTTCTCTCTCGCTGAGCAGTTCCAGTAAAGCTTGGTTTTGAATGGAAGCAGCAGGTTTGGCGAGGGCAAGCGCAACCTCGCCAGCAAAATATTTCTCCCCTTTGTGCACCTTAAAGATGGCACCAGACAGTTCTTCGATGGAGGTGTTTTTGAACAAAAACCCATCCGCACCTTTTTCGATGGCTTGCTGGATGATGCTGCGCTCGTTGAGCATGGTGAGCATGATGACTTTTATGCCGAAATAATCATTTTTGAGCTGCTCTAAAGTTTCCAATCCATTCATGAGGGGCATTTCGTAGTCAAGCATTACAACATCAGCCCTAATCCCCCGACGAAAGGCATCCAGGACTTCGCGACCATTAGCAGCATCTGCTACAATTTCAACCTGTGGAATCTGTTCTAAAATTGACACAAACCCTTTCCGCACCAGTTGATGGTCATCGGCAATCAATACCCTGATTTTTGGCTCCATAATCTGTTATTTTTCAGGATCATTCAGTGGTATGCGGATGATAGAAATGGTTCCTTTAGGTGTAGCTCCCTCCGTTTGAAAAACCCCACCAAGGGTGCTCACCCGGCTGAGGATGTTCAATAGGCCCATACTTCCCTGTGCTCTGGCCCGTTCAAAATCAAAGCCTTGTCCATCGTCTTCCATGCGCAGAATCAGACTCCCTCCCGCTAAGTACAGGATCACCAATACCTTACCTGCATTGGCGTGTTTGACAATGTTGTTGAGCAATTCCTGAGCCACCCGATACACCCCAATCTCTACTTTTTCATCCAGGTGCTCGGGTACCAGGCTAGTTTCAAACTCGTATTGCAATGCCGTACTTTGTAGGGTATTGCGCAGCAACATTTCCAGGCTTGGCGCTAGTCCGTGCTGCTCCAGCATAGGCGGCAACATGGTATGGGAGATGTTGCGCACTTCGGTACAAGATTCGTCCAGCTGATGGGCCAATTGTCCAATTTGCAGGGCTTCTTGAGGTGCAACGTTGGCAATTTTGGATTGTAAGGCACTGAAACCCAGTTTGAGGGCCACCATTTCTTGTGCGATGCCATCGTGTAAGTCTTTGGCGATGCGTTTGCGCTCGGCTTCCTGAGCTTCGATTACCGCATTGAGGCCCAATTGTTGTTCCTCAATAAGGGCGGCATCCAGCTCCACTTTTTTGCGCAAGCGGAAGCGATTCCAAAATAGCCAACCGAGCAAAACGAAAGCCAATAGCCCCACCACCAAGCCCCAAATCCAGGTTTTTTGGCGAAATAAAACGCTCTCCTGTTTTTCAATTTTAAGTTGCTGATTGGCAATCTCGGCCTCTTTTTTCTGGGTTTGGTACTTGGCTTCCATGTCCGCCAGGACTTTAGAATTGTCGATGGTAAACAAGGAGTCGTCCAGTACCATGAATTTTTTGTACCAAATCAATGCCTCTTTAGATTGCCCCAATAACTCATACGAGCGAGCTATCTCCTCATAGTACACCGCAAGTGGATCGAGCAATTTCAATTTTTGCATGATGGCATATCCCTTCATAGCGAAGTCCAGTCCTTTTTGGGGCTCGCCTAGAGAATTGTAGACTGCCGCACTGTTGACATACGGAAAAACCAGGTTGGTTTCCCGATTGGCTTCTAGCAAATACTGGATGGATTTTTCACAATTGGGGATGGCTTCCTGGTTCTTACCGGTTTCATGGAGTAGATGACACACTCCACCGAGCATAACTCCAGCTACAAATTTATTGTCGTTTTTAAGCGCCATTGCGATGCCCTTATAGGAGTAGTCCAGCGATTTTTCAAAGTCTTTTTTGGCCCCATGGGCCACAGCCAGGTTATTGTAGGTGAAAATGGTGCGGCGCTCGTCGCCCGTTTTGAGGCGTATTTCCAATGCTTTTTCCAGGTATTCAATGGCTTTATCATGCAATTCAGCATCTGAATACACATTGCCGAGGTTGCTGTAAGCAGATGCTGCATTTTCCAAATCGCCCATTTTTTCCCGCAATTTGGCTCCCAGCAGCAGGTAATATTGAGCTGAATCGTTTTGGAAAAAATCCTGATAGGTACCCCCTAGCCCATTGTAAGCATCTGCCTGGATGGCTAGATCTTTGATTTTTTTGCCTATCGCAAGTTGTTTTTTGAGCGCCCGAATCGCCGCTTCTTTTTCTCCTTTGTCCTGATAAGCTTTTCCCCGTACGTGCAAGGCATTGGCTTCTCCTTTGAGTGAATGGGCAGCCTTAGCCATTCGTTCCAGGGTATCGGCATAGGCAAATGAAGCTTCCAGGTTTTGTATTTGAGTTTCTTGCGCCAGTGCGTAATACGTTTCAATTCTTTTCTCCGGATCGGTTTCTTTACGAAATTCCCGACGCAGGCTGTCCGCCAGGGGGCTTTGTCCTGCCACGGCGCTGATGATTAGAGCAAAAAGGATGGTTAAAGGTGTTTTTCTCATACTACCCCGAATTTTACCAGGATCAATTTCCCGGTTGAGGTCAACACATTGCACACCAACCTTGGTGTTTACAGGCCCTAATGTATACAAAATCCAGCAATTCCTCATTGAACAATCTAGTAATTCTCCCCGTTTAAACCACTGAAAAAATTACCTTTGCGCAACCTACGAAAGTATACAGCCGAATATGACCAAAAAAGAAATCGACCAAAACCTGAACGAGGACAACATGAAGCTGCAACTCTCCCGTTTGCAGCATCGTTTTGAAAAAATAAAACTGGGTGGCGGGGAAAAACGCATTGCCCAACAGCACGCCCAAGGCAAAATGAGCGTGCGCGAGCGGGTAAATTACCTCATTGATCCCGACACTTCATTTTTGGAAATTGGTGCATTTGCGGGTTATGACATGTACCCGGACGAAGGCGGTTGCCCTGCGGGTGGAGTGGTAGTCGGGATTGGTTACGTGCGGGGCCGGCAATGTGTCATCGTAGCCAATGATGCCACGGTGAAAGCGGGCGCCTGGTTTCCGATCACGGGCAAAAAGAACCTGCGGGCACAAGAAATCGCTATGGAAAACCGCTTGCCCATCATCTATCTGGTGGACAGTGCCGGGGTGTTTTTGCCCATGCAGGACGAAATTTTTCCCGACAAAGAACATTTTGGCCGCATTTTCCGCAACAACGCCAAAATGTCGAGCATGGGCATCCCCCAGATCGCCGCCATCATGGGCAGTTGTGTAGCGGGTGGGGCTTATCTGCCAATCATGTCGGACGAAGCCCTAATCGTGGAGGGAACCGGGTCCATCTTCCTGGCCGGGCCCTATCTGGTCAAAGCCGCCATCGGTGAAGACGTGGACAAAGAAACCCTCGGTGGAGCCAGCACGCAAAGTGAAATTTCCGGCGTAACGGATTACAAAGTCCCCAATGACCAGGTCTGCCTGGATACCATCAAGGATTTGGTGGACAAATTGGGGCATTTTCCCAAAGCGGGATTTGACCGGGTTGAGGCTACTGATCCCGGGGTTGAAGAAAGCCAGCTCTTGCGCATTTTCCCCAATGATCCGTCCAAACCCTATTCCACGTTAGAGATCTTGCATTGCCTGGTTGACGATTCCAAACTCACGCAGTACAAAGAACATTACGGCAAAACCATCATCTGTGCTTACGCCCGCATCGACGGCTGGGCGGTGGGCATCGTGGCCAACAACCGCGAAGTGGTGCGTAATGCCAAAGGGGAAATGCAATTTGGCGGGGTGATTTATTCCGACTCTGCAGACAAAGCCACGCGGTTTATCCTGAATTGCAATCAGAAAAAAATACCTTTGGTGTTCTTACACGATGTAACGGGCTTCATGGTAGGCTCGCGTTCCGAACACGGGGGCATCATCAAAGACGGCGCCAAAATGGTGAATGCGGTGGCCAACTCCACAGTACCCAAGTTCAGCATCGTGATGGGCAACTCCTACGGTGCAGGCAACTACGCCATGTGTGGCAAAGCTTACGACCCCAGGCTCATCGTTGCCTGGCCTACGGCTAAAATTGCCGTGATGGGTGGCTCACAAGCGGCCAAAACCCTCATGCAAATCCAGGTTGCTTCCCTCAAATCCAAAGGGGAAGTGCTGGACACGGAGACCGAGCAGCAATTGTTCAACGAAATAAAAGACAAATACGACCAACAAACCTCTCCCTACTATGCCGCTGCCCGTCTGTGGGTTGACGCCATCATCAGCCCGTTGGAAACCCGCAAGGTGATCTCCATGGGCATTGAGGCCGCGAATAATGGCGTTGTGGAGAAGTTTAATGTGGGAGTCATACAGAGTTGAGGAGGTTGAGAAGTTGAGGCTACCGCGAGCGACAAAGCGTAACGAAGCCTTAACTAAAAATATTTCTAGTGGCAGCTATGTCACTTGCGGTAGCCTCAACTTCTCAACCTTCTCAACTTCTCAACTAAAGAAGATGAATTTTATCGCAAAAACACTCGCCGGCCTCGAACCCGTGCTGATCGAAGAGTTAAAAATCCTGGGGGCTGAAAACATCCGCCTGGGTAAGCGGGCCGTTTTTTACGAAGGCGACATAGATTTGATGTACCAATCCAATCTGGAGTTGCGTACAGCCTTGCGTATTTTGGTGCCCATTGGTCATTTCAAAGTGCGGAATGAAGACGATTTGTACCACAAAATTGGAAAATTCGACTGGTCGGAATACATGAGTGTAGACGATACGCTGGCCGTAGATGCGGTGACCAGTTCCTCCCTCATCCGGCACTCAAAATTTGCCGCGCTGCGCACTAAAGATGCCATCGTGGATCAGTTCCGCAAAAAGTTTGGCCGCAGACCGGATGTCAATACCGAATCCCCCACTTTGCGCCTCAACCTGCACATTGGTGAAGATGATGTAACCCTGGCCCTCGACAGCAGCGGAGAATCACTGCACCGCCGTGGCTACCGGGTGGATAGCGTGGAAGCCCCCATCAACGAGGTACTCGCTGCCGGGATGATTTTGCTTTCGGGTTGGGAATGTGACTGTGATTTCATCGATCCCATGTGTGGCTCGGGCACCTTGCCCATCGAAGCGGCCATGTTGGCGTATAATATTCCTCCTCAGATCAACCGGCCAAGTTTTGCCTTCATGCGTTGGGAGAATTTTGACAAAAAAGGCTGGGAAAAAGTGCGCGAAGAAGCGATCCTTTCCCAAGTGGTTTTTCAGCACAAAATTTACGCTTCGGACATTGATTTTAAAGCCGTCAACAGTGTAGGGTACAACATCGAAAAAGCTGGACTGGAAGGCAAAATCCAGGTGAGCCGCGAGCGCTTTGAAAACGTCATACCCAGTTCTGAAAACGGCCTGCTCATGATGAACCCACCCTACGACGAACGGATGGAACTGGAAGATGGACAGGCTTTTTACAAAGGTCTGGGCGACACTTTCAAGAAGAACTGGGCTGGCCATTCGGCCTGGATCATCAGTTCCAATCTGGAAGCGGTGAAATCGGTAGGCTTGCGGCCTTCACGGCGCATTCCGTTGTTCAATGGAAAACTGGAGTGTCGGCTTTTGCGCTATGACATGTATCCCGGGAGCAAACGGGTGAGAGATGAAAGAGAAGAGATGAAAGATGAAATAAGAGAGATAAAAGAGGAGCAAAAGGGGACGGATGAAGATTGGTAGTATTGGATACAACAAGGTTCCATGGTTGACAACCTTGTTGTATCTTCTTGTTGTTCAATTTAGTATTTCGATTGAACCAATGTATGAACATCAGGGGGACCAGCTAAAAAAGAAGCATATTTTTCAAGTAATTTTTCAGATTCTTCTTTACTGAATCGTTCTTGAAATAAAGGAAGAATTCCATAATCCCCATTTTCAACAAGTGGATCCATGACAAAAGCATAAGTCCAGGTTTTGTTTTCATTTTGTGCAGAAGGAGTCAGCCACCTGGTTTTTTGGTACTTCTCTTTCGTCAAAGGGTTTTTAGATTTGGAGAGTAAATCAAAAAAAATCTCGTTCATGAATTTTTCATACTCGATTTTAGACTCATCTTTTACGTAGTTGATGATCATCATCACTTTTCCACTCTCCTTTGCCCTCATTACTTCCTTCGATTGAGCAAAGCCATTTTTCGGAATGAGCATGGACATTAATACTAGGACACTTAAGAAAATACGATTTTTCATAAACTTAGGTTTTTAGTACGGTTAAATAGGTAAAGATTAACAACCAGCAACTATTTCTTCAGTCTGGCAAAACATTGTTGCTTGATTCATAGCTGATTCTGTAAATTTACACTAATTTTTAATACTTATCTTAATGAAATAGCATGAGTCTATTGTTCAGTTTTTAAAGCACTGCAACCTTAAAAGTCTTTTCTTTGCGTTCCGAAACGAACCAGATCAACATGATTGGCCAAAACATTGCCCAGGCGGCGGAGTTACTGAAGCGCGGAGAAGTGATTGCGATCCCGACCGAAACCGTGTATGGTTTGGCCGGGAATGCACTGGATGACCACACCGTGGCCAAAATTTTCGCCATCAAACAGCGGCCTTCTTTTGATCCACTCATTGTGCATGTGCCCGATTGGCAAAGCCTGGAAAACTGGGTTCAAAACATTCCAACTGCCGCCCTGCAATTGGCGCAACAGTTCATGCCTGGCGCGCTAACGCTACTTTTGGAAAAAAAAGAAACCATTTCCGATCTGGTCACTGCGGGTTCACCCCTGGTGGCCATGCGGATACCCGCTCATCCCCTTGCGCAGGAATTGCTGCGTTTGCTTCCTTTTCCACTGGCGGCGCCCAGTGCCAATCCATTTGGCTACATCAGTCCTACCCGTGCCGAACACGTGGCCCAACAATTGGGCGATAAAATTCCGTACATCCTGGATGGGGGACCTTGTACCATTGGACTGGAAAGCACCATTGTCGGTTTTCCGGAGGGGCGCACCACGATTTTCCGCAAAGGTGGAATTCCCGTAGAAGCCATTGAGGCGGTGATCGGACCAGTGCAGGTGCAGGCCCATTCCAGTTCCAATCCGCAAGCACCAGGTATGCTCAAAAGTCATTATGCACCACGGATTCCGCTGGTTTTGGGTAAGTTGACTGAACTCATTCCACAACACCAGGGCAAAGTCATTGGGGTACTCAGTTTTCAAGAAAGATACCCGGAGATACCCTCTGAACGACAGTTTGCGTTATCTTCGTCAGGTGATTACACTGAAGCTGCTCGAAATCTTTTTTCGGCCATGCGTTATTTGGATCAATTGCCACTTGATTTGATTGTAGCCGAACTCTTACCCGAAGAAAACCTTGGACGGGCCATAAATGATCGTTTGAGGCGAGCATCCAGCAAAAATTAATCAACCAAGCGAGGTCATACTCTGTTACCTATTTTTATTCACAGACTGTTAAAAAACCAAATCAGTATGCGTTTCAACAAAATCATGATGGCCCTGACGATGGTGTTGGCCATTTTTGCATCTACCGCCCTTCAGGCACAAGACAACAAAGCCCAACGGCCCAGCCCTCCTAAAACTGTTGTACGGCAGTTGGACTCACTCAGCATCAACGTGGTTTACAATGCGCCTTCGGTAAAAGGTCGTTCGATCTGGGGCGCCCTGGTTCCTTATGGCAAAGTTTGGCGCACGGGTGCCAATGAGGCTACGACTTTCGAGGTGAACAAGTCAGTAATCATTGAAGGTCAAAAACTTGCAGCGGGTAAATATTCCCTGTTCACCATCCCTGGTGAAAAAGAATGGACGGTTATTTTCAACAAAGAAGCCAGCCAATGGGGAGCCTACAGTTACAAAAAAGAAATGGACGCCCTGCGTGTAAGCGTTAAACCAGGCAAATCCAAGTTGTTTGTAGAGCAACTGGCCATTGATGTATCTGAAAAAGGAGAAGTCAGTGTGGCTTGGGAAAATGTACAAATCAGTTTCGAAGTAAAAGAAGCCAAATAAGCGCCCAATCATAATTAATGGCACTTAAATGCTTCAGTTTAGGGACAGGCTCTTGCCTGTCCCTAAAAATTCAATCCTTCTTCTTATTTTTGCCCCAGCTTAATCAATACTCACTCCATGAAACGTTTGATCACATCTACATTGCTGCTTTCCCTTGTCTCGTTCAGCATCAGCGGCTGCAAAAACGAACCCAAAATTGATAAAGACGACCTCTTGGGCCGCTGGGAGATTCGGGAAGCCTATCGCAATGAAAAAAAATCAGAAGACCTGATGGGGCTCTTCTTTGAATTTTTTGGCGATGGGAAAATGCTCACCAACATGTCGGGGGCTACCACAGAATCACAGTACGAGCTCAAAAAACAAACCTTGATGCAACGCGGTGGAGACATGGAAGCCGACTACGAAATCACGAGCCTGAACGATACCAACCTGGTACTCGTGACGACCTTGCGCGAATACAATTTCCGCTTTGTACTGGGCAAAAGCATTCAAATCAACTAGAAATGCCAGTTGAGTCCAAACCGCAATGACAAAGGAGATTGTGATGTAAAAGGGCTGGGATTGACGTTGTACAGCACCAAAATTTCACTTCGTGCCGAGCCCATGCCACCCTGCAACAAGCCGATACCAACGTGTATATTGTTGGCATTGACCCTTTGTATTTCCAATCCATTTGAAGTATAAAAAGGAACCGCCTGGTTCGCGTATTCGTATTCAACATGGCCAAAAAACTGTTCAACGAATTTATAGCGGCTGAACACTCCAGCAGTCCAGGTCAGTGGTTGAGCGCGTACCACTTGGCCGTTACTCAAACGTTGGCTGTAATAGCTGTACAAAAAACCTACCCGTGGTCCAACTGAAAAATTCGGGGTCAATTTGTAGCCCAACATCGGGCTGATGCCAAACTGAATCAAGGTCTGGGAACCAAATCCAAGTCCTATCGGAAGGTTTCCCCCGTACCAAATTCGTCGATTTTGGTCACTGCCTTTGGTATTTTCACCGCTTCTTTTGATGATTTGAGCATTACTGTGGATACTCCACAAACCAATACAACAGAGTAATAAAATAATTTGACGCATTGTTGATGGTGCTAAGGATTCTACATGAAATTTTTAGTAACCACACAAAGATACACGCTCTTTTTTCCCTTCGTTGCACCAAAGAAATTTTTGCCATCAGCCTTACCGAAATATGCTAACTTTGAGGTATCAAATACCGCAGCACTGTAAAGCTTCGTTCATTATGTTGATGTTGTTTTCCTCTTCAAACAACTAAAATCTTCGTCCAGAACCCAACACACTACCGACTACCAATGATTTGCGTTCCATGAAGCATTGCATTACGATATTGAGCATCTTACTAAGTGGCTGGCTATGGGGGCAAAACTGTCCTTTGGAAGCTTCGCTGCCTATTCCCGTTAACGATTCAGCTGTTTATAGTTTTGAGGTTTTTGACGTCATCAACAACAACCTGGCTGCTCCAGGACAGGGTGTGTGTGGGGTACAAATGCGTTTTCGCCACAATTCCATCACGGACTTTGAAGTATGGCTAAAATCCCCCAATGGCAAAGAGATACAACTCATCGGTCCCAACGCAACCGTATCTCCGCCAACTTTAGGAGGCAGTTGGAATGTAACTTTTGCAAGATGTCTGGGTACCCCAATGCCCCAGGTACCCTTCGCCCCTCGCTGGAACAACAGCACCAATCCTTTTGGTGCCACTGGCATTACGGGGTCGTATTGGCCATTTTTAGGTTGTTTGGAAGAATTCAACACTGGGCCAGTGAATGGCACCTGGGAACTCAAATTAAAAACCATAACCAGCACTCAAATCAGAGGAAGTTTATTGGGTCTTGACATCCAGTTTTGTGACAAAAGAGGGCAACGCTGTTGTTTTGCTGATGCTGGAGTCCTCAGTGGCCCGTTTAATGTAGCCGCTTGCCAGGCCGATTTTGACCTTAACCTCACTACGGCACCAACATACAGTGGGGCCAAACCCGACTCCAGCAAATACGCTTATACCTACGCCATTGGCCGTGACATGATCTTGCAGGGTTTCGATTCCATTCCAGACCTGCGTCGTATGTCCCCTGGCAATTATCAGGTATGTGGTTTGTCTTATTTACGCAAAGATACCAGCCTTTTCCCTGCTGCAAACAATATCCTGAGGCTGGATACCTTGCGCAACCAACTCAAAAATGCAACAATAGCACTATGTGGTGAAATGACTGCGGATTGCATCAATGTACTCATTGCTCCGCGTTCAGATTCCACGGTATTGCCCATAGAAATCATTTGTGCAGGCGATTCGGTCGTGGTAGCTGGCCAAATCTTCAAAACTACGGGGCGTTTTCCGATCACTTTTAACCAGCCGGGACGTTGCGACAGCTTGGTCATCGTCAATGTTCGGGTAGAACAAAGCCTGAACTCCACACTTGATAGTATAATCTGCGCCGGAGACTCCGTAGCCGTCGGAACCAAACAATACAAAGTTACTGGCAATTATGTGGACACCTTGCAGGCGAGCAGTGGCTGCGACAGCATTGTTTCACTCCGTCTGGTAGTGTTGCCAGCTATTCCCGTTAAAGACACTGCCATTGAAATATGCTCTGGCCGGTCGGTTGTAATTGGCGGCCAACGTTTTAGTGATTCCGGCGTATACGACATACCGTTGGTTTCCAGCCAGGGTTGTGACAGTTTGATTCGACTGACCCTTACCATTATTGAGCCCCAATCAGTAATTACGGCTACGGATACTTTCCTCACCTGCACGCGTACCCAGGTAGTATTGGACGGTACCCAATCCACCCCCTTGGGGCAAGTTATGTACCGTTGGGAAGACAACATGGGCAATCCGATTGGGGATAGTACGCATTTTGTAGTCACCAGTCCTAATACCTACTATTTACAAGTCATCACCACCAAAAGTTTGTGCGCCCGTCGCGTTCGTATCATCATCACTGCGGATACCCTCAAACCCGTTGTCAACATCGGCGGCACGGATACCCTGGATTGTAATACCCCACGCATCACCCTGAATTCAACGGGTAGTACTAATCTGGCTGCCCCTCTGTACAATTGGACGACTACCGGCACCGGGCGGATTGAGGGGCTGAGTACCCAGGCAAATGTATTGGTCAGCGGCCCTGGTTTTTACCAATTGACCGTGACCAATAACCGCAATGGCTGTACAGATTCTGCCGAAGTTCAGGTTTTTCAAGACCTCAACCTGCCCATTGCCAATGCGGGTACAAGTGATACCCTTACCTGTTCACAGGGCAGTGTCAATCTCAACGGCAGTGCTTCAAGTACTGGTGCCTCATTTAGGTACTTATGGACAGGTTTGAATGGTCAGGTCGTGGCCGATTCAACTTCAGTTCAAACCAGCACACAAGTTGCGGGATTGTACCAGTTGGCAGTAACCAACACGTTCAATCAATGTGTGAGTTTTGATACGGTTAACGTGGTTGCCGATACGACCCCGGTCAGTTTGTCCATTGATCCCCCGCGTGAACTGAACTGCACAACCCGCTCGATTACGCTTACTTCTCGGGCAAATCCGAGCAATCGTTCGCTGAGTTACAACTGGGTGGCCATTAATGGGGGCAACATTACCAGTGCCAATAACACTGCCAATATTGAGGTCGATTTGGCTGGTCTATACGCCCTGGAAGTAACCGACCTCGCCAATGGTTGTACCACTGAAGCTGAAATAACCGTAAAAGACAGCAGCAATACAGTCAGCGCAGTGATTGCAGTCCCGCTGGCCATTTCATGCACCCAGCCTGAAACAGAACTGGATGGTTCTGGATCACAAGGCGGTAGCACAGTGGTCTTCCAATGGAGTACCACCAACGGCAACATTATCGGTGCCAACAACCACGCCCGCATCAGGGTTGGAGCAGCAGGTACTTACCAATTGATTGTTCGGGATACCACAACCCAATGTAGTGACACCAGTACGGTAGTCGTCAGCAGTCAACAAATCCCCCCCATTGCCCGGGCAGGGCAAGACCTTGAATTGACTTGCAGTGCGCCCATCGCAACCCTCAGTGCTCAGGGTTCTGCAACGGGAAACAACATCCGTTATCGCTGGCAAGGCCCCTGCCCTATCACAGATTCAAGTGCTGCCAACATCTCGACCACTTGTGAGGGTCAATATGTTTTGCAGGTGCTGGACACCAGCACGGGTTGTACCAGTACCGATACCGTGGTAGTCAGTCTAAATTCAGCCAGCCCCAATGCCCAGGTGGCGACTACCACAACCAACATCAATTGTACGGCTGGAGAAGGTATCCTTTCGGCACGAGGATCCTCAGGAGGTCAAATCCGCTGGTTTTTCCAAAGCAATGAAGTAGGCCGCGACACTCAACTTTTGGTTAGAAACGCCGGAGTATACCTCTTGGTGGTAGAAAATACAGCTCTTGGATGTACGGACAGCGTCCAGGTTCAAGTCAATAAAGATTGTAAACCCATTGCCAGCATTGCTCCCGTCGCAGGTATTTCATGTAAACAAGAAATCGTCACCCTCGACGGAACGGGTTCAACATTTAACGCCTCCATTCGTTATCACTGGCTGGGGCCAGTTGGTGATTGTATCGTAAGCGATTCTTTACTCCCCAGCATTGATGTAAAATGTCCGGGTACTTATCAGCTGGTGGTAGAAAATCTCGCCACCAATGAGCAGGATACTGCATCGATTGTCGTCACTGCAAACCAGGTAATCCCGTCCATCGCCATTGCTCCCGTAGACACCTTGACCTGTACATCCCCGAGTCTGGTGCTGAATGGAAGCGGTTCGGCCCAAGGCAACAACATCCAATACACCTGGTTGAACAACACCGGTCAAGTGGTTGGTAAAACGGCGCAAGTGAGTATCAACGCCCCCGGACTTTATGCCTTTGAAGTGTTGGATACCCTCAATGGGTGTTTTGCCCAACGGGAAGTATTGGTGGTACAAGACACCAACATCCCTCAAATCGCTTTTAATAGTTCAACTTTTCCTTGTAACCGCGATACATTTAATTTCCGGGCTACCGTTCTGCCAATAGGGCGAAACTACCAACTCAACTGGATGGGGCCTGGCATTGCAGGAAGAGTAGATTCCACGGTTGTGGCGCTTACTGCTGCTGGGCAGTACATCTTTTCGGCGACTGATTTGGGCAGCAATTGTACCGTCAGGGATACCATCAATCTTGTAGAACCCGCAGATTGCCTTCCCTGTATCAGCGCCAGTTCTAGTACGGTGGAGTTGACTTGCACCCAGACCCAAATCGCACTACCCGCAGCATTTTGCCGCCCCTGCGTTGGTTGTACCGTAAATTGGAGCACCAATGATGGCAATTTTGTATCCCGCGCAGATACACTTACCCCCATCATCAATCGGGCGGGCACCTATACCTTGACCGTTCTGGATTCGAGTGCACGGGCGGTAACCCTAAACATCATTGTGCGTTCAGACCAACAATTGCCCGTATTGCCTTCTGGTTTTGATGCCAGTTTAACCTGTGCCATTCGAGAGATTGCCCTACCCAATCCCGACTCCTCAGCCCTCAACCCCGTGAGTTGGCGTTGGGAAACCAGCGATGGTCAATTGGTGGCCGACACCTTGCCCGGGCGCTTGAAAGCGGTACGCATTGGTACGTATCGTTTGGTGGGTCGAAATGTACTGACCAATTGTGAAAGTTTTACCCTGGTTCGTATCGGTCTGGACAGCCTTGCTCCGAGGGCGTTCGCAGGAAGTGATCAGGTATTGGATTGTACCAATCAAAGACTAACCCTCAATGGCAATGGCTCTGCAGTAGGCCCCGGCATTAGTTACTTGTGGACCGCGTTGGATAATGGTCGCATTCTCGCAGGAGAAAACTCGGCAAACCCGGTGATTGACGCACAAGGCCGCTACGTCATCAAAGTAGAGGATGCCCGCAACAATTGTTTTTCTACAGACACCTTGCTGGTCACCCCTGATGCTACCCTACCCCGCATTGAACCCATTACCAATCAGTTGCTCAACTGCCGGGACAGCATTTTAACCCTCAATGGCAATATGCCTGCTGGAGGCCCTTACACCGCCAATTGGTGCGCACTGGGCAATGCGAGGGATACCATCGGCTGTTTTGCGCAGCAAAATTTGCAGGTAAGTAGCCCCGGTCTCTACAGTTATGAATTAACCGATACCCGCAACAATTGCCGGAATCGAATTTTTGTTACCGTAAAAGATGACCGCATAGCACCCTCCATCGATGCTGGCCTAACCGATACACTCCGCTGCAATGCCCTTAATTTGCGCCTGAATGGCCAAAATCTCCGCCCGGAAGACCCCTTACTTTTTGCCTGGCGTGGAGACGACAATCAAGCCATTGAAGCCGACAGCACCCTTAACCCCTTGCTCATCAGTGGTGGATGGTATACTTTATTGGCACAAAGTCGGCGCAATTTTTGCACCAGTACAGATCGTGTTTTTATTGCTGTCGATTTGGGGCGGCCTCAAGTTTCTGCGGGTCGTGATACTTTTTTGAATTGTGTACCCTTACAAATTAGTTTACAAGGGAACTTCAGCTCGAGCGGTGGGGAACCAGTGGAAGCCCGTTGGACAGCTAATAGAGGCCGCATCATCAGTGGTCAAAATACCGCCAACGCCCAGGTAGATCAACCCGGTAATTACTTGCTTACGGTGCGCAATACGGTCAACAATTGTATTGCTATGGATGAGGTTGTGGTCAGCAATGAAGCCCTCAAACCTCAGGCACGCATTGCCGGGCCAAATACCATTTCTTGCAATGTGCAACAAGTTACCTTATTGGGTACGGCCTCTACCAACCCCTTCAACCGCACGCTGCGCTACTTTTGGACACCAGTAGATGGCGGTCGGATCATTGGTAGTCCAGCCGATGATTCAATGGTTACTGCCCGCGCTGGGTTGTATCGCCTGATTGTCACCGATGCATTGAGCGGCTGCCAGGATTCAAGCGATTTTAGCTTGCAAGCAGACTTGAATCGCCCGCGCATCGCGATTGCGACGCCGGCTACTTTGAGTTGTAGTCGACCACAAGTAAGAATTGATGCCAGTGAAAGTGCGACCGGAGTAATCTATCTATACACCTGGTTGGCACCCAATGGACAAACCTTGCCCGATTCTAACCGGACGCCACAAGTTACTTTGCCGGGAAATTACCAACTCAGCGTGCGCAACGTACAAAGTGGTTGTATCTCGGTTGATTCAGTGGAAGTGACTGAAGACTATACCCTGCCGCAAATACGCCTCCGGGCACTTGACGTGCTGGATTGTGTGACCCCGGTAATCGAATTGGAAGCGGGGTCGTCACAAGGGCGCAATTTGAGTTTCCAGTGGTCGGCCAGCCATGCTGGCATCCTGAGCAACACTGCTGCTGCATTGATTCGAATCAATGCTCCGGGGTACTACCGCCTGGTGTTGACCGATGGACTCAGTGGTTGCAGCAGCCGCGATAGTCTATTGGTGCAGGAAGCGGCGAGCGCCATCGACACAGTAATTTTTGCAGTACGACAACCGGGCTGTGGCTCTAACCAGGCTGGTCAGGTTAGTGTTACCAATATTAGCGGCGGCACTGCGCCCTACAAGGTATTTTTGAACAATACCTTCCCCGAGGCCAACAACCTCTTCCGCAACCTGCGGCCGGGCAACTATACCCTTAAAGTTGAAGACGCGGGTGGTTGCTTGTGGACGGCCCCAATTGAGCTCCAGGCACCCCAGGCACCATCGGTAGAACTTGGCCCCGACCGCGAAATCAAACTCGGCGACAGCGTAAGTCTGGCGCCCATCATTAGCAATGACAGCATTGTGTCGATTACCTGGACAGCGGGCACTACCTTAAGTGACCCCAATAGTCGGAATCAGTTGTTGAAACCCAGCAATTCTACCACGGCTCAAATCAGCATTCGCGCCGCCAATGGTTGTACCGCTAGTGATTTTGTCAACATCCGCGTCATCCGTGAATCGCCTTTGTTTGTACCGAATATCTTTTCACCCAATGGCGATGGCATCAACGACGTGTTGAACATTTTTGCGGGTTCTCAGGTCAACAAAGTCAAGTTCTTCCGCATCTACGACCGTTGGGGCAATCAGGTGTATGGACTACAAGAGTTCAGTCCCAATGACACCCTGTTGGGCTGGGACGGTAAATTGGGCGGCACCCTGCTCAACAGTGCGGTATTTACCTGGTACGCCGAGGTCGAAATGGCCGATGGGAAAGTGGAAGGCTTGAAGGGGGATGTGAGTTTGTTGCGGTGATGAATACTTGGAAAAGAATTTTTACAAATGATAGAAAACGCTATCTTTAGGGACTTGATTGTATACTGTCGATTGTACACAAAAACCTAAAACCATGCCAGACTCTCTGTCCAACATCACCAGCAACACGCAAAATTTGCCTGCAAGTGCTCCTCAAATAGATTGGTACTTCATTCTCACCCTTTTAGGCATCATGCTGCTTACCGGGCTCATCGGGGGCTACGCCAATTTTCTCAATTCGCCCAAAGAAGAACGCAGCCTGATGCGGAGCTTGATGATGGGGATCGTTGCCACCATTGCCATTCCGCTTTTTTTAAAGGTAGTAGACAGCAATATCCTGAACCAAACCCAGACCGACGTGATGAATTATTTTGTGTACGCTGGCTGTTGTGTTTTGGCTGCTTTCTATTCGGCTAAATTCCTGGAAGGCCTGTCGAGCCGCATCATTCAAAATTTGCAGGAAAAAGTAGACCGTACCAGTGAAGCGGTGCAGGAAACCGCCACCAAGGTGGAGGAAAATGCCGCCAAACTTGATGAAACTTCCGAAAAAACGGACATGATCATCGATACACAAATCCCGGATACGGTCATTCCCGATGATGTGCCAGAACTAGCACCCGAAGAACTGCGTTCCAGGTCTTTACTCGATAAGGATATCCCCGTAGCTACGCGCTCTGTAGAGGAAAAAATGGAAGCTGCTTTTGGAAAAAACAAACTCCAAACTCTGGAATCCCTTAGCAAAGCTACCGGAATGGGCACAGAGGCAGTAAAAATAATGTTGCTAGGACTAGAACAAGCCGGGAAAATCAAAAAGGTTGACCACCGGGGGAAGGAGGTGTATTTTATGCAGCGGTAGGAATAGGGTTCGGGGGTTCGTAGTTCGAGGGTTCGGGGGTTCAATCGGTCGCCGAGCGGAGCCGAAGTGCCCGATTGAACCCCCGAACCCTAATCCCCTACTTCATCTCCCCAATCAACTGTATCACCCCGGCAATCATGTACTGTACTCCCAAGGACATAACGATAAAACCCATGACGCGGGAAAGCGCCTTAAGGCCAGCCTCCCCCAATATCTTGTAGAGATAGCGTGCTGAACGAAGGATTAAATACACCAAAAATCCCAAAAGTACAATCACCGCGGCGACCACCAAATGAGCTTCCCAACTGGGGTTTTCATTGTACTGGGTAATGAGGTATGAAATTGATCCCGGCCCTGAAAGCAAGGGCATGGCCAAAGGTGCAAACGAAATGTCTTGCTTTTGCAAAGCCTCTTCTTCCACTTCTTTATTGATGGCGCGGTTTTCGGCAAACTTGCCACTGATCAGGCCATAACCCGAGCTCAAAATCATCACGCCACCGGCAATGCGCATGGCACTGATGTGAATGCCAAAAAATTCCAAAATTTGCGTGCCCGCAAAGAAAAATCCCAATAAAATCAGAGTGAAATAAACTCCGGTACTGCGCGCCGTACTGTTGCGCTCGGGCACTGTGTAATCAGGAGTCATGGCCAAAAAAACGGGTACTGCACCAAGTGGATTGACCACTGAAAAGAGAGCGCCCAATACAGCAAAGAATAGCTCAATCATGGTGTGGCAGAGTTAAATGGAAATTCAGCTGAGAAGTTAGCACAATTTGCGGAAACAAAAAAAGGGAAGCCGATTGGCTTCCCTTAAAAACACCTAAAACCCATATTCATATCATGAAAACCTTGCAAAACAAGTCACATGGAGCAAAAGCCCAAATCATGTGAAAAGTTCTTTATGTCGTGATCTCAGGGTGTAAAGAAAGGGGAGTAAAACCACTCCCCCTCGAAAAACACCTAAAACCCATATTACAATTTAAAAATAGGGGAGAAATTAAACCCTCCCCTACCATAACACCTAAACCCATAACCTATCATGAAAATCTTATGTTTATCCTAAAGCTAATCAAGCCATTGCTTGCATTTGCTTTCATATCTTCTGACGCAGTTACGCGATAAAGTCACGCTTTAGGATAATTTTTTTTTGTTCAAAAGAAAAAAAAATCCTCGGCGACTTCCTCATCCAGATTGCTGTGTTTTCTTTAAAACACATACACCTTTCTGACGTGACTACGGCTAAAAGTCACGCGAAGGACGAAATTTTTTTCGTTTAATTGAAGTTCGGGAAAAATATTTCGATGAGCTGTATTAAAACATTAGAAATACGCAGCAAAATGACTGGTTTCGGTAATTTGTAGTTGATATTCATTTATTTGAGAAAAACATTACTCAAAATGGCGTTTGACCTTCTAGACAAGCAGATCATCTACGCTTTGGTAGTCTTCAATAAAACGCAGTACATTCGGGAAATGCGCAAACTCTTCCCGGGTATGTGAGCTGGTGACCACCACAACCTGACAACCTGCCCGCCTGGCTGTTTCAACTCCGATGGGAGAATCTTCAAAAATGAGGCAATCTTTTAAGGGAACATCCAGTCCACGGGCAACCAATTCAAATACCTGTGGATCGGGCTTGCCTTTGGTCACCATACCAGCATGCACCACCGTGGAAAAGTGATTCCGCAAGCCATAAATGTTATCGAGTACAAAATTGACATTTTCTTGCGGAGCGGCCGTACCAACCCCCATTGGAATACCTTTGTTTTGTATTTTTTGTAAAAAATCACCCAAACCATCGATGAGTTTTAATTCGGAGATAAAGACCCGTCGGTAAGCATTTTCTTTTTCCCAGGCAATTCTTTTGACATCTTCAGCGCTGAACCGATCTCCAAACAAGCGAGCCAGAATCTCTTCATTTTTGCCATGAATGGTTTGCCGAACCTCCTCCAGGTCCATTGGTAAACCCAACTCCGCCAGTTTAATCTGCCAGGCCCGGTGGTGAACCATCATGTTGTCGACCATCGTACCGTCCATGTCAAAAATGAATCCAGCCATTTTTTTTATTTTGAGGCACAAATATCTGTATTTTGGACACATATCTGCAAACTAACTTTATCAAAACCTAAAACCATGCTCAACAAACTGCAAAAATGGGCCACTGGCCGCAATGTCATCATTCTCGTGCTGCTCGATGTTATTTTTATGATGGGGGTAATGCCTTATATGCAAATGTTGATGGCACTGGTGATGAACCAGCATGCACAACCGATCGACTTGAGTATTCCCACTTGGACACCCGCACAAGGTTTTGCACTGATTGAATCGTATGGCGACGCTGGCCGGAAATTGTACCGCACCATCGAACTCACTGCGGATGTCATTTACCCCCTGGTGTATGGTTTTGCCTTCGCCTTGCTGATTACTTTTTTGCTGCGCAAAGTAGCTCCCAGCAACAAATGGATGCCTTACCTGGCTTTTCTCCCGCTCATCGCCATGTTGTTTGATTATGCGGAGAACCTTTGTATTGTATCCCTGCTTTGTACTTATCCCCAGAAACTGATGTTAATCGCTCGACTGGGTGGTGTGTTTACCTTATTTAAATGGGTTTTTGCTTTTGCCGGTATGGGCGTGAGTTTGATTGGGTTGGTCTTTTGGGCACTGAAGGGCTTAGGGAAGCGCTGATTCCCCCTTCCTCAGTATTTTTCCCTCCTCCCCCTTTCAGGGGATGTTTTTGATGTTCGGCGGAGCGAACTTTGTCGCATCAACTCATCAAACACACCAGTGCCATGCGACCCATTTCCATATTGATTATCCTGTTTGCTAGCACCATTCAAGTGATTTTTGCTCAAAATCAACCCATACTGAGACAAGTGAACCCCAAAATCAGCGGCATTCAACTTCGGGAAGATTTGAAAATTAAAACCGATCTGAATTTTAATGGCACGCCCCAATTGGTCGCAGGCACTGCCCAGCAGCGCAATGTGCAAGTGATGGTACGCAATAACGGGCCGATTACAGCTACGAACTTTGTAGTAGAAGTGACCTACAACTGGAGGGTCGATCATGAATCTTTCACTGCGCAAAGTTTACAGCGCATCCAAACCGTTGGTAGCCTGGCGGCTGGCCAACAAACCCAGCTCCAATTTGTGGTCCCAGACCAGCTGATTCGTAGAAATGCCCCCTACGGTTCTCCAAACGTGAGCCTGTCCTTTAAGGTTGATGCCACTGGAGTCGTAGCTGAATCGTTGGAAAACAACAACTCGGCAAGTATCAGTATCCCGATCCTCAATAATTAGCTATACCCTTACTGAACTCATGCCCCCATCCGCGTGAATGACTTGTCCGGTGATCCACGCAGCATCGGTAGACAAGAGGAAAGTAGCTAGGGCCGCCAATTCGTTGGCAGTTCCTACTTTTTTGAGGGGGTGTCTGTTGGCGGCGGCCTCCCGTTTCTCTTCGCTGCTCAACAATCGTGCGGCCAATGGTGTATCAGTCAGCGAAGGGGCGATACAATTGACCCGGATGCCCGGTGCCAATTCGGCGGCCAGTGAGCGAGTCAATCCTTCTACCGCTCCTTTCGATGCTGCCACACTGCTGTGAAACGGCATCCCTTGTCCAACGGCTACAGTGCTGAACAAAACAATACTGCTGCCCGGGGTTTTCTTCAGGGCTTTAAGTCCAGCCTGAATGCTTTTTACTGCCCCAATGAGGTTGATTTCCAGGTCATCCCGAAAAGCACTCGGACTCAAACTGCTGAAGGCCCGCAAATTGATGCTGCCCGGACAATACACCAAACCATGTAGCTCAGCAGGAATCAATTCAGGGGAGATCTCCTCTTTACTGATGTCGAGCACATGGTGTTCCACACCACTTAAATCCACTAATCCATCTGCCGTGCGGGAAAATACAGTGACTCGATGGCCCTGCTGTATCAATTTACGGGTGATTTCCAATCCTATTCCGTGGCTTCCGCCCACGACGAGGTAATGATTTGACATGACTAGATGATTTTGCAGGTTCAGAACAATCCACTACGCGCTTTGTTTAGCCCTTCATACCAATATAGCCTGTAAAATGACTTTCCATACTTTACGTCTCATCCTGGGCGATCAACTCAATGCACAACATTCCTGGTATAGGGAAACCGCTGACAGCACCTTGTACGTGTTGATGGAAATTATACCCGAAACCCAATACGTTCAACACCACATTCAAAAAATCTGTGGATTCTTTTTGGCCATGCGTACATTTGCAGCACAATTGGAAGCAAATGGACACCAGGTACAGTATTTCAAACTGGACGATGCCAATAACCTGCAGGATTTTGCAGCCAATTGTACCCAACTGATTGAACAGCACCACATTCAACACTTCGAATACCAGTTGCCCGATGAGTGGCGGGTTGATCGGCAATTGCTGACTTTTTGCCAAAGTTTAGGCAGCAGCAAAGCCTTCGATTCCGAGCATTTTTTCAGTACCCGAACTGAATTAGCGGAATTGTTCAGCGGAAAAAAAACTTACCTCATGGAAAGTTTTTACCGCAAAATGCGCACGAAGCACCAAATTTTGATGGAAGCAGATGGCAAAACGCCGCTGACTGGTCGTTGGAATTACGATGCGGAAAACCGCAAAAAAATGCCGGTAAAGGTGCAAGTTCCTCCGGTACTTCAACAAAACAAGGATGTCAACCATATCGTGGCTTTATTGACCAAAATGGGGGTCAAAACCATCGGCACAGTACATCCTCAACGCTTCAACTGGCCAGTTACCCGAGTGGAAAGTTTGGCCCTTTTGGAACATTTCATTGCTTTGCGGCTATCCGTTTTTGGCGACTATCAGGATGCCATGACTGATCGGGATTGGTTGCTGTTTCATTCCCGTTTATCGTTTTCCATGAATATCAAATTGATTGCTCCACAAGAGGTAATCGCCGCTTGCATCAACTATTGGCAGGCGCATCAAGACACGGTGCCCTATTCCGCTCTGGAAGGTTTTGTGCGGCAAATTGTTGGTTGGCGGGAATACATGCGGGGCATCTATTGGGCCGAAATGCCGCAGTATCAAGAACTCAATTATTTTGAACATACTGCCACTCTACCCTCCTGGTTTTGGCATGCAAAAACCAAAATGAACTGCTTGGCTCAAGCAATAGGGCAATCCCTGGAACACGCTTATGCCCACCACATCCAACGGTTGATGCTGACTGGGAATTTTGCACTCCTGCTTGGTGTACATCCCGATGAGGTGGACGCATGGTACCTGGGGATTTACATGGATGCCCTGGAGTGGGTGGAAATCACCAATACCCGGGGCATGAGCCAATTTGCTGACGGAGGAATTGTGGGGACCAAACCCTATGTATCCAGTGCCAATTACATCCATAAGATGAGCGACCATTGCAGCAAATGCCATTACGACAAATCCTTGCGCTACGGGCATAAAGCTTGCCCGTTCAATGCCTTGTATTGGGATTTTTACGACCGCCACCGCGATAAGCTACGCAGCAACCCGCGCATTGGTATGGCTTATCAGGTTTGGGACAAAATAGATGGAGCCGAAAAAGCCCAGATTCTGGAACATGCCGCCTGGATAAAGCAACATGTTGATGGGTTGTAATCAACCGATCTCCTGGGCCAAAGCCTGATACTGTGCCCAATAAAACTGATCGCTGTATTTCAGCCTTTTTGCGGGCAATGTTGCCAGCCCTTGTTGCAAACAGGCTCTGGCCTCAGTGTGGTTTCCCTCAGCCAAAAATAAGGCCGTTTTGGCCAATAAAGCATGCGCATCTGTAGCCGCATGACCCAATTTTCCGGTTTTATCCCAGGCCTGGCGCGCTTTGATGAGGTCTTTGGCCAAAAACGCATAGGCAAAAACGATGTCTTTGAGCAACTCCACTTTAAACGTGATCGGCTGTTCATCTACCATACTTTCAAGGGTAGCCGCTGATGCCAGTGCCTGGGCTGTTTCATTCCGATCCAGATAGTAGTAATATTCCAGGGAATAAGCGAACGCCTGCATCAATTGAGAGTCATCGGTCTTTACCAATTCAATTTGCGTTGGATCCATCTGACCATATGGTTGCTGGGTATAACTTTGAGCCAAGAGTTCCAACATGGCTTGCTCCACTTGAGCAGCCTTACCACCTCCGATCAAGCGGAAAAAACGCGCCCGGTCGGTAAAAAATGCGCCCGTACGACCGGGAATGGTGGTTGCAAAAAACAACATCAAAGAGCTAAGGGCAAACACCAGCAAAAAGACAAAAAAGACACGCATGGTCGGAGATGCACTGTCGGTCATTTGGATGGCTCCCCAATAGGCTGGTATGCCAAGTAGCGCACCCAATAAGCTGGTGAGTGGCCCTGCTGCGACGATTGCAGCCAGTTTTTGTCGCAAATCTGGAGACTTTTGGATGGGCAAGGTAGCGGCAACTCCACCGAATAAATTGGGGTCGAGGTTGAAATATCCTTCCACTTTCTCCGTCAAAGGATTGCGGCGCAGGCCCAAAAATCCTGCCACATACAAATGAAACTTGAAGCCCAAAGCAAGTCCGGTCAACAAATGCCCTAATTCATGGGCGGCCAGAGCGGCCCAAAGCGCAACAAAGGCCATGCTGATTTTGAGAAAAGGTTCTATCCAAGAACCTCCGGTTCCGATCAGGTTTCCAATCAAATCATGAGGCAAGCAATTTTTTCCGACGTATACCCCCAGAAAGCCCACGCAGGCACCAAACAGTGCTCCTACAATAACTTGAATGAACTTACTCAGTTTCTTTTTACTCATAACAACTAAATAATTGTTATGGCAAATTGTTCGATTGAATCAATCACAAATAAAGAACAATCTACACTTAACGTAGCAGGATGGCCTCACCGCTGTACAATTGCATGGCTTTGTCTTCCGTTTCCAATTCTACCACCCAGACAAATGTACCAGGAGGCACAACTTTGCCCCCATAAGTACCATCCCATCCTAGTGCTTCGTCATTGAGTGTTCCCTCACTTACTTCGTAAACCAGGTTGCCCCAACGGTCAAAAATGCGAAAATGGACAATTTTCAGGTTCTTTTTACCCGCTAAATAGAAACGATCGTTTTTGTTATCCCCATTGGGTGAAAACACATTGGGTGCAAAAACCTGGTCTTCTTTTACCACAAAAACATTAAATACGGCCTGAGATTTGCAGCCGTTGCTGCTTTCCACCAAAACCTGGTATACCGTACTGCGTGTAGGACTCACCTCAATGTTCATGCAGCCATTGCAAGGTGCCAAATCGGTACCGGCCCAGGCAATCGACGCCAGATTAGAGGAATCCAGCACGGCGGTGAGTTGTAGCGAATCTCCTGGATTAATTTCATTGCCAAGGGCGGAGATGCTCACCTCAATGGGAACCGACTCCAGGATGGTCAAGGTCGTATCTGACTCACAACCTGCGGCATCCTGTACTTTTAACTGGTAAGTACCCGGCACAAGGTTGGAAAAATTGCGTTGCCCAGAGAATGAATTGTCTTGCAGCGCATAGGTATAAGGTGCCAATCCTCCACTCACAACGTCAATGCCAATACTGCCCCGACTATCGGGTACACAAGGCGGTTGCTTGAGGTTGATTCGTACAAAACGTGGGCCGTCGGTGCTACCGCCTACTTGCAAGGAATCGCGAAAAGTACAAGCATTGACGGGGTTTTCAAGCAACACACGGTACAGGCCAGGATCGGCTATCTGTACCGTTGCAGCGTTATTGTTTCCCATCAGTCCTTGGCCCGACCAGGTGTAATTGATGCCCGTCAATGCATCTACCGCAAGTTGAGCCGTGGTGTTGACACAGGAAAAAGGTGTAGCCACCCTGATCAAGCTGACTGGACGAATGGTATCTGATTCTACTGTACTGCTCAAACGCAAGCTGCAACCGTTGATCGTATCCAAAACCAGGAAGGTATACACTCCACCGTTGCGAGCCGTAGCGGTAGGGGTACGTGCGAGGGTATCCAATGTAGAAGGTGCCAACCAAAAACTGCGCGCCCGTGTAGTTCCGACGTTAGCGCTTAACAACACCGTCGTATTGGCACAGGTTATTTTTCCTGGGGGAGTTACACTAGCGGTTGGAGGGGTTAAATCAGCATTGATGACCGTATCTTTAGTAGCCACACAGCCACTATTCAAGTTTCGCAAACTAATTCGGTAAGTTCCGGCAACATTGATGCTGAGGATTGAATCCTGGCTGATGATACCGCCAGAACTGTTCTGCCAATTGTACGATAAGGTTTGTACATTGCTACGGGCACCCAATTGGACTGCCTGATTGCGGCAGTCGAGTTGTCCCCGGCCTAATAAACGTAAGCGTGGGGCAATGGTATCCGCATTCACCCGAACTTCCGCACTGTTCAGGCATCCATTGCGCGGCTGCACCACCAACAGTTTATACACTCCTCGGGTTGTTACACTCGATATAGGAGCGGGAATGGTATCGTTTAGGGGTGTAATCCAAAAATAATTCAAGGTGTTGTCAACCGGGGAAAAGCGCAATTGAGCTTGTCTGCGCAAACAGTTGATGGAATCCGCGCTCAGGGTAGGTACAGCCGGGCGCGTTTGGTCAAAACCAATGATCAAATCCAGCGGTTCGGAAGAGCAGATATCGCTGGTGACAATCACTTGATAGCGGCCAGGGAAAAAGGCAGTATCCCTGGCTAGATTAGAACTGAAGCCGTTAGGTCCCGTCCAGGCGTATGAGGCGGCTGTATCGGAAGCCAACGCATCGAGAAATACGTACGGCTCCGCACAGGTAATCGTGTCGGTTTCTGCTTGTACCGTCGGAACGGCCAGGATGGTGATGGTATTACCGATCAATGGTGGGGTGAATTCACGAATATTGTTACCCGCTTGATTGAATTGTGCGACCACCGGAGCCGTTTGGTCGCGCGGATTGGTTACAAACCCCAATGTGGCCGGATTGCCAGGTTGTAAGGCTACCAAACGAAGCACAAAAATTTGGGTTGAATCTGATAATGAAGCAGAAGTACCATCCGCTTTAAACCAGGCAAAATTCACCCTTGTGTTGGATGCTGGAGCTTCAAAATCGAATTCGCTTGTGGGAAAAATACTGTTGCTGACGCCCAGAAAACGAAACTGGCCACGGGCCCAGCTTACCGCAAACTGAAAACCCGCCACACGCCTGAAATGAACGGCACGAACGGGTATGTCGATGGTGTCTCCCACACAGACTTTGCGAGAAGCCAGGATGAAGGTTGTAGAATCACTTGCTCCTTGAGCGTAGCCCGCACTATAGTTCAGTACTGTAAACAGTACCAACAGTACCAAAATGTATAATTTTCCCATACTTCCTTGAGGATTTCAAGGTTCAACCAGAATCTCAAAGCTACACGTTACCAAAGCGACATTTTTTAACACAAAGAACGCAAGGGCAGGCACAAAGAACACAAAGTTGAACGTTGATAATCGCTCTCCTTGTGTCCTTTGTGATCTTTGTGTTAAAAAAATGTCGCTTTAGCTTTTTAAAGCTTCGAGATTCTGGCTAAACCCCGAAATGCACTAATTATTTCGTTAAAATCACCTTATCCGTCAACATGCCATAAGCAGTTAGGATTCGATAATGGTAAACGCCGTTTTGCCCCAAGGTGTTGCCATCAATCGTCCATTCTTGAACGCCTGCTGACAGATTGCGGGCTTCGCGGTATACTTCGCGACCAGCAGCATCGATGATCGACAAAGTGGTGCGTGAATCCGTAGGCAATTTAAAACGAATCAAAGCCTGATCGCTGAATGGGTTGGGTTGTACGCCCAAAGCCTTGATGGCTTTGCGGTTGCCCAAATCCACTTTGAGTGCAGCATCGGTATAGCGTGCCTTGATGACTTGTGCCCGGCCAGCCTGATTGACGGCCATCCCTGCCAATCCTTGTTGATTGAGCCAGATTGCTTCAGCTACTTCACCTGCTCTGCGGGTATTGAAGGTAAGCTTAAACAATATTGGATTTTCAGCACTGCGCAAGGCGGCTCCAGTTTGATACCACAGCGTTGGAATATGGCCCTCAGCTACGGCATTCAAGTTGAAAGTATTGCGATCCACTCCAGGCACATCACCTGCCTCTACCCCTACAAATTCAAGAGTTTCAGGGTCAAAGCCCAGATCGAACTGGTACCCTGCATAGTTACCCAGATCGCTAGCCCGTACATCCACTACCAGTTTTTCACCATAGTCAAATGCACGGTTAGCCATCATGATTTCCATGGGTTCTTCGGTACGCAACTGGGCATCTCTGCTCAGGTTGACATCGCCCACTTTGATCCCAATGAAGTCATTGTTCAAGGTGTCTGTTTTCAAACCCGTGAAGGAGATCGAATCCGGGAACGGTACGCTCAGCGGATTGGCCACACTATCCGGGAATTCAAAGCTAGCTGGTACGAATCTCCAAGACGTGTTATTGGAAAATGAATCCAAGGCCCCTAGAATCAAACGACGGATGTCCAGAATGTCCGCTACAGTGACCGAACCAGACCGGTTTACGTCGGCAGCAATCCACTTGTAAGGACTGTCCAGCGTATCTTTGGCCAGAATATGCCGTTGGATCAACACGACGTCCAGAATGTTCACACCCCCTGAATAGTTAGAATCCAAAGAAGGGCGAATGGTATGGTTCCGGTTGTACACCAAAGAGTCGAATGCATATTCACCAGTAACCCCAGTAATGACCGAAGCCAAACTATCTGGACTGATGTCAACGGTAACAAATTTCACCGGAGTACTGTCCTCGCGGTAAATTTTACCGGCGATTTTAATTGGTCCAGTGGTATCAATTGGTGGAATTGTGGTGGTATCCGGACATACTACGCCGTCAATGGTCGTAGGAATAATTTCGGTCAAAGAAGATTTGGTTGCAATGATTTTGGATGGTGCATTTTTAAACTGAACCGGAATACATTCCTTACTGGCCGAATCTCTACTGATTTGTAAGGTAAAGATGGTCGTACTATCCGCCAGGGTTACACCATTCGATTGTGCATCAAACCAGTTGACAGTACGAACAGTAGAAGAGAATGCAAAATTCTCTACTCCTTTGAGTGCCGTTGTGTCACTGATGAATCCAACAAAAGTGGCCAGACTATCCGGGATGGAGAGCGAGAACTGGAATCCCTGTACGCCGTCAAAATTGAGCACTTTTACAGGTACATTCATCGTGCTGTCGGTGAGCGTCACCCCACTTGTGTCTACATAGAAGGTAAGTGAATCGACCGGGATTGGGTTAACGATTGAGTCTGTTCCCAGGATTACTTTAAAGATACAAGAGTCAATAACCTTATTGGCGCTTGTATCCGTGAGTACGTACCTGATGTTGGTTGTACCCACTGCCAAGGTATCGCCGGGTTCATAATTGCTGCTCAGCACCGCAACTGTACTATCGCATCCACTGGTAAAGGTAGGCACCGTCCAAGTTACTACTGCAGTGGTTTGACCCGCAGGAGCTACCGTGATGATGTCGGTGGGGCAAACCGTAAACCCAGCGGTCTGGGTACTGTCGATGAGCACCACAATGGCCGTTCGTTCCGTGCTGGCACATCCCGTTCCTGAAGAATCAATGGCTTCAACGTAGAAGGTATCGACTTTTGAAGGCTTGAAACTCAGGGTATCGGTGGCCAGCGGCGTACCTCCTGTAGGTACATCGTACCAGTTAACGGTATAGGCTGAGTCTGCTTTCACGGTTATCGTGGGCAGGTCTGTAGCTGAACATGCTCTGATGGTATCTGTCTCAATTTGTGGTTTAGGTGAAGCAGAACCTATCACTACCGTACGCGTTCCTTCACAGCCAGCGGTCGAGTCCTTAACCATTACGGTATAGGTACCCGGCCCCAGCCATACCGAATCCGTAGTGGCTCCAGTACTCCAGATGTAACCATCACCACCCGAGATTGTCACCAAAGTGGAGTCGCCATCACAAATGCTGGTTTCACCAGTAATGGTGACGCCTAGCATCGGTTTCACGGCCAGGGCAAGTTGCACCGTACTATCGCAACCACCTGGAGTAAGCAAATTGACAATGTAAATGCCAGCTTGGCGGAATACATTTTCGCCCACCATGTAGGTTTGTCCTTCACAAATGGTAGTATTGATTAGGGTATCTCTACTGCCTGTGCGCAGTATTTCGGTCACAATAACGGTACTATCACAACCATTGGCACGGGTCAAATTAAAGGTATCTATCCCTGGAGTTCCATTACAGATGATTAGGTTTTTGAAAACAGTCGTATCGCTACAAGTCGTTATTTCAACCCATCCCGGTTCTCCTTTGAATTCCTTTTTAGCACCTTTCGGACCTAAAACCTCCAATGTATCTACGAATGTAAGCTCGGATCTGCCCGCTTTTACAGGCGAGAAACAAAGCTGATACAGCCTGGTTTTGTCGGCAAGGGTAAGTCCGGTGCTGTCGGCTCTGGCGTAAACCAGGGATATCCGACCACCTGAAGTGGAGCTAAAATCATTCAAACTGAGCCCTTTAAGTACAGTATCCAGTTTAATACTCTTCAGCTTGATGATTGAGGTGTCAAACAGCACGCTGTACTGCAATGCTGCAATGGTATCAAAATTAGATGCAACAACCTCAACACAGACGAGCGTATCGGCCAATCGGCCTTTTACTCCGGCAATGCAAATCGGAAAAGCAGTGCTGTCATACAGCGGCATAAAAAAGCTCAGGTAGCCCGATGGTATCGGAACGTGGTTTTTGGGGCCATCCAGGGCAGATAACTGCCAGCAGAGCATGCTGGATAGCAGGATAAATAGAATTTTTCGCATATTTCAATGGTTTTTTGCAAGGTTACATGGTGCAATTGTGGCTTAAACAGACCTGGTCTGTTCGCCTATTGCAGCTGTCAAAAAAACAATAGTTTGTACTTAATGATTCGTGGAATACAACCGACTGGAAAAACAAAGGATGAAATGAAAGGTAGGCTGGAATTAATGAAACGTTAACGTTAACATTTGACCCAAAAGTATTCCCCCATGGCAACAATTTTCACAAAATGGCTAAATCTTTCCCTTCCGCCAATCTTTGGGCCGTTGCCCATTCACCCGTTTAAAGGTGCGGTTAAAATGGGGAATGTTGTTAAAGCCAGTTGAATACGCAATATCTGCAACTGATTTTTCGGGCGCTTCTTTTAACATACGAGAGGCCGCATTGATGCGGATTTCATTTAAAAAAACAGTGAACGTTTTGCGGGTGTGTCTTTTAAAATAGCGACAAAATGCGGGGGGACTTAAATGGATCAACTCGGCCACCTTTTCCAGACTGAGGTCTTCAGCATAGTGGCTGAGCAAAAACTGAAACACCGTACTCATGCGCTGACCCTCCAATTCTGAAATGGTAAAATGGGTTTGTTGACTCAAAAAAAACGGAGTGGTTTCCCGGTTAAAAACCTCCAAAAGTTCAAGGAATAAAGCAATGCGCATGATTTTGGCAGCATGCTGAATTTGCAGCATCAATTCGATGACCCGCTCCTTGATTTGATCTCCAATTTTTATGCCTCGATCAAATTGTTGCAGAAGCAAGCCTATACCCGCCAATTCAGGAATCTGCAGCAAGGTTTCCCCCAATTTATCCGGGTCAAAGAATACAGTCAATGCATGAATTGACAAGTTGGATTTGGGCTCAAAATAAACTGGATCACTATTGAACAAATGGGGTTGATTTGCACCGATCAGAAACACCTCGTCGGCCTCAAACTGGTGTACTTGTTCCCCCACCAGCAAATTGCCATGGCCTTCCCTTACCCAGGTAAGTTGAACTTCAGGGTGTTGGTGCAAGTGGGGGTAAAAATGCAATTCCCGGTCCTCCTGAACAATGACCCACTGTTCGCCGCTAACCGGGATGGTAAAAGGTATAATTTTCAAATCAAAACGTTTTTTGTAGCCAAATTAATGATTATTGGTTATTTCTGGTTAAAAAATGTTAGGAATTGGCCAATTCACATCAATTCCAATCGGGGGCTTCGGTCTATTTTTGTCAAAAATTTAGACATGAAAGCATTTGAATGGACTGGCGTTTTTCCTGCGCTCACCACCAAGTTCAATAGCCAGGAAGAACTGGATTTACCACTTTTTGGCAAAAACCTACAAGCCCAGGTTGCAGGCGGCGTGAACGGCATCATCCTGGGAGGCTCCCTGGGCGAAGCCAGCACCATCACCGTAGGAGAAAAAGAAAGTCTAGTGAAATTTTCACTGGAACAATTGGAAGGTGCTATCCCTGTCGTACTGAATATTGCCGAGGGTTCTACCCGTGAAGCAGTGCGCCAGGCCGAATTGGCTCAAACCTGGGGCGCGGATGGCCTGATGTTACTGCCCCCAATGCGCTACAAAGCCGATGATCGGGAAACCACCGCCTTTTTTCGCAGTGTGGCACAGTCTACCGATCTGCCGATTATGTTGTACAACAACCCGGTAGACTACAAAATTGAGATCACCCTGGATATGTTTGAGTCGCTGATTGAAGAAAAAAACATCACTGCCGTAAAAGAATCAACCCGCGATGTATCCAATGTCACCCGCCTTGTCAACCGCTTTGGCAATCGGCTCAAAATCCTGTGCGGTGTGGATACACTGGCGCTCGAAGAATTGGTTTTGGGTGCAGATGGCTGGGTAGCCGGACTCGTTTGTGCCTTTCCTGCGGAAACCGTTACCATTTATCGACTGGTAAAAGCAGGAAAAATCGCGGAAGCCTTGAAGATATACCGCTGGTTTTTACCTTTGTTGGAATTGGACCTCCATCCCAAGCTGGTGCAGTACATCAAGTTGGCCGAACAAGCAACCGGTATCGGCTCCGAACATGTGCGCGCGCCTCGTTTGACCCTCGAAGGTGCTGAAAGAACACGCATTTTGAAGATCATCCAGGATGGAGTTGCCAAACGGCCTCAACTATAAACTATAAACTTTCAACTACCATTATGACTGATCAAATCATGCAACAAGCCGCTGCGGCCTTTCCAGTGTACCGCAGCCAAAGTGCCGAAGCCAAGGCCAATTTTTTAGAAAGTATTGCCGCACAAATTGAAGCATTGGGCGATGCCTTGATTCAAACCGCTATGGCTGAATCACACCTCCCCGAAGCGCGTTTGCTCGGCGAGCGCGGTCGAACAGCCAATCAGTTGCGCTTGTTTGCAGGGTTGGTCCGTGAAGGGTCATGGGTAGAAGCGGTGATTGATAGTGCAATACCTGATCGAATCCCGGCTCGACCCGATTTGCGTAAAATGCTCAGTCCACTGGGGCCAGTAGTCGTTTTTGGGGCCAGTAATTTTCCCCTGGCGTTTTCTACTGCGGGTGGAGATACCGCCTCGGCGCTGGCTGCAGGTTGCACCGTAGTCATCAAAGGACATCCGGGACACCCCAAGACTTCAGCACTGGTTTTTAGTGCCATTCAAAGCGCTATTCAATTGTGTGGCATGCCGGAGCACACGGTACAACACGTAGAAGGTACCGATTTTGCCCTCGGAAAAGCCCTGGTACAACACCCAGCCACCAAAGCGGTTGGGTTTACGGGTTCTTTTGTAGGCGGAATGGCGCTGGTGGATTACGCCCGCGAACGCAAACAACCCATTCCGGTATTTGCGGAAATGGGCAGCGTCAACCCAGTGGTTTTGTTGCCAGAATTGTTGGCCACCCAACCCGAAGCCCTGGCCAAACAATTGGCGGCTTCCTTCACCTTGGGCATGGGACAGTTTTGTACCAAACCCGGCTTGATCCTGGCGCAAGACAGCGAAGCGTTAGACAATTTTTTAAAAACCATTGGCCACGAAGTGCCTGGCTTGCCCACCATGCCCATGTTGCACGCTGGCATTCATGCGGCTTATGAGAAAAAACTGCATGAAGCGGTGGTACAACCTGGCTTGGGAGTACTGGGCAAAACGGAAAAAGAAACAACTGGCATAGAACCTACCGCAACCGTTGCGCTGGTGGATGGAGATACTTTCCTGGCCAATCCCTTGCTGCATGAAGAAATTTTTGGCCCATACGCCTTGGTGGTAAAATGCCAATCCAAAGCCCAATTGGCCCAAATTCTGGAGCAACTGGAAGGACAACTCACCCTTACATTCATGGCTACCGAGGCCGACGCCCTGGCCAATGTCGATCTGGTGGAGTTGGGTCAAGCCTTGGCCGGCCGGGTGATTTTCAACGGTGTGCCAACTGGTGTAGAAGTAGTCGCTTCTATGCAACACGGCGGCCCCTACCCTGCTACCACGGATAGCCGATTTACCTCGGTGGGTTCGGATGGCATCAAGCGCTGGGCGCGACCCATTTGTTTCCAAAATTATCCCGCTCCACTGTTGCCTCTGGAACTTCAAAATGAAAATCCTCTGGGCATCTGGCGACTGGTAGACGGGTCTTTCACCAAGTAATGAGGTGACAAGGAGTAACTCATAACTCATAACTCATAACTCATAACTCATAACTCATAACTCATAACTATTGAACTCTTTCTTCTGCATCGACGCCCATACCTGTGGAAACCCCGTACGCCTCGTTGCGGGCGGTGGCCCACAGTTGGAGGGCAAAGACATGAGTGAAAAACGTCAGCACTTTTTGGCGGAATACGATTGGATCCGCAAGGGTTTGATGTTTGAGCCTCGTGGGCATGACATGATGAGTGGAAGCATTTTGTATCCACCGCATGACCCCAAAAATGATGTGGCGGTATTGTTCATCGAAACCAGCGGGTGTTTACCCATGTGTGGCCACGGCACCATTGGCACCATCACCATTGCGTTGGAGCATGGTTTGATCAATCCGAAGGTTCCCGGCAAAATCCGCATGGAAGCGCCCGCAGGATTGGTGGAAATTAGCTACCAGCAGGAGGGTAAGAAGGTAAAAAGTGTACGCCTAACAAATGTAAAATCATTCCTGGCGGCAGAAAAGCTCCCGGTAGAATGCCCCGGCCTGGGCCCAATCACGGTGGATGTCGCTTATGGTGGCAATTATTACGCCATTGTGGATGTACAGCCCAATTTTCCTGGTTTGGAGCACTATCCGGCTGAACAACTGGTGGCTTGGGCCCGCGAACTGCGCAAACGCATCAATGCCTTGTACACTTTTGTACATCCCGACGATCCCACCATCAATGGTTGTAGCCATATTCAGTGGACAGGTCAAACGATTGATCCCACTTCCACTGCCCGCAATGCCGTTTTTTATGGCGACAAAGCCATCGACCGCTCGCCTTGCGGTACGGGGACTTCGGCGCGGATGGCCCAATGGTATGCCCAGGGAAAATTGCAGGCTGGCGATGAGTTTGTTCACGAAAGCATCATCGGTTCCAAATTCATTGGCCGCATTGAGGAAGAAACAACCCTGGCTGGCAAACCCGCCATTCGTCCAAGTATCGAAGGTTGGGCGCGGGTGTACGGCCTAAATACCATTACAATAGATCCTGAGGATGACCCGTATGCGTATGGGTTTCAGGTTATTTAATAGTTGAGGAGGTTGAGAAAGGTTGAGGCTACCGCAAGCGACTTTGACAACTCTAATTATACATCTCACTAGATGTTTACCGCTCGCGGCAGCCTCAACTTTCTCAACCTGCTCAACTGCTCAACTTTATGAAAAAAGCAATCATCATCGGTGGCGGCATCATCGGCCTCAGCTCCGCATATTACCTCCGCCGCGCAGGCTGGGACATTACGGTCATCGATAAAGGAAATCGCCGCAACAACTGCTCGACGGGCAATGCGGGCTATATTTGTCCCAGCCACTTTGTACCATTGGCTACGCCGGGCATTGTTGCGCAAGGGATGAAATGGATGCTCAATTCACGCAGCCCCTTTTATGTGCAGCCACGCCTGAGTTGGCCATTGATCCAGTGGGGCATCCAGTTCATGCGCAGCGCTACAGCTCAGCATGTACAGGCTTCGGCGCGGCCCTTGCGGGACATTGCCTTGTTCAGCATGGCCTGTTATGAGGACTTGAAAAAAGAACCTGGATTCGACTTTTTTTATGCCCACGACGGCATGTTGGAAGCGGTACAAACTACTGAAAACGTCCACCACGCCAAAGAGACCGCCGCCCAAGCGCGCGACCTCGGCCTCGACGCCGAATGGCTCGATAAGGATGGCGTAAAAGCCATCGAACCTGATGTAGAGATGAACATCCGGGGGGCTACCTGGTTCCGCTGTGATGCCCATTGCAATCCCGAACAATTGGTACAAAACCTGGAGACCTACCTGCTCCAGCAAGGCGCAACCTTGCTGGAAGACACCGAGGTAACCGGATTCCAAAAGCAAAACGGAGCAATTCGGGAGGTCATCACCAAACAAGGCGTATATTCCGCTGATTTGGTGGTGCTGGCCACTGGTTCCTGGAGCCGGGAAATGGCCGCTAAAATAGGACTGAGTTTGCCCCTGGTAGCCGGACGCGGGTATTCTTTTCTAGCTGACGCCTCAGACTTCCCCTTGCGCCGCCCGGTTATTCTCACCGAAGGGCGAGTAGCAGTAAGTCCTTTTGCCAATCAGATTCGTTTTGGCGGCACCATGGAAATCACGGCCATCAACACCCCACCGCGATACAAACGGGTGGAAGGCATTGTACAATCTGCTCGTGAGTTCTTCCCTCAGTTGAAGTTGGAACAACCTAAAGAGGCTGATGTTTGGTACGGTTACCGACCTTGTTCCGCAGATGGGCTGCCTTACATTGGGCGACTCCAAAAAACGCCAAATGTGATCGTGGCTACGGGGCATTCGATGTTGGGCTTAAGCCTGGGGGCTGGAACCGGAAAATTGGTGGCGGAATTGGCGGAGGAGCAGGCCACAAGTGTGGATTTGGGGGTGTTTGCGCCGGAGCGGTTTGGGTGAAAATCAGTCTGTAATTTGTTAGTTTTGGGTTAACGTCAGGATACCTTATATTGTCCTATCAACCACTTAACCTATCGCAGACAAATGAAAAAAGTACAACCCAATCGCCGGAGTTTTTTTAAAACGCTGAGTGCAGGAGCAGCTGCTTTTGGACTGGGGTCACCCCTCGCATTCGCAAGCAGCCCAGATAAACTCAATCCCGCTAAAGAGGACGACCAGGTGCTGTTCATCGGAGACAACATTGCCATTGCCAATACTTCCCATGGGAAAGTGCGTGGTTTTATCCTCAGAAACATCTACCATTTTATTGGAATTCCTTATGGGGCAGATACTTCTGGCGCAAATCGCTTCATGCCTCCTCAAAAGCCTAAACCCTGGACTGATGTTTATCCAGCCATTTGGTGGGGCAACTCTGCTCCACAACAAATGGAGAACCGCTATGCCAATAAGTTCGCGTCGTTCAGAGACCAATGGAACTACGATGATGTCAGTGAAGATTGTTTGCACGTCAATGTATTTACGCCAGGTTATGCCGATGGTAAAAACCGGCCCGTATTGTTGTGGATGCACGGTGGTGGTTTTTGGAATGGCAACAGCATTGAGCATGAAGGGTACAAGGGCGAAAATCTGGCCCGGCTTGGTGATGTCGTCTTTTGTTCGGTCAATCATCGTTTAGGCCCACTTGGATTTACGGATCTTTCCACCGTGGGTGGGGACAAATATGCAGCATCTGGCAATGTAGGTATGTTGGATTTAGTGGCGGCTTTGGAATGGGTACACGAAAACATTGCCAATTTTGGCGGAGATCCGAACAATGTCACCATCATGGGGCAATCCGGAGGTGGAGCCAAAGTCTGTACCACCACTGCCATGCCCGCTGCTCAGGGCTTATTCAGTAAAGCCGTAGTGTTGAGTGGAGCAAGATTGGATTTGGGAAACCCAGAATTTTCCAAAAAACTGGGCGCCTATATCTTGAAAGAAGCAGGATTACAGGCCGCTCAAGTGGATCAACTCCAGCAAATGCCCTGGAAAGCATACTTTGATTTATCCGTACGGGCTGCTGAAAAATTGGTTAAAGATGCGGGTAAAGACCCTGCGGAAGCGCGCCAAATTTTTCAGCCGCGGGTAGATGGTAAACACATTCCCCACAATCCGTATTTACCACAAGCCTCGCCATATGCGGCCAAGATTCCGATGATGATTTGCTCGGTTACCAATGAAAGTTCGAACACCTGGATGGATGCAAGCCGTGAATCCATTTCGCTGCAAGGCTTGAAGGATCAATTCAAACGCACCTATGGTGAAAAAGCTGGTGCAATTGTAGATGCCTATGCCAGGGCATTTCCCGCTAAAAAACCCGCAGAACTATCGTCGATGATTACCAATCACCGTCAAAGATCGGTGCTATTGGCTGACTCAAAGTCGAAACAGGAAGCCCCCGTCTATTTAGCCTGGTTTGGTTGGCAGCCGCCCTTGTTTGACAATCGCCTGCGCGCATTTCATTGCCTGGACATTTGCTTTTGGTTTTACAATACCGACTTGATGTTGCCCCATACTGGTGGTGGCGCACGCCCCAGGGCCTTGTCTCAAAAAATGGCCGGGGCCTTGCTGAACTTCATGAAAACGGGCGACCCCAACGGAGCTGGCCTGCCTAAATGGCCAAAATATTCGACAGAAAAAGGGGAAACCATGTTTCTCGACGACACCTCTTCTTTGCAGTTGGATCCTGACCGCGAGGCGCGTCAAGCCCTGCCGCCTTATTCGGGGTATTAGAAACCGGGTTGAGGAGAACCTATTTCAAAACCTAGTCCGATTTTGTGCGCAGGTTTTGAAATAGGTTCTACCAAATCAATCCATTACATCGAAACGGTTCATTTTTCAGGAAAAAACCTGAGTAGCTGCTCCACCCAGCGCGTGTACATTTTCCCGGATGGATGCAGTTGGTCATCGGCGATCAAGGCTTTGTTTTTGAGGGCTTCACGGGAAATCGGCGTAATATCGAGATAAGCCACCTCATGCGCTTCGGTAATCTTGCGATTGGCCGCATTGAACTCGTCGATTTCCCGGCTGATCCGCCCCGCCTGGTAGCGTTGACCAAAAGGAGTGACCCCGTAATCGGGGATCGAAAGCACAATCACCTTTTTTTTGTCGTTGCCCGCCAACTTGATGGCCCGTTTGAGTAGGGCCTCAAATTCAATTTTGTATTGCGCCAAAGCTCCACCCCGGTACTGGTTGTTGACCCCAATCAATAAGGTCACCACATCCCAGGTACTGCCTTCGAGGTTTTCCCGATCCATCGCCGCTGCCAGTTGATCGGTAGACCAACCTACGCGGGCCACAATTTTGGGTTTTTGTATGGCTATCCCACGTTGTTGCAGCAATTTGGCCAGTTGCATCGGGAAACGTTTGGCGGGTTCCACGCTGGTGCCAATCGTGTAGGAATCACCAAGGGCGAGGTAGCGGAGAGAGTCTGTTCCTTGGGCCTGGCACGCCGAAACCAGCAGGAACAATAGACTGGTCGAAAAAAAGGCAGTCCACGCGGATTTGTTTTGCATAGTCAAGTTCTTATGGTCAACTTTGAGGAAATCCATCTGGCACTACCGGTCGCCGAGCGGCGGTTACCGAGCGAAGCCGAGGTAAGCGAGGTGCTCGGTAGTGCCGGATGGGTTTCCTCAAAGTTACTACGAATCTCCCAA
>ENA-UOWO01000872-UOWO01000872.1-activated-sludge-metagenome-genome-assembly--contig:-NODE-872-length-42045-cov-5.877447_pt1 | contig 42045 bp, 30 predicted proteins | sample MGYA00238148_ERZ761564 | MGnify/ENA primary metagenome ERZ761564 (study PRJEB28885, sample SAMN05720194) | activated sludge metagenome | isolation source: Anaerobic digester | place: USA... | reverse complement strand
TCAGTCTAAACAAATATCCATAATTCGTTTCTCGACTACGGACACTTTCGACCGCCATCGGTCAGGGTGCTGGCTCACTATATGGATTTTTTGTAAGATTAGTATGATTACTACATGGCACAACTCTTGTAAATCATTCAGAACTAAACACACGCACTATGAGCACGCAAAAAGTAAAAACCTGCTTCACCATTACTTTTACAGATGACCAATATCAACACGCCTTTCAGTATGTTGAAGACATGAAGCGTCACCCTCAACGGATTTTCTGGAAAGGTAAAGAAGGTAAAAAAGATGACGAATTAGTGATCGAGCAAATTGCCCATCGCATTCTTTCGGGCTTCTACAACGATGATCCGTTGAATGCCAGCAGACATATTATGAAAATGGAAGTGGGATAATAATTCAATGTTTCAAGTTGAAAGTTCAATGTTTTAGTGCCTTCAACCTGGAGCATCGAACCTTGAACATCTTTTAGATTCTGTCCAGCACCTTCTTAATCAAACTATCAATGACCTTATTCGGGTCTTTTGAGAACTTATTTTTTACACGGTTGGCAATGATTGCGTTTACACTTAAGGCCTCATGTCCTAGCAAGCGTGCCATAGCATAATAGCCAGCAGTTTCCATTTCAAAATTGGTAAGCCAGAAATCACTGCTCTTGTTGTGATAATAATTTAGCTCCTCTAACAACTTTGGGAATTTAATAGGAACACGTAATTCACGTCCTTGTGGAGCATAAAATCCTGGAGTTGTTACCGTATTACCGGAAACCATATCAAAGGCAAATTGTTCTCTCATCATTTCTGAACCTTTCACAACATAGGGTGCGCTGACTAGGCTAGTATTCTTTTTAATATCAGCCGAAATACCTTGCTCAAACTCATCCATTTTCAAATCATAAAAATTCATGAGGTTGTCCAGGCCAACAGCATAATCGGTAACCAAGTGAGAGCCTAAGGGTATGTCTTCTTGCAAAGCCCCTGATGTGCCGATCCGAATTACCTTTATTTTTTTCTTTTTGCTTTTGACCTCGCGCGTTTTTAAGTCGATGTTCAGTAAGGCATCCAACTCTGTGAAAAATATTTCAATGTTATCTGTCCCCATCCCGGTACTGATAACGGTGATTTTTTTTCCATTATACTTTCCCACGTGCGTGATGAACTCACGCTTGTTCATTTCAAATTCAATATCATCAAAATGTTCGCTGATTCTGTAAACGCGACTAGGATCACCCACTGTTATGATTGTATCACTGATGTGCTTGGGCAATAAATTAAGATGGTAAACACTACCATCATCATTCAAAATCAAATCGGTTTCAGAGATTTTTGCCATTGGATCAACGGGTTTGCTTAACTCTTAATTTTTTGGGCAGGGTTTCCAAAAACGGTCTCACCTGCTTTGATGGGTGCTACCACCACAGAGCCCGCTCCGATCCGAGCACCTTTTCCAATTGCAATCCCTCCCACTATGGTTACACCCGATCCTATAAAAACTTCATCTTCAATTTCAACTCCGGCACCTATGATGGATCCAGCTCCTATCTGAACAAAGTCACCCAATGAAGCTTCCGCCCCAATGATAGCTCCGGCATGAAGGATACATTGGTTTTTTATGATGGCACCTACTCCAACTTTCACAGCCATGTCGAAAAAGTTTCCGTGACCAATCTCTACCGATTCAGGAACAATACAAGATTTATGAAATGCATTCACCGGTTGTACTTTTCTCACCTCCTGTAACATTTTAACAATGTTCTTTCTTAATTTGTTATCATCAATGGCCACAAAAGCTTCACACTTTTTTCCAATCAATTTTAAAAAACCATCGTCATCTGTACTACCCAACACGGTTATGGTATCAATCTCGGTGTTGTGTATTTTTTTATTATCATCCAAAAAACAATAGACTACATTTCCATTGCTCTCAAAAATTTCTTTTGCTGAGCGACCTAAATAATTTGCGCCAAAAATAATAACCGGATTTTCCATAGGGTAGGTAAAGGCACAAAGGTAGATCGCACCGTTCTACCGAACAAGGTTTTCGGGCATGGAAGTATTTAAAGTGTAGCAGTTATGGAGGGAATTAAGCTTACCGCTTTATGGCGCTTTGCTTATCATTCCTTCATAAAAAGAAAAAACACGATTGAGCAATGGATTACCTACAGAAATAAGCAGAATAAAAAAAGGGAGAAAGCCAACTTTATAGCGCGCCAGTGTTCCAAAATTGGGGGCAGACAATGCAAGGAAAATGCACAGTACACCAACATAGCTAACGATTGAAAAGAATAAGAGATGGTGATATTTTCCAGTCCATTCCCTCCACCTAAAAAGAACAGCGATTGTCAAGAACACTATGAATACATTTTCAATGGCCACTAGAAATTGAAAAACAGTATTCGTCTCCCAGATAAAAGGTCTGAATAAACCAGACAATAATGCCCACGGTGAATTTATTAAAACACTCAAGATATCAGGTTGAAGATTAAAATACAGAATTACCTTATCCGAACCTGAGCGTTGAGCATAGGCATCGTGGTTTTCTATTATTACCTCCAAAAAACGTTCAGGATAAAAATTAGGGTGAACCAAGCTCACTACCACCAACGGCACAATAAAAATAAGAAGCCAGGCTCCTACCTTTATAAAAACATTTCTATTGCAAAGAAAATCGGAAACAAAAAAGCGGAATACTAAACTCGTGATAGCAACCGGCATAAAGACAGCGAGGTAATAGTATTTTAAATTCCACAACACCCAGAGTGAGACAACAAGAAGCAAACCTTCTATCCATTTTAAACTTTTTCGTTGCCATACTTTCATAAAAAGAGAGCACAGAAAAAATAAAGAAGCCATTGCCAAGCTTTCCTTAATCAAACCTGAGCTCCAAAAAATAACGGAAGGAAAAAAAAGAAGAGAAATTATGGCGGCATTTTTATTCGAAGGACTGAATACAATAATTCGCCTTACCAATATCCACGCTCCACAAAATGAAACGAACGAAAAATAAAGAGAAGCAATCCAATAGTTATTAAAGGTAATGAGACAAAAGATGCTCACAATTTTAGTCATAAATAATGCTCTTGGAACCGTAATGCCAAGACTAGTCCATACCTCAAAGGATTCATTTCCAGACCATAGAAAAGCGAAATACTTTTTCGCATCGGCCTTGGCAAGTTCAGCAAGCTTTGTTCCGTCTTCGAAATACTGAAAGGTATCTCCATCAGAATAATAGTATGTATAAAGCAGACCAAGAGAAATACCTGCTCCTACCTTTAGAATCAAGGCTGGCCAAAAATAAATTTTTAAAATCGCTTCCTTTTTGGATAACCAATATGATAGTGCAGCAAGAAGTAAAACATGAATGCCAGCAATAACAATCTGCATTGCTAAATTGGTTTAATCAATGACGCTCCAATCATGCAATCAAGACATCGGTGTTTTAAACAATAATTGTTATGGAGCTCAATCATGGCCTGTGAGTCGAATGCGCTTTTACTTTTCAGTTGAAGAGAAGCCCAAGTGCGGGTAATCGTGTTAGCTTCACTTTTAACATGTTGCAATATAGTGATTGCACGATCGACTAGCATCTGATCATCCTTCGATTTTCCGTACGCCACCAACAACGGAACCAATGAATTGATGACGAGGTTATCTTTGCTCATCTGACCTAAGACTGGAATTTTTTCCTCTGTCTGTTTATTGAACTGGTAGTGACGCAACCAATAATCAGATTGTTGAAGGCTAAAGAATGTTTTCCACTTCATGTCCAGGCTTGCCTCTACCATGTTTGAAAATAAATTCTTACGACAAAACAAAAGGTTGGCGAATTGTGCTAACCGTATGGTAGGGAAATTGGCAGGCCTAAGCCGAAGAAATTTCCATTGTGCTTTGTTTAATCGACCTTCGTTCAGTCTGTATTTTTTGCCCAACAAATCATACTCCCGTTTTAAAATATTGATGTATTCATCACCCTCTGATTTCTCCAAAAAACCAGCCTGACCAAACAACAACGCCTCAATTTGGATGGGCTTGTCACTATGCTTCATGATGGTTTTATACGGCAGGTTTTGTGCGAGTTGCAGAAAGGGATCGGCATTAACATGAAAGCCAAAATTCTTTGCCAATACCTGATAGGCTGTTTCTTCCCAGTCATTATTGTTCCGTACTAGAATCTGATTTACCACAAAAGCCTTTGATTCCAATCGTTCTGATAACACGCGATCTAACATGGAAAGCTTTGTGATTTCCGAAACCTGCTGAAACGAAGACGCACACGGAATTTCTTCCGGACTATTAACCAGTTTTTTATAGGTAAGCTGAAGTGCATCATCCACCCGGTTTTTCAACTCCAATGTAGGAATCAAACTTCCATCCATTCGCTTCACGGGTTTGTCATCGCTCCACACTACATGAAGCACAACATTTTCATAGGCCTCATCCACATTGTGATTATGCGTTTGCCAGAAAGAAGAGTGAATATGAATCTCCACGCTGCCAACCCATTCAAGTTCACCAATCTTTATGCGCGACTGATAAAAATCCGGACCGGCATGTGTATTCTTAAACCCAGGATGAAAGACAACAATCTCCTCACCCTGTGTTGTACGTAAATCGTTCTTGGAAAAATATTGAAATTGCCAGAGGTAGTGGATAAAAGATTCATACATCGGTACTAGAATTTAGATAATTCTAGTTACGATTTTTGGAGAAGAAAGTCAATGATAAACTCAGATATGAAAGCGTTCTGAATGCAGGTTGCCACGAATGCCCGAATAAATTCATTCGTGCATTCGTGGCTATAAACTTAAGCGTTCAAATATCCCTTCATCTCTTGCTGAACCTTCATCGCCTCCTCGCCCGCACGTTTGGCAAAATCAGTTTCTGAAGATGCATATATAATAGAGCGGGCAGAATTGACCAGCAAGCCGCATTGTTTGTTCATTCCGTATTTTGAAACGAGTTCTAAGTCTCCGCCTTGTGCACCAATGCCGGGAACAAGAAAGAAATGCTCAGGCGCCAACGCGCGAATACTTTGCAATTTTTCCGTTTGTGTGGCGCCCACAACAAACATCAACTGATCTGGGGTTGACCATTGTTGCGCTTTTAGAATTACCTCTTCGTATAACTTTCTTCCTGTAACCACAGATTCAAGCAATTGAAAATCGCTTGCTCCTGGATTAGAGGTATGCGCCAACAAGATCACCCACTTGTCTTTGAATTTTAAAAACGGCCTGACTGAATCTTCGCCCATGTAAGGCGCAACGGTAATCGAATCAAAATTCATTTGTTCGAAAAATGCTTTTGCATACAACGATGAGGTGTTTCCAATATCACCACGCTTTGCATCCGCAATCGTAAAAATATCTTTTGGAATGTAATCAAGAGTCTTCTGTAGGCTTTCCCAACCTTTCGGACCTAAAGCTTCATAAAAAGCAATGTTGGGTTTATAGGCAACACAATATTGATGAGTAGCATCAATGATTTGCTTGTTGAATTCGAATATAGGATCGGAAGTATTTAGAAGATGCTTCGGTATTTTTTCAATATCCGTATCTAATCCTACACAGAGGTAGGAGTTTTTCTTCTGGATTTGTTCGAAGAGCTGAGCACGATTCATGGTGCAAAGTTATTGGTTATTCGTTAATAGTCGGAGGACATGGCTCGGATAAAGAATCACAAATGCTTAAAGTAAACCACCATTAACTATTAACCATTAACCGTTCACTACCTTAAATAAATTACTTCAACACCTGGATACTTCTTCGTATCGAAAACAAAGAAGCTGTCGTCAATTTTTACAGTAGGGTTAAACTTGGAGATGCTATACTTAAATTTATTTCCGCCTTTGTCGAACATCGTCCAGCTTAAAATGCTTTTATCTTTTTTGTTGATGAACATTTTAATTTTAAAATACTGCGCATCTTTTCGCTCAGGCACTAAATCAATTTCTTCAGCCAACACACCTGCTTCAGTTTTATCCTGAATGTATAGGTATTTAAAGTTCTTCTTATAAATCTCAAAAATCTTAGATGGATTCACATCTTCGGAGGAAGGATCGTAATTATCGATGTTTACTTCTTTTGCTGCAGGAAGGTAGGTCCATATAGTAGAGCCATTATTAATTACCTCTTGTTCTGGCAATGTAAGTTTGTACTTATCTCCCTTTACGGTTATTTTTCCCTTAAACTCTTCGTTTATTTTCTCAGCATCATTTGTAAGGGTATAGGCAAAATTGGCTTCGAAAGCAGCAATAGCTTTGTATTTAGCACTCATAGCATCCAATATAGCAAGGGCTTTTGGGTCGTACTGAGCTGAAGCTGAAAAGGTGATAAGTAGGGCTGTAAGGGCGAAAATCAAATTCTTCATTAGGTTTAGGCTTAAATGTGGGCGCAAAGTTACAATTGGTTATGTCTTTCTTTTAGTGAAGTCAATAATTGTTCCAAACTCATGTCATCTTTTATCAAAACTTCACGCGCTTTGCTACCCTCAAACGGCCCAACAATACCTGCTGCCTCTAATTGATCAATCAATCTTCCAGCTCTGTTGTAGCCTAATTTCAGCTTTCGCTGGATTAATGAGGTACTTCCTTGTTGATGCATCACGATTAATCGCGCGGCTTCTTCAAACAAGGCATCACGATCCGATAAATCAATATTATTTTTCGCTCCCTCATCATCGCCTTCAAATTCAGGAAGCATGTATGCGGAATCATATCCACGCTGTGAGCCAATAAATTCACAGATTTTTTCAATCTCTGGGGTATCCACAAAAGGACATTGTATTCGCAGAACTTCTGAACCATTGGAAAGCAACATGTCACCCTGCCCCACCAACTGATCGGCTCCACCCGAATCTAAAATGGTTCGTGAATCTACTTTAGACGTAACTCTAAAAGACAAACGTGCCGGGAAGTTTGCCTTGATCACACCCGTAATTACGTTTACCGATGGACGTTGTGTCGCTACTACTAAATGGATTCCGATGGCACGGGCAAGTTGAGCAAGACGCGCAATGGGCGTTTCTACTTCTTTGCCTGCCGTCATCATCAAATCGGCCAACTCATCGATAACCAAAACGATATAAGGTAAAAACCGATGACCTTCTTTTGGATTCAGCTTACGCGAAACAAACTTCGCATTGTATTCTTTTAAATTCCGGGCTCCGGCATCTTTTAAAATTTCGTACCTGTTCTCCATCTCAATACAAAGCGAGTTGAGTGTATGTACTACTTTCTTTGTATCCGTAATGATGGCCTCTTCACTGTTCGGAAGTTTCGCCAGATAATGTCTTTCAATCTTGCTGAACAAAGACATCTCCACTTTCTTCGGATCGACCAGCACAAATTTCAATTGCGATGGATGACGCTTATATAATAGAGAAGCCAAAATCACATTCAATCCCACCGACTTACCTTGTCCTGTTGCACCGGCAACAAGTAAGTGAGGCATCTTCGCCAAATCAATTACCAACACTTCGTTCGAAATAGTCTTGCCCATTACAATAGGCAACTCCTTATCTGTTTTTGCAAACGCCTGCGATGCAAACACTGAACGAATGCTCACCATCTCCCGATTTTTGTTCGGAACCTCAATACCGATCGTTCCCTTACCGGGGATTGGTGCGATGATCCGGATACCAAGAGCAGACAAACTTAAGGCAATGTCATCTTCCAGATTTTTGATACGCGAGATTTTAATACCGGCATCAGGCACAATTTCATAAAGCGTTACTGTAGGACCGATGGTAGCTTTTATACTTTGAATACCGATCTTAAAGTTGACCAGCGTTTCTACAATTTTGTCTTTATTCTGATTGAGTTCTTCCTGCGATACGCCTGCTTTGCCGGTGTCATATTCATTCAGTAAATCAAGTGTAGGAAATGTATAACCACTCAAGTCTAATGTCGGATCATACAAGCCGCTTTCTTGTACGAGTTGATCCGCGAGTTTATCCGTATCCAGCGTTTCTTCTATAATAAAGGTAGGCTCTGGTTTTACGTCTGATTTTTGCACTTCCAATTTCAATTCAGGAATTGGCTTCGCAGGTTCAATGATTGGCTTTACCAATTCTATTGGCTCAGCAATTAAATCACCTTCTATTGCTTCGATTGGCCAGTTGTCTTTCTCGTCTGTATAGGTGGGTGGTATTGCATCTCCATCAATTTGCTCATCAGTTTCCAACGCATCATTACCGATTGGTTTCGGATCGCGAATGCTAAAAGCCGGAATAGATGTTACATTAAAGTAGAAAACGATAAAGACAAAGAGGGAGAGAATCAAAATCAAGAATGTTCCCCATCCAAACATGGAATCACTCAACACGGCTAACTGATATCCAAACCCACCACCCAGAAAACTCCATTCACTAACGCCTTCATTAATCATGGTCATGTAACCCAGCAATAAGCAAAGCCACATACCAGAAAAAATGGAGAATATGGAATATGAAAAGATCCGGAATAACTCACGGTTGAAAACAATTTTAAATCCGATAACGAACAACAAGGGAGGAATGAAGAATGCTGAAATGCCAAACCATCTGAAAATAAAATAGTGGGAGGTGATTGCTCCATACAATCCTAACCAGTTATCAACTTCTCTTCCAGAATCCGACAGTGATGCATCGCCCAAAGCTTCCATCACACTTTGATCGGCCTTGCCATTGAAAAGGTAGGAGAATAGCGCGAGAAATAAATAAACAGAAACAATCATCAGGAAAAACCCACACGCCAGTTTGAAGCGTGGATCTTTCAGAAATGCTAAACTAAAGTTGGACTTGCCTGAGCTGCTTGACTTGCTCTTCTTCTCCTTCTCAGGTTTCTTGAATGTATTTGACTTGTAGGTATTCTGTGCCATTGATCTGATTAACGCAAAACTAAGGAAAACATTGAAACCTTTGTATATCAATATATCAAGTTGATTTATCTCTTTCCAATTATTGCTATCTTGAAAAACGATGAAGTCTGCCTTGCGAAATCTGGTAATGATATGGTGCGCACTGCCTGTGATGAGCAGCGCGCAGACCTATCATTTTGAAAAGCTTTCGGAGTTCCATGGGCTGTCTGATAATCGGGTGACTTGCTTTCTGAAAGACCATACCGGTTTTATGTGGATCGGAACCGAAAACGGATTGAATCGGTACGATGGACATACCTTTCAAATCTATCGGCCCGGGCAAATCTCACATTCCCTTTCTCATGAACACATTAATGACGTTGAGGAAGATTCACAAGGACGATTGTGGATTTCTACCTGGAGTGGTTTAAATGTTATTAATCCCAACAACGACAGCCTTTACGTTTTCTCACCAGATGAAGATGGAGCCGCTCAGAATAAATCAAGAATAGCCAGTAGTTTGATTTGGGATTCTTACATTGATCAAAAAGGAAAAGTTTGGCTGGCGCTTGATGTGCGTGACTTGTGTTACTATGATCCAGAGCAAAAAGAATTTACCTACTTACCCTGGCACGAGTTTGTAAAAACCATTTTACCACAGCAACAAGCTTCCTATAAATCCATTCAAAAAATCATTCATAAATCGAATCATGAACTTTGGCTCGGTACAACATTGGGTTTGTTCAGTTTTGATATCAACACAAGCCTATTTCAATATCATGGTGGTGATACGGCTGAAGATTTCATTGGGATGCACTATGACAGTGTTTTACAACGAATTTATTTCGGGCAAAGAAAATTATATGTCTACGATATTGTAAAACAGAATCTTCGATCGATCAAACAAAATGCGAATTCACTGCCTGCGAATCTAAAATCGACCTCCACTATATTGTTGCCTTCACTCAAAGGATTGTGGGTGGTGGACAAAATAAAAGAGGAAGCGAACGTTCTTCCACAAGACGAAAAAAACACATTTAGTCTTCAGCACGAAAAGGTAAGTGCAGTTTTTCAGGACAAAGGTATTGCATGGATTGGTACATCTTCAGGCGTGAGCATCTATGATAGTCACCTCGACATTTTTCCATTCGTGCGGGTTTTTCCAGACACTTCGCAATATAATTCGGGCTCTGTTTTTTATGTGTTAGATCATGAGCAGAGTAATACCTATTACATAAGTTCCTATTCTAAAAACAGTCTGGTTAAAATGAATCAACAAACTGGCGAGCGCCAGGAAATTTTAAGCATAGATGGAAAGCCACTATTGTTTTGCACCAAGATTATAAAAGATAGTCGTGAACGTTTATGGGTGTTGACTGCCCAATCGATTTTTGTTTCAGATGAACATCAGAAAAACTTCTCGCGCTTTTCACATCCGGCAACTACAGACAACTATCGCTTCGTTGACATGATTGAGGATGCAGAAGGTAACTTTTGGTTTGCAGCGCTTCGTCATGGTGTCTTTCATTACAATCCAAAAAGTAATGTATGGAAAAGTTTGCCGAAAGATCCTGATGCCTTATTCGTTGATCGCGTTACAAGTCTGCTTTCCGATCCTCCGCATAATGAAGTTTGGATTGCCGATTTTAGTTTTGGCGTTTTCCGACATGATCTAAAAACAAAAGAGTACACCTACTTTCAGGCAGACACCAGAAATCCCGGAGCCATTCAATCATCATTAATTAATTCCATGACGATTGACCGCCAAGGCGATATTTGGATTGCGACTACATCAGGCGGTGTAAGCAGGTATTCTCAAGAAACGAAAGTGATGACTACCTATTCGATGAAAGATGGATTACCGGAAAACACAATATATTCCATTCAATCAGATGTCAATGGGAATATCTGGTTAGCCTCCAGTAAAGGTTTGACGTGCATGAAACCATCAGGAGAAACTATTCAGCACTATGATGCCAACAGTGGTCTATCGTTTACCAACTTCAATACCCCATTCTCTACCAATTCTAAAAACGAAATTATGATTGGACTCTCTAACGGTTTTCTAAAATTCCATCCCGACAGTCTTGCGCTTACTTCTGCTGATTTTCCCATTGTGATTACCGTTGCACATCAAGGCGATTCACTTATTCATTCCGGAAGTTCATTTCGATATAATGAAAACGAATTCAATTTTCAGTTCTCCGCACTCACCTATTCACTTCCTCAACACGTTACCTATTACTATCAATTAGAAGGATATGATGACCACTGGATTAATGTAGGTAACGAACACCAGGCACGTTACACCAACTTAAGTGATGGTAAATATACTTTTTCTGTCAAAGCGATTGATCACACCGGAAAGTCATCGCAAAACATTGCTTCCCTTTCATTTACTATTCATCCTCCATTCTGGAAAGAGCATTGGTTTATTGCCTTACTTATTTTTGTTGCAGCGTCTTCTCTTTATTTGTGGATTCAAAATCTTCAGCGCAAAATCCAATCGCAAAAAATATTAAACCAGGTTGCTACATCACTTTATAATCGCCACACCATTGAAGATGTGTTTCGATCGGTAGCAAAAAATTGTGTCGAACTTTTAGGGATAGAGTCGTGCGTGGTTTCTCTGAAGCAGCAAGAGGGCGTACCGATTCAAAAGGTAAGGTATGGTTCGAATGATAGCTCATCAGATTCTGAACACATCACTCCTATTATTATTGAAGGCAAAACGTTTGGGTTTATCGAAGCTAATCATTCCAGAAAAAATTTCTTCTCGCGCTGGCATCATTATATGCTGAAAGAAATTGCCGCGATCTGTAGTGTAAAAATTAGTCGCTACTTTATTGAGGAACAAATCAGAAGTAAGGTAGCACGTGATCTTCATGATGATATTGGTTCTACACTTTCCAGTATCAACATCATCAGTAAACTCGCAATGAATGAAAGTAATGGTAATACCAATCATCACCTTCAACGTATTGGCGAACACTCTGCAAGGATGATGGAGAGCATGAGTGACATTGTGTGGTCTATCAATCCAAATAATGATTCACTGGAACAAATGATGGTGAAGATGAAAGAGTTCGCGGCTGAAATTTTGGAGCCAAAAAATATTACCTATACATTCGAAGGCGAAGAATCGCTCAACGGAACTTCGCTCGATATCCAGGTTCGGAAAAATATATTTCTGATTTTTAAAGAAACGATTAACAACACGGCTAAGTACAGTGAGGCCAATTTAGTCACTATTCAACTTGAGGTAAATGCTAATTCGCTCCATCTTTTAATTCAGGATAACGGAAAAGGATTTGACTTTAAAACCGTTAAACCCGGAAACGGATTGCGAAACATCCGAGAGCGCGCAAAAGGTATTAATGCCCTGTTGGATTTAAAAAGTTCGCATCTGGGCACACAAATAGAGCTTAATATCCCCATCACATGATTGTGGTATTGTAATCTGTTTTTTGAGAAGTCAACTTTATAAATATATCATTCCGATCTCTAATGGCTGTTTCTATTCTTATTTACGAAGACAATGATTTACTCCGAGAAAGTCTGAGTGGTATGATTGCACAAAACAGTGCATTAAAACGTGTAGGCGAATTCGGTCATGTACTCAACATTGAAGAACAGGTTAAGCAACACAACCCTGAACTGATTTTAATGGATATTGATATGCCCGGAATGACGGGAATCGAAGCGGTTAAAAAAATAAGAGCATTTAATTCAGAAGTCTCCATTTTAATGCTCACGGTGTTCGATGACAACCAACATGTATTTGATGCCATCTGTGCAGGCGCTTCCGGCTATTTATTGAAGAAACATATTTCAACAAAATTGTTTGATGCTATAGATGAAGTACAATCGGGTGGTGCTCCCATGTCGCCAAGCATCGCAAGAATGGTGATTAGCGCCATGCATCTAAAACCAGCACAGGAAAATATTTATCAACTCACTTCTCGTGAAAAAGAAATTCTTACTTCACTCAGCAAAGGCAATAGCTATAAACTCATCGCCTCTCAATTTGAAATCAGCATCGATACTGTGAGAACACACATAAAGAAAATTTATGAAAAACTTCATGTGCATTCCCAAACAGAAGCCGTTTCGAAAGCTATTAATGAAAAGCTTGTGTAGTGGTATATGATAACAGTAAAGAAGGGATTAGCGCTGATTACACTGATGTTCATCATTACTGTGGGACACTCGCAGTCGCGGGTTATTGATAGTCTGCAAAAAGTACTGGCTCAACATACGCGCGATACCAACGAGATCAAAACCCTCGAACACCTTGGCTCGGAATTTATGCGGAAGGACATGGATAAAGCCATGTCGTATGCCTATCAACATATTGCACTTGCTAAAGAACTGGGCACTGAATTTTGGCTGTCGTCCGCTTACTCAGGTCTGGTGGCTATGCACCAAAATTCAGGTCATACTGATAGTGCTCAACATTATCTCAACTTAATGGAAGCGCTTGCTAAACGAAAACCAATTAATAAAAAAGACGCGGTTAACTACGCCAACACAGCGGGTCTATTTTATAAAACACAAGGTAAGTACAAAGAAGCCTTACCCTATCTTCAAGAGGCGCTGCGACTGATTGGCCCAACAGGGAATAAAACAAGTCGTGCCGGGCAGATGTTAAATATTGGTAATGCCTATTATAGTTTAGGCGATCTAAAAACTGCTGCGGACTACCATCTCAAATCACTCGCCTTGTTTGAGGAAATAAAAAACAAGCGAGGGCAATCGTTCTGCTTGAACAGTCTCGGAAATGATTTTTTTGAACTTGAGCAATATTCCATTGCTGAAAAATATCTTCTTCAATCCGAAAAGATAAAAGAGGAATTGGGCGACAAGCGAGGAATTCTGACATCGTGGATGACCCTGGGTTCGGTGTATCAACAAACCAATAGAACTGAACTCTCCATGATCTATTTTAATAAGGCGCTGAAGCAGGCAAAAGAACTTAAGTTGTTAATTGAGGAAGCCCGCATACTGTTTAATAAAGGATCACTTTTAAAGATGACGAAAAAGACCGATGATGCAAAAAAAACATTCTTAGAGGCCTTGACGCTCGCACGGCAAGCAGGCGACAGTTTAACGGTTTCAAGAATCAAAACCTATTTGGTTTCGCTGCAGAACGATCTCCAAAAAGAAAAAACGGAAGAACAAACACTGCTGGAGAATATTGAAATCTCTTTGGAAGAAGGAGCACTAACCAATACAGCAGAAGGCCATTACGAATTAGCCAAATGGTACGCATCACGCAAACAATTCGAAAAAGCGTTCGAGAATTTAAGTAAGGGTCAACAACTCAAAGACTCGCTTACAGGAAGTGAAGTGGTGTTACAACTAAAAAGTTTGGAAGAAGAATACAAAAATGACAAGAAGGAAAAAGAAATTACGCTCCTAAAAAAAGATCAGGAATTGCAGGCGCTTGCCTTAAGTCGACAAAAGGTAGTCATAACCTCTATCGTCATTGCTTTGATTTCAGTTATTGTAATAGCGCTCTTACTCATAAACAGATACCGTGTTGTGAACAGAGCAAAACGATTGGTTGAAATTGAACGTGTACGTAATAACATTTCGCGTGATCTTCATGATGACATTGGCTCTACGCTTTCCAGTATTAATATTTTAAGTCAGGTAGCACTCGTTGAAAATGGAGAAAATGTGCAAAGTTATCTTCAGCGTATTGGCGATCAATCGGCTCGCATCATGGAAGACATGAGCGACATTGTATGGTCCATCAATCCACACAATGATTCGATGAGTCAGGTTATTATCCGCATGAGAGAATTCTCTACCGAGATTTTTGAATCTAAAAATATTGACTACCATTTTTCCGAAAAGGTAGATTCAAGTCTCACACTAGATGCGGATAGGCGCAAGAATCTGTTTCTAATTTTTAAAGAGACTATCAACAATGCTGCGAAGTACAGCAATGCAAGTAAGATCGAAATCAATCTGCATCAGCATGACCACACTCTGGTGATGCACATAAAAGACAATGGTCAGGGTTTTGATGAGCAAATGGTCACAACGGGAAACGGACTGCGCAATCTGCGCGAACGGGCCAAGGAAGTTAATGGAACGGTCACATTGAAGAGTGTTGTGGGCAACGGAACCGAAGTAGAGCTGCTGTTACCTATCGCATGAACATGCGATACTCTCGCATGGAAAGCGTGACGATATTTACCTATCTATATGACGATTCACTCGATTCTGCTGTACGAAGATAATTTACTTTTGAGCGAAAGCATTCAATCGATGCTTCGTCTTAATAAGCAAATTAAATTGGTAGGTGCGTTTGAAAACCCAACCGATGTAAATAATCATCTTCAAACGCTCAAACCCAATTTACTGATCATGGATATTGACATGCCAGACATGAATGGAATTGAAGCCGTGACGCATGTTCGAAAAGTAAATAGAGAAATACCCATTCTCATGCTCACAGTATTTGACGACAATGAACACGTGTTTGATGCCCTTTGCGCAGGAGCATCAGGTTATCTTTTAAAGAAACACATTTCGTCAAAACTTTTCTCCGCCATTGAAGAAGTGTTAGAGGGTGGCTCACCGATGTCGCCCAGTATTGCGCGTTTGGTGCTTGCATCCATGCATCAAAAATCTTCTCCAGAAAATCCCTATCAACTGACCGCACGCGAAAAAGAAGTGCTGACTTCGTTAAGCAAAGGCAATAGTTACAAGATGATAGCAGAAGAAATATTTATCAGCATCGATACCGTGCGCTCTCACATCCGAAAGATTTATGAAAAGTTGCATGTACACTCACAAACAGAAGCGGTTTCGAAAGCGATTAATGAAAAATTGATATGACCAAAGGAATTCTATTACTCTTCACCGCGTCAACAATTTTTGCCTGCAAACAAAATGATTCAAAATTTCATGTTCCCGCTGAATTCGAAGAACAAGAATACATCTGGTTAAGTTGGGTAGAAAGGGGTTTTCTGGGAGGAGACCCCTTCTATTTTACAGCACTCGATGCCATGAAAGAAATAACACCGTATGTTAAGGTAAGACTACTTTATTCTGAACAACTCAATTACACCAAAGAGCAACTCGCAAAACGGATTTACGAAAAAATGATTGAACATAAGATTGACACCTCAAGAGTTAATCTTTTTTACAATGAAATACAGTACGGGGCCATTCAAGATCCGGGGCCCGTTTTTTTAAGAAACGAAAAAGGAGATTTCGCTATTGCTGATTTCAGTTTTATACATTTTGATAAACGTGCAGAAGCCATTGATCGAAACGTAGCCGCACACTTTCACCTCCCAACAATTTCTTCAACTATGATTTCCGAAGGCGGTGCATGGCAAACCAATGGAAAAGGTACCATGCTACTCGTTGAGTCTGTAGAATTGGATCGAAATCCTAAAATGACAAAATCACAAATTGAAGAAGAGTATAGAAGAGTATTGGGTGTAACAAACCTAATCTGGTTGAAAAAAGGACCAAAGGAAGAAGAGTGGGGTAAATTAGAGAATGGTGTATATGGAATTGGAACAGGCGGACACATTGATGAGTTTTGTCGGTTTGCTGATGCGAATACTATTTTATTAGCGGAAGTAAGTCAACATGAAAGTGAACAAAATGAAATCGCCAAAGAAACATCCAGTAGAATGGAGGAGAACTATGAGATTCTGAAACAGGCTACAGATCAGGATGGCAAACCATTTACAATAATTCGGGTGCCAACCCCAGAACAACAAACAAAACGAATTGTATTTAATACTTTGAATAAAGAAGAAATGTCTTGGTTTGAGAATGTAACACAAGACACAGTTGAGTTCTATCTGACAACAGGCTATTTCAATTTTATTATTGCCAACGGTGTAGTGGTAACATCCAAGTATTGGAAAGAGGGAGATTCAGAAGAGGTAAGACTAAAAGATGAAAAAGCAAAATCAATTCTTGAAAAAGCTTTTCCAAACAGGAAGGTTGTTCAAATTGATTGCATGCCGCTTCATCATGATGGAGCGGGATTACATTGTCATTCTAGAAATGAACCGAAATGAAAATAAAACGAAAAAACAGAACCCCTTAACTCTTTATCAGAATGAAAGTATTGCAATTTCTCGCACTCCCATTGCTTTTGATAGCATGCTCAACCAAACAAGAATTCAATTACCCTTTAACCCGAACAGAACCATTTGATACCACCATCTTCGACAGGAAAATTTCAGATCCTTACTTCTGGATGGAACGCAAGTCGAATGAAGCCGAAATGAAGGCGTGGGTAAACGAACAAGGAAAATTAACGCAAAGCATCTTAGACAGCATTCCAAACGGTGAAAAACTGTCAGCCGAAATTGATGCTGCTTACATCAGTCTGCAAGAGGAGATATGGGGCCTTTCAGCAGTGAATGATAAATTTTATTATTATCGTGATATTCCGGATGTGGGCATTTCGTTGTGCCAGAGAAAAAGTAGTAGTGCTGAGGAGGAAATTATTTTTTCCGGAGGCATCACCATCAACGGACAAAAATATCGCAGCCGTAAAAAAGCGCACGCACATAAAAAACCGCTTATCGCCCTTATGCTGGTACAACGTGGAGAAGCCAATCCGCACATCCGCATTTACGATCTGGATAAAAAAACTTTTTTACCTGACAGTATTGGTCCAGTGATGTTCAATGATGCTCGAGGTGTATCTATGACCTGGTTGCCCGATGACAGTGGTTTGTTATACTCACAGGCACCACCTTCTATCATTGAAAGTCAAAAATATTATAACGGCAAAATTAAACTGCACAAGTTGGGCGTTTCAACAACCAAAGATGAAGCCGTATTTGGCATTGGCGTTAACAGTAACATCCAACTCAAGGATTATGAAACGCCATACATTTACAGTTTTAACTCATCACCCTTTCTGTTAGCCAGAATTCGCACAGGTGATGAAGATAATTATGCTTTTGCCGTTCACTATTCAGAATTGAATGGCGCCAAAACTCCCTGGAAGCGACTCAATAACTATTTGAACCTCGGTGACGGATTTGACGCGAAAGGCAATTTCTTATATGCCGCTACAGAAGATCACCCACACTACACCATTGTTCAGATCGACATGTCAACAGGCGATAGCCCGGTGAACTTTCTTCCTGCCCAAGATGAAGTACTTGCCTATGTTGATGCAGCTCATGCTTCGTGTATTGTTGCCTGCAACGATGTGTTATATGTGGCCTATCGCAAAGTTGGAGAGATGGGATTTTTCAAAATAGACTATCAATCAAAACAAGTAGCCAAAATTCCACTGTCTGCAAAAGGCTCAGTAGTAGAGTTGACGAAACTGGGTGACAACGATCTGGGTTTTGCTCATTTTAGTGCGATACGGTCCACACAGTATATGCGCTATCAATTTGCGACTGATAGCATTAACCCGCTCCCCTTTTCGCCACTCAGTTTAGACCTTGCTTCTGATTTTGTAACTGAAGTAATAGAAGTGCCTTCCCGCGATGGTAAAAAAATTCCGGTTTCGCTGGTATATAAGAACGGAGTAGTTCTAAAAAATCGAAACCCGCTTTACATAGAAGCCTATGGCAATGGTGGTGCAGTAAATGATGTTTGGCTTGACCCGAATAGACTACCGTGGCTGAACCGCGGTGGTGTGTATGCCTGGGCGCACGTGCGTGGAGGTGGTGATCTTGGCCTCGACTGGGTTGAGGGCGGACAGTTTCCCAACAAACAGAATTCCATTAACGATGTGGTTGATGTAGCCGACTATTTCATTAAGAACAATTACACCTCCAGCGACAAACAATTTGTTATGGGTGGCAGTGCCGGAAGCTTTTTGGTTGGCAACGGCATTAACCAGCGTCCGGATTTATTTGCAGGAGGAATTTTTCAGTCCGGGTTACCCGACCTGGCCACACATCGCGATGCTGCCTATGCCAGGGAACGCGGTAATGTTGGTGATGTAAAAACGAAAGAAGGTTTTGAATCGGTATACAACCTCAGTGCTTTATACCACATTCCTGAAAATACAAAACTGCCTGCCATGTTAGTGGCACACGGGGGCACAGACTACATCATTGCATTGACAGCACCAGCGCGTTATGTAGCAACGCTACAAGCCAAGCAGAAAGGAACAAGGCCGCAATTATTTTTAGTCGATTGGGAAAGCGGACATACAGGGGGTGGTGTGAGTGAGGTTATTGGAACGCTCAAATTTATGCTCTGGCAGTCCGGGCATCCGGAGTTTCAACCGACTAACAAGAAATGACATCAAAACAAATTAAGGCAAGCATTAACTGGATAAACCAATGTTGCCACTTATATAGTCTGATGAATACGCTATGAAAACATCAACCTTTTCCAAAATTTCGCTATTAGCAATATTTGCAACCCTTTTCGTTCAAATTGGTGCTCAACTCTTTGCCATGTTAACGATTGTGCAAACTTTAGTTAAGAACCCTCCAAAAAGTTTTCAAATGGTAAAAGGCGACTATGGTTATGATAGTTCTATTTTTTGGAACACCATACCCAATTTAACAACCCTTCTATTTGTGATCGCGCTAATTGCGTGTTGGAAGACAAAAGCACGAAAGTGGATTATTATCTCATTTTCAATTTTCATATGTGCGGGAGTATTAGCAATGGTAGTTGTGGAACCAAAATTTGCTGAACTAATCACCAATGAAAGCAGTACGACCTTGAATGAAATGACTTCTACCCGGTATCGCCTTGACTGGACGTTATGGTTCTTAACTCTTTTATCCGGGCTAGTTTTAACGAAGCCAATTTATGACCGACTTAACTAAATCTAGATTGTGACAATCGGAACGTTTGACGTTTCAATGAAAAGACAAATAAAACAAAATCGATTTTGAAAGACCATGAATTACTTCTTTAAAACCTGTTTAGCTTTTATCTTAACGATCTCAGTTTTTTCCGTAAATGCTCAGCAAAGTGATTCAACTGATGTTAAAGTATCGGTAGAAAAGTTTCTACAATCCTTTAATTCACTTCAATGGGAACCGTTTAGAAAATCCTTCGCGGATGATGCCACTATTTTCTTTCCTGAGTGGGAACAGGCTTCGCGGAGAATCGGTAGAGCGGAAATAGAAAAAACATGGTTAGATCTATTTCCTGAATTCAAAGATCCAAACAACATATTAAAATTAGGCATCACTCCTAGAGATGTGAGAATTCAAGTGTATGACCAAACCGCTATCGTAACGTTTCATTTAGGCAATGGCGAAAAGTATTTGTCACGCAGAACGTTGGTGATGGTGAAACAAAAAGAAGAATGGAAGATTGCGCATCTACACGCGTCCACCTTATTTCCACCAGAAAATAAATAGCGATGAACAAAATCCTATTTCCAAAACTTGCCTTGTTTCTAGTGTTACTGGTACCGCTCACTTTTTTTGGATTTTACCCAAGCTACTTTTCAATACTGTTGTCGCCCATGGACAACATCTATCACGTTCACGCTTTCTTTATGGTGCTTTGGATTGTGATGGCCATCGTTCAACCGTTTCTTATTCAGCAGAAAAAAAATGCGGCTCATAAGCTGGTTGGAAAAATCAGCTACGGTATTATGCCACTAGTTTTTATTACAGGATATTTAGTTATCAGGCATACCTATTATGCTAATTTTAATAGCTACACAGACAAAGTTAAAGCCGGAATCTCAATCTTAACTCCGGAAGAAATATTGACGAAGGCTGCAGCATCGATTGACATCGGTTTAATATACTTTTTATGGCTCTTCACTTTTTATCTGCTCGCGGTAATCAATCGAAAGAAAATAGTATTCCACGCAACCTATATGTTTGCCGCGATACTTACCCTGCTAGGACCGACTGCTGACAGGCTGATTTACTCGATTACAGATGCCCTTAAGCTTGATTACAATTTTTTAGCACAAAATGCAGTACTCATTTTTATTGTCTTCGTGCTTGTTGGTTTAAGCATCTACCAAAAACGAAACGGGTATTCAATAAAACCAGCGAGTGTTGCACTCACTATTTATATCCTTGGAATAGGAATACTTTTCTCATTACCCGGCACATCTGTATGGACTTCCTGTATCGAACTAATCCTGTAACTATGAAAAAATTACTCCACCTAACTATCGCAGCATTAGTTTTGATGAGCAGTTTGGGAATCGGGTCACTATCTGCTCAAACGAAACCTATTGACAAAGTTGAACTCGAAAAGAAAATAGATTCTCTCTTCAAAGATTTTAATAATACATCATCTCCCGGATACGCAATCACCGTTATCCAAAACGGAAAAGTAATTACCAAAAAAGATTACGGTCTGGCAAGTCTCGAACACAAGGTTTCGTTTACTCATAATACAGTTGTAACCATACCCTATTCAGAAGGAAGAGAATTTATCTCACTTGCGGCAGCATTGATGGAACAAGATGGAAAACTTACCCTAGAAGATAAGGTTCGAAAATATTTCCCAAAACTGCCAGCATGGAGTGAACCTGTAACGATACAAGATTTACTCAACCACAGCAGTGGCTTTTGCGATGAGTGGGCAACGCTGGTGCTCACACAAGCCAGCATGAATAACCGTTTGGATGTCTCTCAGTTTTTGAACTTCTTATACAATCAACCCGATCCGCAAGTTCAACCTGGCAAGGGATATATGTACAGTAATTCTGATTTTGGATTGCTGCGATTGATTTTAGAAAAAGCATCCGGAGAAAAATTGCCTGACTACATAGAGCGTAGGATTTTCAAGCCCTTACAGATGTCATCTTCTACAATGCGAAGAGACAAAGAGGCTGTGCTTGCAAACCATGCCTTTTCCTACTTTGAAAATGGGCAAGGCACTTACAAAGTGTGGTTACGTGATAAAACTTCGCCCGGAGGTAACTATCATACTCTTACTTCCGCCAGTGATTTGGAGAAATGGGCAGCTGCTTTCGAAGATAAAAACTCATTTATCACAAAAGCTTCAGAACGACTAAAGAAAAATGCAAGACCCATTCCCGTTCTAAAAGAAACAAATTATGCGCATGGCCATAAATTAAAAAAGCTTGGTGTGTATGAGATCATTTTACACGAGGGTGTAACGGGTTACTCCTATCTTGCCCGCATACCGACTGCCGGACTTGATATTATTTGCACAACCAATAATCAAACCGAATATGATGGTAAAGTGATTGCCCTGGCAACCTGGCTTCTACACATCGATACCAAAACAAAACTCCCGCAGCAAAAATTTTCCTCCACACCCGTTTCCATTAATGAGAAAGAATTACAAAAATATGCAGGACGTTATCTTTGGCTCACCGAAAGCTTTCAAAGTATTGTGAAAAGCAGAACGTATTATGCCATGAAGGTGAAGGGCGATACCTTATATTGGCAATATTCATCAACCGAATCAGTTCCGCTAATGTACGTTGGAGATGGCATTTTCAAAGATCCGGATTTTGCTGTTTGGCTTAGGTTTTTTCAACCGCATCCGGATTCAACCATGCGAATAGAGGCTCACAAACAATTTGGCGAACCTGAGATTGATACTTGGAGGAAGGATTCTACCGTAGAGCCCATTTATTCCAGGGAATATCTTCAAAAACTTAGCGGCAAGTACTACAGCAAGCATCTTGATTTCTACTTTACCATTATGTTAAACGATGAAGGCAAGTTGGTTGTGAAGCGACCAACGATTGCAGATAAAGTTCTAGAACCGTTTTCTCTTCATGAATTTAAACTTCCTACCGAGTTTTTTGAAAGTAATTATGAATCCAGTTTCAGGGTGCATTTTTATTTTAATGATGCCGGCATGCCAACCCACTTTGATGTTCATCATGGAAGGTTAATGCATCATCGGTTTGACAAAATACAATAACAATACAATGTCCTCTATTGCAGCAGAAACTTACAATCACAAAAAGAATATGATTAAGATCCTTCCAACATCACTCATTCTAGTACTCATCGCGATCAATACTTTTGGCCAACCTCTTACGGAAGGTAAAGTTATTGTTCAAAAAATTCTTGCCCCGTCTATTCAAAATAACAAGGGTGGTGAAGATCCACTGCGCAAAATTTCAGTGTACGTTCCTCCCGGATATTCAGAAAGCACACAACGTTACCCCACGATCTATTTCTTACATGGTGTTGGAGTTAATGACAGCTTGATGCTTGTATGGACTGGACTAAAAGAATTAATGGATAAGGCTATTGCCACTGGTAAAATCCAACCGATGATATTGGTTTTACCCAATAGCGACAATCGTTTTAGAGGTAGCTTTTACACCAACTCAACGCTCGCAGGTAATTGGGCTGACTTCATAGGAAAAGATGTGGTCGCTTATATCGATAAAAACTTTCGAACCATACCCCATCGAAACAGCCGGGGACTGTCAGGACATTCGATGGGTGGCAATGGTGCCTTAAAAATCGGAATGCTTTTTTCAGATGTGTTTTCATCCGTATATGCGATGAGTCCTGCGGTATTAAATTGGTCTGGTGATTTCACAATTAAGAACAGTGGGTTTAAACGTCTAAGCAAATCAAAAACCGAAAAGGAGATTCTAAAAGCATTTGATGATTCTGATCAACTTGATGAAACAGGTTTCTATGCCGGAATTTTTGCAGCCATGGGAAGAGCCTATTCACCCGATCCTTCCGTTGCAATTTTTCAGGCAACGCTCCCTGTAAGTTTCATAGGGGACAGTGTTGTTTATAATACAACCGCAATTAAGAAATGGGAAGCCAATTTTCCGGTGAACATGATTGGTGATCATATAGATCATTTAAAAAGTTTTACTGCCATAAAAATTGATTGGGGTAGAAACGAAGACTTTGCTCACATTCCTGTAACGGCTATGCAGTTCAGCAAAAAGCTAGAAACCTATCGCATTAAGCATTTTGCGGAAGAATACATTGGCGACCATATAAATATGCTGGGTGGTTTTGATGGAAGGATCTATACCGAGTTGCTACCCTTTTTCAATACGTACCTAAAGTTTGAATTGACAAAGATTAAAAGAAATTGAAATACAGATTTTTTAATGGTGCCCGATCCTTTTGAACTATTTGTTAAAAGTAATCAACATGAAACTAAACGGAGTCGCACTCTTTATTTTTTGGACAATCCTGATTCTTTTATCAGCTTGGTTTTACTTCGATAATGCTGTTGCCTATTTATTTGGATATCGTAACGAACGATTCCCTGGTAATGAATTTTGGTTTGTGGCTCACATTGTGGGTGCCACTTGTTCTTTGTTTCTTGGACCCATTCAGTTTTGGAAATTCATTCGAACAAAATATTTGAAGTTCCATCGGCTGGTTGGAAAAATTTATGTTGTCGGAACTTTGCTCGCTGCCGTATCAGCATTCAGGCTTGCATTAATCTTCGATTGTATTGCTTGTCGTTTTTCACTTATTCCTTTGTCCTTTCTACTTTTCATCACTACAGCACTGGCATGGTATACTATTAAACAAAAGAATATCGTAGCACACAAACAATTTATGGTACGAAGTTATTCTTGTGCCTTGGCATTTGTATTTGTCCGATTGTACCAGGTAATTCCTCTCGATTTTATGTTCGGGGTAATTGATAATCCTGAAATAGAAGGCATTGTAACGGAGTGGATGTTTTCTATTTTACCTTTAATCATTGTCGAAATTGTAATGATTTGGTTACCTTCTCTGCGGAAAACCAACCTCTTACCTAAATAAAATACGATGACAACCGCTGCCCCCACCAGTCAGTCAGAAAGAATTATAACATTGGATGTTCTTCGCGGCATTGCCATACTGGGAATCTTGTTGATGAACATTCCAAGTTTCTCGCTTTCAGGAGTAGTAGGTAGCAACCCTTCTGTATTGAATGAGTTCGGCACAATCAGTTATTATATCTGGTATGCTGTTGATTGGTTTTTTGATGGAACACAACGCGCTTTATTCTCCTTACTTTTCGGTGCTGGAATTGTTTTATTTATTAGTCGACAAGAAAAAAAATCAAACGGTCTTGAACCAGCAGATTACTTTTTCAGAAGACAACTTTGGCTGATGTTCTTCTCTCTGGTAGATGTTTACATACTACTTTGGAATGGCGACATCCTGATGGATTATGCTATCTACGGCATGATGATGTTTGTATTTCGGAATCAAACTCCGAAAACATTAATCATTGCAGCCTGCATCTCCATATTATTTATGACCGCCAAAGAGAATCGCGAATTTTTCAAGCAAAAACAAATATTTGAAAGAGGGGAAGTCGTTGCCGCAATAGATACTACGGTTACTAAGCTCACATCAAAACAAAAAAATGATTTGGAAGAGATGACATCATTCAAAAAAAGAATGACCACTGAGAGCAGACTAAAACGAATGAAAGAGGAGCATGAGAAAGTTAGAGGAAACTACGAATCGGTTTATGAATATAGAACAGGTAAATACATCGAGAACATTGTGGAGTATACTTATTTCAGCGTGTGGGATGTATTGACTTTTATGCTTCTGGGCATGGCGTTTTTCAAACTGGGTATTGTTACCGGAAGTGCACCCATGAAAGTTTATTGGTGGCTGTGCATTGGTGGACTAGGCATTGGGCTTACACTATCCTATTTCAGAATACAATTCAGAATAGACAATCAATTTGATTGGTTTAAATACATCAAGAATGTACCATTCTCTTTTTATGAATTGTCGCGGGTACCAAGAGCTCTTGGAATACTTGGATTGATTATGCTCCTCTACAAATCAAACTGGTTCAATGGAATATTCTCTCTATTTCGACCTGTGGGACAAATGGCTTTCACAAATTACCTGACCCAATCTTTAATTTGTAGCCTCGTCTTCAATGGTTTTGCATTAGGCTTGTATGGACATCTGCAGCGGTATGAAGTTTACCTGATTGTTCTTGGTATCTGGATTTTCCAGATCATCTTTTGCAACATCTGGATGCGTTACTTTCTGTATGGACCATTCGAATGGGTATGGCGAAGTTTAACATATTGGAAACGACAAGCTTTTATTCGTGCATCATAGCGTAACACTTTATTCCATGAGAAAAAACTTCTTCTTCTCGATGAGCATCATTTACTGGCTCTTTATGATGATTGGATTTTCAGACAATTGGTTATACGATACAAATCAAGCAAGCAATTTCATTTTCAAATTTCAAGTCCATGCATTTTTTGCCTTCAGTTGGTTTTCACTACTGGTTGTTCAGACCGGTTTAATCCGAAAAGCTAACTATAAACTCCATCAGCAGATTGGCATTACAGGAATGGTAATTTTTGTAGGCCTGATCTTAAGCACAGGATACCTTTATCTCTCAAGGTATTTAGAACTCGGCTATATGGCTCCTCTATCAAAGATGGTATTCTCTCAATACCTCTTTGCTATTGTTCTTATTGTCATTGGTTTTGCAAAAAGGAAAACAGATACATTGGCACACAAAACCAATATCATCTTCGGATCCTTTATGCTCATGCAACCGGCAATCGACAGAATGGTTGGCCATCTCTTTGACGATGTATTTGTTATCGTTTGGCTTGCTGTCTATTTCATTTTGTTCGGACTCTTTATTTGGTATTACAAAAAAATCAAATGGCAATTTGCAGCAGGATTTACTATTTGGCTAGCTGGGCTTATGAACATGATTATGAATGGTGGCCTCTAGGCTGACAAGATTCTTTCTAACCTGATATAGTCTATAAAATAAAGTTTGGTGAACCATTATGTCTGTTGACAATGCTTAAATCATTTCTCAGCATCACATGATTATGGTATATCTTTTTGAACAAAAAAAAGCAATCTTTAATTGTTCAAATCGTGCTTGTAGAACCAAAACTGAATACAATCAACGCGATCATCTTCCTTCACGAACCGAAGCTATAGTTAAATGAAAAATTAGTATGAAAACAATCTTCTCCATTGCATTTCTTACTGTACTCACTATACTATTCAGCTGCACTAAAAACACATCTCGTGAAACTACTCACCAAGATACGATCCCCGAAATTATAGTATCAGCTCCCGAAAATGTAGTATCCGTTGATTCTACCGTGGCTGAAGAAGTAAAACCGGAGCTTGCACTTATCATTTCAGACTCGACAGCTAATGCACTTAGCACTTTTGTCGATGCAAAGTTTGATACCCTTTACCAGGCATTGGCTGATACATCTAACTATTACAAGGCTATCCTTGAAGACTATTTTGATGAATACGAAGGTCAGGATCAAAAAAAAATAATTGAATCGTATTTCAATAAAAAACTCATGCTTGTTTACATTAAATATACTTTCGAGAGTGGGTCACTGGATCAGCCTGAGATAACCGAGTATATTTTAACCGATGAAAAAATTTCGTCTGTTAAAAATGAATCAGAATTTTATGGTCCGGACAATGGTCGCACATTCACTAAATGGAATGTACAACTTGGTGGTGTAAAACTGAACTGGTCAGAATACTGGAAAGAAGTAAAATCTTTAGATCCCGTCCCAGATGGTTATGCTGCCAAAATTCAGGATGAGTGTGATTCACATCTGAGCTTGCTGAAGTCCACCTTAGACGAAGAAGAAAACTTTACAGGCGATGAAAATATTTATACCATTAGCATTAGAGTCCCCAAACGTGCCGAACTGGTTGATTATACAGAAGTAACTATCCCAAAAGCAGTGTACCATAAATTAAAGCAGTAATAATTCAAAACTATCCTATAACCCTAACCCGTATTATGAAATCCAAACTCAGTGTTCTATTCATTCTTGTTGGGCTAAGTTGCACATCGCCTAAAAATGATGAGACCTCCTCTTCAGATAGTACACAAACTATTTCCGATACTCTTATCATAGATGAAGTTGTGAATGAAATGCCACAAAGAGAATTACCTATATCGAATGAGCCCCTACCTTTTGATGGTCTTACCGATAATTTCCCCAACTTTTCCTTAGAGGCTCTTACTGAAGATTCTTTAGAAGCTGAGATTAATACTCAGTTAATAGAATTGATTCAGGCCTACGATACCATTCAGTACTTTAAAGTTATATCCAACTATACATGGGAGAGGGAACGTCTCTATCAAGGTCAAGAGGGTGAAGGCTCCATGGGAACAGAAACTGAAAGCGAAACAAAAACATGGTTCTTTGACAAGTCATTTCAACTAAAAGCATTCTCTGCTGAGTTTAATACAGAACCCGTCTACCCATTTACAAAAACAATTCTATACCTATTCTCAAATGATTCAATGCTGGCTGTTAGTGAATATTGGCTTAGCGAAGATGAAGTTACTGTTACTGGCTACGACAGAATGATAAGAGCAAGATGTCCTGCATGTGGAGTATCCTCGCAAGCAGGGCACAGAGAAAATGGGGAAGTGAAATACTTAGACTCTACTGCATTTGTAACAAGGCAGAAAGAATTTAATGAATCAATGTCAGAGCTCCTTAAAACATTGAAGGCCGGAAGAAAAAATGCTACAGCCGATGATTTTGATTTCACGTTTACCATTCAGCGCACCAAAGAAGGGAATGCACAAGAGAATTCAAAGACGATAAAATATCCGGTAACATTCACTGTTTCCAAAGAACTTTACCCTAATTACATCCTAAAATAACATCCAAACAAATTCTAATCCCAAACCTCACCTCAACCTATGATCCCAACCATAATCACCATTGTTGTTATTCTGGCGCTTGTATTCTTTTTTATATCAATCTACAACCGCCTAGCCAAATCAAAAGTACTTACAGAAGAAGGCTGGAGTGGCATTGGTACATTTCTTCAACAACGCAACGATCTAATTCCTAACCTGGTAGAAGTAGTGAAAGGTTTTGCAGGACATGAAAACAAAACCTTAACGGATGTAATCAAAGCCCGCAACGAATCGATCAGTGCACTTACCCCTGAAGCACAAATCGAGGCAGCCAAACACGTAAGCCAAGCCATGCTTAACCTTAAAGTACTTACGGAACAATACCCTCAGCTACAAGCCAATCAAAACTTTTTGCAACTGCAAAGTGAGTTGGGCAGTATAGAAGAAAAAATTAATCAAAGCCGCAGGTATTACAATGGTACGGTACGCGAGTTTAATCAACTGCGCGTGGTGTTTCCGAATATATTGATAGCAAACTCACTTGGATTTAAAGCTGCTTTATTCTTTCAGGAAGATGAAACCGCCAAAACTGCTCCACAGATTAAGTTTTAAACATCAGCACACATGCAGCTAAAAACAATACTACTAACTTGTTTTATCTTGTTCAGCTCATTGGCTGTACGTACGCAAGACCTTGTCTTTACAAAGGCTTCAGCTAAAATATTTACACAAGAAGAATTAAGAAACCTAATAAGAGAGTCTGCATTCGAAGCGGTAAGCCGGCAAAAAGTACCTCAGGCGTTATTCAATTCCGAATACAAAAAATTGGAGAAGCAACTTTGGGTAGAAGCCCGTACGCCAATTATACACGCCTTCCGCTGGGTAGATAACGCAGATGATGCACTTTTGCGGGGAACAAGAAAAGAATCGTACAAGCAAGCATTGTCGCAAGCGGTGTATAAGGTAATGTTATCAAACTCAGCTTTTAAAAGATTGATGGTATTTGATCAGACTGATCGGATCATTTCGTTTACAAGCGATGTTAAAGTGAGTCGTGATGGCTGGCTTACTGTTACCGAATTTATTACGATTTATAATGGCAGTGGTGAACAAAGCAATGCCTACATGGAACTAAATCCGGGTAGTGAACGAAAAGTTAATAACGACATACAACGCGGCCTTGAGCGCACCTTTCCAACAGATTATGTGAATAGTTTAGGACTACAAACCAAAGTACCATTCGAAGTAAGCTCAGTTCAAAAAAACACAGCATCAGAAAATTTTATGGTAGTGAAGTATGGCAATGGTAATTTACTTCGTATTGGTTCAGCCGACAAATACCTGGAAGATGGCGTATTTGATTATGTGATTACCTATAAAACCAAATATCAAATCATCTTCAAAGAAAACAAAACAGAATTATACTGGAACGTAAACGGTAACGGCTGGGTATTTACAGCAGATTCCGTTCAAAGTCGCATTACATTTCCAGCTGGTTCTAAAATTTTTGAGAATGCCTGTTACACCGGTCTACAAGGTTCAACTGAGCGAAACTGCTCCAGCCAAATCACAAACGACAGCACCATTTGGTTTTTCAGTACTCAACGTTTGAATTCGTATGAAGGGTTGACCATCGCAGCAGCAATACAACCTGGCATTATCACTCCACCTTCGCTTGCTGAATCAGCATTAATTATTTTAAAATATAACTGGTCACTTGCTCTGATTGCATTAGTCGTGCTGATGATGTTTCTCATTAACCTGCGCAACTGGTTTAAAATTGGTCGAGATCCAAAGCAAGGTGTTATTCATCCGCACTTCGAACCACCCCACAACATCTGGCCAGCGGATGCCGGCTTCATTTATAATCAGAAATATAAAACCGAACAATTCAGTGCAGCACTTGTCGATCTGGCTGTAAAAAAAGCGATCAGTATTCAGGTAAGTAAAGAAGGAAATTTATTTAAAAAGAACAGCTATACATTTCTCAAAGCGAATGGCCCAGCATCCGTAAAGAATTTTGCCAGAACAGCGTATGACTGGAACATCGACAATCTTTACAACCTGAAAGCCGATGGTAGTTATAACAGCACGTTTGAATCGCTCAACTCCAATCTACAAAAACACCTGACCAGTAAACATCAATTAGATGGCGAAAGAAACAAGAGTAACGGACTTTTTGCGCGCAATTCCCGAGCCGCCACATGGGGTTTCACGGCTTGGATTGTTACTGTAATCTTTGCCGTTGTTACGCTGGCACCGATTGCCACCAACACCATTATTATAAGTGCGTGTGTGTTATTGGGGTTTGGTTTTATTATGCAATACATCTTCTATAAGATTATGCCTGCGTTTAATCAGCAAGGCCGCAAACTACTAGACGAATTGCTTGGCTTTCGGATGTATCTGGCTACGGCCGAAGAAAGAAGATTTGACAAACTGAATCCGCCAGAAAAAAATCTCGAACTATTTGAACGCTTTCTTCCCTACGCCATTGCGCTCGATTGCCAGCATGAGTGGGCTAATAAGTTTGAAGGTATTTTAGAAAAGGCCATTGCCAATAAATCGTATCAACCTGCTTACTATAGTGACGATATGCGCAATAATTTTTCATTTACATCTTTTAGTGAAAGTTTTTCCAGTGGTTTATCCAGCACCATTGCTTCCTCCTCCACGGCACCATCCGAATCATCCGATGGTGGTAGTTCTGACAGTGGAAGCTCTGGTGGAGGTGGTGGCGGTGGCGGAGGTGGTGGTTGGTAATACCCTATTAGGAAATCGTAACATTATTATGTGATATGACGGTCTGCATGAATCGGGTGGCCTTCTATCCAACCGCTTAAAAGTAAATGATGAATCGTTTTGCCACGAATGCACGAATAAATACCTATTCGTGCTTTCGTGGCCATCTCTTAATCACATCATCATGCTATTTCACCTTGAATCAATTGAGGATATTTTTAAAGTGTGAAAACCCTCTCTTCTTTAATTCTCGTTGCGTTTACTATTTCCACTCAAGCACAAGTTACCAGTACCTTCAATACAGATGCTTCCTTTCCAAATAGAAATAACATGAACGCGCATCACTTATGAAACCAATACTCTATTCCCTACTTCTCTGGATGACCTTTAGTTGCACTCCTGGAAAATGTAATGAACGCTCAGCTGACTCCACTACTGCTGAAGAACCACACTCTTCAGAAAAACATAAGCTTAATACATGTCTTGATATTGTCACAGAAATCATTCAGACTTCACCCGCCTATCAAAACAAGATAACCGATGAGCGGGTAGCAGCCATCGAAAAGAATGGTGGAAGCCTCGCAATTGAATTGGAAGGAAGTCCAAATCCTAATGATGGCCCAAACTCCACTTCTGAGACTTACGATTTTAAAATCTTCGAAAGTTATGAAGACCATATCGCGGTAATCGAAAGATTTAAGTTTGATCCGGCAAGTAAACAACTGTTTATCTTTGATCCTGTTGAAAACGAATCAAATCCCATAGATTTTAATAAGGAATTATTGCAAACATTTGACGCGCTTTGTGGCACGCAAGAGCTTCCGGTCATTGAAGCGGTTGGCGGACGGGGCACCAATGTCGATTGGGGAACCTTAGAGAAAGAAGCAAATGCTGCCCCTGATGGACCTGGTTTTTTTGAAGGCGACTGCGTAGAATCCGTTTCACCCGACAGAGCATCGTCAACGCTGGTGTCGCAAGGAAAAAATAATTATGATGCAAAGAACCTAGCTGATTATAACCCTATGACAGCATGGATAGAAGGAAAATCCGATTATGGTATTGGAGAATATTTTGAAGTTACCGGGGTGAATGTAAACACCATATATAATGGCTATCAGTCCACTGCCAATAACTGGAAAAATAATTCAAGAGTAAAAAGATTAAAAGTATATAAAGACAACAAACCTTTGTGCCTCTTGGATTTGACAGATGAAATGGGCGTTCAATTGTTTGAGCTTCCACGTACAGCGGACGAGTCAACCATTTCACATCGATTCAGATTTAAAATCGTTGATGTCTACAAAGGATTAAAATATTCTGATGTGGCTATCTCTGAAATCCAATTTACGCAATGCTGCATGGCGGGAGATACTCAAATTCTCAGCGCCTCCGATCCAACTGACATTGCGGCCATAAAACAAGGAAATGTTATCTATGGCGTTGACCTCATTTCTGGTACCGTCACGAAGTCAGAGATTCTTAAAGTAACAAAGCAAATTCATTTGACGGTAATCAAAATCTCAACGGATTCTCAACGAATAGAAGTAACACCGAATCACCCGCTCTACCTAAAAGCGTATGGATTTATTTCCATTGAAAGGTACATGCAGTCGAAAGGGCTTACCAACTATCAGGATTTAGTGAACACAACCGAAGTATTAACGTTGCACCCCGAGACTGGTGAACAGGTCTACAAAAAAATAAGCAGCATAGAAGAAATGCATGGCGTGTTTGAAACGTACAGCATTCTTAAATTAAGCAAAGGAGAAACCTATGTAGCGAACGGGTTTGTGACCCGGACATACTAATGACCTTGTTGAACGCATCAGATAAATCTGATCCTTTGCAGATAAGCCAGCTTTGAAACCCAATATTTTTTTCAAGAATGAGATCGGTTTAAACATTAGAGTCCTCTTCGCGTGACTCTGATGGGATAATAGTTTGCTCTCAGAAATCCTTTTCCCCCAACGTTTCAGGTTGTTTACTATTCATAGTTACCTGATCGCTAAACCTCCAATCGCATTTTCTGTTAAATTTCGAAGCTTATTGTGAATGTCAGGTTAATGTCGGGTAAAAACCGAGTGAAGGCCGTTAACCCAACCAGCACTAAAACAGTAAAATTGCATGGATTTCAAAAGCATCATGAAGCAACCGGATTTAGGTAAGAGGATCGTTGAACTGCGGAAAGCCAAAGGGCTAACTCAGGAAGAACTGGTCGAAAAGTGTAACCTCAATGTAAGAACTCTTCAGCGGATTGAAGCCGGTGAAGTTACTCCACGGAGCTACACGATCAGAACGATTTTCGAAGCCCTTGATCTCAATCTTCTTGACGTGTCAGATTCTGCTTCCGCGGAATCTGACACCAGCGGAATCCAACCATCCACATGGCTCGAGCAATTTTATAGTTATAGTATTGATTTATTCAACTTAAGAACAAACACAATGAAGAAAATTTCAATTTTAACAGTAGTGACGTGTGCGCTTGGCTTTGGCCTTGTCGCCATCTTTTCAGAAAGTCAGGCACAATCAACAGCCAAAGTGAAGAAAGCCATTGAAGCATCGAATAAAAATTTTGTGCGATGGTATAACGAGGGCAAGATCGATTCCCTCGTTTCAATATACCGCGATGATGCTTGCCTTCCGGGTAAAGGGTGTGGCAAAGCAGTGGTACGGCTATACTTCGAATCTCAATTGCTGACAGGTTTCAAGTTTAAGGAATTAACTACCTCCGAACTTCGTGTCGACAAATCGGTTGCTATCGAGAAGGGGCGATTTATACTTGAGCTTCAAACTGGTCATGAAATTTCTGGTGAGTATATCACCGAATGGAAACTTACCGATAAACAGTGGCGTATTGCAAGCGATATAGCCACACCTAACGCGGAAACTCCAAACTCCGGAGAGTAGCAAACAAATCTTCCCGCAGGTCGCGCGACTGCGGGAGGGTTTTATTTTTTTCGCTATGATACATTGCCTTGGCTGAAACTCGCCTGGTCACATCATCATGCGATTTCACCTCGCTGCAATTCAGGGTATTTTTAAATATGAAAAAGACCCTCTCTTTAGTTTTCGTTACCCTCGCTCTTACTACGCAAGCTCAAATTGTCAGCACATTTGATACCGATGTTGATGGCTGGAGTTTCTTAAATGCTTCAAATACGTTAAACGCTGTCGACTTCAACGCTACAAATGGAAATCCCGGAGGTTATGGATCCGCTTCATATGCTTCTAATCAAAGTGCATCTTACCAATATTGGACCGCGCCTGCGAAATTTTTAGGCAATCACCTGGTAAAATCATTGGGCATGACTTTTAAATTCGATATACAACAATCGCCCGTTGCTGGAACTACATCCTTTGGAAACACTGGAGATATCCGAATCGAGACCTCAAGCGGAGCACTTGTTTATGCACTTTCACCCAAGCCCGCACTGGCTCCGGCATGGAGCAGCTATTCTTTCACACTCGATGAAACCGGTGGTTGGCGTTGGAACGCTACAAATGGCGCATTGGCTACTCGTGATCAAATAAAAAATGTACTCCGGAATATTACAGCAATTAAAATCCGTGGTACATACGTCACCAACGCATCAAACATTTCAGGAATTGACAATGTTGTGCTGGAGCAACGTGTTCTTACGGTGGCTCCTGCCGTTACTTCTTTTTCACCTTTATCCGGGGAGCCCGGAACATCCTTAACGATTTCGGGAAATAATTTTGATCCAACGGCATCCAACAATGTCGTTTACTTTGGTACTATAAAAGCAACCATTTCGAGCGCAAGTTCTTCACAACTTATTGTCAACATTCCTGTTGGTGCTGCTCACGAAAAAATAACGGTCGTTAACAAAACCACTGGATTATCAAACACTTCTTCCAAACCATTCACTCCCGTATTTAAAGGTGGTGGTAGAATTATCCCTTCCTCGTTTGGTGCAAGAGTTGATTTCGCGACCATCCAAATCCTCGGAATGTTTGTTGCCGATATTGATGGCGATGGCTGGCCTGATCTTACAGTAACCAATAACATCACAGATAATGTTATTGACATTTATAGAAATCTGGGGTTAGGAGGCGAACTCTCTACTGCATCCTTTGCTCCTAAAGTATCGGTGCCTACTTTAGGAATTGGTGCAGTAAATGGAGCCGGACTCAAATTTGCCGATCTGGATGGAGATGGCAAGCCTGATGCCGTAACATCTAATCCTACAGGGCCGGGTCCTTCTAATGGATCATTTGTTACGCTGCGAAATATCAGCACGCCCGGAAATATAGCCTTTGAAACAGCAGAGTATTGGGCAGTGAGTTATCAATATGCATCTCCTATTGCTTTAGTCACCGATGTAGATGGCGATGGCCGTCCAGAATTAATTGCAGGCAGCGGATCATGTACCTGTGTGGAAATAAATTTCTGGATCAACCAAAACTTAAGTTCACCGGGAGATATAGAATTTGGACCTTCTGTTGCTTTTTTTAACAGCACTGTAATTAATGGCTCTCGAGGTACAGCATCAGACGATATGGATGGTGATGGAAAAAATGATTTGGTAGTAAGTGCCGGTAACGGTTATGTTTTTCTTAGAAACATATCGACACCTGGAGTTCCAGCCTTTGAGCATTCCTTTACAATTCCTGTATCGCAGACTGCCTCCGTGTCATACGACCCAACCATTACCATTTCCGATTTTAACCTGGACGGAAAAAATGATATTGCATGGAAAGACTATGGTGGACCAGGTGATGTTCACATCAGACTCAATACTGATACCAACGGAATTTTAGAAGCTACTGATTTTGCAACAGAAGTACTGCTCAATGGCGACCTCAGCGGCTTTGGAGGAATTACTATTACCGACTTCAACGGTGATGGCAAGCCTGATATCGCTGCTGCAGATGATTCTGATATCGGTGTCTTTGAAAATATTTATTCTGGTGGAGTCTTCGATGCTAATGCATTTGTTTCAGCATATCAGGTAACAGGTGGTGGCGCTAGTACTTACCCTTCACATCCAGTAGCAAGAGATCTGAATGGCGATAACAAACCCGACTTGATTTTTGCTGTGTCATCTGGCCGCCTTTCTATTCTCGAAAACAAAAATATCCATACACCTATCATCTCTGTTAATACCGTTTCTCCATTGGCAGGTCCAATAGGAAGCACAGTAACCATTACAGGAAATAATTTTTCAACAATCGCTTCTGAAAATCGGGTTTGGTTTGGAGGTATTGAGGCCAATGTAATTTCGGCAACAGCAATCGAAATCAAAGCGGAAGTACCGGCTGGAGCAGGGTACGAACGCGTGAGTGTGGTTCGTAATAAACTTACTTCTTATTATCATCTCCCGTTCAATGTTACCTTCTCGCCCGGTGTAATATTTGATGGTACTTCTTTCCTTCCTCCTGTTACTCTTCCACTTACCACTGCCGACTATGACGTTGAGGTAGCGGATCTTAACAATGACGGCAAGCCTGATGTTGTTGCAGATTCAGATGTTAGTTTTTTTAATGGTGTAGCATACAGAAATGTTCACACAACAGGAGCTATCACTTCCGCTTCGTTCATACTGGACGATACTACTTCGACTTCAGCGCAGGATCTTAAACTCATGGATGTAGATGCGGATGGCAAACCTGATATTTTGAGTAGCGGAGGTATGTATAAAAACTCCAGCACTACCACTGAAATTAATTTTGAAGCTGTTGCCGGGCTCAACAACATCCGTTTTGGTTCGTGGGCAGATTTCAATTTGGATGGGATGATTGATATCGTGACTATAATTACGAATACTGGGAATGTTTCTATTTATGAAAATCGTTACCGGGGATACGGTGGATTTCTAACCGGTACGTTCGCTACGTTTTCTGCAGCATCTACTCTAGCAAAACCCGCAATTAATGGAAGTGTCGTTTCAGGCGATTTTGACAATGATGGGCTCGCAGATCTTGTGTCGACTAACCCGGGAACAGACAATATAAGTATCTGGCGTAATACCAGTGCATATCGTATTGCCGCCACACAGTTTACTTCAGTAGGAAATATAAATGCAGGAGATGTTCCGGGCCGCTTGTACTCAAGTGATCTTGACTTGGATGGAAAAATGGACTTGATGCTTTACCATGGAGCCGGAACAAACTCAACGCTTATCTCTGTTTTTCATAATCAAAGTACTACGGGAAACATCGTATTTAATAAAGTTGATTTTACCATTCCGGCAGCAGCAACTGTTGCACACATTCGTGATCTGGATGGCGATGGCAAACCAGAAATAATAGTAACAAGTGAAAGCACCGATCAGTTTTTTATTTTAAAGAACACCGCTGCACCCGGAACTATCAACGCCTCTTCTTTTGCTGTTCCATTCACTACTGCCGTCAATAACCCACGCGGCTTAACCACTGGAGATTTGAATGCCGATGGCAAACCCGAGATTATCATTGCATCAGCACCTAACTCACTTTTAGTTTTTGAGAATGTAGTTCCAACCGGGCCAACAATCTCGATCAGTTCACAACCAACCTCCACGGCAGTATGTGATGGCACAACAACATCCTTTATGTTAACAGCGACTGGAACCACTAATCTTACCTATCAATGGCAAAAGTTTGACGGAAGTGTTTTCAATAATGTAACAAACACTGGCGGATATTCAGGAACAATAACAGCAACGCTTTCAATTAACACTACCGGAAATTTTGGTGCCGGTGATTATCGATGTTTGATAAAAGGTGATCTCGCTCCTGATAAGTTTTCTAACACCGTTACACTTACCGTCAATGTTGTTCCTGCAGCACCAACTGGAAACGGAAATTCAAATTGTATTCCTGCTGCCATTACCTTAACCGCTTCGGGTGGAAGTAACGGACAGTATCGCTGGTATGATGTAGCAACAGGAGGAACCGCTATTTCAGGACAAGTAAATAGTTCGTACACAACTCCGGTGATTACCACAACAACAACGTATCATGTTGCAATCAACAATGGATTTTGTGAAAGTAGTCGCACACCTGTGATTGCTACTATTGCACCTATCGCTAAACCAACACTCACATCATCAGTTCAAGCATTAGGAGGAACTATAAACTTATGTACTGGAGATGTGTTGACGATAAATGCGCCTTCAGGCTTTACAAATTATATCTGGTCGAATGGAGGAAATACCAATCCCATCACGATTAATTCATCCACCTCATCATTAACACTGCAAGTAGTTGATGGAGCAGGATGTACGAGCCCAGTGAGTGATGCATTGAATATTGTTGTGAATCCATATCCTGTTGCTACAATCACTCCGACCGGAATACAACTCACAGCATCTGCGGGCGATAGTTATCAATGGCATCAAAACGGAGTTGTCGTAGTAGGTGCAACCAATCAGAATTTTGATTTTAACTTTTTGGAATACGGTTTATATGTAGTAGATGTAACCGATAATGGATGCACCTCTACATCATTACCTTTCGAATATCTGATTACAGGATTTGAAAAAAATACAGAAGGTTTAAAAGTGTATCCGAACCCGGTAGAAGAAAATCTTTTTGTTGAATTCAAACCTCCTTACACCATTCAGGTAATGGGTGTAACCGGAAATGTCATTCAAAATCTTAACGCTCAATCAACACCTTCTTCAATTGACTTTTCTTCCATGGCAAAAGGTATTTATTTTCTGAAGATCAAAAATGAAAACCAAACGCAATATCTGCGGATCATAAAAAAATAGTTCAAATTCAGATTGCCAAGAATGCATGAATAAATACACATTCGTGAATTTGTGGCAATTCATAATCACATCATCATGCGATTTCCGGCTACATAAAATAACAGGAGATTTGGTGCATGAGAAGACCCTACTCGACTACTCCATTTCAGCCAATAATACTGTTCATTGTTATTGCATTTTTTGTTTCCTTAACAAGTATGGTAAGCGCGCAGGAAACTGCCGTGCTGGACTGGGCAAAACGAATGGGTGGAACAGGAAATGATGGCGGTCAGAACATGGTTCTCGATGCTGCTGGCAATGTCTACACCACAGGATTTTTTTCTGGCACGGCCGATTTCGATCCGGGTACGGCTGTTTTTAATATGACTTCAAAAGGCGGCAGCGATACATTCATATCTAAACTAGATGCCAACGGAAATTTAGTTTGGGCAAAATCCATGGGAGGAACTGCTATTGACGGAGGCGCAGGGATTGCGGTTGATGTTTCTGGAAACGTCTACATAACAGGAGGTTTTTCTGGTACTTCTGATTTCGATCCTGGTGCAGGTACTTTTTCAATGACCGCAGCCACCACAGGAGAAGCCGACATCTTTATTGCAAAGTTAGATGTCAATGGAAATTTTGTGTGGGCGAAAGGAATACTGGGAGGCACCTGGTGGGATAACGGTCTGAAGATTGTTGTGGACGCAAGTGGAAATGTGGTGGTAGTTGGACGCGTTTATTTTCAAGGTGGAGCTAGAGACTTCGATCCCGGAGCGGGTACCTTCCTGGTAACCATCGGCCATGAAGATGCTTTTATTCTGAAACTCGATACCAACGGAAACTTTGTTTGGGTAAAAACCCTTGGTGGCGTGGATGAGGATCGTGGTTATAGCATTGCGCTTGATGCTACCGGAAATATTTATACCACCGGATACTTTGAGAGCACCGCTGACTTTGATCCAGGGGCCGGCACATTCAATATGACGGCTGTCGGAGATTGGGATGTTTTTATTTCCAAACTGGATGGCAATGGAAATTTCGTATGGGCAAAAGCGACAGTCAACAGCAACCCAATCTATCATAGTGATGGAACGTACGGTAACAAGATCGCGCTCGATCCCTCAGGCAATGTGTACACCGCAAGCCGATATAATGGTACCGTTGATTTCGACCCGGGTGCTGGCATTTTCAACCTGACTTCTGTTGGAGGTTTTGATATCTATGTATCCAAGCTTACGAATAATGGTGATTTTGTGTGGGCAAAATCCATGGGTGGCAGCGGCTATGACGAAGCGCTAAGCGTTTCACTCGATGCAACCGGAAATGTATATGTATCTGGAACATTTGTGCAGACTGTTGATTTTGATCCGGGTGCAAGCGTCTTCAACTTAACATCAGCCGGTAGTAATGATATTTTTATTTCGAAGCTTGATAACGATGGTAATTTCGAATGGGCAAGGTCGATGAGCGGAACGGGTGATGATCGAAGCGTTTGCGTGGCTTTAGATGCCGCGAACAACCCATACTTGACGGGATGGTTTCAGGGCACCGTTGATTTTGATCCAGGAGCTTGTACTTATAATCTTGTAAGCGCTGGTTCGAATGATCTTTTTATCCAAAAACTCAGGCAGACAACAATCTTACCAGCTCCAACGATTACTTCCTTCACACCTTCAAGTGGTCCGGTAGGAACCAGTGTTACGATTACTGGAACAAATTTCAGCACGATACTTACGGATAATGTTGTAAACTTTTTCAACACTGTACCTGCAACGGTAACAGCAAGCACTGCAACAAGCATTACTGTTACTGTTCCTGCAGGAGCAGCCACAGGTAAAATATCAGTAAATGTAAATTGCATTAGTGTTGTCAGCACAAATGATTTTACAGTAACCGCTGGCCCCGTTATCACGATAAATCCTCAACCTGCATCAACAGCAGTTTGTGATGGAGCCATTGCAAGCATTACACTATCCGCATCGGGCACAACTAACCTTACCTATCAATGGCAAAAATTTAACGGCACAGCATTCGCCAACATTCCGAATACAGGTGGATATTCTGGAACAACAACATCAACGCTAAACATTAACACTACAGGAAATTTTGGTGCGGGTGATTACCGATGTTCTGTTTCAGGAGATTTAGCAACTCCTGTATTTTCTCAAGCGGCTTCATTAACCTTTACGACCAGTACTACTCCCGCAGAGATAACAGCCAATGGAAATACACTGACCGCTTCGGCTGGCGATAGCTATCAATGGTATCAGAATGATGAAGTCGTTACCGATGCGATCAGCCAATCATTGGAGTTCAATACATTGGAGTACGGAGTATTCAAAGTTGATGTAACGGATAATGGGTGTACCTCTACATCAGACGAGTTCATTTACCTGATCACAGATATTGAACAAAACAGAGAAGGGCTGAAAGTATTTCCGAATCCGGTAGAAGCAAACCTCTTCATTGAATTCAAGCCGCCTTACACCATTCAGGTAATTGATGTAACCGGAAAGGTAATTCAAAATCTTAACACTCAATCCATACCTTCCTCGCTTGATTTTTCTTCGATGGCAAAAGGTATTTATTTTCTGAAAATCAACAATGAAAATCAAACGCAATACCTGCGAATCATAAAAAAATAGATCAAAGTTAAATTGCCACGAATGCACGAAGGAATTCATATTCGTGCATTCGTGGCCATCTCTTCTCACATCATTATGCGATTTCACCTCGCTGCAATTCAGGGTATTTTTAGTGTATGAAAACCCTCTTTGCATTACTTCTCGTTAGCTTTGCTCTTACTACGCAAGCTCAAATTACCAGCACCTTCGATACTGATGCTGAAGGATGGACATTTACAAGTGTATCAACTTCGATAACCGTTAATCATCAAACATCGGGCGGCAATCCGGGTAGTTATGTTTCAGCAACCTATAGTTCAAACGCCAGTGCCACCGTACAAAACTGGATAGCGCCTGCGAAATTTCGTGGCAATCAACTGCTGCGTTCATTAGGTATGCAACTGAAATTTGATTTACAACAATCACAAGCAGGAACAGGAGCGGGGTACGATGTATTGATACGAAACGGTGGTAATTTCATTTACCTGTCGGGCATCACACCGAAACCCGCAGTAGCACCAGCCTGGACTTCATATTCATTTACCCTGGACGAAACCGGAGGCTGGTATTATTCTTCGGGAGC
>ENA-UOWO01000869-UOWO01000869.1-activated-sludge-metagenome-genome-assembly--contig:-NODE-869-length-42100-cov-16.534380_pt1 | contig 42100 bp, 38 predicted proteins | sample MGYA00238148_ERZ761564 | MGnify/ENA primary metagenome ERZ761564 (study PRJEB28885, sample SAMN05720194) | activated sludge metagenome | isolation source: Anaerobic digester | place: USA... | reverse complement strand
CCTCGCGTCTGCCAGGCAGGAATCAGGAGTGCGTCGCCTGCGCCGGAAAGTGTCATCGTCGCGCTGTTCGCGACTACGCAATTGTTTTGCAGCGCGGGCCTATAGCTCAATTGGTTAGAGCAGCGGACTCATAATCCGTTGGTTCCAGGTTCAAGTCCTGGTGGGCCCACCATTACCGCAATCGGGTTTCCGGCGAACATGCCGACCCTGCGATCCACGCACGACAGAAACGGTCCGGAGCGACGGCATGGAAATCTTCAAGAAATTCCGGATCGAGGCGGCGCATCGCCTGCCCAATGTGCCGGCCGGCCACAAGTGTGCCCGACTGCACGGGCATTCGTTCGAGATCGAGATCCACCTGCGCGGGCCGATCGAACCGGTCCTTGGCTGGGTCTGCGATTTCTCGGACGTCAGCGCCGCATTTGCGCCCCTGTTCGAGCAACTCGACCACCACTATCTCAACGACGTGCCGGGCCTCGACAATCCCACCAGCGAGAATCTCGCGGTATGGATCTGGAATGCGCTGCTGCCGCGCCTGCCCCTGCTCGCCGGTGTCACCGTGCATGAAACCTGCACGTCGGGTTGCCGGTACGAGGGCCAGCGAACTTGAGTACGTCCGGTAAATGCCGCAACGCACAAGCGCTGAAGTTCGCACAATCCACGGATTTACTGACTTTCTGAACGAAATCCTGCTGCTTGATCCATGAAAATGTTGCGTTGCACAATATCTCCTGCTAGAGTGCACGTCACCAACCCCCTTAGAGCAGGAGTGATTCCATGTACGAGCAGATGAATTCGCAGTTCCTTTCCCTCGGCAAGAACTTCGCCGATGCCGCCGTCAAGGCCCAGAGCGTCGCCCTCGCTGGTTTCGAGAGCATCGCCGGCCTTCAGCTGAAGGCTGTCGAGAACCACGTGAATGCTTCCAACGCCTTCTGGGCCGAAGCTTCGGAAGTCCGTGACTTCGAAGGCGCCAAGGCGATCTGGCCGAAGGGCGTGCAGCTGGCCAAGGAATCCGCCCAGAAGCTTTACGCAACCAACCAGGAAGTTTTCGGCCTGACCCTGAAGACCAACGAGCAGCTCGGCAACCTGATCAAGGGTTCGTTCGAAGCGACCAACGAAGCCGTGACCAAGCAGGTCAATTCGGTGAAGAAGGCTGCGTCGGGCAAGTAATCGCCGCAGCTTCAAACAACGCGGATTGCGTTACGCCTCCCTCTCCAGGATCGGCAGCGACGCACTCGAACCGGACGGCTAGCCGTCCGGTTTTTTTATTGCCAAGGATGGCATGTACAACTGCAATGCAGGAGCAATTGCAGGTGATTGCCAAGGATGGCATGCATGTCCTGCAATGCACGAGCAATGGCAGGCGCTCGCCGAATGCGCGGATTCTCCCGCAACGGAAGCCATGCGACACTGCAACCGCGCAAAGACCCATCAGGCATGCGGATCATCGCGCTATGCCCCTGCCGGCCGTCGCAAGGCGACAAGGATCGACGGGAAGCCGGCGTAGCGGCGATCGGTGCGAAGCCGGGCAAGCGGCTTGCGGGAAAGCGATGCGCAACACCTGTCCAGCGGAGACATCGGAATGACCTTCAACCTGAAGCCTGCGCGCACGGTGCATCCTCGCGATATCACAATGCAGTTGGCCTAGTCATGCCTCGCCTCACGATCACTTCGGGCGCATTGTCCGGACAGCAATTCAGCTTTTCCGGAGCCGTGGTCATCGGTCGCGGCACGTACTCGGACATTCGCATCGACGATGCGACCGTTTCGAGGCGACACGCGGAAATCATCCCCGGCCCCGAGGGTTGCTGGTGCATCCGCGACCTCGGCAGTGCCAACGGCACCCTGTTTGACGGCAAGCCCGTGCGCGGTGATCAGCTCATCGATGGCAGCATCGACGTTGTCATCGGCGAAGTCGCGGCAACCATCGCGATCGCGGATCCAAGAGAATCGACTGGGACCGGAGAGCGCGCGTTCCCGCAACTGATCGATCGCCTCGAATTGCTGGCGTGGATCACTTCGCTACCCGCGCGACGTGAAGATCCCGCGCTCCTGATCGGCCAGATCCTCGACAGGATGCTGGGCGACTTCGATGGCTGCCAGCGCATCGGCCTGTTCGTGAGGCGTCCGGGCAGCTCGAACCTGATCCGGTACGCATCCCGCAACGTGCCCGGCGTCGACGACCTCGCATCGAGCGCGATGCTTGCAAATGCCTGCCTGCGCCACGTCGATGGCGTTGCCGGAGGCGGAGCGGCCATCGAGCCGCTCGGCATCAGCGACGCACCGGCCGGCATCCTTGCCGCACCCGTGATCCTGGGCGGCGAGACGCTCGGCGTCGTCGTGGCCGAATCGGCACACCCCGATACCTGGAATCCGATGGATCGCTCATTGGCGAAGGGCATCGCCAGCGTGCTCGCCGGACTGGTCGAAGCCGAGCGAGGCAGCCATCCGGATCGCCGCGTCGCCGAACGTGACCTGCTGCTCGCCCGCCGCGTGCAGCAACATTTCCTGCCGGCCACATCGCTGCGCCTGCCCGGTTACCAGGTCGCGGAATCCTATGTTCCTGCGCGCGTCGTCGGCGGCGATCACTATGATTACTTCCGCTTCGCCGATGACCGCATCGGACTTGTCATCGCCGATGTCTCGGGCAAGGCCGTCTCGGCCGCCCTGGTCATGGCGCGCTTCGGCATGGGCGTGCGGCTGCTCGCCAGTCAGGCCAGCAATCCGCTCGACCTGCTGGTCACGCTCAACGTGCTGCTGCTCGACGAACTGGAGCCCGGCATGTTCGTGACCGCGCAGATTGCCGCGCTGAATCCCGAAAGCGGCGAGATCGAGATCGCCAATGCGGGGCATCCGGCTCCGCTGCTGCGCGCGGTGGACGGCACGGTCACGGCGCTCGGTCTCGAGCCCGGCGCACCGCTCGGCGCAAACGCGCAAACCCTGTTCGTGGCAAACCGGATCACGCTCGGAGCCGGTGCGTGCCTGATGCTCTACTCCGATGGCCTCGACGAGGCCGAGAACGCAGCGGGCGCGCAGTTCGGCATCGAGCGCGCCTGTGCAATCCTTGCGCGCAATCCCGACGCACCTTCGGTACTCGCGGAAATCAATCGCGAACTGGCGGCCTTTGTCGGTTCAGCCGCGCCGGCCGATGACCTGACCCTGCTGCTGCTCAGCCGCAACCGGAGTCAATGAGCGTCTGAACGTCGATCCAGACACCGCGCATCAGCGCGCGACGGCGACACCGAGCAGACGAACCACCTGTCGCGCCAGTTCAACGGTGTCTGCACCCGGCGACGCAGCGCGGCTGCCGGATTTCAGGCCCAGCAGCCTCTCGAGGGCCGGAGCAAGAGGACTTCCCTGCACGACCGGAACCGGTGGCGCTGCAGCCGGCTTGGCCTTGAAGCCGGCCAGGGCGGCATCGCGATTGGGAAAAATGGCAAAAAGCTGCGTGAATCCGGCCACGTCGAAGACCTGCTTGACCGTGGGATTCAATCCACTGAGGCGCAGACCGCCCTTGCCATCAAGGGACTTCCCGAGCATGAGCAGCACGCGCAACCCGGCGCTGCTCACATAACCAACACCCTTGAGGTCGACGACGAAGCTTTTCGCCCCTTCCTGAAGCAGGTCCTGGACCACCAGTTCGAGATCCGCCGAAGTATCCGTGTCGAGGCGGCCGCTCAGTACGAGCACCTGCACCTCACCGGCCTGTTCCTGGCGGACATCGAGCGCCATCTCAGCCTTCCCGGAACACGAAGCGCGCCATGCCGACCTGGACCACGTCCTCGTGCTTGAGCAGACGCGACTGGATCGCTTCGGCATTGACCCGGGTGCCTGACTTGCTGCCGAGATCATTCAAGGTGTATCCCTTCGAATCGACCGTGATCTGCGCGTGCCGGGCTTCGACGCCAGGCCCTCCGATGCGGATTTCGTTGGAGGCATCCGCACCGAGCGAAATCGGCTTCGGCGGCAGCGGGATCGCCGAACGACCCGCTTCGGGATTTTGCGGGACCAATCGCGCCGTGCGCAGTGACATCGTTGCATTCGGACCGAATGCAGGCGGTGCCGCCGCGGCACCGGGCGGCGGCGGGACCTTGGGCGGCTCCGGCAACTTGAGTACCTGCAGGATCTGGGTCTGCGCGGCAGGCATCTCGCGCTGTTCGGGCGCTTGCGGCGGCGCCGCGGATGGCGGTGATGGCGGTGGCGGGGGCGCCATGGGTTCGACCGCCATCGCCATTTCCTGTGTGCTGGACGGACCGGTTGCCGCGGCGCCCACCTGGAGCAACTCGTCCTCGTTCGCAAATACCTCGAGGAATCGTCCGCGCAATGCTTCACCCTGCTTGTGCGCAACGGCGCGATCGGCGAGTGCCGTCTCGATCGCCTTGACGCGATCCTTGTAGGCGGCTTCATCGAACTCGCCGAGCTTGCGGCGCAGTTCGATCTCCTGTCGATCAAGCTTGACCGCCTCATGCGCCTCGGCAATGTCGGCCAGCGCACCGCGCAGACGGGCATAGGCTTCGCGAGCCTGCTGGCGCATCGGATCGGCCTTGGCTTCGATCACGCCAAGCTGCCTCGAGTAATCGGCATGGACCCGGCTGAAAACGGCAGGGTCGAAATCCGCCTTTACTGCCTCGAGTCCCCCCAGCCGGTCGCGCAGGATATCGGACTCTTCCTTGAGCGCCTTGAGCGCGTCGATTACTCCAAGATCCACATTGGCCAGGGATTCTGGCAACTCGCGAGCATTCACCATTTTCATTCTCCGAGCCGCTTCAGGCGGCGGCAAAATCGACTTCCACTGCACCAAACCGCAACTTGTCGCCAGGCTTGATCGGGACATCCACGCCGGTTGTGACACGAACATTGTTGACGAAGGTGCCGTTGACGGTAGCCGCATCCTCGCGCACGAAGTACAGACGGCCCTGACGCACCAGTTTGGCATGTCTGCGGCTCAGGCTGCGCGTCGGATCGACACCGCTCAGGTTGATTTCGGGATTGATGCCCGCCACCGGATCGGGCCGACCGACGAGGAACTCGGTACGCGCCGGATCGAGCGGAAAAATTTCACCCTGGGCATGCCTGAGCACGCAACTGCCGGCGGTTTTCGCCGCCGCTGCCTGGACAGGAGCAGGTGCGGGCTCGATCCCGGGATCACGTGGCGCGGCCGGCTTCGGCGCTTCCTTGGCCGCCACGGGCTTCGCGGCCGGCGGCGCACTGGCAGTCGGTGCCGGCACCGATGCCGGCTTGCGACGCGCATTCGCGGAATCGGCAAGGATCGATGACAGCCGGTATTCGCTGCGCTGGTGGCGTCGCGAAATCACGTGCATGAGCTTCAGCGCGATCTCGACGTTCTGACGCAGCAGGTCGGCGAAGGCGGACCGCTCGATCCTGAGCAAACGCGCCGGCTCACGTGCAATCGCACTGAAAGGACGCGGCTGATCCTCGAACATCGCCATTTCGCCGAAAAACTCACCGGCCCCGAGTGCGACTACCGGGTCCTCGCCACGCGCGGAATGCAAAAGGTCGATGGCACCGGATTCGATGACATACATCACCTGCCCCTGTTCGCCCTCGACAAATACCGCCTTGCCGGCCGGCACATCAAGGTAGCAATCGGCAGGCTTGTTCATCGGCGAAACCCTCAGGCCCGACGGAATCCGGCCTCGACTCAGGATTATGCCGAGCGCGCGGCGCCAGCGGCAACCGGCCACACATTCCGCCGCCCGTGATGATGCCCGCCACGGATCCATCGCACCGACTCGCGGGCGCGCGGGCGCCAGCCGACCCGATGCGGCATTTGGCCGCATTCCGCCGTCACCGCATCGGACCTTCGATCGAGCTGCGATGACCCGCCAGTCAACAAGGGCCGGGGATCGGCGCAAATCGCCGCGCGCGCGCTGGACCCGGCGAATGAATGTTGCCGATGCGCTCGTTTGCGCGACGCAAGAGTCGGTTGCGGCTCGCGAAACCCAACTGATATCATTCTCCGGCTCAGCGGGCAGTGTTTTGGCTGCCTGCCTGCGGTATCACCCCCCACATTCGGGTAAGCCCACGTGCGCAATTCCATCGCCTTCGGTTGGCGGGTGGCGGTTCGCACCACGCTGTTGCAGATCGGAGTGACCGTCGCGGTCGCCCTGATCGCCTCGATGTACGGAGTGTGGATCGGCTTGGCCACCCTGACGGGCGGCGCCATCATCGCAGTTGGAAATTGGTTGTTTGCAATGCGCTTGTTCGGGCGGGGAGTCGCCCCGGCACGCGATGCGTTGCGCTCCGCCTATGCGGCGGAGGTACTCAAATGGTTCTGGCTGTGCCTGGCGCTGACTCTGGCCATTGCAGTCCTGAAACTGCCATTCGCCGGGCTGATCGCCGGTGTCCTGGCAGCGCAGTTCTCATTCTGGATCGCCCTCATTGCAATCAGGTAAGCCGATGGCCAGCGAACACGCTCCACCGAACATGACCGAGTACATCAAGCATCACCTGCATCATTGGCAGGTGCAGATGCCGGGTACCGAAGGTCAGTTCTTCCTGGTCAACCTCGACAGCGTCCTGTTCAAGCTGCTTGCCGTGCTCGTTTTCCTGTGGTTCTTCCTGCGCGTCTCGCGTCGCGCAACGTCCGGCGTCCCCGGCAAGCTGCAGTGCGCGATCGAGATGGTCGTGTCGTTCGTCGACGGCATGGTCCGGGAAACCTTCCACGGCCGCAGCAAGATCATCGCGCCGCTTTCGCTGACGATCTTCTGCCTCGTCTTCCTGATGAATTTCATGGACATGATCCCGGTCGACCTGCTGCCCTGGGCATGGGCCAACGGTCATCAGATCGCGGGGCACGATCCGGAGCATGCCTTCCTGCGCGTGGTACCGACCGCCGACATCAACACGACGATCGGCATGGCGCTGACCGTTTTCCTGCTGATCCAGTACGTCGGCATCAAGCACAAGGGTGTCGTCGGATTCTTCAAGGAGTGGTTCACCGCTCCGTTCGGCCCGGCCTTCGCACCGGCCAACCTGCTGCTGCGCGTGATCGAGGAAGCGGTGCGCCCGCTGTCGCTCTCGCTGCGACTGTTCGGCAACATGTACGCGGGCGAGCTGATCTTCATCCTGATCGCGGTGTTGACGCTCGGAGCATCGCTGGACCATTTTTCGACCTACCTGCTCGGCGCCGGGCAGTTCATCGCCGGCTTCGTCTGGACCGCGTTCCACGTCCTCATCATCACCCTGCAGGCGTTCATCTTCATGACCCTGACGATCGTCTACCTGAGCATGGCCGCAGAGCACCATTAACCTTTGCGATCGTCGCTGATCGCGAGAATCAAGCAGCAGGCCCCCGTGCCCGCACAATTCGACTAGAAGCTGTTCTTTTTTTCATTCAACTTCAGAAACACGGAGAGAAACATGGAAACCATCGCAAACGTTGCCCAGGTCGGCGACCTGCTCAGCATGACGGTCATCGCCGCCGCCCTCCTGATCGGACTCGGCGCGCTCGGAACGGCGATCGGCTTCGCCCTTCTCGGCGGCAAGTTCCTTGAAGGCGCTTCGCGCCAGCCGGAGCTCACCCCGATGCTGCAGACCAAGATGTTCATCGTCGCCGGCCTGCTCGACGCGGTGCCGATCATCGGCGTCGCCATCGCCCTGCTGCTGCTGTTCGCGAACCCGCTGCTCGCCACGCTTGGCGTGAAGTAATCGTCCTCGAAACCCGGCATCCGCGCGGCGGCCACCCGGCCGCCGTCACGCAGGAGCAAGATCAATGATTCCCAATATCACTCTGGTGATCCAGGGCCTAGCGTTCTTCGCTGTGGTCTGGCTCGTGATGAAATTCGGCTGGCCGCACATCATTGCGGCAATCGAGGAACGTCAGGCCAAGATCGCCGAAGGCCTCGCCGCTGCCGACCGCGCCCGCCAGGAACTGGCTGACGCCGATGCTCGCGTTGCCGACGAGATCCGCAAGGCGCGCGTCGACGCTGTCGCGATCATCGACAAGGCCACCCAGCAGGCCAACCAGATCGTCGACAAGGCGCGCACCGATGCCATCGTCGAGGGCACCAAGCAGAAAGCCATCGCCGCTGCCGAGATCGAAAGCATGGCGCACCGGGCCCGCGAGGAATTGCGCGGCAAGGTCGCCCAGCTGGCCATCGCCGGCGCCGAAAAGATCCTCAAGCGCGAGATCGATGCGAATGCGCACAAGGATCTTCTCGATCAGCTCGTGAGCGAGATCTAGACCCATGTCGAGCGCACTGACCCTGGCCCGACCCTACGCGCGCGCCGCTTTCGAAACCGCGCTCGCGCGTTCGGCGTTGGCCGGATGGGCCGAAAAGCTCGCCTTCGCCGCCGAGGTGGCTGCCGATCCACGCGTGGTTGCGCTGTTCGGCAATCCGCGGCTCGGCGGCAGCCAGCTGGCTTCGCTGTTCCTGCCGCAGGGCGAGAAGACCGATGGCGATTTCGGTCACTTCATCAGCCTGCTCGCGGAGAACGGACGCCTGCCGGTGCTGCCCGAGATCGGCGCCCTGTTCGAGCAGCTCAAGCTTGAATCGGAGCGCACGCTGAAGGTGCGTTTGCGCACCGCAGTGCGTGTCGACACGCCCGAACTCGAGAAGATCAGCGCTGCACTCAAGCGTCGTTTCAACCGGGACATCGAGCTGACCCAGTCGATCGATCCGAAAATGCTCGGCGGCGCCGTCATCGACGCCGGTGAAGTTGTCATTGATGGTTCGGTGCGCGGCCGTCTGGCGCGACTCGAACAGGCACTTACCCACTAATCAGAACTTCGTAGGGTGGGCTGATGCCCACCGTTTGCGGTGGCGTAAAAGACCACCCTACATCGGGAAACGACCATGGCTACCACGATCAATCCGTCTGAAATCAGCGAACTCATCAAGCACCGCATCGAGGAGTTCAAGCTCACCGCCGATGCGCGCAACGAGGGCACGATCACCAGCGTGTCCGACGGCATCGTGCGCGTGCATGGCCTCAACGACGTGATGTCCGGCGAGATGGTCCAGATGCCGGGCGACACGATCGCACTGGCCCTCAACCTCGAGCGTGACTCGGTCGGTTGCGTGGTCCTCGGCGGCTATGAGCACCTGCGCGAAGGCGACACGGTCAAGACCACCGGCAAGATCCTTGAAGTGCCGGTTGGCCGCGAACTGCTGGGTCGCGTCGTCGACGCACTCGGCAACCCGATCGACGGCAAGGGTCCGATCAACGCCACGCACCGCGCTCCGATCGAAAAAGTTGCGCCGGGCGTGATCTGGCGCAAATCGGTCGACCAGCCCGTGCAGACCGGCTACAAGTCGGTCGACTCGATGATCCCGATCGGCCGCGGCCAGCGCGAGCTGATCATCGGCGACCGCCAGACCGGCAAGACCGCCCTGGCCATCGATGCGATCATCAACCAGAAAGATTCCGGCATCAAATGCATCTACGTCGCGATCGGCCAGAAGCAGAGCTCGATCGCCAACGTCGTGCGCAAGCTCGAAGAAAACGACGCGCTCGCCCACACCATCATCGTCGCCGCCTCGGCCTCCGAATCGGCGGCCATGCAGTACATCGCGCCGTACTCCGGCTGCTCGATGGGCGAGTACTTCCGCGATATCGGCGAAGACGCCCTGATCATCTATGACGATCTGACCAAGCAGGCCTGGGCCTATCGCCAGATCTCCCTGCTGCTCAAGCGCCCGCCGGGCCGCGAAGCCTATCCGGGCGACGTGTTCTACCTGCACTCGCGTCTGCTCGAGCGCGCCGCACGCGTCAACGAGGAATACGTCGAGAAGCACACCAACGGCGCGGTCAAGGGCAAGACCGGCTCGCTGACTGCACTGCCGATCATCGAGACCCAGGCTGGCGACGTTTCGGCCTTCGTGCCGACCAACGTGATCTCGATCACCGATGGCCAGATCTTCCTCGAAACCGATCTGTTCAACGCCGGTATCCGTCCCGCCGTCAACGCCGGCGTCTCGGTGTCGCGCGTCGGTGGTGCAGCGCAGACCAAGATCGTCAAGAAGCTGTCCGGTGGCGTCAAGCTCGCCCTCGCCCAGTTCCGCGAGCTGGCCGCATTCGCCCAGTTCGCTTCGGATCTCGATGCAGCGACGCGTGCCCAGCTTGAGCGCGGCCAGCGCGTCACCGAGTTGATGAAGCAGAAGCAGTACGCGCCGCTGTCGATCGCCGAGCTGTCACTGTCGGTGTACGCGGCGGAAAAGGGTTACCTCGACGACCTGCCGATCGCCAAGATCCTGCCGTTCGAGGCCGCCCTGCACCAGCATTTCCACAGCAATTACGCCGAGCTGATGAAGAACATCGTCGCCACCGGCGACTGGAACGGCGACATCGAAGGCAAGTTCAAGGCAGGCCTGGACGAGTTCAAGAAGACCGGTTCCTGGTAGGACCCGGGAATTCGGGATAAAGGGATTGGGGATTCGTTAAAGGCGCGCGGCGCCGGGATCCTGCTCCTACCCATTCCCGTTCCGAGAAAGCAACACCCGCAGCCGATGGTTCGGCGCAATGACGAATGTACGAGGCAAGCATGGCCGGCGGCAGAGAAATCAAAACCAAGATCAAGAGCGTGCAGAACACCCGCAAGGTGACGCGCGCGCTGGAAATGGTCTCGGCATCGAAGATCCGCAAGGCGCAGGACCTGATGAAGGCCTCGCGTCCCTACGCGCGTCTGATGCGCCAGGCGATCGGTCACATCGCGCATGCGAACAGCGAGTACAAGCACCCGTTCATGATCGAGCGCAGCGAGGTCAAGCGCGTCGGTTTTGTCGTCGTCTCGACCGATCGCGGCCTCTGCGGCGGCCTCAATACCAACCTGTTCCGCAGCCTGCTCGCGCAGATCCGCGGCTGGCAGGACAAGGGCGTCGAAGTGGACATGGTCTGCATCGGCCAGAAGGCGACTTCGTACTTCCGCCGACTCAAGGTCAACATGGTCGGCAGCGTGACCCATCTCGGCGAACGCCCGCAGGTCGACCAGTTGATCGGCGTCATCAAGGTCGTGCTCGATGCCTATACCGAAGGTCGCATCGATCGCCTTTCGCTGGTCTACAACGACTTCGTCAACACGATGACGCAGAAGGCCACGGTCGATCAGCTGCTGCCGCTGCCTGCATCGGACGAGCTCGCCTCGACGCACGCCTGGGACTACATCTACGAGCCGGACGCGGCGACCGTCCTCGATCACGTGCTGACGCGCTACGTCGAGTCGCTGGTCTACCAGGCGACGCTCGAGAATCTCGCCAGCGAGCATGCCGCGCGCATGGTGGCCATGAAGAGCGCGTCCGACAACGCGACCAAGGCCATCGGCACGCTCACGCTGATCTACAACAAGGCGCGACAGGCAGCGATCACCCAGGAAATCTCGGAGATCGTCGGCGGCGCGGCGGCGGTATGAGTGCGATCGCCCACGATCGCGAAAATCACGCAACGGCCATTCGTGGCCGCACTTTCCACCAAGAGCATCGTCATGACGATCTCAGCGGCAATTCTTGAAGATCCATCCGGAGCATTCCAATGAGCCAGGGCAAAGTCGTACAAATCATCGGCGCCGTCGTCGACGTCGAATTCCCGCGCGATGCCGTGCCGAAGGTCTACGACGCGCTGACCATCGACGGCATGGCAATCACGCTTGAGGTGCAGCAGCAGCTCGGCGACGGCGTCGTGCGCACGATTGCGCTCGGTTCGACCGATGGCCTCAAGCGCGGCCTTGTCGCGAACAACACCGGCGACGGCATCAAGGTCCCGGTCGGCAAGGAAACGCTGGGTCGCATCATGGACGTGCTCGGCAACCCGATCGACGAAGCCGGCCCGATCGGCGAAAAGGAGAAGTGGGTCATCCATCGCCAGGCCCCGGCCTACGACGACCAGTCTTCCAGCAACGACCTGCTCGAAACCGGCATCAAGGTCATCGACCTGGTCTGCCCGTTCGCCAAGGGCGGCAAGGTCGGCCTGTTCGGCGGCGCCGGCGTCGGCAAGACCGTCAACATGCTCGAGCTGATCAACAACATCGCCACCCAGCACGCCGGCCTTTCGGTGTTCGCCGGAGTCGGCGAGCGCACCCGCGAGGGCAACGACTTCTATCACGAGATGATCGAAGCCGGCGTCGTCAAGCTCGACGACATCCAGCAGTCCAAGGTCGCGATGGTCTACGGCCAGATGAACGAGCCGCCGGGCAACCGCCTGCGCGTCGCCCTGACCGGCCTGACCATGGCCGAGTACTTCCGCGATGACATCGATCCGGCCACCGGCAAGGGTCGCGACATCCTGTTCTTCGTCGATAACATCTACCGCTACACGCTGGCCGGCACCGAGGTGTCCGCCCTGCTCGGCCGCATGCCGTCCGCGGTCGGTTACCAGCCGACCCTGGCCGACGAGATGGGCCGCCTGCAGGAACGCATCACCTCGACCAAGACCGGCTCGATCACCTCGATCCAGGCCGTCTACGTGCCGGCCGACGACTACACCGATCCGTCGCCCGCCACCACGTTCGCGCATCTGGATTCGACCGTGGCGCTGTCGCGTGATATCGCCAGCCTCGGCATCTACCCGGCGGTCGATCCGCTGGCGTCGACCAGCCGCCAGCTCGATCCGCTGGTCATCGGCAACGAGCACTACGACACCGCGCGCCGCGTCCAGGGCACCCTGCAGCGTTACAAGGAACTGAAGGACATCATCGCGATCCTCGGCATGGACGAGCTCAGCGAAGACGACCGCAACACGGTCTACCGCGCGCGCAAGATCGAGAAGTTCTTCTCGCAGCCATTCACGGTCGCCCAGGTGTTCACCGGTGCACCGGGCAAATACGTGACGCTGAAGGAAACCATCCGCGGCTTCAAGATGATCTGCGATGGCGAGTGCGACGCGCTGCCCGAACAGGCGTTCTACATGGTCGGCGGCATCGACGAAGCCTTCGCCAAGGCTGAAGCAATGGCGAAGAAAGCGGCCTGATCGGAGCCGGGAACAGGGATTCGAGATTGGAGATCCGGCACGGCGGCAACCCCGCCAACCCGCCGATCCCCGCTCTGACGAATCCCCGATCCCCGATCTCATCGAACGAATGAAGTGAGAGAGACAAGATGAGCACCATCCGCTGCGACATCGTCAGTGCCGAGCAGGAAATCTTCCATGGCAACGTCAGCATGGTCATCGCGACCGGCGAGATGGGCGAGCTTGGCATCGCGCCGCGTCATGCGCCGCTGATCACGCGCCTCAAGCCCGGCCAGGTGCGCCTCAAGCTCGAGAACGGCGACGAGCAGTTCTTCTATGTTTCGGGAGGCATCCTCGAAGTGCAGCCCCAGGTCGTCACGGTACTTGCCGACACTGCGATGCGCGCCGCGGATCTCGATGAAGCCGCCGCACGCAAGGCCAAGGACGACGCCGAGCGCGCCCTGGCCAACCGCAGCACGGCGATCGAGATCGCCGATGCACAAAACCAGCTCGCCCAGGCCATCGCCCAGTTGCAGGCGCTCGAGCACCTGCGCAGGAACCTCAAGCACTGATCCGGCTGTACCGGACACGAACCGCAACGACGCCGGCCATGTGCCGGCGTTGTTGCATGTGCGCATGCACGTCTGTCGGCCCGGCGCTGCCGAGGCCACGATCCATCCCGGCGATTCGATCGCCGAGCCGATGACCGGCCGATTTCCCGCGACAGCCGCCGGAATCGCTGTTTGCCGTCCTGTCGATTTCGGCTAAGGTTGGCGGTCTGTCCAGGGGAGATTCGATCGATGTCATTTGCCTCGCTGCACGTCGTCGTCCTCGCTGCAGGGGAAGGCAAGCGCATGAAGTCGGCCCGGCCCAAGGTGTTGATGCCGCTGGCCGGCCGATCGATGCTTGGTCACGTGCTGGATACCGCACGCGCGCTCGATCCGGCGGCCATCCACATCGTCTACGGCCACGGCGGCGACCAGGTGCGTGCCGCCTTCGCCGACCCCGACCTGTCCTGGGTCATGCAAGCCGAGCAGCGCGGTACCGGGCATGCGGTGAAACTCGCGATGACCGCGATCCCCGACGATGCACGCGTGCTTGTCCTCTACGGCGATGTGCCGCTGATCGGGCGTGCCACGCTCGACAACCTGCTCGCGACCAACGGCCCCCTCACCGCCCTGGTGACCCAGCTCGAAGTTCCGTATGGCTACGGCCGGGTGGTCCGCGACGGAATCGGTCGCGTGCGCGCGATGGTCGAGGAAAAGGATTGCACGGTCGAACAACGCGCCATCAACTGGGTCAACAGCGGAATCCTCGTTGCCGACGCGCGCCGCCTGCGCGTGTGGATCAACAACCTGTCCGACGACAATGCCCAGCACGAGTATTACCTGACCGACATCTACGCCCAGGCCAACGATGAAGGCGAACCCGCCGAAGCCAGCCACTGCACGAACCCGCAGGAAGTGTTTGGAGCCAATGACCCATGGCAACTGGCCGCGCTTGAACGCCTCTACCAGCGCATGCAGGCAACCGCGCTGGCCACCGAGGGAGTTCGCTTCGCCGATCCGGTCCGCTTCGATGTGCGCGGCAAGGTCACGGTCGGACGCGATGTCGAAATCGATGTCGACGTCATCTTGGAGGGCGATGTGCACATCGGCGACGAGGTTTCGATCGGCCCGTTCACGCGCATTGGCAATTCAAGACTCGCTGCCGGCACCGTCATCAATGCGCATTGCGATCTCGAAGGCGTCGTCACGCACGGGCCCTGCGTGATCGGGCCATTCGCAAGACTGCGCGCAGGCACCGAACTGGGTGCGGGATCGCGCGTCGGCAACTTCGTCGAGACGAAGAACCTGCAACTCGGCGCGGGCTCGAAGATCAATCACCTGAGCTACGTCGGCGACGCCGAAATCGGCAACCAGGCCAACGTCGGTGCCGGCACGATCACCTGCAACTACGACGGCGTCAGCAAACACCGGACGACGATCGGCGATGGCGCCTTCATCGGATCGAACTCCGCTCTCGTCGCGCCGGTGACGATCGGCCGCAATGCCACCATCGGTGCCGGATCGGTGATCACGCGGTCGGCCCCCGAAGAGGAATTGACGATTGCCCGCGGACGTCAGACGACCGTTCCGGGCTGGCAGCGACCGAAGAAACCCTGAGCGGGGCGCCGGCGCAACCCGGCAACAGCGCGGACCCGGTGATGTCCGTGGATCAGACCCCGGACAAGATCGACCTCACCCTGCCATGCTCAATCGAAGCCGTTTTCGAACAATGCATCCTGCGTTGCCGTTGCGGCGAGCGTGGCCCAGCCGAGGCCGCCCGACACCCGATGTTCCCAGCCGTACTTGCGCCACGGTGAGACGCGATAGGCAGGCAATCCGCTGGCGGGGCCATTCGGCCGGATCCAGAAGTTGACGCCTTCGTCGTAGGTGAAATAGAGATCCTCGGCGGTCTCGGCGAGACGCGAATCCGTTTGCTGGGTCATTTCGGCGAAGTAGTTGGCCCAGGCCAGCCCGCTGGCGACATCGAGCGCATGCTCGACATCGGACGCGTCCACCTGTCCGTCGCTGCCATTGGAGAGCATGGCATAGCGCGGCAGTGCCAGCGGGCCATTGAAGTTGTCGTAGCCGTGATCCGTCGTATTGATTGTCGAAGCGCGCAGGAAATTGCCCATGCGGCGTATGAAGTTGGCGATCGCCGGATCTTCCGATGTCGAATACGCACGCAGCATCGCGTCGACGACAAGCACGCTCATCCAGCTCGATGCGCCAAACGAATTGTCAGCCCAGTCACCGTCGTGCTGTGATCCAAGGTGATAGAGGCCTCCATCGACGTAGCCGGGCGGTTGCGGAATCTGGCCATTCGCTCCGTTCTGGTGGGCAACCAGTCGGCCGACCAGGGTCGACACGGCCGAAGCCTGGCTGCCGCCGTTGATTTCGTAGCTGATCTGGTTGGCAAGCAGCTTGAATGCCGCGTGCCGCTCGGTCCAGAAGCCCGTGCCCGGAGTCCAGTTGTCGCCAAAACCGGCTTGCGCCGTGACGATCGCGGCGAGGCGGTTCAGCGCGGTGTCATCGCCGGTCAACCAGTAACGATACGCCAGGTTCTCCGCGTAGACGTACTTGGTATCGCCGTCCTTGAGGTCGAAGAAGCCACTCGCGTTGACGTGGTCGGTATAGAAGTCGGACGCGCGAACCGCTTCGCGCAGCGAAGCATGGAATCCGCTGCGGAAATACAGCGCGAACATCGACGCGGCGCGATCGTACAGCCATGGCTCGAAATCGGTCTTGTAGTGGCACTGGTTGGCAACCGTGACTGCGCCGCTGTCCTGGTTGACCAGGCTGTAGAAATTGTTCTTGGCCGCGCGATCGGCTTCCAGATAGGCAGGCCAGTGCTCGATCGCCGCGTTCGTTGACGGATTGTCGCGCGCCTCGAGATTGGTCGCGTCAAATGGCGCATTGCGCGTGCCTCTGAGCGCACCCATGCCAAGCCAGTCCTTCGGCAATACGGCATAGACATCCGGCTCCTGCACATTGTCCGCGGCCACATAGCTGCCGCTGGTCACGGTGTGCCAGCCACTTCGCGCCGACACAAGCGCCGGTACGTCGAGCACGCGCGCCGGGCCGCCCCAGGCCACCGTGATCGGTTCGGCAACGGTGCCTGCGAAGGCATAGGTGATCTGGATGCGTGCGACCCGCACCGAGGTGCCATCGAGCGCCGCATTCAGACGATGCCGCCACGGCGTCATCGAGTCGACATGGGCAGGGATCTCGACGCCGTTCCTGAGCACGCGCAAGGTCGACAGCCCGGCCACCGACAATGAGCCCCTTGGAAACGGCACGCCGAAGGTGACCAGTCGGTTGCCGCCGGGAGTGACCACTTCCGTCGGCACGAGCTGGACCTGGATCGAACCGCTGGTAGAGGCCGGGGCGAAGAACGGCTCAACCGCCAGAGCAGTGCCGGCCAGCGAAATCGCCAGGCCGAGAATCATGCGAGCGAGAAACAAGGGCCACACTCCAGAATCAGGGGTGGCGATCATGGGCGTCCGATCCCCGGGTTTCATGGAATCGGGTCACACTGTAGCAGTGCGCCGGCCTGGCACGTTCGAACTCTGTCGGCTGCGTCACAGTGGATCAGGCCCCGCACCGTGGTGCCGATGTCCGGCGGCCGCTCTCGTCTGCCGTGCGCTATCGGCGATCGGGCGTGTCCAAGCTGTTGCGCACGCCCGCCTCCTTTAGCCAAGTCCTTTGCCGTCTTGCTAGACTCGCCGCTCTTTTCGCCGGATGTCGTCCATGCTCCCTGCCGAACTGCCACGCCCGCACGATGTACGACTGGCGGTCATCGGACTCGGCTACGTCGGCCTGCCGCTGGCGGTGGGTTTCGGACGTGAACTCGATACCGTGGGCTTCGATATCAACGCCGCGCGCATCAACGAACTGCGCGCGCATCGCGATCACACGCTCGAAGTCAGCAGCGAGGAACTGAAGGCCACCGAAGGATTGAAATTCTCGGCCGATCCGGCCGACCTCGCCGACCGCAACGTCTTCATCGTCACCGTGCCAACACCGATCGACGATGCGAAACGCCCGGACCTGCGTCCGCTGGAATCGGCCAGCCGGACGGTCGGGCGGGCGATCCGTCCCGGCGGCGTGGCGATCTTCGAATCGACGGTCTATCCCGGCGCGACCGAGGAGGTTTGCGTACCGATCATCGAGCACGAGTCCGGCCTGCGCTTCAATGTCGATTTCTACGCCGGCTACAGTCCCGAGCGGATCAATCCGGGCGACAAGCAGCATCGCCTCGAATCGATCGTGAAGGTGACCTCGGGCTCGACACCCGAAGCGGCGGATTTCGTCGACGCGCTCTACCGTGTCGTGATCAAGGCGGGCACCCACAAGGCATCGAGCATGCGGGTCGCGGAGGCCGCCAAGGTCATCGAGAACACCCAGCGCGATCTCAACATCGCCCTGATCAACGAACTGTCCCTGATCTTCCATCGGCTCGGAATCGATACCAGCGAAGTGCTTGCCGCCGCAGGCACCAAGTGGAATTTCCTGCCGTTCCGCCCCGGTCTGGTCGGTGGCCATTGCATCGGCGTCGATCCGTACTACCTGACCCACAAGGCCCAGCAGATCGGCTATCACCCCGAAGTGATCCTGTCAGGGCGCCGCATCAACGACGGCATGGGCAGCCACGTCGCCCAGCGCGTGATCCGCCTGATGATCCAGCGCCGCATCCATGCCGCCAACGCCAACGTGCTCGTGCTCGGCCTGGCGTTCAAGGAAAACTGTCCGGATCTGCGCAACACACGCGTGGTCGACGTGGTCGAGGAATTTCGCGGCTATCACGCCAACGTCGAGGTGTACGATCCGTGGGTCGATGCCGCCGAGGCGCGTCATGAATACGGCCTGGACCTCGTCGGCGAGCTCGAGGACGGCAGGTACGACGCCATCGTTCTCGCCGTCGCCCACCGCCAGTTCGTCGAGATGGGCGCCGAGCGCATCCGCGCGCTCGGCAAGCCCGGTTGCGTCGTGTTCGATGTGAAGCAGGTACTTCCGCGTACAGCGGTCGACGATCGTCTCTAGGAGGATCCACGGAATGCGCGTAATGGTCACCGGCGCCGCTGGCTTCATCGGCTCGGCCCTGAGCGAGCGTCTGCTCGCACGTGGTGATGAGGTGCTCGGCTACGACAATCTCAACGCCTACTACGACCCGACCCTCAAGGAGGCACGACGCGCACGGCTGACCCCGCATCCCGGATTCCGCTTCGTTCGTGCCGGCCTCGAGGATCGCACTGCCCTGGAAGCAGCATTCGCCGATTTCCGTCCGCAACGCGTCGTCAACCTCGCCGCCCAGGCCGGTGTGCGCTACTCGCTGGAGAATCCGCACGCCTACATCGACAGCAACATCGTCGGCTTCACCAATATCCTCGAAGCCTGCAGGCATGGTGGTGTCGAGCACCTGGTCTATGCATCCTCCAGCTCGGTCTACGGTGCGAACCGCAAGCTGCCGTTTTCGGTGCAGGACCCGGTCGATCATCCGGTCAGCCTGTATGCGGCGACCAAGAAAGCCAACGAGTTGATGGCGCATACCTACAGCCACCTGTTCCAGCTGCCGACGACCGGTCTGCGCTTCTTCACCGTGTACGGCCCATGGGGCCGGCCCGACATGGCGCTGTTCCTGTTTACCCGCAGGATCCTCGCGGGCGAGCCGATCGACGTGTTCAATCACGGCAGGCACACGCGCGATTTCACCTATGTCGACGACATCGTCGAGGGCGTCATGCGCACCCTCGACCGCGTGCCCGGTGCCGATGCGGCATTCGATCCGCTGCAGCCAACGCCGGCCTCGTCGAGCGCGCCGTATCGCGTCTACAACATCGGCAACCACCAGCCTGTCGAGCTGTCCCACTACATCGAGGTGATCGAACGCTGTGTCGGCCGCAAGGCCGAAAAGCGCCTGTTGCCGCTGCAGCCCGGCGATGTGCCCGACACCTATGCCGATGTCACCGAGCTCGCCCGTGATACCGGCTATGCTCCGGCCACGTCGGTCGAGGACGGCGTGGCCCGGTTTGTCGCCTGGTATCGCGACTATTACGGGGTCTGAGCCGCCGAATTGCCACAAAAAGTGTGATACGGTTCACAGTTTGAACCTGAGTGTACAAGGGGACTTCCATGAAGCTCATGCGCAGCATCGTCGTCGGCTTGACCCTCCTCCTGTTGGCGGCCTGCGCCAGCGGCCCGCGTCCGGGCCAGGCCCCCACCATCAATCCGGCCGCGCAGGCGGTCGATGCCTACCGGATCGGCGTGGACGACGTCATCCGTGTCGCGGTCTGGCAGAACCCGGATCTGAACGTGACCGTGCCGGTGCGCCCGGATGGGCGGATCTCGGTACCGCTGGTCGGCGATGTCGAGGCAGGAGGCCGCACGCCCGAGGAAGTTTCCGCGGAGTTGAAGACCAAGCTCGAAAACTACGTTCGGAATCCGCAGGTCACGGTCATCGTTGATCAGTTGCGCAGCCATGAGTACCTGGCCAGGGTGCGCGTCACCGGAGCCGTCAGGACGCCGATCTCGGTCCCGTATCGGCAAGGCATGACCGTACTCGACGCGGTCCTGGCTGCCGGCGGAACCAACGAATTCGCTGCCGCCGACCGCACCGAGCTCTATCGCAAGGAAGGCGATGCCACCCGGGCCTATCCGGTGCGCCTTGAGCGGATCCTGCAGAAGGGCGAGCTTGAAACGAATTTTCCGGTCCAGCCGGGTGACGTGATCACCGTACCCGAAAGGACGTTCTGAGCAATGACCCGACTCCGGCGCTGGTGAAACGCACTGCATGAATACCGAGATGGCGCCCGTGGCCGAAATGCTGCCCGTGTTCGCACGCGAATCACGGCGCCATGCGATCACGCTGTCGATCCTGTTTGCGGTGATCGCGATGATCGGCCTGTTGATCGGCATCTTCTGGCCGCGCACCTATATCGCCTCGACCACGATCCTCGCGCAGAGCAGCGACATCATCCAGCCACTGCTGGAGGGTCGCGCGGTCGCGACCGGCGTCACCGATCGTGCGGGCATCGCGCGCCAGGTCGTCTTCAACCGCAAGGTGCTGCAGGACGCACTCGTGGTCGGCGGCTGGGCCGAGGAAAAGCCATCACCGGTGATGCAGGATCGCCTGATGGAACAGATCAAGGGCCGTACGACGATCACGAGTCCGCGACCCGAGCTTATCCAGATCACCTATCGTGATTCGGATCCGACCCGTACTTACCTGCTGACCCAGCGTTTTGCCGAAAAATTCATCGAGGAAAGCAAGGCGACCAAGGAGCGCGAGAGTCGCGACGCCTTCGAGTTCATCGACAGCCAGGTCCAGGACTATCACGCGAAATTGACGTCGGCGGAAGCCGGCCTGCTCACCTATCGATCCGAGCATGCCGATGCGCAGCCGGGCAGCGCGACCGACGCGAATGCACGCATCAGCGCCCTGCGCACCCAGGTCGAGCAGGCGCGGATGAGCCTCATGGAACAGCAGTCTCGTGAATCCGCCTTGATCGCGCAGCTTTCCGGCGAGTCGGAAGTGACTGCCGTGCAGACCCGGGCCGGACTGTACCGCGCGCAACTCATCGAACTTCAGGCCCAGCTCGACCGCTTGCTGCTCACCTATACCGAGCAATACCCCGATGTCGTTCGCACGCGGCTGCAGATGCAGGATATCCAGCGCCAGCTCGCCACCGAGGAGCAGCGCCGCAGTACCGGCGAAAGCACCGGCCAGAGCCCGTTCGACAATGCGCAGTTCAATCCTCTTTACCAGGAACTCAAGCAGCGCCTCGCCGAACTTCGCCGCGAGATCGCCGCCAACCAGTCGCGCATGAGCACGAGCGAATCGATGCTCAGCGCCGAACTGGATCGGAGCCGGCGCATCGCAGCATCGGAGGGTGCACTGGCCGAGTTGACCCGTGACTACGAAGTCAACCGCGATATCTACCAGGACCTGCTGCGCCGGCGCGAAAACGCCCGTGTATCGATGGTGCTTGACCAGGAGCAGCGCGGACTGACCTTCCGCATCCAGGATCCGGCCGTGATGCCGCTGCGCCCTTCCGGCCTGCGCCTCGCGCATTTCGCCGGCGCCGGGCTTGGTCTCGCCGTCGCAATTCCGCTTGGCCTGCTGTTCGTGCTGATCCGCTTCGATCCGCGCGTGCGGTCGGCGCGCCAGCTCGAACGCGCCACCGGCCTCAACATTCTTGCCACGATTCCGCTTTATGCGACCAGTCGCGAACGCGTCCGCAACAGGGCACGGATCGCGTTCGCGGTCTTCATGGTGGTCGGCGTCTTCGCCGCCTATGGCTTCACCTACTGGATCAGACAGGTATCAGGTTGATGGGCAATCCTCCTTCCAGGGACGCGAGTCTGCCTGACCACGTCGGCGCCGCACTCGGTGCCGCCGCAGGCGACATCGCCCGCCGCGCGGGAGCCAGCCGCTCGATCGCACGTATCGTCGAGCCGAACACGCTGCCGACCGTCGTTCTCGAGGAGAGGCGCCTGATTCACCGCGAGGAGTCGGTGCGCCGTCAGGCCGATGCCTTCCGGGAAATCCGCACGCGCCTGCTCGCCCTCGGCGGCGACCAGAATTTCATCACGATGGTTGCGCCGATCAGCCCACGCTCGGGTGGCAGTTTCGTCGCGCGCAACCTGGCTGCAGCATTCGCCTTCGACGAAGCCAAGACCGCCCTGCTCATCGACTGCAACCTTCGCCATCCGTCCCAGCACGTCGAATTGCGGGTCGACACGACGAATGGCGGGCTGATCGACTATCTCGACCACCCGTCCCTCGGCGTCGAGAAGATCCTCTACCACACCGGCATCCCGCGCCTGCGCCTGATCCCGAGCGGGCGCGAACGCGAAATCGGTGGCGAATACTTTTCATCATTCCGCATGCGCGCCATGCTGGATTCGCTGCGCAGCCGCTACTCGGATCGCTACATCTTTCTCGATGGCCCCGCAGCCAAGGATTCGCCGGACGCGCGCATCCTCGCGGACCTCGTCGATTTCGTCGTGCTCGTCGCAGGAAGCGGGCGTGATACACCGTCCGCCATCCAGAAGGTCGTTGCCAATTTCGACCCGTCCAAACTGGCCGGAATCGTTCTCAACGAATTGCCGTGAGCGTCGGAACAAGGGGGAATACGTCATGCGTACGATCGCTCTGTTTCTCGGCTCGTCAGTGCTCGCGCTGTCGAGCTCCAACGCGCTCGCGTGGCGCCTGGATTATTCGGCCGAGCTTGGTTTCCTGCACAGCGACAACGTCAATCTCAGTGCGGATGATCCGATCAGCCAGAACGTGCTGATACCTCAGATCGATTTCAGCCTCAGCGAAAGCGGCTCGAGCGCACAGGCGCAGATCACGGGCACGCTCGAGTATCGCGATTACCTGGGCGGCGCATTCGGCAACGAATTCCGCGGCACGCTGAATGGTTCGGTGATCTGGTCGCTGGCACCGGAACGATTGAACTGGACGTTTGCCGACAGCCTCGGGCTGTACCCGGTCAACCTGCGCAATCCGGACGTGCCGGGCAATCTGCAGCAGACCAACGTGTTCACGACCGGCCCGACCCTGCGCTTCCGGCTCGGCAAGGCCCTGCTCGGCCAGGCCGAACTGCGCTACATCGACAGTTACGCCGAAGAAACCGGCGCGTTCGATTCGCGCCGCTACACGGCTGCGTTGCGCGCGCTCTACGATTTCAGCTCGACGCGCCACCTCTCGGGAAACATTGAGATCCAGGAGGTCGATTTCGACGATGACCTGCTCGCCGTCGACTATCGACGCGACTCGGTCTTCGCGGGTTACACGCAGGTGCTTTCGCAGATCGACCTGAACGCGTCGCTGGGTTATTCGCACCTCGATTTCGATCGAGGCGACAGCGCCTCCGGCCCCCTTGCGCGCACGTCGCTGGATTGGCGCGCTTCCGATCGCGATACGTTCGGCCTGGGATTCGCCTGGCAATACACCGATGCGGCGACGAGCATCAGCGAAGGTGCCGCAGCGATCGAGAGCGGTTTCGGTGGCGTAGGAGTGGGCGGGGCTGCGATCACTCCGGACGTCTATCGGGAACGGCGCATCGACGCGAGCTACCTCCTGCACGGAACGCGCCTGAACATCGCCACCCAGGTCCGCTACGGAACGTTCCGTTACGAACAGATCGAAGCGTCAGCCAATGATCGCAACGAGGTTGGCGCCGGCTTCACGTTAGGCTATCTGCTGCGTCCAACGCTGACCATAGGCCTGAACGCCGAGGCGGTACGCCGTCGCTTCGAATTGAGCGATGTCATCGACCGCAACTATCGATACGGGGCGTACCTGTCGCAGCAGATGACCCGGCACCTTCGCTGGCGTGTCGACCTCGCGCGCAACGAACGCCACGCCGATGACGGCGCCGAATCCTACGACGAGAATTCGGTCTATCTGCGTCTCGTCTACACCCGTTGACCCGGACCGGTTCCGCCAAGGCCTGATGAAATCCATACTCGTTACCGGCGGTGCCGGCTACATCGGCAGTCACGTCGTCCGTCAGCTCGTCGAGTGCGGTGAACGCGTCGTTGTCCTCGACAATCTCAGCACGGGGTTCCGCGAGGCCGTGCTCGATGCGGACCTGGTGGTCGGTGACGTCGGCGACCGCAGCCTGGTCCGCTCGGTTCTCGATGACCATGCTATCGGCACTGTCCTGCACTTTGCGGCGCATACCATCGTGCCCGAGTCGGTCGCCAACCCGTTGAAGTACTACGGCAACAATACCTGCGCGACACGCGCCCTGCTGGCCACTTGCGCCGAAGCCGGTGTCGGCGAATTCGTCTTCTCGTCGACGGCCGCGGTCTATGGGATGCCCGCCGCCGGCGAGGCCGACGAACAGACCGCGACCGCGCCGATCAATCCGTACGGCATGTCCAAGCTGATGAGCGAGCACATGCTCAGGGACCTCTCCTCGTCCTCGGCATTGCGCCACGTGATCCTGCGTTACTTCAATGTCGCCGGCAGCGATCCGGGCGGCCGCATCGGCCAATCGACGCGCAATGCGACCCTGCTGATCAAGGTCGCGTGCGAGCACGCCCTGGGCAAGCGTGCCCAGCTCTCGGTGTTTGGAACCGACTACGAAACCGCCGACGGAACCTGCATCCGCGACTACATCCATGTCGCGGACCTGGCCAGCGCGCATCTTCAGGCGCTCGACCATCTTCGCCGGGGCGGCGATTCGATCACGCTCAATTGCGGCTATGGCCATGGCTACAGCGTTCGCGAGGTCATCGATGCGGTCGAGAGGGTCAGCGGCTGCTCGCTCAACGTCGTCTACGAGCCGCGGCGTGCGGGCGACCCGCCGGTACTGGTTGCGCGCAGCGAGCGACTGAAGTCGGTGCTCGGATGGCAGCCGCGACATGACGATCTCGATTTCATCGTGCGGACCGCGCTCGACTGGGAGCGCCGGATTCCACACGTGGTTCCCGGATGAACCGGCACGTGATCCACCAGCAATTCGCGCTCGCGCGACATCCAGGCGGTCCCGCTTCGGCTTCACCCGATCAATCGCGCCAAAGGACCCCTGACATGAAAGACACCGGTACGATGCGGCACTCGTTCCTGCTGCTCATCGCGAGCCTGGTCGCCTGCGCTGGTCCGGCCGGGGCCGACCTGCGCATCGATACCAGCGGCGTGGACCAGGAATCACCGCAGTACGCACGCTTCAGGGATTTCGTCGACGCGGCTGTCGCCGGCAATCCGGGCTATGCATTCTCGGCTACCGATGCGGCCACGCTGTTTGCGATTTCGGGCAAGGAGAAATATTGCGACCTGGCCGTTGCGACCGTGCAGCAGCAGGTCGACGAAGCCAACGTGCAGATCGCGAAGGGCGAACGTCCGCCGGTCGCAGGCGATTCCTATCTCGAATCGGGGCCGATGATCAGCGCGCTGGGATTGACCTGGCAGGTCTGCCGGGCGCGTATCTCCGATGCACAACGCAAGCAGTGGTCGGCGTACGCGGAACAGACCGTGTGGAACATCTGGCATCCAGGCGCGGCGAGCTGGGGCGGGAAGAAATTCGCATGGACCGGCTGGTCGATCGACAACCCCGGCAACAACTACTACTACAGCTTCGTCGAGGCGACGATGTACTGGGGCCTGGCCAGCGGCAACCCGACCTGGCTCGACCTGCTCCGCGACGACAAGCTGCCCGCACTGACGAACTATTTCGGCAAGCTGCCCGGCGGCGGCAGCCTCGAGGGCACCGGTTATGGCGCGGCGCACATGCGCCTGTTCGCGATCTATCGCGTATGGCGCGATTCGACCGGCGTCGACCTGGCCGCCGCGAACAGCCATCTCGACGACAGCATCCGCTTCTGGGCGCATGCAACGATGCCGACCCTCGACCGCTTCGCCCCGATCGGCGACCAGTCGCGGGTTTCGATACCCGAGATCTACGACTACCACCGCCGGCTCATGCTGGAAGCGCGCAACCTCAGCAAGGACGAGGAAGCGCGGTCCATCGCATCCTGGTGGCTGAACGCGATTTCGGTGCCGCAGATGACGAGCGGATTCAACTTTCGCCACGACCTGCTCGCAGCCGGGAGCGGGCGTACGCCGCCGTCGTCCCTGGTCTACGTCGCAAAGGGCACCGGCCATCTTTTCGCGCGCACTTCGTGGGACAAGACAGCGACGTGGCTGGGCTTCAACGCGGGGCCTTATGTCGAAAGCCACGCGCATCAGGACCAGGGCGCTTTCACGCTGTTCTCGCGCGACTGGCTGGCGGTCAGCGAGAATATCTGGAGCCACAGCGGCATCCAGCAGGGCACCGAAGTGCAGAACGTCGTCCGCTTCGAACGCAATGGACAGACGATACGCCAGCGCGAACCCTCCACGTCGACCATGGAAATCCGCAGCATCGATGCGGGCACCGGCGAGATCCATGCAAGTGCCGACCTCGGTGCAGCCTATGCGGCGGATTCCGGCGTGCGCTCGTGGAAGCGCGATGTCGATTTCGTCGCGGGCCGATTGACCGTGCATGACCGGATTTCGAAAGGCGCGGACAGCGAAGCGATCTTCCAGGTCAACGTGCCGGTCAAGCCGGTCATCGAGGGTCGTGAAGCCAGGGCCGGACGCCTGCATGTGAAAGTGATCAAACCCGAGGATGCACGCCTCAGCCTGCTTGAATGGTCGAGTCTGGACAGCGAGGAATTCCGCTCGGGATGGCGCCTTGACGTCCGTGGCAGCGGTGACGAATTCGTCGTCGAACTCTCGGGTGATGCGCCTTGAGTCCACGAGCGACGATCGGCCAATCTGCCATTCCCTTCGATGCAAAGCGCGAGCGCTCGATCAGCGCCTTGCATCGTGCGTCGGTACTGGCTATCAAGTTCTCCAGCAGTCGAATCGACGGGATGTCTGCATGCATTGGAAGTTGAAGGCGCGCCTGCAATGGCTGCTTGGCCACCTGCCCGGCGGCGACAGCATGCATTACCACCTGCAACGGCGCTTCGGCGGATTGCGGGATTTCAATCGCGAGTTCGACATCAAGCTCGAGGACTGGAAGATCATGCTCAGCCGGCTGCGCGAAGCCGGTTTCGAGATTCCGGGGAAGCGGCTGTTCGAGATTGGCAGCGGCTGGTATCCGACGTTCCCGATGGCCTGTCATCTCGCCGGCGCAGCCCGGATAACGACGGTCGACCTGAATCGGCACATGAAACCATCGCTCGTTCTCGCCTGCGCCGAAAGGCTGGGGGGCGCGCTCGACCTGATCAGCGACGCCAGCCGCGCCGACCCGGTGCAGGTCCGCTTGCGTCATGCCGACATGCTCGCCGCGCTGCGCGACTCGGCCGACCTCAGCGCTGCGACCGGAGGAACCATCGAGTATCGCGCGCCGCTGGATGCAACCTGCACCGGCCTCGATGCAAACTTGTTCGACTGCATCTTCTCCAACAGCGTGCTCGAGCACGTGCCACGCGCGGTGATCGACGCGATGTACGTCGAGGCGAAACGCATTCTCGTTAGCGGCGGCGTGATGTTCCATTCGGTCAATTGCGGCGACCACTACGCCTACGTCGATCGCAGCATCCATCAGCTCAACTACCTGCGCTATTCCGACGCGCAATGGGCACGCTGGGACAACGCCTTCCTTTACCAGAACCGGATGCGCGCGCACGAATTCGTCGAGCGCGCGGAGGCTGAAGGCTTCGAGATCCTGTTGAACACGGCCAAGGCTACCGAACTGCGCCTGGGCCAACTCGCGGCAACGCCCGTGCATGCCCAGTTCGCCTCGATTCCCGCAGAGCGCCTGTGCATCACCAGCGTCGATTTCATCGCGCGCAAGAGCGGACCGCTCGCCTCCTGACCGGGCCGAGCGGTGAATGGGCCTGCCAATACGCTGCGATCAGGTCAGTGTCGTCACGAACGCGGCAGCGACATGCACGCGACGCATCGTCATCCCTGCGGATCGAACCCGTTTTTCATGATCGTTTCACCGGTGGTCAGTTCGACCACGAAGCCGGTGTTCGTCGAGGCGCCGCTCACTTCGAGCTTCCAGCCGGAGGTGAAGTCGCTGTCGACATTGCGCCAGTTCACCGCCGTCAAGGTCGCACCGAGCGGTTCAAGCACGCGGACGGTCAACCTGCCTGCGGTCGCGACATTGCCGTTGATGGTCGGCTGGGTCGGCGTATTGACCTGGAAGATCGCCTGCGTTCCCGAAACAACGGCGAACTGATCGGTGACCAGCAACCGGTTGCCGGTGAAGTCGAGGCTGCGCTGCCACGAGTTCACGCCCGAGCCGGCCGGGTAGGCGGCGGACAGGTTGCCGGTGACATGCACTTCGCCCGGTCCCGGGCCCTGCTGGGTGATGTTCATCGTCGAATGCGAGGGCGCACGTTGCTTGACGTTGGCGCCATTGCGCACGAAACGGACCACGTTGTGCACTTCGGTGCCCTGCTGGATGCCGCTGTGGCTCCAGATATTCTCGGTGACAGCCAGCCAGTCGCCGGAAAACAGGGTGAACGATCCCTGATCCTGATGCGCATGGCTTTGCACGTAGGACCCGGCCGAGAAGCTCAGCCAGGTCGCGCCGGTTTCCCAACTGGTGCGCGCGAACAGGTGACCGATGCCCGATGCCACGTAGACCAGCGGCGCCGCCGGCAGCGTCGAGGAGCTGCCCGGTGGCAGCAGGTCGTCGCGATAGTTGAACGCGCTGGACATCTGCTGCACGGAATTGTTGTTGATCCACCAGGACGCGAGATCACGCGCGGCCGGGCTGGCGGTCATGTATCGCGCCTCGAGAATGAGGTGGCGATGGTAGTCGTAGAACTCGGGATTGGAACTGCGCGACTGGTCGCCGTAGGGCGCGAACCGGTTGCGCGTCGGCACGCTCGCATGCAGCCAATACGAAATCGTGTCGGTCAGGTGAGGATTGGCGTTGGCCAGGTCGGAACCGGTCGAATCACGCCAGACCCGGTAAAGCTCGAACAGCTTGTGATGCGAGGTGCCGTAGCCGGTTCCTTCCTCGCTGCCTCCACCCGGCAGCATCGCGAAGTAGTTCAGCAGCGGCGGGATCTTCTGTGTCTGCAGGTAGGTCTTCCACGTGTTGCTGTTGATCGCCAACGCCCAGTACATCGTCGCGCGCAGGAAGCTGTAGTAGTAGTTGTTGGCCGGATCATTCGTGCCCCAGCCAGTCCAGGGCGCGGGGCGGCTGCCCCACATTGCGGCATTGGGCGTCCAGATGTTGGCGATGCTGCGCTCCGCATAGGCGGACCAGCGTGTCTTCTGCGGCGCCGAGACGAAGGCAGCGCACCAATCGTAGGTGAGGGCCAGGTCGCCGATCATGGCGCCCGCATACAGATAGGAATCGTGGGCGACTTCCGGATTCTGGTTGGCCGCGATCGCCGTTTCCGCCGCACTCACCTGGGCTTCGACCATGCTCGCTGCAAGCGTGCAGTACTGCGCCTGCCCGGTCAGCCGGAACATCACCACCGCGTCATTGGCCGAGAACCCGTAGCCCGGGTTGCCGGCGACGGCCTGGTTCACCCAGTTCCTGAATCGCGTGTAGGCCGCGGATTGCTGATTGACGTAGGAAAGATCGGTATTGATGCTCGCCTGGGCGACACCCGAACCTCCGAATGCCAGCGCAGCCAGCAGGATGGTTCGGAAGACAGATCGAATGCGCTTGGACGTGGACATGATTCTCGCGAGCTCCGCTACAGTCATCGCGCCGGGCACATGCAAACTGCTTGTGACCAGTCGCGCATCAGGGAGCGCCACGTTATACGGACCGGACCCGCGGAATTGAGTACACCGTTCAGGATTCACGGGGAAACCCGCGAATTTGTGTGAACTGCCGCGCAAGTCCGTGATTTTTCTTGGAATCCAACCAGTCCTTAACATATGCGTGCGCCCAGGCATCGCCTCGCGTCAACCGTGCCAGCAGGCTATTGGCGCTTGGACACGGCATTCCACAGGTAGTGCGCCATGTAGACGCAGGAGCGAAGCAGCGGAAGCCGCTCAATGTCGCGATAGATGCGCCACTGCCAGCCCGCCGCGCGCAGCTTGTTCGCCGAGACCGAGCCTTCACGCACAAGGTAGTAGGCGAGGGGTTCGTCATGTTCGATCCGGACGCCCGAACCGGCACGCTGGACCATCTGCAACCAGAAGACATAGTCTTCGTGCCCGATCTTCAGGAAGGTCGCAGGACCGAGAGTGCCCTCGTAAACACCGGTCAGGTTGCCAATGAAGTTGCTTCGCAACATGTCGGCATGACTGACCCGGGCGGGAGGAACGATCGTGGAGAGCACGCGGCCATCGCAGTGCACACGCTGGTATGCGCAGTAGCTGAGCCTCGCACCGGACGCCTGCATCTGCCCGATCTGGAGCTCGAGTTTGCGTGCATGCCACCAGTCGTCACTGTCGAGAAAGGCGACGTAGCGACCGCGTGCCTCGGCGATCCCGGCATTGCGGGCAGCCGCGACTCCGGAGTTCACCGGCAACCGGTGCAGGCGTACGCGGGCATCGGCCTGTGCATGGCGATTGATCAATCCGGCAGTACCGTCGGTCGAGCAGTCATCGACAATGATCAGCTCGAAATCCGTCAGTGTTTGCGCACGCACCGATTCGATCGAACGTGCGATATACGCCTCGGCGTTGTAGGCCGGCATGATCACGCTGACCAGTGGCCCGTTCGCGATGGATGCGCCCGCGCCTGGATCCGGCGACATCACGAAACGCTGGTAGCAGGCATGTGCGACGGGCGCGGCAGGATGAAGTCCCGCCACTGCGCCGGATCGCCCTGCTTGCCCGCCTCGGCTGCCTTGATGATGTTGTAGACCTCGCGCGCGGTCACGTAATGCAGCACGTAGTTGCGGCCATCGTTGTAGGCGGATTCAAGATAGCTGTGCATGGCATCCACCGGCTCGCCGAGCAGGGTATCCATGTCGCCTTCCTGGGTGCCATGGGTGTGGATCTTGACGAAGACCCATTCAGGGCGTCCTTCGACATGGATGCCGGTCCTGATCCATGCATCGACACGTTCCGGCGTCGGTGGACACGAGCGCCGCACATCGGAATTCTCGATGCGCGGGATGATGCCAAATCGGCGGCTGCGCCAGTTCAGGGCAAGTGGTCCCTGCACGATCATGAGGTCACCGACCGCGCTGCCGCCGACCCGCACCGGTTCGCCACGATCATGCGATTTGGGCCGGGCGGGATCATCGGTCGCGTAGTAGATCGCGTTGACCGTGCTGGTCTGGGTATCGCTCGGGGCGGAAGGCAGGGTGAAATCGGCGTAGCAGCCGAGCTCGCGCAGCAGGATGAGTTCGTTGTTGATGCCACACCAGCGGCCGTCGGCACGCGAATTGTCGAGCGACCAGTTGCCGTGGATGAAGGCGAACGCCAGCCCGCCACTGCGCGGATCGCGCGAAAGCGCTCCATGCTTCTCATGCAGCGTGTTGCAGAACCGGCGCATCGACAGGCAGAAATTCTCCGGCGTGTCATCGTCGTGGTGAAGATGTATCTCGATCTCACCGAAGCCGTCCGCGCACAGCGCAGCGATCTTGGTCAGGTGCTCCTCGACGTATTCCTCCTCTGGATAGAAGAAACCATGCTGCGGATGTCGACCGTCGGCATCGCGGTGCCGCCCGGCCATCTTCCGGTAGTCGCTGCACCAGCGATCGACGCGCTGACGCTGGACGACAGGATCGGCTCGTCCCCACATCGGTTCGAAGTGGTCGACGAAACAGAACAGGACATGCACCGGCCCGGTCGCCTGCGGACGTTGCGGCCGCGTCAGGTAGCTGCGCATCCAGATCTGCATGTTGCGCGAACGCAGGACCAGCCACACGCACAGGATGCCGAGAACTGCAAGCAGCACGACGATGCAGAACGCAACACTTAGCATGCTCATGCGCTCGCCAACTCGGGCAAGGCGCGCAGTTCGAAGCCGGCTTTCCGCCATTCGGGCAGCATGACGTTGAGAAGCTCGACCGTCGCGTCGTTGTCGTCATGCAGCAACACGATATCGCCGGCACGGGGCGGATCGCCACGCAGGACATCGATCAGCTTCTCCGCCGGCATGCCCGTGTAGTCGAGGCTGTCATAGGACCAGTAGGCCATGCTGCTCCGGTTCATCGCGAAATGCAGCAGCAGCGAGAGCGGGAAACGCCCGGAGGGAGGACGGAAGCGGTGCTCGCGCTTGCCGTCGATGGCGGCCAGCAGGCGCTCGGTACGCTCGATCTGGCTGAGCTGCTGCGAATGCGGAATGCGCGTGAAGCGCGGGTGATTGTAGGAGTGATTGCCAAGCTGATGATCCTCGTCGACGATGCGTCTGACGACGGCGGGATGCGCTTCCACCTGCTCGCCGAGCAGGAAGAATGTCGCCTTTGCAGAGTGTGCGGCCAGCACATCGAGCACGCGTTCGGTGTAACCGACGTTCGGCCCGTCATCGAATGTCAGATAAAGTGCGTTGCCCGAAACCGGCCCGGTCGTCATCATCCAGGAGTTCGGCAACCACTTGAACAACTGGAGCTTGTTGGGCCTTGGATTCATCAATGATTCCGGAATGCATACGATCGGGCGAAACGGCCGGTAACCGGGAACTGCGCTGAAGGATCGCCACGACCAGGACGGTCCTCATCGATTTCGAACACGCTTCTGCATGTTACGCGGCACCGCCACATCCGCATAGGACGCCGCATACCGGCGCCGCCCGCAGACAACACCCGCCTTGTTGTGTTTCGACCCGACCGGTGCGGATGCGGGCGCATGTTCATGCTCGGGCACCGGCGACGGCGTACAGCGCGTCGTAGCGCGCGGCCATGGTCGTGAACGAACCTTCCTTGCTTGCCCACGCGCGTCCGCGCGATCCCATCGCCCGGGCTCGTTCGGGATCGCCGAGCAGCTCGTGCAGCGCATGCGCAAGCGCGGCCGGTGCACGCGCCGGTACCAGCCGTCCGTTGACTCCGTCGCGAACGATCTCGGCATTGCCGCCGACATCGGTGGCAACGATCGGCAAGGCGGTCGCGCAGGCTTCGAGCAAGGCGATCGAATAGCCCTCGGTCAACGAGGACAGCGCAAACACATCCAGCCCGCGCAGCAGCTCGGCGACATCGTTGCGATCACCGAGCAGAAACACCCGACCGTCGACGGCCAGCTCGCGCGTCTGCGAAGCCAATTTTTCGCGCAACGCACCGTCACCGATGATGACCAGGGCGCAATCCGCAAAGCGTTCGCGCAAGGCGGCAAATGCACTGATCAGCCCGGTCTGGTCCTTCGCAGGAACCAGCCGCCCGACCGTGCCGATCAGGCGTGTCCGCGCAGGCAATCCGAGCATTTCGACGAGCGCACTGCGCGATTCGACATCGCTCGTGCGGAATCGCTCGATGCGAATCCCGTTCGGGATCGCGAACAGTTTTGCCGCCGGGATCGACGCTGCGGCGAGCAGCTGCCTCCTCGCGGCCTCGCAAACCGTGACGATGGCATCGGTCGAAAAAAGCGAGCGCCGGAACAGCCATTCGCGGCGACTGGCGGTTTGCATTGCACCCATGCCGTGGCGCGTATTGACGATACGGCGAATCGACAGGCCCAGCGACGCAAGGACGGCGTGATAGTGCGCGGCAGCATTGTGCGTGTGCAGGATATCGGTGGCGTGCGCTCGCAGGCAGCGGCGCGCCAGGCGGAGTGCAGCCATATCGAAGCCATGGCGTTTGCGGCAGGCATGCACGGGCACGTCGAGTTGGGCGAGTTCGTCAGCGAGTGTTCCGCGTTCGAACAGGCAGATGATCTGGCAGCGATGGCCGAGCTCCACTTGCGCCCGGACCAGGTCGATGACGGTTCGCTCGAGGCCTCCCCGATTGAGGTTCTCGACAAAATGCGTGATGTTCATGCGCGGCACCCGCTCAGTGCAGCTCGCATATCGCCACGCGGAACTTGCCGCTGGCGCTCGCTGCAATCTCGTCGACGAGTTCGAAGCGCAATTCCATGCTCGTACCGGTCGCCTTGACGATCTCGCCACGTATCTGTTCGAGCACGGATGAATCGAAGCCCGCATCGGGAACAATGCGGATATCGAGGGCGCCGATCTCGCGTTGCACGACCTGATAGCGCTTGATCGAAGTGACGCCGAGGAAGGCGTAGACGATGAATTCACCCGGCAGCAGATGACCGGCAGGAGTCCGCAGCGTGTCGAGCTTGCGTCCGTCCACGCGCTGCAGCAAGGGCAGGCCGCGACCGCACGCGCACACCTTTGCGGACGGTGTTCCGAGGTCGCCGTTCAGATAGCGCAGCAGAGGCATGCCGTAGTTGTGCAGGTCGGTGACCGCAATCTCGCCGATGGATCCACCCGTCGCGCTCGGCTGCAATCCGACCAATTCGACGGCGAGATGATCGGCAGTCAGATGCAAACCGTCGCGCTGCCCACACTCCGATGCAATCAGCATGAACTCCCGGCATCCGTAGGTATTGAACACGGGGCAGCCGAACGCCTGCTCGATGACCGCGCGCTGCGCGTCGTGCAAGGCCTCCGCGGCACTGAGGATCGCCTGCGGGCGATGCACGCTGCGGCCATTGGCGAGCAGCCATTCCGCCATGCGCAAGAGCGGGCCTGCGTAGGCCACGATGACCTCGGCGCGGAAAGCGTCAATCTCGTCGGCGTATGCCGACATGTGTTCCTCGCTCATCAGGAACGCATTGAGCATGTGCCGGTTGAACGCCGCATGGTAGAGGCGATCCTTGATCGCATGGGCCCGCATCGGTTGCCCGATCGCCATGCCCCACAGGTACAGCGTGCGTCGGCCCATGCGTGCGCCGGCCCAGGCATAGCCGCGCCACATCGCGGCGATGCGCCGCTCGTAACTTTCGCGCGTATAGCCGAAACGCATCGGTTCGCCGGTCGAGCCGCCGGTGGTCTTGTAGAGCAACTTGCCGCGCCACGAGCTGGCGTGCAGCTCATCGAAGCAGGCACGGATCTCGGGTTTGGTCAGGGTCGGCAGCAGCGCGTAATCCGCGGGGGAGCGGATGTCTTCCGGCGTGAGCCCGAGTTCCTTCCAGCGACGCTGATAGTAGGGAACCTCACGCCAGCAATGCTCGATCAGGCGCCGCAGCTTGTGCCACTGCAATTCCGCGACGCGATCCGCAGGAAGCCATTGGCTGGCCTCGTACTCGCGCAGATAGCGCAAGGTGCTGCGTCGCCGCAGCAGCGTTTCGTAGAGCGGGAACAGCGCGCTCCTGAACGCATGTTCGTACGCACTCATTGCGCCTGGTCCCGCGCCACCGACCTTCCGGACCAGGCCAGCAGGCGCCCGAACACGCGCGGCCGACCGCCGGCGAAACGGCGGTGCAGTTGCGCGAGATGCTCGATGTCTTCACTGCTCCAGCATTTCAGCAACAGGGTCAGCACCGCGTAAACCGGGACCGTGACGAGGCCGGCGACGATCAGGGTTGGCAATGGCGGCCAATGCCCACGCAGCGGCATGACAGCCAGGGCGGTGAGCGCGGCCGCGAGAATGATGCGCGCGAGCCGGACCCAGTTGGGTTGCATGCCAATCATGCGCAGGGCAAGTATCAGGTTGGCCGTCGCCCCGAACATCGCGGCGGCGACATAGGCGATGGTCGCACCGCCCAGGCCGTAGGCGCGGATCAGGATCACATCGAGGGAAACCTTGATCACGCCGCAGAGTATGACGAGGACCAGGATCGTGATCTGCCGGTCGGCGCTGATCAGCAGACTCGAACCGCTTTGCGATACGGTCGAGAGTGCGCAGGCGAACAGGCACGCGGCGAACACCGGCGCTGCTGGCGCATATTGCGCGCCATACATGAATCCGATGATCGGCACGCAGAACACCGCGCCGAACCCGACCAGCGGGGCGGCGAGCAGGGCCAGATAGGTCGTCGACGCGACAAAGCGGCGCCCCGCCACGTCACGACCCTGACTCAGCGCGTTTGCCATCATCGGCAGCAGCAATGCGCTGATCACGCCGGGCACGAGCATCGCGGCCCCCGAAGCAAGCAGGTAGGCAACCTTGAAATGACCGGCCGCAGCAGCCGTACCGAACATGTTGAGGAAGAACACCTCGACTTCGCTCGCAGCGAAGAAACCGATCGTCACGGTTACTGCGACGAGGCGCATGTGTCGACGCAAGCGCCGCATGAACTCCGTCGGCAACACGACATCGGTCGGCGATGGCGGGATCAGGCGTACCGTCTGGTACCGCGAAACGCCATAGAAGATGGCACCCGAAATCAGGAACACGACAAGCAATGCCTCGACCTTGGCATCGAGCGTCCAGGCGAGCACGACCATGCCGAGGTTGATCGGCGTGGCGATGCTCGCAACGATCGCGATCGCGCGAAAGTTCTCGAATCCCTTGGCAATGCCGACGTTGAACATGTACTGCGAACGAAGCGCCACGCCGAGAGCGAGAAAGCCGAACAGCAGCCAGTGATTGAACCCCGGCGCGACATGCTGGCCTGCGAGCAGCAGCATCAGCCCGGTCGCGACCAGAACCGCGAGCAGGAACCATCGCTGTGCATGGCGCAGGTAGTTGATCGTCGAGGCGATCAGGTCTTCGCGACCCGAACCGCGCAACTCGGCGACGAACTTGATCACCGCGCTGGCGGTGCCCGCATTGGTGATCGCGACGCCCATCGCGACCAGCCAGATGATCGCGCTGTACGCACCGTAGTCGGTCGGCCCGAGATGCCGTGCAATGAAGATCGACGTGAGCATGCCGAGGAAATACTCGGTGTATATGCCGACCGAAGAGAACATGGTGTTGCGTAGCGCTTGCGCGCGAGCGGTCATGATGTCACCAGAAGAATCTTCACGAGAATGTAGAGGCCGATGATGCTGCCCAGCGCAACCGCAGGCCAGCGTAGAAGATCGCGCGAAAGCTCGTAGCGCGGCAGCGAAGGATAACGCTGGCGGACGCCGGTGTAATGACCGAGGACCAGCGCCGCCAGCAGGTAGAGCAGGATCACGTAGCTGCGACTGAGGAAGAACGCCGCCGTGAAGAATCCGGCTTGCGCGAGCAGCAGCGTCATGGCGAGCGACTGATCGCGCTGCCAGTCGGCTGCCTCGGCTTCGCCGGACAACTCCGGCTCGTGACGCAGGATTGCCGACATCATCATGAACCCGTAACAGACGAATGCGAGCCAGATCGTGTAGCCGAAGATGCCGACTTCGGCGAGGACCAGGACGAACGAATTGTGCGCGGTCAGGTTGAAGTTGTTGTCGGCGAAATTGCCTGGCCCGATGCCGAACAGGGGATGCGCGATGAACATCTCGAAGCCGCTGTACCAGGCATCCACGCGACCGGCCGCCGAAGACTCGCTGGCATCGATCTCGCCCATGCGCGTTGGCAACATCATGATTCCGCCGAGCGCAACCGCGCCGAGCAGCATCGCGGTCAGCGCGCCGCGCCTGCGCCATATCCAGACACCGAACACCGCGATCAGGGCAAGCAGCGCACCGCGCGAACTGGTCAGGTAGATTCCGTACATCAGCAATCCCCCGCCGCTCCACCAGAACAGCCGCCGCAACCCGAGCAGGCCGCCCCTGGCCGACAGGAACATCGCCATCGGCAGGGCCATGATGAAGAGCAGGCCCAGATCATTGGGGTCATTGAAGATGCCGACGTACTGGATCCGCGTCTCCTGGGACAGGCCGACACCGGTCCAGCCGATGCCATTCGCGACCTGCTGGATGCCATGGAACGAAAGCACGGCGGAACACACCACGATCAAGGCCATCACCGAGATCACGCGCTTCTGTTCGGTCGCGACCTGGCTCAGCACGAGGAAAGCCAGGATGCCGGGGCCGAACGTCGACAGCTGGACCAGGGCGCCACCGGTCCAGCCGTTGGCGACCTGCGACAGCATCAAGGTCACCAGGAAGGCCGGCAGCAGGATGAATTGCGGCGCGGAAAGATCCTTGTTGCGCGAGGGCAGCCAGAACAGGAATGCGATGAGCAGGACGATCGGCAATACCGGAATCCCGATGTTCTCCCACTCCGGATAGTCCTGCGGGCGGATCAGCACGAGGACGAGATAAAGCTGCATGAAGAGGAACATTCCCGGTCAGGCGCTCAACCAAGTCGGTGACGGGACGGATAGCTGAAGGCCTCCGGAATTCCCACCAGCGAAGCGAACCAGGCCAGATCCATGTGCCGCTCGATCGGCAGCCGGCGCAATTCGAAATGGGGGCCCGCCGGCATCGGGCTGGTCCCCGATATGTAGCTGCAGCCGAGTTTGTAACCGGCCTCGCTGGCCGTTGCGATCACGTTCTCGTCGTAGGCGTCGTTGCCACCGACCGGATAGGAAAGCGCCACGGTTGGCGCATCCAGTTCGCGATCGAGCGCCGCCTTCGAGCCGAAGACCTCGTTGCGCATTGCGTCGGGCGACAGTTTTGCGAGCATGTTGTGCCACATGCCATGCGAGCCGATCTCCATCCCGCCGGCATGCATTTCGCGCAACTGGTCCCAACTCATTGGCCGGCAATCCACGTGCCCGGCCCGCCTCGGCATCGACCAGTCGCTCTCAAGACGGGCAACCACGGCCTCCTGGGTCGAAGCGTCGAGCCACTTCATGCGGTCGAGCAACTCCGTGGCGAGTTCGCGGCGCTGCGTGCGCGAACGGGGCATCGGCCGGTCAACGTCAAGTTCGCGGATCTCCAGGCGCGCCGCGGACGATCGGGTGATCATGTGGACGAACCAGTCGTAGGAGAAGGGCAACCCGCTGTCGATATGGCCGGTCGACACAAAGAACGTTGCTGGCACTCCGAGTTCCCGCAGGATGGAAAAGGCGATGCGATAGTTGTCATCGTATCCATCGTCGAAGGTAACGATGACAGGACGTGCCGGCAGGCGCTTGCCCTGTTCGAAAGCCTCGATCACGTCGCTGAAACGGACCGGATTGAAACGCTGCTTGAGCAGCGACATCTGCTCGCGGAACCCGGATTCGCTCGCGCTGACCAGCTCGAGGTCGAAATCGAACGCCTCCTCATCGGCAATCGACAGCACCCGATGGTAGGCAAGGATGCGCAAGTCACGAACCAGCGCCGAGCGCAGCAACGATACGCTTCCCACCAGACGCGAATGGAAGAGCAGCGAGGCCAGCATCTGGCGCCGACTCGAAAAAGGCGCCTTGTCGTTCTTCTCCTCAATCACCGCGTTCATGCCCCATGCGCTCCCCATCTCGCGGGTGAATGCAGGCCCGCGTCATGCCGCGCGGCGATCCGGGCCGCGACCCGGGCGGCGCACGCTTTTCGTCAGCGCAGGTGATTGTTCGAACCACAGCATCCCTCGCCCCAGGCTCCCGTGATCCTGCAACCTTGGCCGCAGTCGAGGCCATCGCCGCGGCCACCCTGCCTGCCGACGACGCCCTTGTCGGCGAAGCATGCACGTGCGACAGCGCGAAAGTCCACAGCACGGTAAGATTGGCGGCCAAGGGGGCAATCACGACAGGCATGGCGCATCCATGATGCTCTTCCCGGCAGGGCAGCGCGGCGGCGTCCGCATGTCGACCCCAAGCGTTTCCGGCAACCGGAAGCCCGCCGCATTGCTGCACGTGTATGCCATCGGGAAGGCGCAGGTCCATGCCGGGCCGGTGACGATCGCGATGCACGGCCCCGATCGTCTCGCCGGCAAATGTCGCGCCACACCGCACCGAACAGGATTGCGATAGCCATGTTGAAAAAAGCGCGCACGCTGCTGCAGAAGATCAAGCGTCGGTCGTGGATGAAATATGCGCTGCGCGGGGTCGGGCCGAACGACAACTTCGAGCGGCTCGATCTTGCCTATTCGATCGAGGATCCGTGGAACATGGATTCCGCCGGCGAGATCGCCCGTTTCGAAGGCACCAACCGGATCATCGAGCGCGAGTTCGGCAAACTCGACTCGCTGCTCGAGATCGGCTGCGGCGAAGGCCACCAGTCCAGCCACTTCGCCCGCGTCGCACGGCAGGTGCACGGAATCGACGTCAGCGAGAAGGCGATCAGGCGCGCCCGCGAGCGCCTGCCGCAAGGCGAGTTCGCGGCGACTGATGTCTTCAACCAGCCATGGAGCAAGGCCACGCCGGCCTTTGATCTCGTCACGGCCTGCGAAGTCCTCTATTACATGAGCGACGTCGACCGCACGCTGGCGCGCATGTCCGAGCTCGGGCGCAACTGCCTGGTCACGATCTTCGCACCCGCAGCGCGCCGGGTGGGTCCGCATCTCGATCGCATCGAGGGCCTGCAGAAGGACTGGATCTGGCATGGCGGCACGGTCTGGCTGGTCTGCTGGTGGCGCAATGGCTGAGCCTGGCGATCCGTTCAACGGCCGCGGAATCCTCTATTTCGGCAACGACTGGCAGGCGGAAAACCGCACCAGCAGCCATCACGTCGCGATCCGCCTGGCCCAGCGGACGCCCGTCCTCTACGTGAGCTCGCCAGGCATGCGCAAGCCGCAGGCCAGCGGGCGCGACCTGCGACGCCTGCTCCGGAAACTCGCGGCGACGCTGCGTCGTCCGACCCGCGTCGCCGACAATCTCTGGCACTGCACGGTGCCGCAACTTCCGTTCCGCCGCATCCCGGGCATCGACACGATCAATCGCTGGTTCGGACGCTGGGCGGTGAAGCGCGCGGCGCGCATGGCTGGCATCGGCCGCCGCATCTCCTGGTTCGTCGTGCCGCATCCGGGGTTTCTTGCCGGTCGGTTGGGCGAAGACCTGTGCGTCTACTACTGCATCGATGACTATGCCGCGCATCCGGGCGTCGACAGCGAGCTGATCGCCCGACGTGACGCGGATCTGTGTCGTCGCGCGGACATCGTCTTCGTCGCCCCGCCGTCGCTGGTCGAGGCGCGGCGTGCACTCAACGCGAATGTCGTGTTCTCGCCGCATGGGGTCGATGCGGCGCTGTTCGGGCGCGCCGCCGATGCCGGTACCGAGATCGCACCCGCGGCGCGCGACCTGCCCCACCCCGTCGTCGGCTACTTCGGCTCGCTGCACGAGTGGATCGATTTCGAATTGATCGAATGGCTGGCGCGCGAACGGCCGTCCTGGTCGTTCCTGCTGGTCGGTCACGTAGCAGTCGAGCTCGGTTCGTTGCGGCAATTGCACAACGTGCATCTGCCGGGCGCGCAGCCCTACGCGAACCTGCCGAACTGGGCGAAGGCGTTCGATGCCGCGATCATCCCGTATCGACTGAACCGCCAGGTCGCCAATGCGAATCCACTCAAGCTGCGCGAGTACCTGGCGACCGGCAAACCGGTCGTCAGCGTGCGCAATCCGGAGATCGAGAAGTTCGCGAACTGGGTGCATATCGCCGACAATCGCGCATCCTTTCTCGACGCGCTCGACTCCGCCGTGCTGGACAAGTCGACCGAGGCCTGCGCGCGACGCATGGCCGCGGTTGCCGACCAGACCTGGGACCGGCGCGTCGAGGATGTCGTCGAACGCGTGACGGTCGAGCTCGCCCGCCGATCCAGCCCCTCTTCCTGAGTTTTCCGAGACAACCATGAGCACACAACATCCCGCGAAGCTGCGCGTCGCTGTCGTTGGCGCCGGCTACGTCGCCAGCCATCATCTGGCCGCGCTGAAGCGGCTCGATTTTGTCGAGCTGGTCGGCATCTGCGATTCCAACGTGGCGGCCGCTGAGACCCTGGCCAAGCGCTTCGGGATCACCCAGGTCGCCGCGAATCTCGCCGGACTGGCCAGCAGCCGGCCGCAGGTCGTGCATGTGCTGACGCCGCCGGCATCGCACGCGACGCTGGCGATCGAGGCCCTCGACATGGGTTGCGGCGTACTGGTCGAGAAGCCGATGGCCGATACGGTGGCCGAGTGCACCGCGATGATCGACAAGGCGCGCGAGAAAGGCCTGATACTCGGTGTCAACCATTCCGACCTGCTCGACCCGGTCGTCATGAAGGCGCTGCAAGCGGTTCGCGCGGGACGTATCGGCGACGTGGTTTCGGTCGACATCCTGCGCAGCTCCGAGTATCCGGCGTATGCGGGAGGTCCGCTGCCGGGCCAGGTCGCACAGGGTTCGTATCCGTTCCGCGATCTCGGCGTGCACGGGCTGTACACGCTCGAGGCTTTCCTCGGACCGCTGTCCAGGTTCGAGGTCGGGTTCCAGGCCAGTGGCCGCGATCCGAACCTGCGCTTCGATGAATGGCAGGCGCAGGCAAAAAGTGAAACCGGATTCGGCCGGCTGCTG
>ENA-UOWO01000868-UOWO01000868.1-activated-sludge-metagenome-genome-assembly--contig:-NODE-868-length-42108-cov-23.827931_pt1 | contig 42108 bp, 25 predicted proteins | sample MGYA00238148_ERZ761564 | MGnify/ENA primary metagenome ERZ761564 (study PRJEB28885, sample SAMN05720194) | activated sludge metagenome | isolation source: Anaerobic digester | place: USA... | reverse complement strand
CGACAATTACTGCAAAGATCATGTCCGGCTTGTTTGCTGCGGTGAAACCAAGATGGTCGCCGAAGGTGAAGGCGGCGCTGACGGCGAAGGCGACATTGAGGACCTTACCGCGGTCATCCATGCCGCTCATCAGCTTGAACATCGGGATGTTGTTGGCCAGGGTGGCGATCATGCCGGCGGCGGCGGTGCTGTTCATCTTGAGCAGGCGGCCGACGCTGAGCAGGGGTTTTTCGAACCAGCGCGTGAGGAGATAGACCATGGGATAAGCGCCGAGGAGGACGATGGCGATACGGCCGATGACCTCGATGGCGCGCAGGTCGATGCCGGGCTGATCACCGCTGACCGGGAAGATCGGATCCATGCCGGGGATGATCTTGAGGCCGGTGAGGGTCTCGAGGACGATCGAGGCGAGGCCGAGTGTGATCAGGGCCACCAGCAGCTTGGCGAAGACCAGGAAGCCCTTGATCATGGCGTTGGGTCGGCGCCAGAGTCCGAGGGCGATGAGCAGGGAGACGATGACCACCGGGATGAGGTTCTTGAAGATCAGCCCCAGGGTGAAAATCACCGCGGTGCCGTCCGCTGCCTTGATGTTGGAGATCATGGCCACCAGACCGCCGGCGATACAGCCGAGGGGGATGGTGACGATGCCGGCGAGGACGCCGAGGGCGAGGTGTTTGCGGTCGGCCTTGTCGATGATGCCGATGCCGACGGGTATCGAAAAAACGATGGTCGGGCCCATCATGGCGCCCAGGATGAGGCCGGCGTACATCCAGGCGGGATAGTCGATCTGGCCCGCTGTGGTGGCCAGCTCTTTGGCGAGGAAAAAGCCGCCCATGTCATTGGCCAGCAGGGTGGTGGCGAACATGGCGGGGCTGGCGCCGAGGAACTGGTAGAGAGGGATGATGACCGGGCCGAGCAGGCGGGCCAGCACCGGGGCCAGGCTGATCACACCCACCATGGCCAGGGCAAGGGGCCCCATGGCGTTAAAGCCCTCCTCGAATTGGGCCCCTGCGCCGTCAAAGGCGCGGCCCAGCCGGCCGAGGCGCACCCTTTTGAAAACGCTTTCCGATCCCCCGAACTGCATCAGGATGCGATCCAGGGCGCCCAGCACCATGAATGCCATCATGATGTCGATGATGATTTGATTGACCAGTGCCATCTTTTCTGCTTCCTTCCGGGTTTAGCTGTTCTCTGCTGTCAGAGTGCCTGTTGGTAAATCCTGATGATATCCTCTTTCTGCGCCGTGCGCGGGTTGGTGCGCAGGCAGCTGTCCTGCAGCGCCTGGTCGGCGAGCTGGGGCAGATCTTTGTCCGTGACCCCGAATCCGGCCAGACCCGAGGGCATGCCGAGATCCTCGATGAGGTGGATGACGGCGGTGACAGCACGCTCGGCGGCCTCCCGCCGGTTCAGGTTTTCGACCCTCTCTCCGAGGGCGGTGGCGATATCGCCGAACTCTTCGGCCCGCACCAGCAGGTTGAAGCGCATCACATGCGGCAGGATCAGGGCGTTGGCCGTGCCGTGCGGGATCTTGAAGCGGCCGCCCGCCTGATGAGACATGGCGTGGCAGAGGCCCAGGCCGGCGTTGGAAAAGGCCATGCCGGCCATGTAGCAGGCGACGGCCATCTTGTGGCGCGCCAGGGTGTTGGTGCCGTAGCCGACGGCGATGGGCAGATAGGTCGCAACCAGGCGGATGGCGCGGAAGGAGAGCGCGCGCGCCAGGGTGCAGGAACTCTGGGCGACATAGGCTTCGATGGCGTGGGTCAGCACGTCGAGGCCGGTGGCGGCAGTCACCGCCGGCGGCAGGCCGATAGTCAGCAGGGGGTCGATGATCGCCACGGCGGGGATCAGGGCTGGATGTTCAAAGACGACCTTGCGGCCGGAGGCGGGATCGCCGATGACGGCGAGGTCGGTGACCTCTGAAGCGGTGCCCGCTGTGGTCGGCATGGCGGCCAGAGGAAGAGGCTTTTGCGCCAGCTCGCTGTCGGGATCGATCTCGGCGAAGGGAAGGGGGTTGCGGGCGAGCAGGGCGATCATCTTGGCGGCATCGATAGGAGAGCCGCCGCCAACCGCCAGAACCGCATCGCATCCTGCGCTCTTGACCATCGCCGTGCCCGCGTTCACCATCGCCCAGGTCGGTTCACCCGAGATCTGGGCGAAAATCTCCGCACTCAGCCCCTTGCGCTGCAGGGAACGCAGGACGACATCGAGGAGGCCGAGCTGAAGGATGGTCTGATCGGTGACGATCAGCACCCGGCTGGCCCCGATCCGTTTCATCTCCGCGCCGGTCCTGGCCGCGACCCCGTCACCCACAAGGGCCAACGGCGGCACGCGGAAGGTGAAATGGTTGGCGACGGAGATCTCGTCCACGGTCTGGGCGACGATCTCTTCGATGAAGCGCTGTTCGCTGCCTCTCTCCAAGGCTACTGTTTCCTGAGATTCTCAATGAACAATCGGATCGCTTCGCGCGCGGCGAGCTTGACCGGATCCCGCCCGACAGCCTCGTCAAAGGCCCCGCTGCGGGCGACGACGCCCTCGAAACGGCCGTGGGCCAGCGTGACGGCCCCGCTGCGGTCAAAGATGGCATAATCGAGCTTCGCCGCCATACCGCGCACAGGGGCATCGCTGCTCCGCATCGACACATCGTCGCTGGCCTCCTGGGTGATGGTCAGTGCCGCAGGGGCCACGATGAAATCGAACCCCTGGGGCGCCGAGGTCAGTCTGGCGGGATCGAGGGCGGCCGCGCGCCAGTAATCCTTTTCCTGCACCACGGAGAGCACCGGCGCCGCATCCGCTGCTGCGGCCTCCGCCCAATAGATGGTCTTCCAGGGGCCGGCTGTAAAGGCCTGATAGAGATCCTGCTGGATGAGAGCGCGGACCTGGTCGAGATCATCGGATTTGTCGAAGAGGGAGATGACGGAGGAGGAGCTTTCAATATCGATAAGAGTCAGGGGAAGCAGAAGGATGTTCTTGCCATGAAGGTCACGCTTGCTGAAAGAGGGATCGTCCACCTGCAGGGGTTTTACAAAGGAGTGGCAGCCGGCGATGATCAGCAGTAGCAGACAAAAGGGAGGCAATATTTTTTTCAAGGTGTTAACTCCTGGATTGGTTTCAGACCAGGTGCACATGACTGGAATGGTTCTTCTTTTTCAGGCCGCGGGTCACCGCCTGAATGAGCTGCTGGTCGTCGAAGGGTTTGTCGAGATACCCCGCGCAGCCGCGTTCGCGCAGCCCGGTGCGCAGCTCAGTATCGCCATAAGCCGAGATGGCGATCAACGCATAGTAGGATCTAAAGTGCTGCAGCTCCTCGAGCAGGGCCAGTCCACCGGAAACCGGCATCTGCAGGTCGATGATGACAAGCTGGACGGGACAGCCCTGGCTCTCCGCGAGTTGGATCTTCTTCAGGGCCTCACCGAGATTCCGGGCCGAGCTGACCAGAAAACGCGCGCTTTGCAGGATAAAATCGATGCTGTCTCGCGTGTATTCATCGTCATCAACGATGAGTATGTGCGGCGAATTATCCATAGCGGGCCCTTGTTTGCGCACTCTACTTGCAATAAGCAGGCCAAAGCGGCGCGGACATCTTTATTGATAATAAAAACAGTCAGATAGCGCAATCAATGACAGGCGGGAGGCGGGAAAAGGGGTGCCACAAAAATGCCTTGCCGAGGTGCATGCCGGGCAAGGCTAATAAATACAGTCGATTGGATGAGGTGCATTGCCTGGGGTGGAAAAAATGTGGCACCTATTTCTTGAGGCTATCCGGTTTCCGGTGCAGGCGGTTGTTGAGGGCGCGGCGAGTGATGCCAAGCATCATGGCGGCGATTTTCTGGTTGCCCCGGCTGCGGGCGAGGGCCTCCTGGATGAGCAGATCCCCGGCTTCTTTCATGGTCGGGAGCGAGTCGCCGAAGGCCATCCGTTTGGCGGTGGCGATGGCGGCCGCGGGATCCGTCTCACCGTTTTTAGGCAGACCATTGTTGCCCACCTTCTCGCGGATGGCCTCAAGGGAGAGGATCCCCTTTTGATGGCGGCTGATGGTATCGAGGATCATCCCTTCCAGTTCGCGGATGTTGCCGGGGAAGAGGTAGTTGCTGAGCAGGATGAAGAGTTCGGGCGGCACAGCCGGCACCTTTTTCTGCAGGGTGGCGCAGGCCTTGCGGATAAAGTGGTCGGTGAGCAGGTGGATATCGTCGCGGCGCTCGCGCAGGGGAGGAATATGGATGCGATGGGTTTGCAGGCGATAAAAGAGATCGCGGCGGAAAGCTCCGCTCTGCACCATCTCTTCGATGTCGCGGTTGGTGGCGACAATGAAGCGGGCATTGGAGAGGCGGGGGATATCCGAGCCGATCGGGTAATAGCGGCCTTCCTGGAGGATGCGCAGCAGTTTGACCTGGGATTCCTGGCTCAGTTCGCCGATTTCGTCGAGAAAGAGGGTGCCGTCGCCGGCCTGTTCGATGAGACCCTTGCGGTCGCTCTCCGCGCTGGTGAAGCTGCCCCGCTTGTGACCGAAGAGGGTGTCAGAGAAGAGGGTGTCATCGATGCCGGCGACATTGACAGCGATGAACTGCCCGCTGCGTCCGCTCGCCTTGTGGACCGACTGGGCGATGAGTTCCTTGCCGACCCCGGTCTCGCCGGTGATGAGCACCGGCAGGGGGGTGGTGGCGACCGCCTCGGCGTACTGGAATATGGAGCGCATGGAGGCGTTCTGGGTGACGGTGGAGGCGAAGGCCTCCGCATTCTTGAGGGTGTTGGAGAGGAGATACTCCTTGAGGCGTGAGTTTTCATCCTGCATCTGGCGCAGTTCGGCGGCGCGCCGGACGGTCGTCACCAGCCGGCTCTCGTCGACGGGCTTGACGAGGTAGTCAAAAGCCCCGCATTTCATGCATTCGACGGCGGAATTGACCTCATTGATGGCGGTGAGGATGATCACCGGTAGATGGGGGTACTCCTTGACGATCTCGGGGAGGAGCTTGGAGCCGGAGAGTCCGGGCATCGCCAGGTCGAGGAGGGCCATCTCGCAGGGGGTCTCCTGGAGCATTCCGAGCACGGCGCGGCTGTCGCCGCATTCGATGACGTTGTTGATGCCGTTGGAGCTGAGGGTCATCATCAGGCTGAGCCTGAACTGTTCTTCGTCATCCACAACCAGGACCGGCAGGGCGGGATAGGTGATTTTTTTCATCTCTCTTCGCTCGGTTTTGCATTTGGGCCGTTTTTCTTCTGTTTGCTGCCCATAAGCGAGGGTGCACTGGACTGTCCTCCCGGCGACTGGGCGATGTAAAGAATGGTGCTCTTGACCGAGGTGACGAAACGGTCAAAGGCGCGCGTCAGCTCCCCGATCTCGTCCGGCCGGGTGGAATTGAAAAGGGTGTTGATGTGGGCGTTCTTCATGCGTTCGGCCACCTCCTTGATCGGGGTGGTGATCTTGGTGGCGACCAGAAAGACCAGGCCGGTCATGAGCAGCAGGGCGGCCAGCCCGATCAGGAGCATCGCCCGGGTGAGCGAGCGGACCCCCGCCAAGGCCTCCTGGCGCGGCACGACAGCGATGAAGCTCCAGTTGCCGGTCTTCATCGGTGAAAAGAAGATCAGGATGGGGTGGTGGGTTTCAGGATCTTCGGTTTCGATGAAGCCGTCCTCCCCGCGCTGGATCTGCTCCGCCAGCTTGATGAACCCTTCGCCGCCGGCCTCGCGCCCGTATTCACTGAGGCTCTTGTGACCGACCAGACTGCGGTCCTTGTGGGCGATGATGGTGCCCTTGTTGCTGACCATGAAGGCGAAGCCGCTCTCGAAGAGCTTGATCCTGGTGATCATGTCCGAAAGGTATTCGAGCGAGACGTCGCCGGTGGCGACGCCGGTGAATTTGCCCTCCCGGAGGATGGGGGCGGAGAAGGTGGCCATGAGCACGCCGCGGTAGAGATAGGGTTCGGTGAGCAGGGAGGTGCCGGTGGCCTTGGGAATCTGGTACCAGTCATCAGTCTGATAGTTGACGAGGGGTTCGACGGCGATCTTGCCGGTGATGCGGTTCCAGTAGGGGAGGAAGCGGCCGTCGGCATCGCTGCCCGGGGTGCCGCGGTACTGACTGTCGCGGCCGTCGAAGGCGTTGGGTTCGAAGCCCAGGCTCAGGCCGACAAAGTTCTCATGACGGATGATGAACTGGCGCAGCATGGCGTTCACCTCCGCCCGGTCCCGGGAACGATAGTTTTCCATCACGGTCGCCACGGTTTCGACAAATTCGAGGCCGGCGCGCATCTGCACCTGCACCTCGGAGGCGTAGTGGCGTGTGGTCTCCTGGGTTTGCCTGATGATCGCTTCATTCTGCTGGGTGGTGCTCATGTTGATGATCGTCAGGGCGAAGAACATCAGGATGAAGAGCAGTCCCGGAATCAGATAGAAGAGGATCTCTGTGCGGATGGAGTTGCGCCATGTTGAAAACATCTCAACCTCTTTGGTAGATTTGATCCCGACCCCTATGCACTCTCTTTTACTCCTTCTGCGGGCCGGGTGGTGACAGGCAGGCGGACCTCGACACTGGTGCCGCAGCCGGGAGTGGATGATATCTTGAGTTCGCCGCCGAAATTCTTGATCAGGTTGTAGGAGATGGATAGCCCCAGTCCGGTGCCGCCGTGTTCGCGCTTGGTCGTGTAAAAGGGATCCATGATATGCTGGAGGTTGTCCCCGGTGATGCCCTCGCCCTCGTCGGTGACCGAGAGAATAATGCTCTCGCTGCGGCTCTCCCAGCGGGTAACGACCCGGATCCCCTCCTGATTGCTGCGCAGGGCCTGGCAGGCGTTGGTGATCAGGTTGACGAGGACCTGTTCGAGATGGACGGCATTGCCGTGAAGTTTGGGCAGATCCGCGGCGCAGTCGAGTTCGAAGCGCTCGGTGCTGCGCTGGATGAGTCCGCGCAGGATCTCCACCGAGGTCTCCACCGCCAGGTTGACATCCACCTCACCGAAGACATGATCGCTGGTCTGGCGGGCAAAATCCTTGAGATGCTGGACGATGCGTTCGATGCGGATGGCTCCTTCGGTGATCCCCTTGTAGAGATTGCCGAGGCGGTCGCGGGCGGAGGAGTAGGGCATGCCGGCGATGGCAAAGTCGCCGTTGGCCTCGTAATACTCCTCCACGATCGGCTGGATGTCATTCCAAGCCTTGCTGAGGACGCGGGCGTTGAGGAGGACGTAGTTGTTGGGATTGTTGATCTCGTGGGCCATGCCCGAGACCAGCACGCCGAGCGAAGCCATCTTGTCCGCCTGGATGAGCTTCTGCTCCTGCAGATGGGCGAATTCCTCCATGCGTTTCAGCTCGGTGAGATCGCGGATGTTGGCGAGCAGCAGATCCTTTTCGCCGAGCTGGATGCGGCGGAGAAAGACCTCGACATCAAAAACGGAGCTGTCCGAGGGGCGCCTCGCCTGGTAGTGGAAGAGCTGCTCTTCACCGCGCAGCACCTTGTCCCAGATTTCGGTCAGAGGCTCCGTGGTCTCGGCAATAGGGACGAAGAAATCCTGAACCCACCCCCCGATCATGTGCTGGCTGTCGGCCTGAAAGAGGTCGAGGGTGCTTTGATTGATGTCGATGATGATGCCGGCGGCATTATGAATGATCACCGCATCATAGACGCCGTCGAAGATCATGCGCCGGGCGCGATCCGAGGAGGCGACCAGGCTCTCGGCCTCCTCCCGCCAGCTCAGAGCCATCTCGGTCTGGCGGCGCAGCTGGCGCTCCTTGGCGATGACCGAGAGGCTGGCGAACACAGCGCAGAGGGTGATGAAAATGATGGTGGCGATATGGGACGGCCACATGCCCAGATCCGGCCACCACGTGGTCTTGATGAATTCGAAGAGAATCATGACCCCTGCGGTGAGCATGGCGATGATCAGGATCTGGGCGGCCGGATTTTTATCATAATTGGCGGGCATGGTCTGAGTATACTAAAAACTGTCCAACAAAGCAATAAAAAAAGCCCTGTCAAAGCGACAGGGCTTGTGGTGGAGACGGTGGGAGTCGAACCCACGTCCGAAAACCCGGCCATAGCAGCCACTACATGCTTGTTCCGCTGCTGAATCTCGATCGCTTCAGGCGCAACGGACCAGGCCGAAGCGATCCAGCCCTGTAAGGTTTCGCCTCCTGGCCCAGAGCATGCCGGAAGGCTAGCCCGCAGAGATCGACGTTCATCCGCAGCCCCTGCAGGCGCAAACCGCGGTGAACGAGGCCGCCTTTAATTAGGCAGCCAGTGCATACGAATAATCGTCTGCATTTACTTGTTTTCCCGGATGATTAACGAGGAGACCGGGGTCCTCGGCATGCGTCCACTACCACCATGATTCCCGTCGAAGCCAGATTCGTCCCCATGTAAAGCTGAAACGATTCCCTGGCGGGATTTGTTCCCCCTAATGTAGCAAATTTCCGGATGCCGGGCAAGAGCTTTGTTGACGCCAGGATCGGGCCGGCCGGCTGTAGATGCCGACAGCGGCAGCCGGACGGCGCTCACTCGTAGCGCAGGGCCTCGACCGGGTCGATGCGAGCCGCCTTGCGCGCCGGAAAGATCCCGGCGAACAGGCCGATGAGGGCGAGCAGAGAGACCGCAGCCGCCATCACCGCATTCGAAAGCAGCGGGCGGCCGAGGAACTCCATGGCCCCCTCACCGGCCGGGATCATCCAGACCATCTTGATGATCCCGACAGCGAGCAGGATGCCGGCGACCCCTCCGGCGCTGGACATCAGCAGGGACTCAAAGATGATCTGAAGCATGATGTGCCAGCGCTTGGCGCCGACTGCCCGCTTGATGCCGATCTCGCGGGTGCGCTCCTTCACCACCACGTACATGATGTTGGCCACACCAACCCCGGCGATGAGCAGGGTCATGCCGCCGACTACACCCAGAAAGATGTTGAGGCCGAGAAAGACCTTCTCCTGCTGGGCGACGAACTCGGCCGTGTCCCAGACAAAGAGGGCCTTGTCATCCGCGGGATCGAAGCGGTGTTTGCGGCCCAGCACCCTGAAGACCTCCTCCTTGATCCGCTTGCCCTCGAGGGGATTGGCCGGCTGGAGAATGATGCTGTTGAGATAGCGCCAGCCGTAAATGCTGTGAAAGGTGGAGTAGGGGATGACCGCGCGGCGGTTGTCCGGCCCGTTGTTCATCGAGGTCTGCAGCTTTTTCGGCAGGACGCCGACGACGGTGAAGGGCAGGCCGTCCACCTCGCAGCTCTTGCCAATCGGGCTCTCATCCCCGAAAAGCTCTCCAGCGATCTCGCTGCCGAGAAAGAGGACGCGCCGTTTCTGCTGCAGGTCCATCTCGTCGAGAAAGCGGCCGCCTGCGGCCGGGTACATCCGGCGCATGAACTCGAAATTGGGATAGACCGCCTCCATATAGGTCAGGGCGGTGCGGCTGCCGTTGCGCAGGCGGGTGCCGTGTTTGCCCTGCTGGGGGCAAACCTGCGCGACCATGGGGATGCTCTGCTGGAGCAGCTCCGCGTCGGCCTCGGTAAAGCGGATGCGACGACCGATCGGCAGCCCCTGGTATTTGACGCTGGTCTGGTTGGGCCAGATGGTGACAATGCGGTCAGCCGCATTGAGCAGCCCCTCACGCATGCGAAAGGCGAGGCCGGCGCCGAAGGCCATCAGCAGGATCACCACCATGGTGCCCCAGGTGATGGCGAAGGTGGTGAGGAAAGCGCGCAGCTTTTGCTTTTTGATGTCCTCGATGAATTCTCTGAACAGCATCCAGATATGCATAGCGACGACCTTGTGCTGGGTTAAGGAGCTCTCCAATGCCGGGTTGGTGCAGGCCCGTCAGTGGCGCAAGCATTCGATGACGCTGAGCCGGGAGGCCTTGCGCGCCGGGAAAAAGCCGGCCACCATGCCGACCAGGCCGAGGATGAGGACGGTGATCAGGGCGACCCGGAGATCGATGACCGGATCGCCGACGAAATCCTCATAGGGCAGGGCGGCGATGCCCTTGATGATCAAGGCGGCGAGGATGAAGCCGACGAGCGCCCCCACCGTGACGATGATGAAGGCTTCGATGAGGAACTGGCTGAGGATATGGCTGCGCCGGGCGCCGATGGAACGGCGCACACCGATCTCCGCCGTCCGCTCCTGGACGACGACGTACATGATATTGGCCAGACCGATCCCCCCCACGGTCAGGGTCATGACGCCGATCAGCCCCATGAAGAGGGTGAAGCCGAGGGAGAAGTAATAGATAAATTTATCCATTTCGGTGGTATCCCATATGCCCAGGGCCTGCTTGTCGGCGGGATCGAAACCCTTCTTCTTACCGAGCACTTCATATACACGCTGCTGCGCCTGCTGCGAATCCAGGGGGCCCCTGATCTGGTAGACGATGTTGTCGATATAGCGGTGGCCGAAGAGTGACTGAAAGGTCGCGGCCGGGATGAAGGCGCGGTCCTCATCGCGCGAGCTGTAGGAGGAGTTTTGCAGCTTGTGGGCGAGCACGCCGATGACCAGAAAGGGCGAATCGGCGACATAGAGATACTGGCCAACAGGATTGCTCCCCTGGCCGAAGAGGTATTTGGCCAGGCCGTCGCCGAGAAAGATCACCCGCTTGCGTTCCTGCATATCCAGGTCGTTGATCCAGCGTCCGCCCGGCTGCACCTGGATATTGCGCATCTCCGCGTATTCGGGGTAGATGCCGGCGATGTTGGGCTTGTTGACCTGCTCGCCGTAGCGCAGAGGAGCGTTCCATTTGCCATACTCCGGGCTGATGCTGCGGATCTCCCGCACCTCCCGGCGCAGGAGTTCGGCATCCTCCTCGACGAGGTGGATGTAGCGGTCGCGGTTAAAGCCCATCCAGGGCATGCTGGTGCGGCCGGGCCAGAGGATGGCAATGCGTTCACCCATGCCGTGCATGCTCTTGCTCAGGGATCTCTGCACCCCGGCGCCGAAGGCGAGGAGCACGACGATGCTGACCGTCCCCCAGACGATGCCGAAGAGGGTCATGAAGGTGCGGGCCTTGTACTGGCGCAGGTAGTAAAAGATCTCTTTGATGGTTTCGATCAGATGGCTCATAATCGCTGCCTTGCAATGGTTTACGCCTTTTACGGGCGGGTGCGGCCCGCGGCTAGACGATCGGCTTGACCTTCTTCTCGAGCACCTCCTGCCCCTCCTGCAGGCCGGAGATCACCTCGATGTTGATGGCATCGCTGAGGCCGGTCTGGATGGCCGTCTCCTTGCTCTCTTGGGCTCCCGTGCTGATCTGGACGAAGGCCGAGTCGTTGCGGAAGGTGACGACCCGTTCCGGGATGGCCAGCACCTGCACCTTTTTGTTGATGATGATAGTGGCGTTGGCGGAAAACCCGGCGCGGAGCACGGCGCCGCCCGCGTCATCGATGGCGATCTCGACCGGGAAGAGGGTGGTGTTCTCCTCCTTGCGCGCTTTGAGCGAGATGAGGGTGACATGGCCCTTGACGGTCTTGCCCGGCAGGGCGCCGATCGCCAGCTCGCAGGGCATGCCCTCACTGATCTTGCCGACGTCGATTTCGTCGAGGGTGCCGCGGAAGAGCAGATCCTTCATATCGGCCATTTTCATCAGTTCGGTGCCGGCCTGATAGGAGGTGAGGGGGACGACCGGGTCGCCGAGGTTGACCGACTTTTGCAGGATATAGCCGGTGATCGGCGCCCTGACCGTGGTCTCGATGGCGTTGCCGGCGATCTGGACGCGTCCCTTCTTGAGCAGCTCGAGGCGTTCCCGGGCGATTTTGGTGCGCACCGAGGCCTGTTCGTAATGCTGCTCGAGGGTCTCAAACTCCTGCTGCGAGATCAGCCCCTTGGTCTTGAGCTCTTTCTGGCGCTCCAGCTCCCGGCTGAGGGTTGAGAGCTCGATCTCGGCGATCTCCACGCCTCGGGTGGTCTCGGCCAGCTCCAGCGGGGTGGGATCGGGACGGACATCAAGCAGGGGAGCGCCGGCCTGGACATAATCGCCGACCTCGACGTAGAGCTTGCCCACCACTCCCGAGGTCTTGGATTTTACAGCGATCTCATTTTTAGGCTCGATCGCCCCCACGGCCAGGGCCTTGTCGATGATATCCATGCGTCCGACCTTGATTTTCGCCGGACCCGTTTCCTTGCCGTTCTTCGAACCGGCTCCGAAGGCGACCACAAGCAGGGCCACCACGGCCACAGCTGCGGCGATCCAGTACCATTTTTTCTTGTTTCGCTTTGTCATAGGGGAAGACTCCCAAGGATAAGACCATATTGCCGGGGGTTGTTTCATCGATATATACGGCGGGGTATCTCAATTTGTTACACTGCATGGCCGGTCCGGGAGGCGATATAAAAAAAGCCCCGCAGCCGAAGCTGCGGGGCAGGATGAAAAGGAGATGCGCAGAGCCCCGGGGTGAGCCGGTTGACTCCGCGGGGGGGTCAGGATTTGGCGAGGGTTTCGATGATCCGCAGCAGGTGCTCATAGAATTTGGCCACGGTTTTGACGTTCACCTTCTCCTCGGGGGAGTGGGGGTGCTTCAGGTCCGGGCCGAAGGAGATCATGTCCATGCCGGGGAACTTTTCACCGATGATGCCGCATTCCAGGCCGGCGTGGATGGCCGAGTAGACCGCCTTTTTGCCGGTAACTTCCATGTAGGTGTCGAGAGTGACCTTGAGCAGGGGCGAGTCGAGGTTGGGCATCCAGCCGGGATAGCCTTCGGGCTGTTCCACCTTGGCGCCGGTCATGCGGGCAATGGCGGCCAGCTTGTCGCGGGTGGCGCGCAGGGCGGCGCTGTTGGAGCTGCGGCTGCTGCAGAGGATGATCGCCCTGGCGGCGCTCGACTTGATGGCGGCGACATTGTTGGAGGTCTCCACCAGCCCCTGCATGCTGCGACTCATGGCCAGAGGGCCGTGGGGCAGGGCGAAGATCAGGCCGAGGAGCTTCTCCATCGATGCTGCCTCGAGCACCTTGGGCGCCTTGCCCTTGAGCACTTCGATGGTCAGCTCGATTTTGGCTTCGACCGGCTTGAACTCGGTGTGGATCTCCTCCATCGCCTTCTCCAGCCAGGCCGTGACCTTGGCGCCATCCCGCTTGCGCACGACGATTTCGGAAAAGGCCTCGCGCGGGATAGCGTTATGCTTGTCGCCCCCGTTAAAGCTCACCATCTCGATTTTGAACTCGCGTGAGAGCTGCCAGATCAGGCGATTGAGAATCTTGACCGCATTGCCGCGCCCTTCATGAATGTCGATGCCGGAGTGGCCGCCGCGCAGGCCGTGAATGTGCAGGTAGAGCACCTGGTCGCCCTTGGCCTCGGTGCGTTTGAGGGGCAGGGTGAGATGGGTATCGGCGCCGCCGGCGCAGCCGATCGAAAAGTTGCCCAGTTCCTCGCTGTCGAGATTGAGCAGCAGGCGTCCGCGGAGCAGATCGGGGGTCAGGGCGCGGGCGCCGTTGAGGCCCCGTTCCTCATCGACGGTGAAGACCACTTCGAGGGGGCCGTGTTTCAGCTTGTCATCCTCGAGAACGGCCAGGGCGGCGGCGACACCGATGCCGTTGTCCGCGCCCAGGGTGGTGCCGTCGGCAAGGAGCCAATTGCCCTCGAGGATCAGGTTGATGGGATCCTTGTCAAAATCGTGCTTCGAGGTGGAGTGTTTCTCGTTGACCATGTCGAGATGGCCCTGGAGGACGACTGCGGGGGATTTTTCAAAGCCGGGGGCGGCCTTTTTGTAGATGATCACGTTGCCCTCTTTGTCGCGGACGGCTTTCAAACCGAGGTCCTTGGCCACCTTGAGGACATAGTCGCCGACGGCTTTTTCGTTGCCGGAGCCGCGCGGGATCTTGCGGATTTCATCGAAATATTTCCAAAGGGATTTGGGTTCAAGATGCGCTACGACAGACATGGGACCTCCTGATTAGGGTTAGACAGAAAAACTGGACGGATTCTGCTCTCTTTTTTCAAAGGTTCCCTTTTCACGGTTCTTGAATACGCCGGGCAGGGGATGCACGCAGCCGTGCATGCTGATATAGAGGCCGGGAGAGATGAGGGAGCAGGCGAGAAGGGCCTCGGTGAAATTCTGCAAGGCGTCGGAGTTTTCAAAACCGAAGGGTTTCATGGCGCCGGTCAGGATGATTGGGACCCTGAGTTCGGGCAGATTTTTATGGAGATAGTCGGCCGTCAGCTCCATGGTGTCGGTGCCGTGCAGAATGAGGATGGGGGCGCTGTGCTCCAGCAAATTTTCGACCGCGAAGAGGATCATCTGGCGGTCCTTGTCGGTCATTTCGAGGGAATCCTTGCAGAGCAGGTCATAGCTTTGAATGGTGGTATAGGGCAGGCGCAGCCGGCCGAGCATCTGTTGCAGGAGGGAGCCGCGGTTGGTCAGGGTGCCGCTCTCTTCGTCATAGATCTTTTCGATGGTGCCGCCGGTGGTGATGACGAACACCTTTTGTTTGCTGGGGGGCATAATTCCCTTCTCTCAAGTGAAGTCCCTCCAATTTAACATAAGCTGGAAAAAAAGCAAGGTATTTTGTTTGGAGGCGGGTTCGCGCTGGATCAAATCTTCAGATTTTACTTGACAAATTTCGTATTTTTTATTAGTTTAAGAGCACGCAAACCGAATCGGTGCTTTCACGCCGGTTCGGTTTGCGTTTTTATTCCGCTCGGAATGAGCGTGGAGAACAGGGTGTTAACCAAATGAGAGTGAAGAGGCTTCTGCATGAAACCTTTGTACCTGACCAAAGAGCAGCTGGAGAAACTGCAGACCGAACTGCATCATTTAAAGCGCAACGAGCGCACCAAGGTGATCAAGGAGATCGCAGAAGCGCGTGAGAAGGGTGATCTGAGCGAGAATGCGGAATATGATGCCGCCAAGGAGAAGCAGCTTTTAATCGAACGCAAGATTGCCCGTCTTGAGGAAACTCTCTCCCGGGCGCGTATTCTCAGCGCTGAAATGATGAACAACGACCAGGTCCATGTCGGCAGCCGTGTGGTGCTGGTCGATGAGGGTACCCAGGAGGAGACGGTTTACGAACTGGTGCCCACAGCTGAATTCCATTCCTATGATCTCGATGCCATTTCGATCGATTCGCCGGTGGGCAAGGCCCTGGTGGGCAAGGCGGTCGATGATATCGTTTCGATCCGGGTACCAGCCGGCGAGATCACCTATCGAGTGAAGAAGATTTCCTGAGCGAGGTGCGGAGGGCGCTGAGTGGCCCTCCTTCATATACTGATTAAGCAGCCGGGGGCCGCGGAGAGCGGCAGACTCCGATGGATATGGCAGCGAACCTTCCACCTATCATTCAGCTGGCAATATTTGTGCGCACTCTCCCGGAGAGCCGGGCGGCCCGAGTTTCTTTTGAAACCGGGCTTTTTTGTGGCCAGATTTTCCATGGAGAGGCAGGATTTGGCTGATTGTGGACTGGATTTTGCCTATTGTAAACCGGTAACTGCGAGCAAAAAATGCATCTATTTGATATTAAACAAATTAAATAATAGTCGGGTGATATCCCGAATCCGCCCAATCCAGGGAGAATGTCATACTATGAAACAGATGCCAAACCCTGAAACAACGCGGCGCCTGCTTTTCGCGCTTTTAATTATGCCCCTGCTCGCCGCCGCCCAGGTATTCGACACCACCCCGCCCCGGATCGCCCATCAACCGGTCCGTCTGGGCCGGGTGGGCAAGGTGCTGCCGATCATCGCCAATGTCAGCGACAACGGGGGGGTCAAGAGCGTGCGTATCACCATCCAGCATGACGGGCAGGAGATTCAGCATCAGATGAACCAGGTCAAGAGCGAGAGTGCAATCCCTGTTGTGGTCCAGACGGCTGCTGAGGGGGTTGTGGTCAACTCATTGCCCGGAGGTTCGGGCAAGAGTCTCGCCCGGCTCGGTGCTGGCGAGCAGCTGGAGGTGACCCTGGTGCGGGCGCCCTACTACCGCATCCGCACCGCTGCGGGGGTGGTCGGCTACGTCCATGGCGATGAGGTCGAGGCTGTTGAATCAGGCGCCTCCTATCGGGTGATCCTGCCGGCGCAGCTGACGGCGGGGGGGCGGCTGGCCTATAAAATTGCCGCGGTGGATGATTTTGGCAATGAGAGCCAGACCGATCTGATCCCGGTCCGCCTGATCACCGATGAGGAACTGGCCCGTTTGCAGAGTCAGAAACCGGGCCAGACGCCCTCCAGGCCTGTCGAGAGTGCAGAGTCTGCAGCCCGGCCCGGGGAGCCGAACAAGTCGATCAAGTCGATTTTTTCACGGCCGGTTTTCTGGATCGCCACTGCGGCGGCCGGCGGAGGCCTCTATTATTTTCTCAGCAGCGGAGATGAAGAGAGTTCGGACAAGAAGGCCTCGGTCGGGCTGGTCGTTGGCTGGTGAACTGACCGTGCATAACAGGCAGCGAAGAATATGATCTATTTTATCCATAGGAGTCAGAGCATGTTTGCAGCCAAAAGAGTGATTCCTCTCCTAGCCGTCGGCCTGCTGCTGGCCCTGGCCGGCGCGTGTGAAAAACCCCTGTCGATGGCGCCGGACTATTCCGGGGTGAGCGAAGCCACCGCTACCTTTGCCCTCAGCAAGGCGACCCTGCTTGAAACCGGCATCAGCCGGCTGGTCATCTCCGTCACCGGAGAGGGCATGAAGGCGGTCACGGTCGATACTGCGATCACCGCTGAGGGTCAGTTCAGGACCGATCTCAAAATTTCCCCCGGCAAGAATCGCCTCTTCCGGGTCTCCGCCTATCAGGATACCCTGCTTGTTCTCGCCGGCAGGGACAGCCTCAATCTGAAAGAGGGGCAGAAGGTGACCCTTCATATGAAGCTCGATTTTCAGGTTCCCGCCCTCACCCTCACCCCGATCGATACTACCCTGGCCAGGAACAGCACCTTCACCGTTTACGTCCAGGCCCACCATGTCGACAGCCTTTGCACCATCGGCACCAAGTTGCTTTTTGATCCTGCCAGGCTGCAAGTGGTCGAACTCGGCCGTGAGGATGATTTTCTCAAGAAAAACGGGGGAGCGGTCACCCAGCTGCAGTTCAGCCGGGATAATACAGCTGGAGAGGTCAAGCTGCTGTTGGGCGTCTTTCCGGCAGGCAAATCCGTGAGTGGAGAGGGCAAGATCGCCCGCATTGTCTTTCAGGCGGTGGGCAGTTCGACCGCCGAGATCGATCTCAGCCTCAACGGGGTGGATCTCGGCCTCTACGACCAGCATGCCGTGCTGATGCCGGCCGTGGCGCTCGGCAGCCGTATCACCATTCAGTGACGGAGAATAGACCGCTAATCCCTCCCGTGCGGCCCGGATGGACGGGCCCTCGCCGGGGAGACCGATATGAATCGTCGCATTAACTGAAGAGTTGAATATGAAAAATAATCGTGTGGTTCGGGGCATCGGGCTTTCAGCTCTGATCGTAATGCTCATCATGAGCATGCCGCTGCAGGCGCAGCCCCTCAGAATGAGCGCTTCAGCGGCTGTGACTCAGGCCCCCTTCGGTCCGCCGCCGTTTTCCAACGACTGGCAGCGCGTCTCCATCAAGATCGACACCAGCCAGTTCGATGTTGACGAGGAGGTGCTTGACGCCATTCTGGCCAATGTGCAGACCTTCCGCATCTGTACCGAGATGAGCGATTACCGCGACACCGGCGCCATCGACAGTCTCCGCGTCGGTTCTCGTTTTGCAGCCTCCTACAACGAGGGGACCGAGGGCTGGAGCGCTGCGGGTGACGGGACCCTGAGCTGGAGTTCGGCCGGCGGGGTCGGCGGCGGCTTCCTCCAGATCAGCGACTGGGGCACCGGCGATTACCATTGGGCGGTGGCGCCCCCCTCCTGGGCGGGCGATTGGTCCGCCCTCAAGGGCTCCTACATCACTTTTTATTACAAGACCGATTATCCCGACTATGGCGCGGTCATAGAAATCGGCTCGGGGGAGAACACCCAACTCGTCCTGAGCGCGGACAAGATGACGGTGCCCCTGGGCACGAGCACCATCGCCAGGGTCGCCCTCCCGGCCGCCGCCATCAGCGATGTGGTCATCACCCTGACTTCTTCCGAACCCTCCTGCCTGCAGGTGCCCAAGGCGGTGACCATCAGCAGGGGCACGAGCGAGACCGAATTTTCGGTCGCAATGGGCACCTCCGCTGCCACCGGCTGCTCGGCGGTGATCTCGGCCAGTGCGGAGGGTTATCAGACCAGCCGCCTGACCATGAATGTGGGCAAATCGGCCGATGCCGGCAAATACGCCACCCTGACCGGGCGCGTCACTGATGCGATCACCAAGGCGGGGATTCCCGGCGCGGTGGTCTGGATCGCGGGCCGGAGCGCGGAGACCGATTCCGCCGGCGGCTACACCATCGAGGATATCCCGACCAGCGTCATTGCCGCCAACTTTTCGGCCGAGCCCCTCTCCGGCAAGGCTCCCCTCCTTGTGCAGTTCAACGACCTCTCCAGCGTCGGCAGCTATACCCTTGGGGTGACAGCTGCGGGCTATATGGGCACGGAGTCAATTCTCGCCTTCGCCGAGGGCGAGGACAAGTATATCGAAATCTCCCTGACCCCGGTCATCAAGCCCGGCGAAATGCGTCTGATTCTCAACTGGGGCGGACAGCCCCTGGATCTGGACCTCCACCTGCACACACCGGTCATCGACGGCCGCAGCCATGAGATCTATTGGGACAACAAGGGGCATCTCACCTCAGCGCCCTATGTCTATCTCGATGTCGATCATCAGGAGGGCTATGGTCCGGAGACCATCACCATCGGGGAACTGCAGCCGGGCACCTATCGCTGCTATGTCGAGAATTATTCGACCATACCCGCCATCAGCAGCGCCAGGGCCCAGGTGCAGATCTACACCTCGGACGGACTGCTGCAAACCATCGCCATCCCCACCAGCGGCACCGGTCTCTTCTGGTATGTCTGCGACATCGATGGCGCCACCGGGGCGGTGACGGTGCACAATCAAATCCAGGCGGGCACGCCCGCGACCACACTGGCCGCCGCCAACGCCAAGATCCCGGCCGGCCATACGATCATCGGCAGCGGAGGTATTCTCTCCTGGAGCTGGGACTTTGATAACGATCTCTTCATCGATTCCTATACACAGAACCCGCAGTATACCTTCAACAAACCGGGGCTCTACACCGTCACCCTGCGGGTCTCGGACGGCAGCCGGGAATATGTGGTCCGGAAAGAGAACTATATCACCGTCCTGCCCCCTGTGATCACCGATGTTTCCTGGCGCAAGCAGGGCGCACCCTCCGGCGAGGATCTCTATGCCGTCTGGGCGGTGGACACCCTGCAGGCCTGGGCGGGCGGAAGCGGCGGCACGCTGCTGTATACCGCCAACGGGGGGGCCACCTGGACAACCCGCAATGTGGCCGCACAGTTCACCCTGCGCGACCTCTTTTTTCTCAACCACAAGAGCGGGTGGGCGGTCGGCAACGACAGCAAACAGAACGCCGTCATCCTGAAGAGCGAAGACGGCGGCCTCTCCTGGACCCGCGTCCTGAGCAGCAATTCGGCCCGGCTTTACAGCCTGCACATGATCAACGGCACAACCGGCTGGATCAGCGGCCATGAAGGCAAGATCGAAACCACCGGCGACGCCGGCGCCACCTGGGCGCAGCAGTTCACCGGCCTCGCCGCCGGACTGCAGGCCATCTATTTTCTCAATGCTGAAAAAGGTGTTGCGGCAGGCGAGAATGGCGTCATTCTGCGCACCGGCGATGGCGGCGCCAACTGGCAGCTGATGACCAGCGGGGTGAGCGCCCGCATCAATGACATCTGGTTTGCCGACGAAAACCTCGGCTGGGCCGTCTGCGAGGACGGCAAGGTGCTGACCAGCAACAACGGCGGCGCCACCTGGAGCGCAAAACAGGTGAGCACCCTGGCCCTGCGCGCCATCCATTTCAACTCCGGCTACCACGGCTATATCGCCGGCGACGGCGGCCGCATCTTCAAGACCTATGACGGGGGCGACTCCTGGAAAGAGGACAACAGCACCACCGCCCAGACCCTCAATGACCTCTTTATAGCCCATCCGGCCTGCGCCTGGGCGGTCGGCGCCGGCGGCACCATCCTCAAACTCCAGCGCGGCTCGCTCTACACCGGCGCGGTCACGGAGATGAGCGCCGCGGCGACCGGCACCAACTCCATCCGCCTCTCCTGGCGGAATCCCGACGATGATTTCGCCGGCACCGTCATCGTTCGCAGTACAACCGGCTATCCCGCCAGCGCCACCGACGGCGTCGTCATCTACAACGGCACCAGCAGCCTCGTCACCGATACCCCGCTGGCTGCCAACACCACCTATTATTACAGCGCCTTCGCCTACAATAGCGCCGGAAGCTTCTCCCCGCCCTCCTCTTCCGCCCGGGCCTCAGCCAGGACCGAAGAGGGCTTTAACCTCTTCGGCTATTCGGTCACCATCGGCAGCATCGACGCCGGCGCCTTCCCGACGGTCAAATCCTTCGTCAGCGTCGTCGATTCGGTCACCCTGGAGCCGATCGCCGAACTCACCGCCGATAATTTCGGGGTGCGCGAGGATGGCACCAGGGAATCCCCGATCAAGGTTGAATCGGTGAGCGTCACCTCCGGGGCCAAGGCTGACATCGTCTTTGTTTTCGACACCACCGGCAGCATGAGCGGCTCGATCAGCGGCGTCAAGGACCGGGCCTCGGCCTTCGCCGACGCCCTCGCCGCCAAGGGGATCGATTACCGTCTCGCACTGGTTACTTACGGGGACGCAGTCGAAAAGGTCAACGATTTCACCGCCGATATCAACACCTTCAAGGGGTGGATCAACGGCCTCTACGCCTCGGGCGGCGGGGATACCCCGGAAAATGCCCTCGAGGGGCTGGCGCGCGGCACCACCCTCACCTTCCGGGCGGTCAGCCAGCGCATTTTTATTCTCATCACCGATGCGAACTATCATCAGGCCGGCGGGAGCGGCGGCGGTACCACCTCCTATACCACCGATTCCATGATTGCACTGCTGAAATCCCAGCATATTATGTGCAACGTCGTCGGCCCGGACTATCCCGAGTACCGGCGGATGGCCAGTGAAACCGGCGGGCTCTGGTACTATATCCACGGCGATTTCCGCGGCATCATCGACAAGCTCAGCATCGTCCTCTCCTCCCAGTACGTGGTGACCTACACCACCCACAATCCGCTGCGCGACAACAGCTGGCGCAATGTCGTCATCACCGCCGCGCGTGGAACCAAGGGGGGATGGGACAAGGGCCGCTATTACATCGCCGGCGAGCTGCCCAACGTCCGCAGTTTTGCGGCCGAGGCGATCTCCTACAACCGCATCTACTGCCGCTGGTATTTTCCGCCGGGCAGCCTCCACGAGGGGGTTAAAGTTGTGCGCAAGATGGGAGGATACCCGGCCGACGTTGATGACGGTGAGGTGGTCTACACCGGCGCCGACAGCTTTTTCGTCGATACGGGGTTGACCCCGGAGACGGTCTATTATTACGGCGCCTTCACCTACAACAGCAGCGGCCAGATCGGCCATGCCTATTCCTATACCCGCGACTGGGCCCGGACCTGGCCTTTCTCGAGCGGCGAGGCGGGCTGGAAAGCCGAAACAGCGGGCACAACCGCCAACCTCCATGCGGTCATGGCCGACACCTTGCGCGTGATCGCCGCCGGCGACAACGGGACCGTGGTGCGCAGCTCCAACGGCGGGGCGAGCTGGAGCACCGGCGCCATCCCTGCCAAATCGGTGGTGCGCGATCTTTTCTTCACCGATCCGGCCACGGGATGGCTGGTGGGACAGAACAGCACCGGCGCGGGACTTGCCATGAAGAGCACCGACGGCGGCGCCACCTGGACTCCCTGGCCGACCAGCAGCGCCAAAACGCTCCTTGCCAACACCATGGTCAGCAGCACGGTCGGCTGGAATGTCGGCGCCGGGGGAGTGATCGAAAAGACACTCAACGGCGGCTCGGTCTGGACCGCCCAGTACAACGCCGCGGACAAGAGCTTCAATGACGTCGCCTTTGTCAACGCCGACACCGGCTGGGTCGTCGGGGACGGAGGCCTGATCATGAAGACCCTCAACGGCGGTGCCGCCTGGAGTGTGCAGAACAGCGGGGTCACCAGCGCCATCCGCGGGGTGAACTTTGCCGATCACGCATGGGGCTGGGCGGTGACTGCCGACGGCAAGGTGCTGCGGACACTCGACGGCGGCGACACCTGGAGCGCCTCTGCAGTCAGCTCCCTCGGCCTCAACGATCTCAGCTTCACCGACCGCCGCAACGGCATCATCGTCGGGGAGGGCGGGCGCATCTACCGCACCAATGACGGCGGGGCCGCCTGGGTTCTGGAGACGAGCGGCGTGACCGCACAGCTCAATGCGGTCTGGCTGGTCAATCCCTGGACCGGCTGGGTGGTCGGCGACAACGGCACCATCCTCAGCATCGGCCGCAGCGGCGCCGTACTCTACAGCGGGATGACGGTGACCGTCAACAGCGTCGATGCCGAGGCTTTCCCCCTCATCCGCAGCTTCGTCTCGGTGGTCGATCCGGAGAGCCGCACGGCCCTCACCGATCTGACCGCCGAACATTTCAGGGTGAGCGAGGAGGGGCTGCCGCAATCACCGATCAAGGTGGAGCTGATCAGCAGCGGTTCGGGTGCCCGTGCGGATATCGTCTTCGTCTTCGATGTCACCGGCAGCATGGGCGACGAGATCGCCGGACTCAAGGCACGCGCCCTCAGCTTCGCCGACGCCCTTGCCGCCAAGGGGATCGATTTCCGCCTCGGCCTGGTCACCTTCGGGGATAACATCGAGGAGGTGCATGATTTCACCGCCGACGCGGCCGAGTTCAAGGCCTGGATCGACGGGCTGCGCGCCTCCGGCGGTGGCGACGTCAAGGAGAACTCCCTCGAGGGACTGGCGCGAGCCAGCAAGCTCTCCTTCCGCGAGACCAGTCAGAAGATGGCGGTGCTGATCACCGATGCCGATTATCATCAGGCCGGCGAGACAGGCGGAGGCACCACCACCTACACGACCGAGACCATGATCTCCCTCATGCAGGGACGCCGGATTGTCACCCATGTGGTCGGTCCGGATCAGTCCCAATTCCATACCCTGGCGGAGCGGACCAGCGGCCTCTGGTTCAACATCACCGCTGATTTCGGCGGCATCATCGACGCCATCGGCACCATGTTGACCTCGCAGTACGTCATCACCTATACCACCGCCAATCCGGTGCCCGACAACCGGTGGCGCCAGGTGGCCGTCGTGGCCGAGCGCAGCGGCAAGAGCGGCTATGACATCGGCCGCTATTATGTGGGCGCCAGCCGCATCGCCATCGCTCCGGAGACCATCATCGGCATCAACGGCGAGAGCTTCGATGTGACCGTCGATCTTCAGGGCATGGTCAATCTCGGTCTGGTCCATTTTGTCATCGCCTACAACGCCGCCAAGGTCGATGTCGTGAGCTGGAGTGCGGGTGACTTTTTGAAGCAGGGGGGGGCAGGCGATCCGACCCTTCTGGTCACCGACGACGCCGCCGGACTGGTCGATGTCAGTATGACCCGCATCGGGGTCACCAGCGGCGCCAGCGGCAGCGGCACCCTCATGACCATGCGCTTCAAGGTCCTCACTGCCGACTGCGCCAGCGACCTGAATCTCAACTCCGTGCAGCTGCGGCAGCCGGATAACAGCGAGATCCCGGCCGCGAGCAGGGGCGCCCGCATCCAGGCGGCGACCGCCGTCGGGCTGCTCGGCGATTTCGACGCTGATATGGATATCGATCTGCGCGACTTTACCCTGCTTTCGGGCTACTGGCAGCCGGTGAACAACACCGCCGGCGATATCGGACCGGCCAGCGGCACCGTGCCGGCCTTGACCGTGACCCGGGACGGCGTGGTCAACTTTGAGGATCTCTTCGTCTTCACGCGGATGTGGAACTGGTACCAGTCCCGTCCGGCCGCACGCCCCGCCCTCGCCAAAACGGCTTCCACCCTGGCCTGGCGGATCACCCCCTCGCCGGAGGCCGGCAACCTCTACATCTGCGAACTGATGGGGCAGGAACTTTCCAACCTGGCCATGGCCCATCTCAGCCTGCGGTATAATCCCGAACAGCTGAGCGTCCGCACGATTTCCGCGGGCTCCCTGTGGGATGAGGCAGGTGCAACCACCGCCCTCTTCACCGGTCACCGCGAGGAGAGCGGGAGCATCGATGTCAGCCTGGCCCGTCTGGCCGAACGCAGTACTTCGGCCGAGGTCGCGGGCTCCGGGGCGATCCTGCGTCTGCTCGTCGAGGAGCGCACCATGGCCGGCGCCCTCTGCGACTGGAAACTGGAGAGCCTCGATCTGCGCGATGCCGGCAGCTACCGCCTGCAGGCCCTGGCGCCGGAGGTTTCAGCCCTGCGCTTGAGCGAGCTGCCTGTCCGCTATGAGCTCGCACAGAACTATCCCAATCCCTTCAACAGCCGCACCGAGGTGCGTTTCTCGGTGCCGAAGAGCGGGATGGTGCACATCGCCATCTACAACGTCCTCGGCCAGCCGGTGCGCACCCTGGTCCATGAACCCCTCGAGGCGGGTATCTACCGCCGGATCTGGGACGGCCGCAGCGATACTGGTCAGGAGGTGGTGAGCGGACTCTACCTGCTGCGCATGGAGGCGGGTGAATACAGCGAAATGCGGCGGATGGCCTTCGTCAAGTAGCCTTCCCCGAGTGAGCGCCCCTTTCGGCGCGCTCCAAACAAAAAGGCCTCCCGGATCATGGTCCGGGAGGCCTTTTTCATGTTTATGACGGTGCGCCAGGCGGCGCCCAGGCTTTTACTTCATCTTTTTAATGATCTTGTCCAGACGCTCCTGCGCCTCTTTCTTGTGGACATCGTCGCTGAAAACGGTCCTGGGCAGGGCGATCGCCTTTTCATACTCCGCCCGGGCGAGTTCCGGCTTGCCCATGTCTTCATAGGTGATGCCGAGCTCGAAGTGGTGGTTGACGTAGCCGGGATTGAGTTCGACCGCCTTTTGGAAGAGTTCGGCTGCCTTTTCGCGGCTGGCCGGGGGGAGTCCACCGTAGAGGACCTTGGCGAAGGCCTTGAGGATGCCGCTGAGGTTGGCGACCTCGCGGTTCCAGCGGGCGAGGACGTGATAGGCGACATCATTGCGGGGATTGAGCTTGATGGCGGCCTCGGCCTCGGCCTTGACCTCCTTGGAGAGCTCGACCTTTTTCTTGCCGCCCTCCATGAGGGCGACGCGGCCGACGGCGATGGCGAGGGTGAGATGGGTCATGTCGTCACCGGGGCAGAGGGCCACGGCCTTGCGGGCGAATTTCTCGCCGGCGTAATAATTGGTGCGCTGGGCTTCTTTGCCGGCGAATTCGCCGATGTCGACATGGGCGCGCGAGACCTTCCAGGCGGCGATGCAGTTGGTCGAGTCGGCGGCGTAGGCGGCCTGGTAGTGTTTCAGGGCCGCGGCGTTGTCGAAACCGTCGTAGGCGGCATCGCCCTGGGCGATGGAATCCTGGGCGGCCAGCGGCAGGGCCAGCAGAAGCAGGCCGGAAAGCAGGCAGCAGATTTTTTTCATGTTGATCTCCGGATGTCAGGGTAAAATTACTGAATTGTATTCATTATTTTACTGCTTTTTTGCCACAATGTCAATCTTTTTCTCTCCCCTTTGCCTGCAGTGTACAAAACTGGCTGCCCCCCAAACTTTCGGTCCCACCCAAAGATAATTAAATAAAAAATAGTATTTTACCTGCCAGAAACACCTTGTATAATAATTGCCCGTGACGAGGGCAGAGGCCGAGAGCATGCTGGGAATGGCACAGAAGGAGTGGCGAACGCGGCACAAGGCGTCAGGTGGGAGCCAGATTTCGGGGGAACGCGGCACACGGTGTCAGGTAGGATCCAGATTTCGTGGATACCCTGTACACAAAATGCTTTAATATTGGTCATTGTTTTTGTACATTTATGGATACGTATCAGGGAAAAGCAGGCCTATGGAAAAAGAGCATATCATCATTCGCGGCGCCCGCGAACACAATCTCAAGAATATCAATCTCGAAATCCCGCGCAACCGGCTGGTCGTGATCACCGGCCTCTCGGGGAGCGGCAAATCCTCCCTCGCCTTCGACACCCTTTATGCTGAGGGACAGCGCCGCTACGTCGAGTCCCTCTCCGCCTACGCCCGGCAGTTTCTCGGGCTGATGGAAAAACCGGATGTTGATTACATCGAGGGGCTCTCGCCGGCGATCTCGATCGAGCAGCGCACGACCGGCCGCAACCCCCGTTCGACAGTAGGCACCGTGACCGAGATCTATGACTATCTGCGCCTGCTCTTCGCCCGCATCGGGGTGCCCTACTGCTACAACTGCGGAAAAAAGATTGAGCGCCAGACCATCCAGCAGATCGTCGACCAGGTCCTGGCCCTGCCGGCCGAGACCAAAATCCAGGTCCTCGCGCCGGTGGTGCGCGGCCGCAAGGGTGAGTACCGCGAAATCTTTGAAGAAGCGCGCCGCGACGGCTATGTGCGCGTCCGCCTCGATGGCGAGGTCCTCGAGCTTGACCAGGAGATCCATCCCGACAAGAACAAGAAGCACAATATCGAGGTGGTGGTCGACCGCCTCATCGTCGGTCCGAGGATAGCCACGCGGCTGACCGATTCGGTCGAGACCGCCCTCAGCCTTGCTTCGGGCATCGTCCTGATCGATGTCGTCGGCGGCGAAGAGCTGCTCTTCAGCGAGCATTATGCCTGCATCGACTGCGGCATCTCCTATGAGGAGCTGGCCCCGCGCATGTTCTCCTTCAACACCCCCTATGGCGCCTGTCCGACCTGCGGCGGCCTCGGCACCAAAATGGAGATCGATCCCGACCTGATCGTGCCCGAACAGTCAAAACCCCTCAATCAGGGCGCCATCGCCCCCTGGGGCAAGATGCAGGACGGCTGGTATCTCAGCCTCACCGCCGGGGTGGTGGAGCGTTACGGCCATACCATGGAGACCCCCTTCGACCAGCTCTCCCCGGAATGCCGGCAGGTGCTGCTTTACGGCTCCGATGAGGAGATGGAGTTCAACTACCGCTCCTCGACCGGCCGCATGGAGGGCACCTACCGCAACAAGTTTGAAGGCATCATCAAAAATATGGAGCGGCGCTACAACCAGACCGAGTCAAGCGGCATCCGCGAATGGATCGAAAGCTTCATGGACGTCATCCCCTGTCCCGAGTGCCGGGGGGCGCGGCTGCGCAAAGAGGCACGCGCGGTGCGGATCGGCGACCACACCATTACCGATGTGGTGGGATTCTCCATCGACCGGGCGCAGCACTTTTTCACCCATCTCGAGCTAAACACCCGCGACCAGCAGATCGCCCAGCAGATCCTCAAGGAGATCCGCGAGCGGCTCACCTTTCTCGACGATGTCGGGCTTGACTATCTCACCCTCGACCGCGCTGCGGGGAGCCTGTCGGGAGGAGAGGCCCAGCGCATCCGCCTGGCCACCCAGATCGGCTCGCAGCTGGTGGGGGTGCTCTATATCCTCGATGAGCCCTCGATCGGCCTGCATCAGCGCGACAACCAGCGCCTCATCGACACCCTGATGCGGCTGCGGGACCTCGGCAATTCGGTGGTGGTGGTCGAGCATGACAAGGAGACCATTGAGAAAGCCGATTTCGTCGTCGATCTCGGCCCCGGCGCCGGCGAACACGGCGGCCAGGTGGTGGCCGTGGGAACGCCGGCGGAGGTGGCGGCCAATCCAGCCTCCGTCACCGGGGACTATCTGGCCGGTCGGCGCGTCATCCCCATGCCGAAAAAACGGCGGGCGGGAAGCGGCAAGCATTTGCTTCTTAAAGGGGCGAGCGGCAATAATCTTAAAAAGATCGATGTCGAAATCCCCCTCGGCACCCTCGTCTGTATCACCGGGGTTTCGGGCAGCGGCAAGAGCACCCTTATCAACGAGACCCTCTACCATCTCCTCAACAAGCATTTCTACCGCTCCAAGGAGACCCCGCTGCCCTACGCCGCCATCGAGGGGCTGGAGCATCTCGACAAGGTGATCGCCATCGACCAGTCGCCGATCGGCCGCACCCCGCGCTCCAACCCCGCCACCTACACCGGCCTCTTCACACCCATCCGGGATCTCTTCACCCAGCTGCCGGAGGCCAAGATCCGCGGCTACCAACCCGGACGCTTCAGTTTTAACGTCAAGGGCGGACGCTGTGAGGCCTGCCAGGGCGACGGTATCTTGAAGATCGAGATGCATTTTCTGCCGGATGTATACGTCACCTGCGAGGTCTGCAAGGGCAAGCGCTACAACCGCGAGACCCTCGAGATCAAATACAAGGGGGAGTCGATCGCCGGCATCCTCGACATGACGGTGGATCACGCCCTCGAGTTTTTCGATAATTTCCCGGCGATCAGGCGCAAGCTCAAGACCCTGCAGGATGTCGGCCTGGGTTACATCCGCCTCGGCCAGTCCGGAACCACCCTCTCCGGCGGCGAGGCCCAGCGCGTCAAGCTCGCCACCGAACTGAGCAAAATCGGCACCGGGCGCACCATCTATATCCTCGATGAACCCACCACCGGCCTCCATTTCGAGGACTGCAACATGCTCCTGCGCGTCCTCAATCGGCTGGTCGACAAGGGCAATACCGTGCTGGTGATCGAGCATCAGATGGATGTCATCAAGACCGCCGATCATATCATCGACCTCGGACCGGACGGCGGCGACAAGGGGGGATATGTGGTCGCCACCGGCACACCCGAGGAGGTGGCGGAGGTGGACTCCTCCTACACCGGCCGCTTCCTGCGCCGGGAGCTTTGATTCGGCCAGCAGCTGTCGGCCGGAGGGATCGCTCCCGACCGTGCAAGGCCGGGCGCAGAGGCAGTGGAGGTCATGGAAAGGTTTTCGGGACGATGAATATATATGGCCTGGTCATCCTGGGCGCGCTGCTGATCAGCTATGCCCTCAACATTCTCGCCAGGGTGCTGAATCTTCGCACCCTCGGCGACCCCCTGCCGGCTGAATTTGAGGGGGTCTATGACGCCCGGGATTATGCCCGCATGCAGGAATACACCCGCGCCAACACCAGGTTCGGCTTCATCACCGCCACCTTCGATCTGGCGGTGCTGCTGCTCTTCTGGTTCGCCGGGGGGTTCAACTGGCTCGATCTGCTTGTGCGCGGCTGGGGCTTTTCCCCTCTGGTCAGCGGTCTGCTCTACATCGGCCTGCTTCTGCTGGGCTCCAGCCTGCTCTCCCTCCCTTTTTCCATCTATGACACCTTTGTCATCGAGGAGCGTTTCGGCTTCAATCGCACCACGGTCAGGACCTTCGTGCTCGACCTGCTCAAGGGGCTGGCGCTCTCCGTGCTGCTCGGCGGTCCGCTGCTGGCAGGATTGCTGGCCTTTTTTGGTCATGCGGGGGAGTGGGCCTGGTTTTATGCATGGCTGGTTACTGCGGGCTATTCACTGCTGGTGAGCTTTGTCGCCCCCGCCTGGATCATGCCCCTCTTCAACAAGTTCACCCCCCTGGCAGAGGGTGAACTCAAAAGCGCGATCCTGGCCTATGCAGAGAAGGTGCGATTTCCCCTCAAGGGGGTCTTTGTCATGGACGGATCGAAGCGTTCGAACAAGTCGAACGCCTTTTTCACCGGCTTCGGCCGCAACAAGCGTATCGCCCTCTTCGATACCCTGATCGAAAAGCATGCCACCGATGAGCTGGTCGCGGTGCTGGCGCACGAAATCGGCCACTACAAGAAGAGGCACATCCTGACCGGGATGCTGATCAGCATCGCGCACATGGGGATCATCTTTTTTCTGTTGTCGCTCTTCATTCGCCTCGCCGGACTGCACGAGGCTTTCGGCATGGAGCAGATCTCGCTTTACGCCGGTCTGCTCTTTTTTGGACTGCTCTACTCGCCGGTCGAGATGCTCCTCGGACCGCTGATGAATCTCCTCTCGCGCCGCCACGAGTTCGAGGCCGACCGTTTTGCAGCCGGGACCTCGGGACTGGGCGAGGCGCTGATCACGGCGCTGAAAAAGCTCTCCCGGGACAATCTATCCCATCTCACCCCTCATCCCTTCCAGGTTTTTCTTCACCATTCCCATCCTCCGGTATTGAAACGGATTGAAAGCATAAGAATGCACCACAGCGGTGCGGTCTGAAAAATCCTGTTCTCGAGGTAATAGGCGGCGCCTGGAAAACCAGTCAACAAATGCTTGCAAATGGCTGGAAATCTTGCTAAACTCAGAAAAAGCCTTATCGCGCCTGGCCTTCCTCCCAACGCGGCCAGGCGGTCAGTTCTGCGTCCGGGGTGGGATTTGAAATCGAGTGGAGGTTTTGATGAAAGGATGGAGTCTCGTTTTTCTGATGCTGGCCCTCACCGGTGTCACCCTGGCCGGAGATCTGCAGGTCCAATCCGTCACCCCCAAAGGCCCGGTCGGGGCGGTCACCGATGCCCTCAGCATCGTCGTCACCTTCAGTGAGCCCATGGTCCCGCTCAAGGCGACGCCGGAGGGTCTCGCCTCCGGGCCGTTAAGGATCTCTCCGGCCGTCAAGGGCAAGTATCGCTGGATGGGCACCCGCACCCTGGTCTTTACCCCTCTGGACACCCTGCCCACGGCGACCCGCTTCGAGCTGACCATCCCGGCGGGGACCAAGGCCCTTAGCGGCGCCGTCCTGAAGGCCCCCTATGTTTGGAGTTTCGAGACTCTGCGCCCGGTGCTGCTCTATACGGCGCCGGAGAGCGGCGAGGGGGGGTTCGATCCCCGCGCTTCCTTTTTCCTCTGCTTCAACCTCGAGATGGATCCCGCCACCGTCAGCGGCCGCATCAGCCTGAGCGACGGCGCCCGCACCGTGCCGCTGCGCTTCCGCCATGCCACCTTCGAAGAGCTGCATCGCCATTGGCGCCTCGGCGATGACTCCTCCCGCGTTATTGCCGCCACGCCCGCCGCACCTCTTGCGCGTAACAAGAACTATACCCTCAAGCTGCAGCCGGGCCTGACAGCCAAAATGGGGGCGCTCGGCCTGGCTGAAGAGCGCACCATCACCTTCGTCACCATCGGCGATCTCGTCTACAGGGGCTTCTCCTCCGGAAGTGGCGATGCGCCGAAGGTGATCACTCCGGTGAGCGGCATCCAGTTCAATTTCAGCAACCGGGTCGCCCCTGCCGAACTGATCAAGCATCTCAAATTCCAGCCGGAGGTGGCCATCCCCGACTATTACGCCGAGCGCACCTGGGGAGTCGGTGAGCTCCGTCTCAATCTGGATTTCCTGCCCGAGACCCGCTACCGCTTCACCATCGACGGCGAGCTTCAGGACGTTTACGGCAGCCGCATTCGCAGCGCTGTGACCGACTCATTCCGCACGGCGGCCTATCCCGCCCGGGTCTCGATGAACACCGGCCCGGGGGTGCTCGAGGCCTACGGAGACCGCAGCTATCCGGTTTTTTTCGTCAACAAGGAGAAAGTCAAGCTGCGCCTCGGCCTGGTCGCGCCGGAGCGGCTCATTCCCCTGCTGCTCTCCACTGACGACCTCTACGGTCGCGCCAAACCCCTGCCCGACTCGCTTTTCATGATCGACCGGATCTGGGAGATCAAGCAGGCGCGCAATGTCAAGGCGGCGCAGCCCCTCAAGGTGGATTGGCTCCTCGGCGGACGCAAGACCGGCGTGGTGCTTTCGGAGCTGGATGACCTTTCGACCGATCCGGAGATCCCGGTGCGCTACAACCGCATCCTCCTGCAGGTGACCGACCTTGGGGTTTCGGCCAAATTCTCGCCCCTCAACAATCTGGTCTGGGTGACCAACCTCAAGGATGCCGCGCCTGTGGCCGGCGCCAGGGTCGAGATCCGTGATGACCGCAACAAGGTGCTCTGGAGCGGCGTCACCGGGCCCCAGGGGCTGTGTGAAACCCCGGGCTGGCGCGAGCTGGGTATTGCTTCGTCCAATCGCTGGGAAAAACCGCGGCAGTGGGTATTCGTCTACAAGGATCAGGACTTTGCCTACAACGCCTCGGACTGGGGAACCGGCATTTTCCCCTACCGTTTCGGCATTGAATATGAATGGAATCCCGAGCCGGTCAAGTACGCCGGACTGCTCTTCACGGAGCGGGGCCTCTACCGCGCCGGCGAGACCGTCCACCTCAAGGGCATGCTGCGCGAGAAACGCTTCCACGACTGGGCCCCCCCCGGCAAGAAGAGCTATTTGTTCCGTCTCAGCGACAGCCGCGGCAACGAAATGGTCAACCAGCAGATCACCCTCTCCGAGTTCGGCTCTTTCGACCATGATCTCAAGCTGCCGGAGAGTGCGCCTCTGGGCTATTATTATGCCAATCTGAGCGATCCGCCCGACAGCAGCGGCATGGAGGGCGAGAGCTACATGTACACCTCCTTCCGGGTGGAGGCCTACCGCCCCGCCGAATTCTCGGTGCGGGTGCGCGCTGCAGCTCCCTCGTTCCTGCTCGGCGACAGCGCCGCGGCTTTTGTCTCAGCCAATTATCTTTTCGGCGCGCCTCTGGCCGGGCAGAAGGTCGCCTGGAACGCCTATCTCGACCGCGACGTCTTCCAGCCTGAGGGATTTGAGGGTTTTCAGTTCGGGGTTCCGGAATGGTACGAGGATGAGACCGAGCGTTTCTCCGGCCGCGTCCTCTCCCAGTCGCGTGCACTTCTCGACGAGCAGGGAGGGGCCCGTTTTGCCGCCCCGGTCCTGGCCGCAGGAGTGGATTTTCCTCTCTCCCTGACGGTCAGCGCCGATGTCACCAGTCCCGGCCGGCAGGTGATCGGGGCGAGTGAAAAGATCATCATCCATCCCGCCTCCTATTACATCGGCCTCAAGCCCTCCACCTCGTTTGCCGAGGCGATGAAGCCGCTGCTTTTTGAGCTGACGACGGTGACGCCCGAGGGAGCGGCTGCGCCGGGCAAGAGCCTCAAGGTGCGGTTGGTCAAGCGCCAATGGCACTCGGTGCGCAAGGCCGGCAGCGGCGGCCGCTATGAATGGCTGAGCAAGGCGGTCGATACCCCGATCGATTCCTTCGCGGTGACGACCGGCGCCGCCGCTGTCACGAAAAGCTTCACACCCCGGGAGGCGGGGGTCTATTTCCTCGAGGCCGTGGGCCGCGAGGCCGGCGGGCGGACGACCCGGACCGAGGCCTATCTTTATGTGACCGGAAAGGGTTACGTCGCCTGGGAGCGCGAGGATGATGACCGCATCGAGCTGGTCGCCGACCGCTCCGGCTACAAGCCGGGGCAGACGGCCAGGGTGATGGTCAAATCGCCTTTCGAAAGCGCCCGGGCCCTGGTGACCCTCGAGCGCGAGGGGGTGATGAGCCAGCAGGTGCTGACCCTCACCGGCAGCACCCCGACCATCGAGGTGCCCCTGACGCACAAGCATCTGCCCAATGTCTTCATGTCGGTCATCCTGCTGCGCGGGCGTTCGAGCGATCATCTCTATTCCGAGGAGGGCGAGGATCTCGGCCGCCCGGCCTTCAAGATCGGCTATGTCAATCTGCCGGTCGATCCCGGCAACCGCCACCTCAAGGTGGCGGTCAAACCGGACAAAGCCGATTATCTGCCCGGAGAGAGTGTGACCCTTGATATCGATGTCCGGGATTCGGCGGGCGAGCCCTCAGCCGCGGAGGTCACCCTGGCGGTGGTCGACCGCGGCGTCCTCAACCTGATCAATTATGAACTGCCCGATCCCTTCGACATTTTCTATGGGCAGCGCCCGCTCTCGGTGCAGAGTTCCGAGACCCGCCTCCATGTGGTCGAACAGCGCAATTACGGGGAGAAGGGCGAGAAACGCGGCGGCGGCGGGGCCGAGGGATTCGGCAGTTCAGCCGACCTGCGCAAGAACTTCAAGGCCACCGCTTACTGGAATCCGGCCCTCGACGTCGATGCCAGCGGGCGCGCCAAAGTGACTTTTAAACTGCCTGACAATCTGACCACCTTCAAGATCATGGTGGTGGCTAATTCGATCGCCTCCGAATTCGGGTATGGCAGCAGCGAACTCAAGGTCAACCAGCCGGTGATGCTGCTGGCCTCGCTGCCCCGTTTCGCCCGCATCGGCGATCTCTTCGAGGCGGGCGCTGTCATCCATAACTATTCAGGCCGGAGCGGCGAGGCGACCCTGAACCTGCAGGTCAGCGGCCTCGAGCTGCAGGGACCCGCCAGCGCGACCGTCACCGTGCCCCAGGGAGGCAGCCGGGAGGTGCGCTTCAAATTCAAGGCTGTGCAGGAGGGCAAGGCGATCTTCCAGTTCCGCTGCCAGATGGGCGGATTCAGCGATGGCCTCGAGCGCACGATCCCGGTCCAGACCCCGGGAGTGCGCGAGAGCGTGGCCCTCTACCAGCGCGCCGACGGCCCGGCGCAGCAGTCCCTCGAAATTCCGCAGGAGGCCTGGAAAGAGCTCTCCACCCTCGAGCTTACCCTGGCCTCGACGGCCCTTTCCGAACTCTCCGGGCCCTTCGAGTACCTGGCCTACTATCCCTATGAGTGTCTGGAGCAGCGCCTCTCTCGCGCCCTGCCGGTGCTGGTCTCGGGCGACCTGGTCGAGGCCTTCGGTCTGCAGGTCAAGGGCGTCCGCGATTACCGGACGATCGTGCAGGGGGTTCTGGCCGATCTGGGCCGATTCCGCACCGACGAGGGGGGCTTTGCCCTCTGGCAGGGTTCGAACTACAGCTCGCCCTACGTCACCGCTTACGCCGCCTGGGCCGTGACCCTCGCCAAACGGGCTGGGGGCTATGAGGTCGATGAGACCCTCTTCGAAGAGGCCCTGGCCTATATGAAGAACCTCATTGACGGTCAGTTCTACGGGGCCTCGCCCTATGACGAGACCTCCTGGCAGACCACCCGCGCCCTTATGCTCTACGTTCTCGCCCTCAACGGCCAGGCTGATGCCGGGGCTCTTGATCGCCTCATCAGCGCCAAGGCCCCGATGACCGTCACCGGCCAGGCCTGGCTGCTCAAGACCGTTAACCACCTCAAACGCAAGGATGGCAGCGCGGCAAAGCTCTCGCAGGCTCTGCTCAACAAGATCAGGGTCACCCCCACCGAGGTCCATTTCACGTCAGAGAATAATTCCCCCTGGATTTACGATTCGGATGTGCGCACGACAGCAGTGGTGCTGCAGGCCCTGCTCGAGACCGGGGCGGCCTTTCCCCAGGCCGAGCAGGCGGTGGAGTGGCTGATGACCGAACGCCGCCAGGGCCGCTGGTCCAACACCCAGGAGAACTTTTTCGTCCTCTACGCCCTCTCCGAGTATTTCCGGAAATATGAGACCGAGACCCCGCAGTTCACCGCACGGGTGCGCCTAGCTGGCCGGGAGGTGATGAGCAAGCTCTTCTCCGGTCGCACAGCCGGGGTGGAGCGCAGGGTGATTTCTCTGACGGATTACCAGGAGAAAAAGGTGCAGGCGGAGATCGCCAAGGAGGGACCGGGTACCCTCTACTACGGCTTGCGCATGAATTATTTTCCCCGTGATTATGATGACGCCCGCGAGGAGGGGATCACCCTGGTCAAGGTGATGGAGCCCTTGACCTCCGGCCGGAGCGCCGGGGAAAAAATTCCGGCCGGGGAGGTGGTCAAGGTGACCCTGACGGTGATTGTGCCGCAGGCGCGCCACTATGTGGTGGTGGACGATCCCCTGCCGGCCGGGATGGAAGCGGTCAATGCCACCTTCGCCACTACCAGCGCCGCGACCGCGATGCTGGGGGAGGGGGAGGAGTCGGAAGAGGCCTGGTGGTACGGGTTCACCCATATCGAAAAGCGCGACGACCGTGTGCTGCTCTTCGCCGACTGGCTCCCCGAGGGGGCGCACAGCTACAGCTATCTGATGCGGGCGACGACCCCGGGCACCTTCACCCTGCCGCCGGCGCGGGCCGAGGAGATGTACAAACCTGAGGTCTATGGCCGAACCACAGGCGGTGAACTCCGGATCGAATGATCCGGAGCATCATCAGTTGCCGGTCAATCCGCGGTTCTTGAGCAGCGGTTCGATGCCGGGCTCGCGACCGCGGAATTTGACATATAGGGCCATCGGCTCCTCGCTGCCTCCGGCCGAGAGGATGTATTTGCGGAAGGCGCTAGCGCTCTTCTGGTCAAAGAGCGAGCTCTCCCTGAAGGCCTCGAAGGCGTCCGCATCGAGCACCTCGGCCCAGATGTAGGCGTAATAGCCCGCCGAGTAGCCGCCGGAGAAGATATGGCGGAAATAGGGGCTGCGGTAGCGCGAGGCGATCTCGGGCATCAGGTCGATGCGCGCCAGGGCTTGTTCCTCAAAGAGGTTGGCATCGTGCTCGATGGGTTCGCGCAGGGTGTGCCAGTCCATGTCGAGATAGGAGGCGGCCAGATACTCGACCGTGGCGAAACCCTGGTTGAAATGGCCCGATTTCTCGATTTTGGTGATCAGCTCATCGGGTATGACTTCGCCGGTCTGGAAGTGGCGGGCATAACTTCTGAGCACCTCCGGCTCGAAGGCCCAGTGTTCCATAATCTGCGAGGGCAGTTCGACGAAATCGCGCGCCACCGAGGTGCCGGCGATCTTGGGATAGGTGACGTCGCTGAGCAGGCCGTGCAGGGCATGGCCGAACTCGTGGAACATGGTCTCGACCTCATCCATGCTGAGCAGGGCGGGCCGGTCGGCGGTCGGTTTTGAGAAATTGCCGACATTGCAGATCACCGGGGTTTGCACCTTGCCGAGCTTTTGCTGGCCGCGATAATCGCTCATCCAGGCCCCGCCGCGCTTGCTGGCGCGCGGGAAATAGTCGACCATGAGGATGCCGATGTGGCGGCCGTCCGCCTCCTTGACCTCAAAGGCACGGACGTCGGGATGGTAGACCGGGATATCCTTGCGTTCGGTGAAGGTGATGCCGTAGAGTTTTTGCGCCACGCCAAAGACCCCGCTGCGGACGTTTTCGAGCTTGAAGTAAGGGCGCAGGGCCTCCTCGTCGAGGTCATATTTAGCCTTTTTCACCTTTTCGGCATAGTACCACCAGTCCCAGGCGGCGAGCTCAAAGCCGCCCTTTTCCTGGTCGATGATCGCCTGCATGTCGGCTGCTTCAGCCCTCGCCCGCGCCAGGGCGGGGCGCCAGAGTTGATCGAGCAGGGCGTAGACCTTCTCCGGCTTTTTCGCCATGTTCTCCTCAAGGATGTAATTTGCGTGGCTCGGGTAGCCGAGGAGGTTGGCCTTGCGCACGCGCAGGGCGGCGATCTTGCTCAGAATGGCCTTGTTGTCGAGGGCATTGTTATTATCACCGCGGCGGATGTAGGCCTGATAGATCTGGCGGCGCAGATCGCGGTTCTGCGCATACTGCAGAAAGGGGAAAATGCTCGGATTGTGCAGGGTGAAGGCCCATTTGCCGGGTTGGCCGCGTTCGGCAGCGGCCTCGGCGGCGGCGGAGATGACGGCCGGGGGTAGGCCCGCCAGATCGGCGGCATCGGCGACGAAGAGGGCGTATTCGTTGGTCTCCTTGAGCACATTGTCGCCGAATTTCAGGGTCAGCACCGCCAGCTCCTGATTGATGGCGCGCAGCTGCTCCTTTTGGGCCTCATCGAGATTGGCCCCGCCGCGGATAAAGTCGCGATAGTACTGGGTGAGCACCATCTCCTGCTCAGGGCTCAGACCGAGCGCGGCGCGCTGCTCATAAACCGCCTTGATGCGCGCAAAGAGGGCGGTGTTGAGGCTGATGTCGTCGCTGTGGCTGGAGAGCAGAGGCGCCGCCTCCTGGGCGATCTGCTGCAGGGCATCGCTGGTGAGGGCGGAGGTCATGTTGAAAAAGACGCTGGTCACGCGGGTCAGCTGCTGGCCGCTGAGCTCGAGGGCGTCGATGGTATTGGTAAAAGTGGCCGGCTGGGGATTGGAGGCGATAGCCGCAATCTCAAGTTTGTGCTGGCGGATGCCCTCCTGAATGGCCGGGAGGTAGTGCTCGTTCTTGATCTTGCTGAAAGGCGGGACACCGAAGGGGGTCTTGAACTCCTTGAGCAGGGGATTGTCCTGGGCCAGTACGGCGCCGACGCCGATGGCCAGGCAGAGCAGGGTGATGGTGAATTCTTTCATGGGCTCCTCGCGTTGGGATCATTTGGATTCGCCTCAAAATAGCAAAAAAACCGCAAATGCGCAATGGTATTTGGTTCAGCAGAATGCTCCCCTGAATCCGGGTCCCATCTGAACCCTTGCGCCGCACAAGGAGTGCTGACGTGAATCCTCCTGCCGCCTGGCCACGGCGGCGTGCACTCGTTGCAGGCCGGCAGGCAGGATGTGAGAGGCGGAGTGAAAGGCCTACACATGAAGCAAAGCAGAGTCATCCCCTGGCTGGTCATTTTTTTGCTGACCGGACCCGGCACAATTCCCGGCGGAGAGCTGCGCAAACCGACCGGACGCGAAATCGACTTCCATAACCAGTTGGTGGCTGCCATTGAGAAGGCCCTGCCCGGAGGCCCACTGGGTTGGCAGCTTGAGGAGCGCATCGGCGCGGCGGCGCCGGAGCTGGTCGCGGCGGATGCCGCCTGGCGCCCCTTCATCGTCCATTACGAGGTCGTCTGGGCCGATCCCCAGCGCAAAAAACTGGCGGCCCTGGATGAGAAGCGATCGATCGAGAAGCTGGAGAAGGCCGAAGAGGAGCGCGCACTTGAGGAGGTGGAACAAAAGCTCCGCGTGCTGGAGAGCGAAAGAGAGGATGCCCTGCAGGGCCGGGATATGGCAGCGGCGCAGGGACTTGACCGGGAGATCGAGAATCTCAGGGTGCAGCTCGACAAAAAAAACAGCTGGCCCGGGGAAGAGGAAGAACAGATGAGAAAGAGACTGAAAAATGAGGGAATGCGCGGCACCACGCTGCGCATATCCCTCGACATCAATCTCTTTGCGCTCAACTGGGGGGAGCTTGTTCCCGAACGAATCACCCTGCCGGTTCAAGCCGGCAGCTATCGCTGCCCAGGAGGATTCAGCAGCGAGGGGGAGTGGCAGGAGGGGGCGACTATGGTTTTGCTCGGCCGCAACTGGCGGCTGAGCGGCGATTCCCCGGCGCGTTGGCAGGCGGACGAACCGGTGGGGCTGCCCTCCACCCGCGCCTACAGCCTGGTTGTCCGGGCCCAGGGCGACAGCAGCCGGACGCGCCAATACCTCGAGTCGATCGACTGGATGATCCTGGACGGACTCATTTTCAAATAAAGACGGAGCAATCCATATAGCCGAGAGCCGGCAGAAAGAGGCAATCTGCCGGCTGGGCAAAGCTGGCCGCCCACCAGTGTACGGCGCCAATCAATCCAAAGAAGGAACCCCCATCCATGGATAATGTGCATCTCGTCTCGCATCCCCTTCTGGACCATTCCCTCACCATCCTGCGCGACCGCCGTACCGGCACCGGGGAGTTCCGGCGCCACGCTGCGATCGTAGCCCAGATCGTGCTGCTCGAAGCCACCCGCAGCCTGCGGGTGCGCAGCCGCACCGTGCCCACGCCGCTCACCTCAGCCCGGGGTAAGCAGCTTGCGGAAGAGCTGGTTCTGGTGCCGGTGCTGCGCGCCGGGCTCTCCATGCTCGAACCGGCCCTGGAGATCCTGCCGCAAACCCCGGTCGGCTTTATCGGCCTCGAGCGCGATGAGAGAACCGCCCTGGCGCGCGCTTATTACCAGAAATTTCCCATCGATCTCGAAAACAAACGCATTATCGTCCTCGATCCCATGCTCGCCACCGGGGGCTCCCTCATCGACACCCTTGCCCGCCTGCGCGACCGGGGCGCGCGGGATATCTGCGCCGCCTGCATCGTCATCGCCCCGGAAGGGGTCAGAGCCCTGCACAAACACTACCCTGAGGTCGCCATCCATACCGCCGCTCTCGACAGCCATCTCAATGAAGCAAAATATATCGTACCTGGTTTGGGGGATTTCGGCGACCGCTATTTCGGCACCTGAAAGAGCAGCAGATGTCAATCCCTCCTCCCGCCCTGGTATGCTTCTTGCACGAACCTGCCCGGCAGCCTCTGCAATTTCTGCCATCAAAAGCATTATCAGACTCTTAGCAACTGAGGACGGCATCGTGAGGAATACCCCGACTGGACGGAAACCGGCCGCATGGAGCCGGTTTCTGGTGCTCCTGCTTTCTCTGCTTTTACCCGCTGTGCGGCTCTGCTCTCAACCTGCTCATACCCGTCTGATCTACAGCCACAGCCTGCTCAACGCCACCCCGGGCGCAGGCGAGAGCATTGTCAACAGCGGCGGGGGCTTTGTCGCCGGCAAAGGCTGGCAGGCTACGACAGAAAACAGCCAGCTGCGCATCACCCTGGCCTCAGCCCTCCCCTTTGAAGGCACCTTCATCATCAACGTTACCAACTTCGACCCGGTCTCGCAGAATTTGCCCGATGATATCAAACAGCACATCATCAATCTCTATTCGCGCATCTACGACAACAACAAGGATATTTTCGAGACCGACGGCTCCTGGTGCAATATCCGCACGGGCGTGGGCTATTCGACCGGCGAGGGCGTGGCGGGATTCAAGTTCCTCGCCGCCGCGCGCGGTATCGACACCCGCGATGAGGAGCGCTGCATCGAGGACCACACCTGGAGCCTGACCCGTACCTATGAGTTCAAGATCATCTGGACGGCTACATACATTTACTGTTATCTCGACGGGAGCTTGATGTCGCGGCTGCCCTTTGCGGGGCAGATCGAGCCCTTCCGCTATCTGCTCATCGGCCGCGACAATCTGATCTGGGGCTATGGCGCCCAGCCCGGGGTGATCTTTTCTAATGTGCGCATCTACGGCCCGCAAAGCTCACCGGTGCAGCTCAGCGGCCGGCTCTTGCTCCAGGGCGCCTACGAGGTGGGCAGCCATGCCATGCGCACACCGGCCGCCGGCGCGGCGGTGCCGCTGCAGTCTCCCTTTCCCCAGGCGCCCTACGCAGCCTCCACCGTTCCGGCCGGCATCGTCGACTGGGTGCTGGTCGGGCTGCGCAGCACCCCCACCGGGGCACCGGTGGTCGAGCGCAGCCTCTGGCTGCGCAGCGACGGCCGCCTCATCGATCCGGCCACTGCCGGCACCACCGTGACCCTGGCTGCGGTCACCGGCAGCTACTATGTCACCGTCCAGACCCGCAACCATCTGGCGGCCATGTCCGCCACTGCCCTGGTCTTTGACGGCCTGAATGCGTCGAACTGCGATTTCACGACCGGAATGGCGAGTTATTATGGGGGAAAAGGGGCGGTGCAGATGGAGGCGGGCGTTTGGGCCCTGCAGGCGGGGGATATCAACGGGGACAAGGCGGTCACTGCGGCGGATTTTTCGCTCTGGCAGAGCGCCGCCCGCACCGGCACGGCGGGATATGCCGCGGCTGACCTCAATCTGGACGGCTGCTGCACGACCAGGGACTATGTGCTCTGGTTCGAGAACGCCCGCGCATCCGCGGCGAGCGGAATGCCGTGATGGTTGCAGGCTGGAAGAGAAAAAGCCCGGATCAGGCTGTGATTGATCCGGGCTTTTTGATTTACCTGGCCTTCTCGACCGTCGAGATCTTGAAGGGCAGATAGAGCGGGCAGAAACGGAAGAGCCCGGTCAGGAGGGGGATCCAGCCGATATTGGCCCAGACCTGATAAGGATTGTGCAGAACATAATAATTGAAAAGATTGCCGCCGACCAGCAGTAGACCCACAATGATGCGGATCCAGCGATCCGTCTTGCCGACATTACATCTCATATCATTTATCCTCTCTTTGGATGTTTTATCACTGCCATGCTTGTCTATGCCGAATAGAACACCCAGGGAGAGCGCTATATTTCCGCTTGTGCCGCATTACTTGATGATCCGGCCCAGTACGGCCCGGATCTTTTTGGAGATCATCTTCTGCTCAAAGAGGGAATAGACCACCGGCACCAGCACGAGCGTTACCAGGGTCGAGCTGGTCAGCCCGCCGATCACCACCCTCGCCATCGGGGCCTGGGTCTCGCCGCCCTCGCCCAATCCAAAGGAGAGGGGGAGCAGGCCGAGCACGGTGGTGAGAGTGGTCATGAGGATCGGCCGCAGCCGGTGCAATCCGGCTGTGGCGACCGCCTCCATCAGCTCCTTGCCCTCCTGCCGGCGCAGCTGGTTGGTATGATCGACCAAAAGAATGGCGTTGTTGACGACGATGCCGGCGAGCATGATGCAGCCGATGAAGGCCTGCAGGCTGAAGATGGTGCCGGTCAGGACCATGGTGAGAGTCACGCCGATCACCGCCATCGGGATGGAAAAGAGGACGAT
>ENA-UOWO01000864-UOWO01000864.1-activated-sludge-metagenome-genome-assembly--contig:-NODE-864-length-42170-cov-5.329526_pt1 | contig 42170 bp, 34 predicted proteins | sample MGYA00238148_ERZ761564 | MGnify/ENA primary metagenome ERZ761564 (study PRJEB28885, sample SAMN05720194) | activated sludge metagenome | isolation source: Anaerobic digester | place: USA... | reverse complement strand
CGTGAACCGGTCCCCATATCATTGCCCCGTCGAAGCTTTCGCCCCATGGGTTTTCAGAGGCAATAATCGGGTCGTGCTGCACAAAATTGGTAAGGTTTTCGACGCCGGCATATATTTCCCAAACTTTAAAGTATTTGGTAATTTGCGCGTTTAAAATGGTGTACGGATCAAAATGGTCAGCTCTTTGGTAGTAAACCGGATTTTGGGCTGTAGATGGTATGCGCCCACCGCCGTTGAACTGACTGGTGATATCAAATTGCCACTTTTTCAGAGGGGTTTTATACGACAGGCTGAGCAAGCCTTTGTAGCGCGATGTGAACGGTACCTTCATCAGTATGTCGCCAATCGTTTGTTTAACATCGTTATACCGGAATGCAGCGGTAAAATCCATACCTTTGATAAAAGGATACTGAACTTCAATTTGACCGACGTTGGAGTACGAATTACCCTTCAGGTTGCCGAAATTAACCTCATGAACATCGGTATCCATGTCGATAACTACCTGATTTATAAACCAGGTGCGATAAAAATCGGCAATGAGGGTAAGCGTTCTGTTTCCAATTGGAAATTCCTGAATAACACTGCCTCCAATATTCCACGCTTTTTCGGGTTTCAGCTCTTCACTGAATACGATGCGGCGACTGCTTGCAAGCAAGTATGAATTCTCTGCAAGTGCATTGGCAGTACGAGTTCCGCTGCCGGCTGTTGCCCGAAGTGTGGTTGTTCCGGTAACTTTATAACGTATATGCATTCGCGGAGTATAGAAAAATCCATGAAGATTGTGGTAATCCACCCTCATTCCGAGTACTCCAGTGAAAGCTGCAGAAGGCTTCAAAGTATATTCTGCAAACACACCGGGAACCAATTCCTGCCTGAGACTTACAGAATCATTCAGATTTTCATTGAATGCATCGTATTTATAACTGGCACCGGACTGAAAACTATGAATTTCGGATGACCCCAGTTCGGTACTGTAAATCACATTTGTATAAATACTGTTTTGAAAAGCATTGTAAAGTTTGTTTCCATACACGCCATTCTGGTTGTGATATGAATAGCCCGAAATAAAGGCAACACTGCCAGCGCTCTTATTCGCGAAAAAGTATCCTGATTTCAGAAAAGCTTCAAGCCGGTTCGTGCGTATTAGAATCTGGTATGGATTTACCATATCTGGTAGTTGACCGCCGGTGCGGTCATCAAAAAGATATTTAACCCCTATTTTAGTTTCGAAATCATCACTCCAATGAATATTGTAGCGGTTAAACAGAATATATTTTTTTACAGAAGGCATATCCATAAATCCGTCGTTGTTGTGATCGACCTGAAAAAAATCGTATCCACCATGAATCAAAATCATCGATGATACTTTTTTGCTGATGTTAAAACTGCCATCCATATTTATCTCAGTTTTCCCTGCTGTGTTACCAAGCAGGTTCAGGTAGAAATAATCGGCTTTTTTATCAGGCTCCTTATACCATGTATTTATTTGCCCGGTAATGGCTTCGTAACCGTAGCTCACCGAAGCTGTTCCCTTCGAAATGGCTATGGAATTCATCCATGAACCGGGGATATATTCCATTCCATAGGAAGTAGCCAAGCCATAGAAGTTTGGAATATTCTCGGTAAGCATTTGCACATATTTCCCGCTGAGCCCTAACAGTTTTATCTGCTTTGCACCGGTACTCGCATCGTTGTAGTTTGCATCCACCGAAGCATTGGTTTCGAAACTTTCACCCAGATTACAACAGGCTGCCTTTTTTAGCTCCTCACCAGTGAGCTGTTGCGTTCCGATAGGGTCAAGCCTTGCATAGGTTGACGAAGAATTTCGCTCACCTATGGTAACTTCATCGAGCAAAACTGTTTTGGTTAAAATTATTTCCAGATACCTGTTGTTTTCGTTAACAACAATCGTATCGGTTCCATAACCAACAAAGCTAATAAGCAAAACATTTGTTGATGCCGGTTTTTCGGTACTGAAACTTCCGTTGTTATCCGTAGCCGTGCCTTCTTGTGTGCCTTGCCAATAAACATTTGCTCCGATAAGAGGTACGCTTTTTTGCCCTTCTTTATAATAAACCTTTCCGGTAACCTGTGCCTGAGCAAAAAGGTACAGTATTATAAATGAGGGAGTTAATAAAATGGTCTTTAATTTCATATAAATCAGATTAAGTTCAACTACATATTAATGATTACTCACAATATGCAATGAATCATAACCTGAAAGAGCCCGTTGAAGTAATTGAACGACTATTGAATGTTAGGAAAATGGGGATTTTTTGTCGGTTAAAAAATATTTCCAGAGGTTCTGGCTCTTTAAGGAGTTTGGCCGATACATCAAAAGCTTTGATGCTAAAGCTTGTTACAAGCTGAATATTCTTAAATGTGTTTGGCGATGTGTTTGAAAAAACCGGTATCAAAAAAAATAGACTGCTGCATTGTCCTTTTTTCGTAATACTATGGCAGTCGCAATTGTGTCCGGAATCTTCGCAGGATTTACAGCTATGATGGTGACTGTCGGAAACCGAAAATAATTGCAATTCCGATCCTGAGTGCATACAACTATTACAGTAGTGCTGAACAGCAAAGAATCCAACGCTTCCTGCAAGCGTAAGCATCAAAAACAATAGAGAATATATCTTCTTGTATATCATATAGTATATAAACAGCAAATTTGATAAATTGTTTTGTTAATACAATATCCAAATTAAGTATTTTATATATCTTGCAACAAAACAAGTGTAATAAACAAATGCATCAATATTTCAGTACCTCAGAAAACCTTGGAACCAAAAACTGTATCGTATGGCAGACCCAATTGTAAAAAAATATAAGAACGATGACATTACGGTTATTTGGCAGCCTCATCTCTGTATTCACAGTACGGTTTGCTTTGCAAAACTTCCGTTGGTATTCCGCCCCAGCAAGCGCCCATGGGTAGATTTATCGAAAGCAACCACCGAGGCTATTATTGAAACAGTGGATATGTGTCCTACCGACGCACTTACCTGGGAATGGAATAGCCCTGATGGAAATGTTTCCGATCAAGAAATGGCTAATAGTAGCGGAATAAAAGCCAGAATCATTAAAAATGGCCCTCTTATACTTCCCAAAGAAGTACGGTTGTTCGATAGCAACGGCAATGAAGTGTATGCCGGAAAACCCAAAAGTATATGCCGGTGTGGCAAATCGAAGAAGATGCCCGGTTGCGATGGCAGCCATAAACAAATTAATTTTGAAGATTGCTAATTGCAAACTTGCTTAATAACAACCATATGCCTGTGGTTAAAAATTTTATTTTGTGATTGCGTGGAATTTACTCATTTGATAGCATCTATCGGTAAAACAACACCAAACACAACATTATTATGAAAACAATCATTATTTTAGCTATCCTGCTGATCTCGGCAGGCAGCTTATTGGCACAAGGCAGCGCAATTCACGGCAGGGTTCTCGATGAGAACGGCAAACCAATGCCTATGGTTAATGTAGTAGTTAAAACGGGGTCTTCCATAGCAGGAACCTCTTCCGATTTTGACGGAGAATATAAACTGAAGCCACTCGATGCCGGAACTTATACCGTTGAGTTCTCTTTTGTGGGATACAGCGTTACAGAGGTTACAGGGGTAACTGTATACAACAGTCAGATTACTTTTCTCGACGACGTAACCATGCTTATCAAACCCGAAATGAAGAAGGAAGTCGTAATTTATGGCGATAAACTGATTAAAAAAGACAACCCATCGCTTATTCCGATACCTTCAGCAACTATTGTGAAACTTCCGGGTCCCAAGAATCCGATCATGGTTGCACGCCAAATTTGTCCCGAGATCCAAATTTATGAGAATAAAATGGTAGTTCGCGGTTCACGCCCCGGCAGCAGCTCGGTTTTCATCGATGGGGTTAAAGTTAGGGACGAAATGAGTTCGATACCTTCGCTGGCTATCGGCTCAATGGAAATTTACACAGGAGGAATTCCTTCGAAGTACGGAGATGTAACCGGAGGTGTGGTAATGATGACTACCAAAGGCTATTTCGATATCATGAACGAACGAAAAGCTGTTGAAAGTAAAACAGACGATTTTTAGTATTTTCACAATTTAATTAATTCATGACCATGTTGCGAAACCTAAGTGATCAGGATCTGTTGAAAATGCTGGGCAGCAAGCAATCTGATATGGTGTTCGCCGAATTTTACCGCAGGTATTCTCACATGGTGTATGGCGTTTGCCTGAAATATTTCAATTCGCGCGATGAAAGTCTGGATGCAGTAATCGAGATTTTCGAAATGCTCATGTCGAAATTGCATCTGCATGTTATTACAAATTTTAGCTCATGGTTGTATTCGGTTACGAAAAACCATTGCTTGATGAAGCTCAGAAAAGAAAAACGAGAACAGTTGGCTATCGATAATATCCAAATACATGAAAGTGTAAATGCGGAGACAGATGAAACCGAGTCGGAGCATCACCAGAAACTTGCGGCAGCAATTGAGCGCCTGTCGTCAGAGCAGAAGTCCTGTATCATGTTATTTTATTTTAACCGGAAATCGTACACCGAAATAGCCGGCGAAACGGGCTATTCTGTTAAAATGGTTAAAAGCCATTTGCAGAACGGTCGTATTAAACTTAAAAAACTTATTGAAAAAAATTATGAATAATAAATATTACCATACCGAAATAATTGAAAGCTATCTCAAAGGAACAATGAATGCAGACGAAAAAGCTGCATTCGAAAAAGCCCTGACAGAAGATGAATTTTTGAAGGATGCGATAGCAGGTTTTCAGCAAAGCGGAGCTTTACCCGAAGATGTTGAGATTATTAGCATGCCGTCAAAAGTAAAACCTACGCTAAAGAGGCTGACGAAGGTGCTGCTGTATTCCGGTATCGCTGCTGCTGTTGTTGCTGTTTTTATAATTATACACGTATTGTCGGGGAAAGCTGTGCCTCCGAAAAATACGAATCATGGGAATGAACTGGCCAATAATACAGGAGAAACGCGCTTTGTAATCCCTGTAGTTGATACCGTGGCTCCCTGGGTTGAGGCAGAAACCATATATACGGGCGAAATGCTGCAATTACCAAAGGAAAGCTCTCATTCCGAAAGCATTGAACCACTCTTCGTAAATAAATCCATGGTGATTCAGCAAACAACCAAAGAACCTGATATTGTAGATTTGTACCGCTTTCGGTCGAATCACCCATATACTTATATCTGCGGGCTTAAAGTGGTTGACTACCGCTTCGAAATACGCAGGCAACCTAATAGTAATAACATTCCAGCCAACAAAGTGCAGGCTGATTATTTGAACCCCATTGAATTTGCAGGTGCCGACGCTACGTATACTTACGTGGCATTCCTTGAACAAAGTCTGGGTTTTTATAAGCAGGGCAGGTATCAGGAAGCTATCGAAAACTTCATTATAATCGAAGAACACTTTCCGGGAGACCTCAACGCCATTTTCTACAAAGCAATGTGCTATTACAATTTGAACAATAACAAAAAATCAATCGAAAGTTTTACCGCATTGCTTAATGCTGATATCAATACATTTATCGAAGAATCGATGTGGTACAGCAGCCTTATTTATAAGGAAGAAAAACAATATGCTGCTGCCGAAAAAGTACTTGAAGAAATTGTTAAGGAAAACGGATATTATGGTGCTCAGGCACAAAAAGAACTTGATGCCTTGTATGATGAGTATTTGGATGGCAAATAATATTGACATGGGAATTGCAAAATTTTATATAATTCTGTTTGAAAAATGAACTGGTTGCGACATGCCTACATAATTTTTGTTCCAATAATATTGCTCACAAACAATGTGTTGCTTGTTGCACAAAATACAGTGCTTTTAAAGGGCAGTATTTATGATATTGAAACCGGTAATCCTGTAAATGGAGTAAACATTTACAATATTAACCTCAGAAATGGTGCCACCACTGCTGCATCGGGAGCTTACAGCATCCGTGTGAACGAAGGCGATACTCTTGTTTTTTCTCATGTTGGGTATGTTAAGCAACAACAGGTAATAACTTCGGGTGTGTTTACCATGGATGTTGCATTTGAACCATCGGTTACCATACTTCCTGCTGCGGAAGTTCGACCGGTAGTGAAAATCAGTTACGGAATGATGCTTGATGTAGGCGATTATGCTTTCATCGGAGACTCGATACTATACTATGGGTATTGCTATCGTTACGATAAAAACCGCAACCCGTGGCTAGTACTGGTAAACGGGCAGGGCGACACGGTGGCAACTTTTTGTGCTGGTGCAGATGGACGATTGTTCAGGGATTGCATGGGGAACCTTCACTTTCTGACAGCAGCTACAGCATTTCAATTATCTTTTGATACAGATAGCATAGTATTGCTGTATCCGTCACCTAAGAAAGAATTTCTTGAAATTGTTCAACCCTGCATTATACAAAGTGGCAGCAAATTTTTGTTTAGCGAATACAGCGACAGAAACCAGATACTCATGTATTATTATGCCGATACACTGAGCCAAAGCTACGAAATGCTCCGTACAATTGTTGATGAAGTAAAACATGAAATGTTTGTTTTTCACGGAGTGTTTCTTTCGATGGGCAACTGCAATGGTCCCAGCGATGCTGATTTGCGGTTCGAAGATATGATGTTCGATTCGGTATTTGCTCCTGCCATTAAATTGCGCGACACTATAGCGTTAATAAACTATACCGACTCTGTAATTGAATGGTACAACAACGATTTTCATTTCTTGGGTAAAGTTGGAATTCAGTTTCAGAATAACCGGTACATCGAAAATCAGATCCTTACCGATGAGGTTACCGGCAACGTGTATGCAGTATATCTGAAGAATGGAAAAACCAAGCTGAGGCAGATATATATTCATAGTGGAACCCTCGGAAAAGAAATCAGTATCCCCGATTTTGCATGGGTTGGTAATCTGAAAGTACATAATGGGCAGCTCTATTTTCTGTATCGTGAAAAATTTACAGGCGATTTTCAGGCCTTATATAAAATGGGATTACAATAATAGGAGTGCTCTGGGAGCTGGATTAATTCTTGCCTTCGAGAAAATAGGTCTTCATTACACCTTTACCTTTTATATCGAGTTCTCCTCTGAATGAGACCAAGAATTTTCCGTTGAGCAATGCTGCGGTAGCACCTGTAATCTGAATTTTTCCAGGGATACCATTTGATTCCATACGACTTGCGGTGTTAACCGTATCGCCCCAGATGTCGTAGGCAAACTTCTTCTTACCGATCACCCCTGCAACAACAGGCCCTGAATTGATGCCAATCCTGATAGAGATACTCGAACTGTGACTTGCATTGTACTCTTTTATCTCAGCCAGCATATCAAGTGCCATATCTGCAATTACTTCTGCATGGTTGGCACAGGCAACCGGTGCTCCGCTGACGACCATATAGGCATCGCCAATGGTTTTTATCTTTTCGATTTTGTACTTTTCCGACAAGGCATCGAATCGTGTAAAAATATCGTTCAGGAATTCGACCACTTCCTCTGGTTTCGATTTTTCGGTAAAAGGCGTAAACCCTGCAATGTCAGCAAACAGAATGCTTGTTTCTTCGTATTTCTCAGCAATATTTTCAGGGTTATTTTTCAGGGTATTAATAATTTTTTCCGGTAAAATATTCCTTAGCAAACTCTCGGACCGCGCATTTTCTTTTTCGGCTTTCGTATTGGCATAGCGAATCTGGGTTTGAAGAATTCCGATAAGGATCATGATAAAATACGCCGGGAAATGAATCAAAATAACTTCGCTAACCGGTTGATTAAGCATGTTTAGTTTTACAAGTACCAGCAGGGTTACGGCAATGCTAAGCGGATACATAAGCAAGGCCTTGGGTGGATGGGTAAGAAAACCATACAATACAGCTGAAAAAAGCACCGATGCTGCCCAATAGGCGTTTAAATTGTTTTGCACTAAAAAGAAAAGGAACATCACAGGGAAAACAAGAGTATATACAAACTCATAATACACAATATGGAATGTATTGAATTTTCTCAGCTTTGGAAGGAGCAAAAGACTAAGAAACAGGGCAGAGGCGGCAATTCTAACCGGTAGCGACTCCCAGTAGCCAACGAGATATAGTAATACGAAATAAAACAACAAATGCCCGATTGATCCAAACCATGCCAGTAGTCTTAGCGTTGATTGCATAAAACTGTAGTCTTCCTTAAAATAGTACCTGATTACCGATGATGGCATAAAAAGTATTTCATGTAAAGTTATAAAAAAATCGTATAATAACTAACAAAACCCTGAATTCTTCGTATTTTTGAGCTATGATATGCTATCCAAACGCCAAGATCAATATTGGGCTTCATATTAACTGCAAAAGACCTGATGGGTATCACGATATCGAAACCCTGATGCTGCCCGTTCCTTTGTGCGACATATTAGAAATACTTCCTGTCGGCAATGCAAAAGTACCTTTCGAAATGGGCGTTTCCGGAATCCCTCTTGATTGTGATTCAGGCGACAATCTCTGCCGCAAAGCATTCGATATGCTTTGTTTGCATCACAAGCTTCCTCCTGTAAAAGTGCATCTGCATAAAATCATACCTTCCGGTGCAGGTTTGGGAGGCGGGTCGTCGGATGCTGCTTTTACTATAAGGATGCTGAATGATATGTTCGCACTAAAACTTACTCATGAACAGATGATTTCATATGCGTCGTCTATTGGCTCAGACTGTGCATTTTTTATTGAGAATACGGCTGCCGTTGCCTCCGGTAGAGGTGAGATTTTGGTTGATTACCCATACGATATTTCCGAATACTTTCTGGTTCTGGTGTTGCCGGATGTCCATGTATCAACGGCAGAAGCTTATAAAAACTGCGCACCTTATCTCCGTGAGAAAAGTATTGTTACTATTGCCAGCCGACCTATACATGAATGGAAAAATACGCTGATCAACGATTTTGAACGGAGTGTTTTTAATGCGTATCCGGTGTTGGAAGAAATTAAAAAAGAATTGTACTCTATGGGAGCGGTTTACGCTTCAATGAGTGGGAGTGGGTCTGCCATGTATGGTTTATATACCGATTTGCCCGAAACCGGAAAATTGAAAAGTCAGTATAAATTATATGTATTCAGGAACAACAAACAAATCTGAGAAGCCCTGAGGGCTAATTTTGGGGCAATAAAAGCAATATGAAATGACGAGGGATACTGAATCAGAAGACAGGAGACATCCTTCGGCATCTAGACTTCTCGATGACCGAGGCTCAGGATTACAGAATTCAGAAGAGGTGGCTTGCAATTCAGCAGCATCCTTCTCATGATGGAGTTTGCGTTCTTTCTCGGAAATGCAGGGTTATCTTCCCTAACCAAATGCCACCTTCTGTATTCTGCATACAGTATTCCCAAATTATTTATACGTCATTGGTAGATTTTTATTGCCATGTAATGGTCTTTGTAAACGAAGGTGATGTTTCACCGTTTTCGAAGTATTCAATCAGCGCAGAGCCTGTTCCCTCAAACCCCACCATATAGCTCATGAGAGTATTACGTCTTTGAGAATACATGTTCAGTACATTCCCGTCCCTTTCGGTATGCCAGCCATGTGTGCCGGGTGTAACCGTAAATCCGGAAGGATTTGATGTGAAGGTAATTTGTATGCGCAACGACGAATATAAGGGCACCACTGCAGCGATGCAATACGTTGCCTGTGAGGTGAAATTTACTACGTTCAAAGCAAGCAGGTTGGGAACTTCATCATGCGGAAAAACAATGGGTTCAGGAGAGGCATTTGTCGGATAATAGAAATCCTGATATAAATAATGGCTATGTAATTCCTGGAATTTATCAACATAGGTTTCAAAATCGGGAATGTCGGCCGTTATTCCTAATCCGGCAAAATGTTGGGCTATATTTTCCCTAATGTCGTAAAGGTTCAGGTTCGAAATGTTGTAAAGTAGGGTGTCGATGATAGCCTGATTCGTAATCTGCCCGTCAGGGGCAAAGTCGGTGCTAATATTTGCCAGTAACTGCGTAAGTTCTGCAGTTAGTTGAGGTTTCTCCAGAGCTTTATTGGTGTATCGCTGCAAAATGACCGAGAATGCAAGTAAACTGGCGTTGTAAGAGTTATTCTGCGAAATATCCAAATCATCAAAACTTTGCGAACCCGAATCTGCTGCATTCAGAAAAGCAAGAAACTCCGATTGCGCCTGCTCACTGGCATCGCGAAAACTCATCCCTGTTGAAACCAGCACTTCGGTTCGCGCCCGTATTACATGAGTCATTACATTAATATTTACAGTGCCGTTTGCCGACAGGTTGGTAATGGCGCTCAATGTTAGCGTTGCCGGAGATAACTCTCCGTAAAGCTCGTTGAAATAGTATCCGGTAGCAGTTACAAGAGCAAGTTCCGATTCCAGTTCAATATTTCCTAAACTGAAACTGCCATCGTTTGTGCTCATTGTTGTGGTAAAAGCCCTGCCTGTTTGAGCCAGGCTTGTAGTTAGTTCATTTAAAATAATGTTTGTGCCTGTGGTGAATGGTCCTTTTTGAACCTTACCGCTGACTGTATAAATTTGGGGTTCATTTTCGTGATTGCAACCCCATAAAACAGCCAATACGGCAATAAAAACAAGGAGTCTAACTTTCATTTATTTCTATTTTTTGAAAAACTAATTTCAGTTAATAAACCAGATCATGTAAAATTAATTATTTGTATAAATTTTACATATCAATAACTAACATTTATGCAGAAAGGTTGCATTAGATTGTTGAAAAATTAAAGGTAGAGATTAACCAAAACAACTCAGTCTTCCAATAGGTCAGGCCTTAGTTGTTGTGTGCGTTCGAGTGCCTGTTGGTCTTTCCATTTTTCAATTTCGGTGGGATTACCCGAAAGCAAAATGTCGGGTACTTTCCATCCATTGAATTCAGCAGGACGGGTATATACGGGTGGTGCAAGCAGATCGTCCTGAAACGAATCGCTCAGTGCCGACTGCTCATCTGAAATGGCCCCCGGAAGCAAGCGCACCATACTGTCGACAAATACGATAGCAGCAAATTCTCCGCCTGTAAGCACGTAATCACCAATAGAAAATTCGTGGGTGATCAGGTGTTCTCTTATGCGGTGATCAATGCCTTTGTAGTGCCCGCACAGAATAAGGATATTGGAGAAAGTTGAAAAATGATTGGCTGTTTTCTGTTTCCATGGTTTTCCGTCAGGCGAAGTATAAATAATTGCATCGTAGCTGCGGTCCGATTTCAGTTTTTCAATCATTTTAAAAACAGGCTCAATCATAAGAACCATACCTGCTTCACCACCGTAAACATAATCATCAACCTGCCTGTACTTGCCAATACCATACTCTCGCAGGTCGTGAACATGTATTTCGGCGAGTCCTTTTTTAACCGCCCTGCTGATAATGGAGTGATTAAGCGGGCTTTCAAGTAATTCAGGCAATACAGTAATGATATCGATTCTCATAGTTTTCTAGTTAAGGTATCCAGCAATTTTCTGCGCAGCCATATCGCCATCCACAGCTGACGATACAATACCTCCTGCATAGCCGGCTCCTTCGCCGCATGGGAAAAAGGCTTCAAGACTTACGGACTGCATGGTTTCGTTATTACGCAGAATTCTAACCGGAGAACTCGTTCTCGATTCAACCCCCAGCGCAATGGCTTCGTTGCTGACAAAGCCATGCATAAACTTACCGAAATAGCGTAATGATTGTTGCAGGCGTAGCGATATTGCGGCAGGTAACCAAAAGTGTACCGGCGACGATATTACTCCTGGCAAATAAGACGTTTGAGGTAGATTTTTCGAAATATTTCCTGCTGCAAAGTCTGCCAAAGCTTGTGCCGGAGCCTTCATAGGTGGGCCTCCATTGGTTCGTGCTAAGCGCTCCAACTCCTGCTGATAGTGCAACAACCGAAAAATGTCGTTCCCGGGTACGTCTTCGGGTCTGATTTCGACCACCAGTCCTGAATTTGCAAAACGTGAATTTCGTTTGCTGTTCGACATACCATTCACGACCATGCTGTCGGTCGCGGTGGATGCATTCACAATCTGACCACCCGGACACATGCAGAAAGAATACACACCGCGATTCTCCACTTGTTGCGATATGAAATAAGTGGCAGGGGATAAAAAGGTGGAATGACTGTATTTTTTATATTGAATTTCGTTTATGAGTTCCTGCGGGTGTTCAATGCGGATTCCCATTGCAAAACCTTTTTCCTGCATGGCAATTCCGTGCTGCTGCAGCATCATGTAGTTGTCGCTGGCAGAGTGCCCTGTACTCCAGAGCAAAGCGTCGCAAACGATGCTTTCGCCAAGGTGGGTAGTAATTCCGCATACTTTGCCATTTTTGATGACTAAATCCGTAATCCGTGTTGAATAGATAAATCTACCGCCATGATTTTCAATTTCTTGCCTGATAGCTTTTATTATTTTAGGCAGCTGATCAGTCCCCAGGTGGGCATGCGTATCTGTAAAAACGGTTTCGCCTGCGCCAAAATGGTGTAGCAATTGCAATATACGGTTCGAATCGCCCCGTTTTGTGCTTCGGGTATATAACTTACCATCGGAATACGTGCCTGCGCCACCTTCACCGAAAGCATAGTTCGATTCAGGGTCAAAGTGTTCATTACGGTTTAACAGTGCAATATCTTTATTCCGGTCGTCAACAGCTTTGCCCCGTTCGATAATTACAGGACAAATACCTGCTTCAAGCAACCGAAGAGCAGCAAACAACCCTGCTGGGCCAGAACCGGCAATAATCACCTGCTTGTCCGAAACGCGAACGTCTTTAAACTCCCACTGCCCGGCAAGCTCAGGAAGCAACTCTCCGTCGAGAGTGTAACTTACAGTAAACTGTACTTTTACCTGACGGCGTGCGTCAATCGATCGCTTCGAAATTCGTATTTGCGATATGCGGGAAATATCAATGCCCGATTCTTTAGCAACCGCTGATTTAATTGTTCCAATATTGTATGCTTCTTCAGGTGGAAGTTGCATCTGTATTTCAACTACTCTTGGGTTCATGGTATTAGTCCCACCATTTAATTTTGTCGATTTTTCCTCCCTCAAAATGGAACGAAAGTATCAGCATTTTCGAATTCAATCGGCTATAAGCACGCGTATATTCAGTATTGTCGTATTTCACCATATTGAAAATCCCAAACGACCCTTTTAATTCAATGCCAAACATGAAGTATTCAAGGAAAAAGTCTGCTCCCAGTCCAATTTCATAATATGTATCAAGTGGACTGAGTTTAATTTTAGGCATTTCTTCGGGGTCGATTTTTCTTTGAGCAGCCAGGTCAACTCTAAATGCACCCCCGGCAATAACAAAAGGTCTGAAATTATTCAGCCTGGCAGCCTTGTATTTAAATACGATCGGAAAATCGAGAAACGTCGATTCTATCATCATGGTATGTCTGCGAAAGATACTGTCTTCCAGTATTTTGTATTCCAGATTGCGTTGACCGAAAATTAACCCGGGAAGAAAACGTACATCAAGATATTCCAACAATCGCAGGTTGGCAATCATGTTGATGTTGAACCCGACAAAATGCCCGGTTTCGATGGCATAAACTGTATCCATTAAAAAATATTCCGCTGATGGTCGTATTGTAAAACTCATGGAGTTCAGGCCAAGTGAATAACCAAAATGGGCCAGCTGCTGATCGAGTTTAGGCAGGTTTTCGGGATGCCTTCGTTGGCCTGAAACCTGCAGAATAATACAGATGAAAAGTAATATTATTGTTAAACGCTTCAACATCGTTACTTAAAATAGTATTCTTTAAACACAAGAATCAACAGTTTATTATGTGATACTGTTGAATGTGCAAAATTAAGCGATTTTTTTGAATATTACACTTTAAAGTGTTTGCCGTCAATACTAAGCATTCAGTACTTTTATAGTCTGAACACATGCTTTCCTGTTTATAATTGATTGCCCTGCAAAATTTTAAGAAACTCATCCCCAATATCAATCAGGCAAGAGGGCTCAGCTAATTGTTTGATTTTTTCTTTGAATTCGGACCTGTGCGGATAGGAATGCTTATAATTACATTTTGCTTTATTGGGTTTCCTTGTGCCAATGCTGGTAGAAATTTGTATTTGCCTAGAACGCGTATAAATTCTTCATCAACACCATAGCCAATATTATTAAGCAGGATGATACCACTGATTGTACTGTCGCGGTTTACATCGAAACTTACCATCAGCGTTTCATCTATCTTTTTGTCTATGGCTTCTTGGGTGAATTCCATAGAATTCCATATATCTCCTATGAGCTTGTTCATACCTCCGGGATAACTGGCTTCGCGTGTATAGTTAATGTCCATATTCTGCGAATCAATCGTGTCGTTTTGCGAATAAAGCAGGTTGACAATACCTGTAATTATTAATAATAATGTAATTTTGCGCATGATACTGGAGTTTATTTTAGCATAAAGATAACAAAAAATTTGCCGCTTTGTACTACCCTGAGGATTTTGAACATAAAATTGGATTCCGCAGAATCCGCGAGATGTTGGCACATCGCTGCAAGGGAACAACTGCAAAGGAATTGTGTGGTACCGGACTGGTTTTAGCAGATATAGATGAAATAAAACGGAAACTTGCTGCAACTGATGAAATGAAAACCATTTTGTTGCTTCACAGTGAACTGAGTATTACGGAATATCCCGATATAAGCCATTTGCTTAAACAATTGTGTGTAGACGGTATAATACTAGCCCAGGAAGAGTTCGTTGACCTATTCAATGTGTTGAGTCAGTCAAAAAATGTTCTTAATTATTTTAAAAAGGCGAATAAAGATACCTGCCGAAACCTTTACAGCTTTGTTGAAGGTGTTGTTTTTCCACAATTTGTTTACGATCGTATCGATTTTGTATTTTCGCGCGATGGCCGGATAAAAGACAAAGCTTCGAAAACGCTGTTCGAAGTCAGAAGCTCGCTGATTTCCAATAAAAAACTCATATCGAGCAAGTTGAACAACCTTCTCGAAACCTTTCACAAAGAAGGCTGGTTAAGCAGCGACCTTTCGGCAACTATTGTTAATGGTCGGACGGTGCTACCAATTGAAACTACGCATAAACGAAAGATTCAGGGTCTCATTCACGATGAATCGGCAAGTGGAAAAACAAGTTATATCGAACCCGCAGAAGTAGTTGGTATGAATAACCGGCAGCGGGAACTTGAGCTGGAAGAGCAGAGGGAGATACGAAGGATTTTAAAAGAGCTTACAGCCGATATTATTCCTTATAAGTCCGATATTTCCGGCTTGTTCGGAATGTTAGTGATTCTTGACTTCATCAGGGCGAAAGCAATATTGGCAATAGAAATGGATGCGATTCGACCTGAGGTTCACGATGATATGAATATAGAACTGCACGAAGCAAAAAACCCCCTTTTGCTGATGGCATTTAAAAACGAAAATCGTCGGGTGATACCATTGAATTTAAGTCTGAACGAGAAGCAACGTATTATGCTGATATCGGGGCCGAATGCCGGTGGGAAAAGTGTGGCTATGAAAACCGTTGCCCTGCTGCAATATATGACACAGTGCGGAATGCTGATTCCCTGTGGTGGAAACACAAGTATGGGCATGGCAAAGAAGATGTTTATCGAGATGGGTGATGAACAGTCGATAGAAAACGATTTGAGTACATACAGTTCTCACCTTCTCAACATGAAATTCTTTCTAAAAAACGCCTGCGAAAGAACCCTGATTTTTATAGATGAATTGGGTAGCGGAACTGAGCCAGTGCAGGGAGGGGCAATAGCCGAGGCAATTCTGAAACAACTCCTCGAAAAAAAATGTTGCGGTATTGTTACAACACACTACACCAACCTAAAAGCATTTGCCTCGGCTACAGAGGGCATTGAAAACGGTGCCATGCTTATTGACAACAACCTGATGAAGCCGACGTTTCAGTTTCAGGCAGGGCTTCCTGGAAACTCGTACGCACTTGAGATAGCAGATCGCATAGGCCTTCCTCAAGCAATTATAATCGATGCAAAAGAAAAGGCAGGCACTGGTCTTACTAAGTTAGAGTCATTGATGCGTAAAACGCTTAGGGACAGGCGGTACTACGAACGCAAACGTTTGGTGGTCAGACAGCAAGAAAAGCAACTCGAACAAAAGATGCATGAATACGAAGAAAAAATAAGAAAACTTAACGCCGAACGAAAGAAAATTCTGGAAGAGTCGAAAATAAAAGCGGGGCAGATTCTCAAGGACATGAACAGTCAGATAGAAAGTACCATCCGCATCATTCGCGAAATTAATGCCGATAAAGAAAAAACCCGCAAACTAAGGCAGGAACTTGAATCATATGTAGCAGAAAAAAATGATGAATTTTTAAAAATTGATTCCGATAGCCCAGTTGAAGAGGAGTTTAAGCAATATGCAAATAAAGAGCTTGAGTTTGTTGATATCGATCCTGAAGAAATACATATTGGAAGCAAGGTGCGTTTGGCGGGACACGAAACAATCGGGGAAGTGGTTGACATGGGCAGCGAGAATGCCGTAGTGCAATTCGATAGTGTGATAACATCGGTTGCAAAATCAAAGCTTGAGAAAGTTCCCGATAACGAAACTAGTCCTAAAACCCGTATTTCTGCAGGCTCTTTATATCAGAATATTAACGAACTCCGCAGTACATTTAAACCCTCTATCGATGTGCGGGGTAAAAGAGCCGAAGAAGCCTTATCCGAAATCACTGTTTTTGTCGACACTGCCATTGTGCTTGGGGTGTCACAGCTAAAGATATTGCATGGCAAAGGCAATGGTGTGCTTCGGAAAGCCATCCGCGAGCAACTGAAAAGCGTGAAAGAAGTTGCATATTTTTCTGATGAGGACATACGCTTTGGCGGTGACGGAATTACTGTAGTACAAATGAAGTAATGCTATGATAGAGATTGAAAAAACTCTTGTAAGTTTCGATATCATCGATAAAAGATTTGCTTGCAATCCGGGCTTGTGCAAAGGGATTTGTTGTGTGCAGGGCGATTCCGGAGCCCCGCTCGAAGACTCTGAGAAGTACGAAATTGAACAATGCCTGCCCGAAGTGACTTCAATACTCACTGCTGAAGCGCGCAACCGCATACAAAACTCGGGGGTGGCTGTAATCGATACTGAAGGTGATCTGGTAACAAATACCCTTCATGGAAAAGGAGCCTGTGTTTTTGCCATACGAAACAGCCAGGGTATTACAATATGTGCATTGGAGTTGGTATGGACTCAGGGAAAAACCCAATTCAGGAAACCCTTGTCCTGCCATTTGTACCCGGTAAGGATTACGCGGTATAAATACTACGATGCAGTGAATTATCATACCTGGGATATATGCAAATCAGCCATAGAAACGGGTGAAAATAAAGGCATTCCGCTATATGTTTTTTTAAAAGATGCCTTCATCCGCAAATATGGAGAAGAATGGTACAACCAATTGGTTTATGCAGCCGAAAACATAAAAACAGCAGTATCCTTAAAGAAATAAATTTTCGTTCTCGACGTTTTTATTATTTTTATGAAAAATTGAAAAGTATGCCATGGCTCTTGAAATATTATATTCTTCTAATTGCTGTTGGTGCACTGCCTGTTTTATTGAATGCTCAGGTTCAGCCACGCGATACCCGGCCAACAGATGGGCTTTCGAAATGGGATAAGATGTTCCCGCAGATTAAAGTTGGCGACAAGGTTTTTAAAACAGGCAGTAACTGGTTCACAGCAGGCGTTGGATATGGGTATGCTACCAATCTCAGAAAACAGCAAACCAATTTTGCTCTGGGATACCATCACCGCTATCATGCTATGTATTTTAATCTGGGATATCATTACAGCAGCGATCAGTTTTTTCTAAAAAGACCTATGGTGCGGTTAAACGATGTGCACTTAGGTGCCGGTTTACGCATTGAAAAGATACATTTTAATTTTGCTTTTTTTATAGGACCCACATGGTCGTTTGGCTCCTTATATAATTATACCGATCCGTATGGAACTGTATATTACACCTATTTTCATACTTTAGGTGCACACACTGAGCTTCAGTTTACCTGGAAATTCTTCTACGATCTGGGTATTGGAACATCGCTGTATGGCAGCTTTAATAAGCAATATCAGGTGGTTGGTGTGCAACTTCATTTTTATTTTAGTTCTGCCTTTAAACCTCCGCGTAAATAATTAATAATCATTGATATGAGTACAACAAAAAATTACATCGAAGCCAACAAAGAAAGGTTTTTAAGCGAATTGTTTGGTCTTATCCGAATTCCGTCGATCAGTTCATTGTCGGAGCATAAAAACGATATGATAAGAGCTGCGGAATATTGGAAGCAAATGTTACTTCAAGCCGGAGCCGACAAAGCCGACCTATACAACACAGATGGCAATCCCGTTGTGTTTGGTGAGAAGTATGTGAGTCCAAAGCTGCCTACTATTTTGGTCTATGCACATTACGACGTTATGCCAGTTGACCCGGTTGATAAGTGGGAAACAAAACCTTTTGAGCCGGTAATTAAAGATGGCAAGATTTGGGCTCGCGGTGCCGACGACGATAAGGGTCAAGGCTTTATGCATGCCAAAGCTTTTGAGATTATGGTGAAAACAGGTACACTACATTGTAATGTTAAATTCATGATTGAGGGAGAAGAAGAAATAGGCTCCCCGTCGCTTACAAAATGGTGTGCAGAGAATAAAGAAATGCTGGGAGCCGATGTGATTTTGGTTTCCGATACCGGTATGATTGGTCCTGGAATACCTACTATTACTACTGGACTCAGAGGGCTCTCCTATTGGGAGGTTGAGGTTACCGGGCCCTGTCGCGATTTACATTCCGGTTTGTTTGGCGGCGCTGTAGCAAATCCGGTTAATGTGCTCTGCAATATGATTGCCCAAATGCAGGATGAAAACGGAAAGGTTACAATTCCTGGATTCTACGACGATGTGCTGGAGGTCTCTCGCAAAGAACGCGACTTGTATGCATTGGCACCTTACGACGAAGAGGAATATAAAAAAGCACTGAAAGTAAAAGCGTTGAAAGGCGAAAAAGGATACACTACTACTGAACGAACAGGAATTCGACCTTCTTTCGATTTATGCGGAATATGGGGTGGATACACCGGCGAAGGAGCCAAGACAGTATTACCCTCAAAAGCGTATGCAAAAGTATCAACACGGCTGGTTCCCAATCAGGATCACCATAAAATATCAGAATTATTTGCAAAACATTTCAAGTCTATTGCTCCCGATTATGTAAGTGTGAAAGTTACTCCTTTGCACGGAGGACAGGGTTACGCATGCCCGGTTGACCACCCCGCATACAAAGCCGCAGAGAAAGCTCTATTCGATACTTTTGGTAAACAGGCCGTACCCTTTCGGAGTGGTGGAAGCATTCCCATTATTTCAACTTTCGAGCATGTGCTTGGTATAAAATCGATACTGCTTGGTTTTGGACTTGAGTCAGATGCTATTCATTCTCCTAATGAAAACTTTCCGCTGGAGCACTTTTTTAAGGGAATCGAGACTATTCCGTTGTTCTATAAGTACTATGCTGAAATGGTGAAATAGCTCCATATTTTCTTACTTCGATTGATGGGAATTGGGAATAGTAAAAAAAAACATTACATATTTCGTTTGTTTGAAGTAGTTTTGCGTAATGCAAAATGAAATCGACATAAACGAATTCCTGCTGCTGGCTGAACAAATGATTGTGCTGGATGTGCGCACACCTTTGGAATTTGAAGCAGGGCACATCCCCGGAGCAGTGAACTTTCCGCTGATGAGTAACGAAGAACGAGTAATTATCGGAACCATTTATAAGCAATCGGGTAAGTTCTCTGCTGTTCTTAAAGCCTATCAGTTACTTGGACCGGAAATGTCAAATATGCTCAAAACTGCACAAAAACTTCTTCCGGGAAAAAAGGCAATAATCTACTGCTGGCGGGGTGGAATGAGAAGTGAAAGCATGACATGGTTACTGCATTCAGCCGGATTTGAAGTGAAACGCCTGTCGGGAGGTTATAAAGCATATCGTAATTACATAAGGCAGTTGTTTGCCCAAGTAAATAAACTTTGTATTGTAGGAGGTAAAACCGGGACCGGAAAAACGGAAATATTATTTGAATTAAAACAAAGAGGAGAGCAGGTTGTCGACCTCGAAGGCATTGCATCGCATAAGGGATCGGCATTCGGACATATTGGAATGAAGCCTCAGAGTACTAACGAACAGTTCGAAAACAACCTTGCAGAAGTGATAAAATGCTTCGATAAAAAAAAGAGAATTTGGATTGAAGACGAAAGCAAAAGCATTGGAAAAAATTTTATTCCTGACGAATTATGGCAAAAAATGTTTCAAAGTCCCCTGTTTTTTGTGGAATCCGATAAAGAATTCAGACTCGACAGATTGGTACGCGATTATTCCGAAGCTGATAATTCCGCGTTACATGAAGCTCTTGGTAAAATTTCGGAAAAACTGGGAGGCGATAATTTTAAAAAAGCAACCAAGGCTTTGGTCGAGGGCGATTTAAAACTTTTTGCAGAATTAACCCTAGTGTATTACGATAAAGCTTACCTGCATTCACTGGGTAAACACCCTGCTGATACAATTCATAGAATTGATGTGCAAAGATTAAGCGCTTCCGAAGTTGCAAACCAGTTGATTAATAAAGCCAACATATTAGGATTATGATTACCATTAATGCTCGCGGGCTTGCGTGCCCTCAGCCGCTAATACTTGCAAAGCAGGCACTCGACAAAGCTGCGGTTGGAGAAAGTATTTGTATCTCAACCGATAGTGAAACCAGTATGCAAAACCTGATGACATTTCTGCGGGATTTAAAAGCCCAGCCTGTTTGCGCTAAAAAGGACGATACTTTTTTTGTCACGGCAAAAAAATCAGCAACTCAAACAAATAGCTCCGAAACATCCTGCTCAATAAACTCATACCGATCACATGTGGTTGCAGTTACCTCCGAAACTATGGGTAGCGGACCGGAAGACCTGGGTAGAATACTGATGAAAGCTTTTATAAATACATTAAATGAAGCGGAGAACCTTCCTTCCCACCTTGTGTTCTATAACTCCGGTGTTTTACTTACCCATTGCGAAAGTGATGTGCTGGGGTCGCTGAAAGCACTTGAAAATAAAGGTGTTTATATACATATTTGCGGTACCTGTGCCGACTACTTTCAAATACGTGATAAAATTGGTATAGGACAGGTTTCTAATATGTACACCATTGTTGAGGTGCTATCGAAAGCTACATCAATAATCAGACCTTGAGATGAATGTTTATTTTGATAACAGTGCCACATCTTGGCCCAAGCCCCCAGAGGTTGCCCAAGCTATGACTTCATTTCTCCATGAGCTGGGAACAAGCTATGGTCGTGGTGCCTATAAGCGTGTGCTAATGTCAACGGGTATTGTTGAAGAATGCAGGGATGCGCTTGCTGCAATAATGCATACAGAGTTGAGAGAGAATATTGTTTTTACCCTTAATGCAACGCATGCAATAAATACAGTTTTAAAAACTTTACCTTTGAAAGGTAAAAAGGTGCTTGTTTCTCCGATGGAACACAATGCTGTTGTGCGTCCTTTGCAATACATGAAAGATAATGCGCTTATTACTGATTTCGGGATAATTCCTGCTCTGAAAAATGGAGTCATCGACATTCAGGCTTTACAAACCATGCTTTCTGCCGATATAGGTCTGGTATGCATTAACCATGCAAGTAATGTAAATGGAGTGGTTCAGGATATCGCAGCGATAAAACGTATCTCCGGTAATATTCCGATGCTTGTTGATGCTTCACAATCGCTCGGAAGCTACGACGTATTTCTCGACGACTGGAAAGTGGATTATTTGTGCTTTACAGGCCATAAAGCCTTAATGGGGCCAACCGGAACGGGTGGGTTTTTTGTAAGAGAGCCTGCAACAATGAATACATTTATTCATGGGGGAACCGGGTCGAACTCGGCGAGTTTTCAAATGCCTGATTTTTTACCTGATAAATTTGAGGCTGGAACGCATAATATAGTTGGCATTGCCGGTTTGCTTGCGGCAATAAATCATAAGCCCACGCCTAACCATTCCATAATTGAATTGGAAGACCTGATTAGTAAAATATCAGAGCTGCAGGGCTATAGGCTTTATACATCAAATCACCCTGGCAGCCATTCTGCTGTTTTTTCACTTGTGCACAGCAAGTTAAGCAGCTCCGAATTATCAGAACGGCTGTTTCAGCAATCAGGTATCGAAACCCGATCAGGGTTGCTTTGCGCTCCGCTTGCCCACACTACATTACAAACATTCCCACAGGGTACTTGCCGAATTTCTATATCGCCCTATCATACACGACACGATTTTGACTACCTTTACACTGCGTTGAAAAAAATTGCCGCTCATGCATGAAAAATATTACATTCTTTTCCGGAGTACCCGCGATGTAATACTGGCTGAAAAGCTTGCGAAGTCACAATTTTTTCAGTTTACTATTGTACCCGTTCCAAAACATATTTCAGCGGAATGCGGACTGTGTATTAACGCTGACGTCAGGACTGCCATACAACTGTATGAATTTTTATCGGAACATGGCTTAAAATGTGAAAAACTGGAAATGTAGTATGAAAACGGATTTACTGTCATTCTGCGAATCAGGTGGTTGCTCTGCAAAGATCTCAGCTAAAGACCTTGAGGGGATATTGGCACAAATACCAATGGCGGTACATCGGGATTTATTGGTTGGTGCTTCTACCGGTGATGATGCTGCTATATTTCGCCTCAATTCCGAAACAGCACTTATTTTTACAACCGATTTTTTCCCGCCTGTGTGTTCCGATGCCTACACATTTGGCAAAATAGCTGCAGTGAACGCACTCAGCGACATTTATGCGATGGGAGGCAAGCCGCTTATGGCGCTAAACCTTGTGATGTTTCCGGCTGTCGGTATTGAACTCACAGAGTTGCATGAAATCCTGAAAGGTGGTAACGATGCTGCTGCCGCAGCCGATTGCATTATAACAGGCGGGCATACAATTTCCGATAGTATTCCAAAGTATGGGTTGGCCGTTGTTGGCCTTGTTCACCCTGGAAATATTATAACCAACGCAGCAGCAGAGCCCGGTGATGACCTGATTCTCACAAAGCCATTAGGTACCGGCATTGCTTTGGCAGCACATAAAACCGGTATTGCTGAAACAACCGTACTTGATGAAGCCATCAGAAGCATGTGTTTGTTAAATAAAACAGGGTCGGAGATAATGCAGAAATACCACATTCGGGCTGCTACCGATGTTACCGGTTTCGGACTGGCAGGTCATGCTTTGAAAATGGCAATCGCTAGCAATGTCAGCATGAAAATTTATACTGAATCACTGCCATATTTTACAGGTATTAACCAATTTGTTGAGCGGGGATGTATTCCAGGTGCAGTTTTCCGAAATATGAAATCAACAGAAAATGAAATATTTATTCCCTGGCGGTTTGACTATTTTTATAATGTTATTATTCACGATGCCCAAACATCGGGCGGGCTGCTTATTAGTTGTCCGGCAAAGAATACAAAACAAATGATATTAGATTTTCAAACGGATCCACGCTTCGGAAAAACTGCCGTAATTGGCAAAGTGTTAGCTCGCCAGCCAAAAAGAATCTATCTGGAGTAGTATTATTCCGATTGAAGACCGAAATGATTCAAATAGTTTCTTGTGTCGTCACCGAAGGCCTCAATGCCTCCTTCATTTATTTTAAAAGTACATTTTTCGCCTTTAATCTGCGAAAAAACAACCTCTGATCGATGGTTGTTTTCATCAATTCTGATCAATTTAGCCAAATTACGGTCAAGATCATCAGTATTGAGGTTTTCGTAACAGATTGGGCAAATGAAATTGGTATGTTCGCCTTCGGCAATCTTAACTGATGGGTGAATGGTGAAACTGTAATCACCGATTTCCGGGCTTAGTAATACCAGCGCAGAGTCTCCCTTACTGTTTTTTGTAAGAAGAATGATGCTGGTTTTAACTTTTAAATGCCCATGGCACTTTGGACAAATATAGTCAGCTTTCATAATGCGTGTTTTTGTATTCTCTCCAAATGTAATAAAAAAAATAATTACATCATTATCAAAAACATTAAAGCTGTTAAACAAGTATTTTTGAATCTTTTTCGTAATAACCTGAAGCTACAGTACTGTTCTGATGTATCTGGGTTAAAATCCCAGTTCTTTTAAAAATGCGCTGCATTGCTCATTGTCAGGTACTTTGCCATGCCATGTGTAATCTCCTTCGATGCTTCTAATACCTTTTCCCATAGTGGTACGGGCAATTATTACAGATGGCTTATTCCTGATGTTTCTAATCTGGTCGAAGGTTCTGATAAGGTCAGAAATGTCATTCCCTCTACAAACGATAACATTCCAGCCAAACGATTCCCATTTTTGAGTAAGAGGCTCCAAATCCATGACCGCACGTGTCGACCCATCAATCTGTACTTCGTTACGGTCGACTATTGCAAGCAGATTGTCGAGTTTATGGTGTGAGGCACTCATTGCAGCCTCCCATATCTGGCCTTCCTGCAATTCACCATCTCCCAGGATGCAGTATATATTACGGATCGATTTTTCAATTTTCATTGCCAATGCCATTCCTACTGCAATTGATAAGCCCTGACCCAAAGACCCGCTGGAAGTTTCCACACCGGGAAGCTTATGTTGCAATGATGGATGACCCTGTAGTCTGGAGCCTTCCTTACGCAGGGTGCCCAGTTCGCTTTCGTGGAAATAACCCGCATGAGCCAGAGTAGTGTATAAAACAGGTGCAACATGGCCAATTGATAAAACAACTCTGTCGCGGGCATGCCACTCAGCATTTCCCGAATTATGTCGGAGTTCATAAAAGTATAATACAGTAAATACATCAGCCAACCCTAATGCCCCCCCCAAATGACCGGAGCCGGCTTTGTTCAGACTTTTAATAACATCGCGGCGTATTTCTGCAGCTTTTTGTATGAGATTCGAAATGTCGGGCATTGCAAATATTACAAATTCGGAAACTCAATTATTTCATAAATGATGAATGACCCCGGGTAAGCATTTTTAATTTTACTAAGCAATGCCATCGCTTCGATACGGGTTCTGAAGTTCCCGCAGTGTACTTCAAAATTTGGTTCATTGTATATTAGGTATGCCTTATATTCCGGGTAAGAGGAGTTGAAGCGCACCTTGATATCGTTGGCTTCTTTTCGGGCAGTAGGACCAACATCAGCAAAAATTTTAACACGGTAACCATAAAACCCGTTACGCTTTTTATTAATACCCACATAAGTTTCGTAGAAGTTCTCAATTTTGTCGGACTGATGTATTTGAATTTTACCGCCATAAGCTCCTACGTTGAAGTACGGAATGTCGACCGGAGTAACAGACTGTGAAAACAGGGTGCCGCTGAACAGAAATGTAATCAGACCTATAATTAATGTTCTCATATACAATAGAATATTTTACAAATTAATAAATTTTTACCGTCTCTTTTGAATGAACTTTTATGTTTTTTGCGATTATGAATTTACTTACTCTAATTTTGCCTTTAACTTCAACTTCGGTATTTCGCTTACTCAGTTCCGAAACAAGCTTAATTGAATTCCCCAATATATCGGTTGGCTTGAATGAAAAGCCTACCGGGTAAACTTCGTTGGAGCGGGCATCGATTTTGGTTTTTTCGAATTTGGTTATTGTACCTATTTTAACTCCGGCAATGTAAACTTCCAATTCGGTTTTACTGATATTAAATGAGAAATTATTAGGGTTATTAATTGGAATATCAATTTGCAGATTTACTTTTTCGAGGCTGATATCTTTTACTCTTAAACCGTTGGGGGTTCCAATTGTGATTTCCTGATATTTACATGATTGTGCTCCGGTGAGCATTCCTACCAGTATGATTGCAAGTATTGCCTTGTAGGGGAAATGATGGTTCAGTAATGTAATGATTTTTAGAAGCATAAATGTCAATTAATCAACGAATTATTTGTTTAGCAAACATATCAAAATTAATACCATCAAAATTGCCGGAGCTCATCATCAGCAAATTGGTATTATCCCAGTCAGTTTGAAGTAAGAACTTCTGTAAGAGTAGGGAATCGGTAAATACGAGCACATCATTTCCGAAGGCTTGTTTCACCATTTCGGGGTCGATATTCTCCAGGTTTTTATGCTCGAGAACGTGAGTATTATAATACACAATAGCAGTATCAGCCATTTCCATACTGCCATTGTATTGTGGGAGAAACGATTTGCTCAGGCTGCTAAAAGTGTGCAATTCGATGCAGGCAACCAGTTTCCTTCCGCTGTATCGTTGTTTCACAGCTTCGGTTGTTGCTTTAAGTTTTGATGGTGCATGGGCAAAATCGATATAAAATGCACTTGATTTATTTTCTGCAACCAGCTGCAGCCGTTTTGCGGCCCCTTTAAAATCGGATAATGCAGCGAAGAATTGTTCATTGTTAATGCCAATTTCGTTGCAAACGAGTCGTGCTGCATTGATGTTTTGCATATTGTGTTTGCCGAACAACTTTGTTTCGTAAGTGTTATTTCGGAGTTTTATTATTGTTTTGTTATCCGAGATTTCAGAATCAAGTTCATAATAGGGCATACAACGCAACCGTGTTTTTTCTTCTACTAGCGTCTGAAGGTTTTTGTCGTTTTTAAAATAAATGAGACAGCCTGTTTCGTCGATGATATCCACAAACATGCTGAACTGGCGAATGTAGTCATCGAATGTGGGAAAAACATTTATATGATCCCATGCAATACCAGTAAGCACCGCTATGTGCGGTTTGTACCAATGGAATTTAGGGCGAGGGTCGATACATGAAGTGAGGTATTCATCTCCTTCAAAAATAGCAATTTCGTTGGCTTCTTCAATATTTACCATAGTGTCGAAACCATCTATTTTAGCACCTACCATATAATCGAAGTGCATTCCGCACCGGTTGAGAACATGCATAATCATTGAGGTAACACTGGTCTTACCATGGCTTCCGCCAACCACAATACGCGTTTTGTTTTTGGTTTGCTCATATAGGTATTCCGGAAACGAGTACACTTTTACCCCCGACTGCAGGGCTTTTACCAACTCCGGATTATCACGCCGTGCGTGCATACCAAGAATTACCGCATGTAGATCGGACGTTATTTTATCGGGAAACCAACCCCATGCTTCCGGAAGAAGTCTGTACTTAGCTAAATTACTTCGGGCCGGTTCGAATATTTCATCATCGGAACCTGTTACCGTATACCCTTTTTTATGCAACGCTATGGCCAGATTATGCATTACAGCCCCACCACATGCTATCAGATGTATTTTCATTTCTTTGGAATATTTGCTCAAATTTCTTAAATATCAATTAGTAAAGCATATGCTTTTATGGAAAATTATTAACAGTTATTAGCTTAATACCGAAAAACAAAAAAGTGAATTTCAGCTCTAGCAACCAATAAAGTATTAACGCATAATAATTAGAAGTATAACATGTGCTGCAACATCGGTGGGCAACACATAATAACTCCCTGGCAGTAAATAGCTCACTGGGATATTGTCTCCTTTCCAGATACCCGAACCCATTACCTGACCAGAATTGTTTACAATTAAAAACCGACGTCCAATTTCAAAATTATTAAACCGAAAGCTCGTTGCTGCAGGATTCGGATAAATGCTCACTGGTTCTGTAACTTCAACATGTTGATCAATACCTGTTTGTACACATAATTTGTTTGCCGAAAACTCGGAGGTGTTTCCTGATCCATCGGTTGCTGTGGTGCATATATAAATGGCACCACTTAATCCTCCAGCAATTGAGTAACTGAAATTTCCCGATGCATCAGTACTGCAACTGCCTATATATTCCCGGCCTTGTCCTGTACCAGAAGGGTAGTAATCGCTTTTAAAAAATTCAACTGTAATTTCGTCAGCACCAGGACTGTCGACATGCCCCCAAAGCTGAACATTTGTGCTAATAGAAATTTGTGTAATAACCGGAAAGTTCATGTTAGAATTTGGACCGGAATCGGAGTCTCCTTCGTCGTTTGCAGTAATGCCCTCAGGGAAAAGGTCAATCCCTAAACCTTCGTTGGCATAGATACTGTTTCCCGAAATTGTGTTCGCTTGCTCAGCAGCGGTCATAATTGTTACTCCGTTTCCGCCATTATAAGCAATAATATTTCCCTGTCCGGGTCTACCAATAATGTTGTTATCGGGACCTTCGGCAATCCTGATACCATCAATTAAATTTCCAAGCGGATTCATCCCTGAAATATCTGTGCCTATTTTATTGTTTATTACAATATTACTATCGCTTCCTGCAATGTGAATATCAATTCCCATCTGCAAATTCCCTGAAATTACATTATTATCGATGGTATGTTGGTAGGAGGGACCATCTATCACAATGCCGTTTGCATTGGGAACAGCTGCTGTTCCTTCAGCGTTTGTGCCTATCAGGTTCCCTCTGACAGTATCTTTCATTGTTCCAAAGTTATAAATGAAAACGCCATAACCTGAATTTCCCGAAAGCAGGTTACCTGCACCCTCGGTTATGCCTCCAAGGGTATTGTAACATGCTCCGTCGTCGAAAAGAACTCCGTAAGTATTGGGAATGGCATTGTTCCCTGTAATATCCGTACCGACGTAGTTTCCGGCTATAATATTGTAGTAGCAGCCAATCCCGAATGCAGGAATTCCGTAGTTCATATTCCCGCTAACATAATTTCTTTCTTCTGGAGTATATCCACCGATCAGATTATATTGCGATATTCCTTCAATGCTTATACCATCGTAGTTGTGCAGTGCTGCAGTTCCGGTCCGATTCAATCCCACATAGTTTCCCTGAATGGTATTGTAGCTTGCATTCACTACCCGCATGCCTGTGTGGTTGTTGCCTGATAATATGTTACGTGCGACAGGGGTGTTTCCGCCAATGATATTATTGTGCGGACCACTTAAAATATAAATTCCATGTGTATTCCCGTTCGATTCTGTAGCATTGTAATTACAACCGATATAGTTGCCCGAAATCGTATTGTTAAAAGCATTTTCTCCAGTCATTTGAATACCCACCACAAAACCCCCAATAATTAAACCCTGAATGGTAATCCCTGAAGCATTGTAAATGTTAATACCGTAATCGGCCCAGTCGTTATTTCCGCCATCCAGAACTATTTCTGGTCCATAGGGGTTTTTATCTCCGCTATAGGTAGCCTGGCTGTGTCCATCAATTAGAACATTGCTGTGATTCAGCATAGGCAGGTTCGAAGTTAAATCAATCCGCCACACGCCCTGTGCTTCATTGTAATTGCCATCCGACTCGGGAATGTTAAACAGAATTGTATGACTACCGGGGTATATGTTGCAGTTTTGTATTGCCCATCGTAGCGACCCATTACCAGAATCGGCAGTATTGGTAACAATAAATGTATTTGCAATTGCCTGATTACCAATTAGTAGTACGATAAATAATACTAACGTTTTTATATAGGCACAATAAAATTTCATTTGATTACAGCAATTTTTTTTGTAGTGGTAATGATTCCATCTTTATATATGCTTAAAAAATACATGCCGGAAGGAATAACGTTCTCTCCGAGTTCAAGCATAATGCTTTTGTCAATGCGCAGGCATTCCTTCGTCCATACCAATCTTCCGTCGCTTGTAGTTAATGTAAATCGATATGGGTAATTTCCCCATTTATCGGAGCTGATCCAAACATTCTCGTTTACCGGGTTTGGAAATATGGTAAATTCGTTTGTACGATAAAGAATTTCGGGAGATGCCACAAATACATCTGAATTCAAACTGAACTCTGAGGTGTTACCTTCGGTATCGGTGGCTGTTGCCGTTATTTTATCGCTATCGGTTAGGTTTGGTGCCCACACATGCCATTCCCCAGAAGCGTTTGCATAGCCCGAACCCAGATACAAATCAGCTCCGCCATGCTGAAAAGGATTGCTTTCGTTGCTGCGGAAAACTTCGATGCGGATGCCGCCTGCACTTCCGTTCACTGTATTATCGATGGTTCCTTCAATCAAAGCGATGCCTTCTACCGGATCATAAGCTGCCTGAGTAATCTCCGGATAGTTCATCTGCATGTTTGCCCCCGAGTCGCTATCACCCGCGTCGTTTGTTGCAACACCTGCAGGGAAAAGGTCTATTTCCATGGAATTGTTGCTGTAAATCAGATTGGCCGAAAAAGTGTTTCCAAATGAGTTTTCGTCCGCAACAACAAGCCCTGCAGTGCCATTGAAAGCAATGGTATTTCCCATTGCTACCTGCCCAATAGAATTATGATTCGAATTTTCAATCACAACTCCTGCAAATCCGTTCCCTAGGGCGGTTACGCCATCAGCCATAGTACCTATATAATTAGAGACAACCGTATTTGAGTCGGAAAATTCATACAGTATCACACCGATGTTTTCATTTCCGCTGATAACATTGTTATTGATTGTATTATGAGAAGGGCGGGTTGCAAAGCCAATCCCGTTAAAATTGGGTATAGCCTGACTGCCCGTAATATCGGTGCCGATATAATTTCCGGATATAGTGTTGTACATGGTAGTAATATCAGCAACTTCAATCCCTTCGAAAGTATTTCCCGAAATAATGTTTCTATGTTCTGGCAATGAGCCGCCAATTATATTTTGTTTTGCACCTCCTCCGATAATAAGACCTATTTGATTGGGTACGGCTGCCGTACCATCGGCGTTGGTGCCGATTTTATTGCCTTTCAGTTCGTTATAATAGGTCCCTGTGGTTACAATAAAAATTCCATAAGCGAGATTGCCTGAAAGTACATTTCCCGTAATAGGATTGTGATTGGCTGCTCCGTCAACGCAAATACCCGTTGCATTCGGTAAGGCAGTGTTCCCAGTAATATCAACACCAATAAAATTGTTTTCGCAACTATTATCAGAAGAATTACCATAATAAATCAGTCCATACACCCTGTTCCCGGAAATCAGGTTCCCCACAGCACTGTTTCCGGTTGAATTTGAATTGAAATATAAGCCATTACCTTGAATAGATATATCGCCAGACATAAAAAACGTTCCGGTTCCGCTTATATCAGGACCGATAAAATTTCCGGCAACAATGTTTCCCGAAACTGCCTCCATCGAAATACCAAGTTCATAATTACCCGAGATAATGTTTCTTTCACCTTCCCCTGTGCCACCAATAATATTGTTGTTGGCATTGCTGAATAAATAGATGCCGGTGTGATTGCTCAATGCATTCATTCCGGTCTTGTCAGTTCCTATCAGGTTCCCTTTAACAATGTTGTTTTCTGTGCCACTATAAGCCATCGAAATACCGGAGAGATGATTTCCGGAAATCACATTGCCCCCTCCAGCCGAAGTATTGCCAATTATTGTACCATTGGCCCCATTGAGAAGGATTCCATTTCCATTGGCAATTGAATCGGTGCCATCTGCATTGGGCCCGATATAATTACCTATAATAATATTATCCGTGGCTGATGTACCAAGAATAGCCACACCGGCTTCAAGATTGCCGGAAATAATATTTCGTTCAGACGTAGTACTTCCTCCAATAATATTATTAGACGATTCGTTAATGGCTACACCGTAATAATTGGATAGGGTATCGGAGGGGGCAATTGCAGACGAATTTACACCGATAAAATTACCTTTTACAATATTGTTGTGCGATAAAACCGAGTTGATGGCAACGCCGGCATAGGTATTGCCGCTGATATAGTTTCGATGCTGCATGGTGGTGCCACCAACTATATTATTTGACGATGAGTCGATAGCTACTCCATAGTAATTGGGTATGGCGAAACTAACATTTCTGTCGCAACCGATTCGGTTACCATAGATATAATTAGTATTCGATGATTGTATACCTATTCCAGCCAATGTATTTCCTGAAATCAAATTATCCCGAATGGTGTTGCCGGTTGCGTCATCGTAAATTGCTATACCTATTTCGTTTGGGGCAGACATGCTACCATCATAATTTACACCCAGGTAGCAGTCGCTGACTGTATTGTTATTGCAGCTTAGATATGCGGTTTTATAAATCAGTACCCCACATTTGAACCCATTGATGATAAAACCTTTAATTACGTTTCCATAAGTAGGAATAAGCAATCCGTAATTCAGCGATTCGTTTCCCATTAAACAAATTTCCGGACCGTAAATATTGGTGTTTCCCGGTTGAGTCGTGGCATCGATGGTCATGTTAATCATTTGAATTGCAGGTAGCAGGGTGCTGACATGAATAGTGAACACACCAGTTTGCTCATCAAAGCCTGTGTCTGTTGAAGGGATATTGAAAGCTATTGTATTATTGGGACCTCCGTTTGCAGAGGTAATTGCCTGACGAAGTGACCCGTTCCCTGCATCAGCAGTCGTGGTTACATAATATGTGGTGGCATACAAATAACTGGAGCATAAAACCAATAAAAAGGCAATACTAAGCTTCATGATTCACATTTTTAACAAACATAGAACAAAACCCTATGTAATCCAAAAAACTGAGGATAATAAGGAAAAATGAAAAATTAATGTATAAATAGTTATTATAAAAAGTTGATATTCAAAACAATAACAGCTAAACTATATTATAATTAATCAGTATAACAAAAACAATGTTATATACCACTGTTTAAAAACATGACAAAAGTCATACTAGTCTAAAAAAATGATAATAATCATGTTATGGGTCAAAATATGTAAAAATGCTGCAAAACATAAATAGGCTTTAGGTATTGATTATGAGTGCGTTAGAGGTAAATATTTATTTTCAGTGCTTAACTGCGCTTTGAAATGTAAAAATTTACTATTTACATTTATACCAGAATTAATTTTTGGTCAAACTTTTTAAAATTTAAAACAATGAGCAAGTATCAGCAAATCGTCGATGATTTCATGGCAGGTGTAATTGCCAAAAACCCAGCAGAACCTGAATTCCATCAGGCTGTTCGAGAGGTAGTAGAGTCGTTAACTCCCTATGTTGAGGAAAATCCTAAGTATAAAAATGCGAAAATCCTTGAAAGAATGGTCGAGCCTGAACGAATTATAATATTCAGGATTCCGTGGATGGATGACAAAGGCGAAATCAAAGTTAACAGGGGTTACCGCATTGAAATGAATAGTGCTATCGGACCCTATAAAGGTGGTATGCGCTTTCACCCGACGGTTACTCTCGGTGTGCTGAAATTCCTTGCTTTCGAACAGGTATTTAAGAATTCTCTCACCACATTACCCATGGGTGGTGGCAAAGGGGGATCTGATTTTGACCCGAAAGGCAAATCCGATGCAGAAGTGATGCGTTTCTGCCAAAGCCTAATGATGGAATTGTTCCGTCATATTGGACCTGACACCGATGTGCCAGCAGGCGATATTGGTGTTGGTGGACGCGAAATAGGTTATATGTTCGGCATGTATAAAAAGCTGCGTAATGAATTTACCGGAGTTCTTACCGGAAAGGGACTGGAATGGGGCGGTTCGCTAATACGTCCTGAAGCCACCGGATATGGTTGTGTTTATTTTGCTCAGGAAATGCTAAAAACCCGTGGTTTAAGCTTCGAGGGCAAAATGGTTGCTGTTTCTGGTTCAGGTAATGTGGCTCAATATGCCGTAGAAAAAGTGAATGAACTGGGCGGAAAAGTAGTTACCCTTTCCGACTCCGAAGGTTTCATTTACGACCCCAAAGGTATAGATGACGAAAAACTTGCTTATGTAATGCATCTCAAGAACGTAAAACGTGGACGTATTAAAGAATATGCTGAAAAATACGGCTGCGAATACCATGCAAATCAACGCCCCTGGATTAAGAAATGCGATGTAGCATTGCCTTGCGCAACACAAAACGAAATAAATGGTGCAGAAGCTGAAACTCTCGTCAATAACGGTTGTATCTGTGTTTCGGAAGGTGCTAACATGCCATCAACACCCGATGCAATCGAAATATATCTCAAGAATAAGATTCTCTTTGGCCCCGGAAAAGCTGCCAATGCCGGTGGTGTTTCAACTTCAGGACTTGAAATGAGTCAAAACTCGATGCGATTGTCGTGGACACGCGAAGAAGTTGATGCCCGTCTGCACCAGATTATGAAGGATATACATGCTACTTGCGTAAAATATGGTACCAAAGCTGATGGCTTTGTTAACTACGTTGATGGCGCCAACATTGGAGGCTTTGTTAAGGTCGCCGATGCAATGATCGCTCACGGAGTTGTTTAGTTGCTTTTTTGTTTGTTTAGGGGGGCTTTTTTAAGCCCCTTTTTTTAATTTTACTGGAAAATTTTAAGCCCTGTATTATGAGAATAAAGAGAATTTATGCTGACCATAGTCAAGACAAGCAGCTTGATGCGCTTGTGATTACAAATGAATTGGATGAAGTAATCGGGAAATATAAAAACAAGAAAGGAAGTATTATTCCTATCCTTCAATCCACTCAGGCTATTTTTGGGTATCTTCCCAGAGCCGCCTTCGATAAAATTGCAAAAGAGACCGGACTCGAAGTTAGCGATATGTACGGTGTTGCTACTTTCTACACCCAATTCAGACTGAATCCGGTAGGAAAAAATATTATTAAAGTGTGTCATGGAACCGCATGCCATGTACAAAATGCGAATGCCGTAGGTGAAGCATTGGCCGAGGAATTGCATATTAAAGATGGTGAAACAACCCCGGATGGTTTGTTTACACTTGAATCAGTTGCTTGTTTAGGCTGTTGCTCATTAGCACCGGTAATGATGGTTAACAACAATACTTATGGCAAACTCGATGGTAAATCGGCAGTTAAAGTAATCAGAGAGATATCGAAGAAAGCAAAAACTAATTCAAATTGAACAGAATGGAAAAAGTTAAAGTAACAGTAGGCTTGGGCAGTTGTGGTATCGCTGCCGGTGCCGGAAAAACATATAATAAACTTCAGGAATTGCAGAAAGATGAAATTTATAATTTCGACCTTGCTAAAACCAGCTGTATTGGAATGTGTTTTAATGAACCGCTTGTCGAAATTAATAATGGTCATGAAACATGGTTGTATGGTGCTGTCGATGAAAAGCGCATCGTTGAAATTTTAGAATATCATACCAAACATAATCAGCCTTTGCTTAGTTATGTTGTGTTTAACGATAAACTTGATTTGCCGGGTAAAGCCTATTTCGATGGTCAGGTTAAAATTGCCCTGAGGAATTGCGGATATATCGACCCTGAAAACATTGAAGAAGCCGAGAAAAACGGTGCATATACAGCTATGAAAAGAATTGCCTCTGAAAAAATTACAGGAGACTCTGTAATTCAGATGGTTCTCGATTCAGGTTTACGGGGTAGAGGAGGCGCCGGCTTTCCGACAGGAAAAAAGTGGCAGTTTGCAAAAGCATATTCCGGCGATGAAAAATATGTTATCTGTAATGCTGATGAGGGCGATCCGGGGGCATTTATGGACAGATCCCTGCTTGAGGGTGACCCACATGCGGTACTCGAAGGTATGATTATTAGCGCCTATTCCATTGGTGCTACCGATGGAGTTATCTATTGCAGGGCAGAGTACCCGCTTGCCATTATACGCCTCAATATTGCTCTTGAACAAGCAAGGGAAAAGGGTTATCTGGGTAAAAATGCATTCGGCATCCAGGGTTTTAATTTCGACATCCATGTGAAAGAAGGTGCAGGCGCTTTTGTATGTGGCGAAGAAACTGCATTGATTGCTTCAGTCGAAGGTAAAAGAGGAATGCCTAATAAAAGACCACCGTTCCCGGCCGAATCAGGTTTGTGGTCGAAACCAACCAATATAAACAATGTGGAGACCTGGGCAAATGTTCCGTGGATTATCAATAATGGTCCGGAAAAATATGCTGCCTATGGTACCGAAAAGTCAAAAGGGACCAAGGTGTTTGCGTTGACAGGGAAAATTAAAAATGGTGGTCTCGTTGAAGTTCCTATGGGAATCACCGTAAACGAAATTATTTACAAACTAGGTGGAGGAATCATCGGCGACAAAAAGTTTAAAGCCGTTCAGCTGGGAGGCCCCTCTGGTGGCTGTATACCAGCGCATCTTGGCGACACTCTTATTGATTACGATTCGTTGCAGGCCACCGGAGCCATTATGGGTTCAGGGGGAATGGTGGTTATGGACGAAACTACTTGTATGGTTGATATCGCGCGATTTTTCCTGGACTTCACTGTTAAAGAGTCGTGTGGTAAATGTACTTTTTGCAGAATCGGAACAAAACGAATGCTCGAAATACTTGAACGCATTTGCGATGGTAAGGGTGAAGATGGAGATATAGAAAAACTGGAAGACCTCGGCAAACGAATTATCGAAAACTCTCTGTGTGCGTTGGGTCAAACAGCCCCGAACCCAGTGTTGTCAACCATTCGCTATTTCCGCGATGAATATGAATCACATATTTACAAGAAAAAATGCCCTGCAAAAGTCTGCAAAAAATTGATTACGTATCAGATTGATGAAACCAAATGCACAGGATGTACAATTTGTGCAGTTAAATGCCCCACCAAAGCAATTACTGGTGAAAAAAAGAAGCCCCATTTCATTCATCAGGATAAGTGTATTCAATGTGGCTCATGCTACACAAATTGTAATTTTAATGCAATCAGTTTAACTTAAAAAAAATGAACCCATGATAAAAGTCTTTGTCAATAATACTGAATATGAAGCAATAAAAGGCGAAACCATACTTGATCTTGCCAACAGGATTGGCATTAAAATCCCGACCTTATGTCACGATCCACGACTGGCTCCTTATTCATCGTGTTTTGTCTGCGTTGTCGAAATTGAAGGAATGAAGAATCTTCAGCCTTCCTGCTCTACTCGTGTAATGGATGGTATGAAGATATCAACCGAAAACCAACGAGTTAAGATTGCACGCAAAACGGCAATCGATTTAATTATGAGCAACCACTATGCCGATTGCGTAGGTCCATGCAAAATAGCCTGCCCGGCACATGTTGATGTTCAGGGTTATATTAGCCTGATTGAGAAAAGGCAATATTCCGAAGCCATCAAACTGATAAAAGAGAAAAATCCTTTGCCTGCAATATGTGGAAGGGTTTGTGTAAGGCCCTGTGAATTTAATTGCCGGAGGAATTTTTTAGATGAAGGAGCAGGTGTGGGGGTTGATTATCTGAAACGTTTTGCAGCAGATGCAGACCTGAATTCCGACAACCACTATAAAGCTCCCGTTGCGCCTTCAACCGGTAAAAAAATTGCAATTATCGGAGCAGGACCGGGTGGATTGTCAGCGGCATACTGGCTGCAGCAAAAAGGTCATCAATGCGATATTTACGAAGCAATGCCCAAACCAGGTGGCTGGTTACGCTATGGTATTCCGGAATACAGACTACCCAACGATATTCTCGATCAGGAAATTACTACAATCACTGAACTTGGGGTGCGTATTTTCTGCAATAAAAAACTGGGAGAAAACCTGAGCTTTGCCGAAATTCGGGATGAATACGATAGTTTTGTGTTAACCATTGGGTCGCAGAAAGGCACCTTGCTCGGTACTGAAGGAGAAGATGCCGAAGGAGTGTATTCGGGGATCGATTTCCTCAGGAATATGGAAGTAACCGGACAAAAGGCCGATTTTTCTGGAAAAACAGTGATGGTGGTTGGCGGGGGAAATACAGCAATGGATTGCTGCAGAACATCGATTAGATGCAAGGCAAAGAAAGTCTATGTGGTTTACAGACGTACTGAAAAAGAAATGCCTGCTAACCCAATCGAAATTCATGAATCAAAAATTGAAGGAGTTGAATATTTGTTTTTAACCAATCCGGTAAAAGTGAATAAAACGCCTGATGGTAAAGTAGAATCTGTGCGCCTGATTAAAATGGCTCTGGGAGAACCTGATGCTTCGGGTAGAAGACGCCCTGTTGAAATGCCGGGGTCGGAATACGATATGAAAACCGATTTTATTCTTGCTGCCATTGGTCAGAAAACAGATGTGAATTTCCTTGAGGATATAAATAAAAACCTTACAAACGGAGCTTTGAAAATAACTCGCTGGGGCGATATTGAGGCGGATGCTATTTCGTTACAGACAGGCGTTCCCGGAATGTTTGCAGCGGGTGATGGTGTGAGTGGACCGGCTACAATAATCGAAGCTGTTGCTCAGGCTCAGATTGCTTCACGGAGCTGCCATCAGTACCTTATGGGTGAAACCATCTCAAAAACACCGGATGAATTTGTAAGCAGAAAGGATAACTTCCGCAAACTCAACGAAACGGAATATAAAGGACATTTCGAGAAACAACACCGTCAGGAAATGCCGGTGCTTGAAGCCGCTAAGCGTTTTAATTTTAAAGAGGTCGAGTTGGGTTACTCCAGCGAAAATGCTGCTCTCGACGAAACACAACGTTGCCTTGAATGTGGTTGCAGTGAATTCTTTTCCTGCGATTTGCAAAAATATGCCACTGAATATGGCTCGGAACAAAAGAAATACTCTGGAAGCTACAACAACATTCCTGTCGATTTCAGGCATAAGCTAATTGAAATAGATAACAATAAATGTATACTGTGCGCCCGTTGCGTGAGAATTTGTCACGAAATGGCCGGAGCCAATGCAATCGGACTGATGAAAAGAGGTTTCGAAACTGTAGTCGCTCCTGCTATGGGAGAATCATTGGCTAAAACATCGTGCGATGCCTGCGGGTTATGTATATCAACATGCCCAACAGGTGCTATCACCGAAAACTTCCCGTTCAAACCGGGCCCTGTGAAAACTGATTCATTCGAAACAATAAGTCCATTGGGTGGCCTAGGCGAAAAAATTACAATTCACCATAAAAATGATTTCATATTCAGGGTTACAGGAGCAAAAGGCATAGTTAACCCGGATAGAAGCATCGATCCACTTTCGAAATTCGGATACCGGTTTTTCAATCAATCGCAACGTATTTCACGACCACTTCTTATGAGAAACGGAGCTTTTGAACCCATATCTTATGAGGAGGCTTTTAGTAAAATTGTTGAGAGGATTAAATCGGTTGAACCTGCTGAGAATGCATTTTTTGCAGGAGCACGCCTCACGAATGAGGAACAATATCTGGTTCAGAAGCTAGCACGTGCCGGAGTTAAAACTAATAATATTCAAAGCTTTCATTATTTATTCGGAGGCGATGGACATATTTTTAACTCTGTAAAGAATGTTAGTATTCATGAGCTGGAGCAAGCGGCTACGGTTTACCTGTTTTCCTCGCAGCTGAATTATGATAATGCCAGCATAGGTTATGTGCTGAATAAAGCAAGGAGTGCTAAGAAGACCAGGGTTGAACTGTTTACCACTACCCATAATCCCAAACTGGAACATAAAGTCGATAAAACAACCCGAATTGCATCATTATATCATTTCATTAAGGCTGTTAATTATTATTTGTTGAGCAATGGCCTCGAAAATGGAATGTATATCGGACATCATTGCAACGACTTTGACCTGTATAAAGCAGCATTGCTTAAAGAGAAATACGAAGATCTGGTAACAAAAGCCGGTAGCAAATCGGATGTCGAAAAATTTGCACTTGCATATAATACGCAAATGAACTCGGTTATCGTATTTGCCGAAAAAGAAATATCAGGCAATACTGCTACCGAAATAAGAAACCTTGCAATGATAACCGGAAAACAAGGAAAACTTGCATCCGGCATTCTTAGTTTGAAAGAAAAGAACAATTCGCAGGGTTTGATTGATATGGGAGTGAACTGCTGCCTGGCTCCCGGAACTACCGATTACAATTCGGCTATGATTCGGAATACACTGGAAAAGCTTTGGGGAGTGCCTGTGGCAGAGCCTAACGAAAAATGTACAGGCGATTTACTGCTTTCCGGTAAATTGAAAAACCTATTCATTTTCGGAGAAGATCCTGTGGGTTGCGCTATCGATAAGAAGCATATACAAGCGATGCTGAAACAATCGGATTTTATTGTTGTTAACGATTACATAATTACCGAAACAGCGGCAATGGCAGATTTGATATTGCCTGCCAGTACTCCTTTTGAAAGTGGGGGAAGTTTTACAAACTCACATAGAATAATTCAAAACTTCGATGCTGGAATGAAACCGCTTGTTGATATCACAAATGCTGGACAGATAAATGCACTAATGCTCCGATTCGGGGTGAAGAATCCTGTCTCGAATTCCGAAATAATGGCAGAATTCTCTGCTCTGATGGATGGCAAGTTTCTTCAGCAGAAGTTCTGCTATACTGCCGGAGACAATTATCAACGGGTGTTTGCGTATGGTTGCGATATCGTTACAAAATATTATTACGAAGAAGTCGCAGTTAAATAATTAACCCCAAGTACCTAAAAAGAAGAGGCTGCTCCGTTAGGGCAGCCTCTTCTTTTTTATTGGTGAAGAACTATCTAATTACCGAAACTTTAAATGTTCTTATTCCGTTTTCGGATTTTACTCTTACAAAGTAAAATCCGTTTGCTGCATCCTGCAAGTCAACAAAAAGCATTTTGCCATTAACAGACTGATTGACATTAATCTTCTGACCATTAATGTTGTAAACTTCAATCGCGAGATCTCCGTTGTAGTCTCCGGCATCAATCATGAAGCTACCTTCGTTGGGGTTTGGATATAGCATGAAATCAAATACATCCTGTCCAGAGATGTCGGTAGATGAGTTCAGTGTAATATCATCCAGCATCAAACCATATCCATTTGTTGAGGTTACCTGAATAGCAACATAAACCGTTTGCCCTGCATAAGCGCTTAGGGTATAGACAAATTCACCCCATACAGTCGGTCCCTGTCGGTTGCTTCCTTGCGGTAGAGCTGAAAAACTGGCCGGGTTGTTTGTAGTGGTACTAATTAAGACATTGAATGTGCCCATACCTAAGTATGATGCAGATTTAGCCCAAAATGCGAAGCTTGCACCATTTTGCAGGGTAATTTGCGGAGAAATAAGCCAATCGTTGTTGCTGCCCGAGTTTAAAGGCATACAAATACCGCAACGTTCTCCACCGTGAGCCGCGTACTCAGTGCTGGCATCCGGATTGGTTGAAGTATGATTAAAAGCAATGAATGAACCTGTATAATTTGAATGCATGAACGAGACTCCGGTTAGGTTTGTGGTGGGTATCCCATCAACATCAAGGGTTACCCATGGACTAAAATTGTCAACCTGAAAATCGCTGCAGGCTTCAAAATCGAGGCTGAAATTAGTTGATGGTTGTACCACTGTAATATATCCGTTTTTAACCTCAGAGTCGTTGCCGTAAGCATTGGTAACGGTTAAACTTACATTGTATGTACCCGGTGTGTTGTAGGTAATTGTTGGATTTGTAGCCGACGATGATGTAGGTGTCCCTCCCGGGAATGACCATGAGCGTGACGTTGGTGAATTCGTCGATAAATCGGTGAAAGCAACAGTATTGCCAACATCTACGGTAGTAGGAGTTCCAACGAAATTGGCAACGGGGGCTGTTCCGGTTGTAGTTACAGTAATATATCCGTTTTTAACCTCAGAGTCGTTGCCGTAAGCATTGGTAACGGTTAAACTTACATTGTATGTACCCGGTGTGTTGTAGGTAATTGTTGGATTTGTAGCCGACGATGATGTAGGTGTCCCTCCGGGGAATGACCAAGCTCTTGATGTTGGCGAATTTGTAGAAAGATCTGTGAAGGCTACTGTGTTTCCTGCAACAACCGTGGTAGGTGTTCCACTGAAATTGGCAACGGGAGCTGTTCCGGCAGCAGTTACAGTAATGTATCCGTTTTTAACCTCTGAATCGTTGCCGTAAGCATTGGTAACGGTTAAACTTACATTGTATGTACCCGGTGTGTTGTAAGTAATTGTTGGGTTTGTAGCCGACGAAGATGTAGGTGTTCCTCCGGGGAATGACCAAGCTCTTGATGTTGGCGAATTTGTTGAAAGATCGGTGAAAGCTACTGTATTTCCTGCAACAACCGTAGTCGGTGTTCCGCTGAAATTGGCAACGGGGGCTGTTCCGGCAGCAGTAACTGTAATATACCCGGTTTTAACTTCACTGTCAGTACCATAAGTATTGGTAACCGTCAGACTTACGTTATAGGTACCCGGTGTGTTGTAGGTAATTGTTGGATTTGTAGCCGACGAAGATGTAGGTGTTCCTCCAGGGAATGACCAAGCTCTTGATGTTGGCGAATTTGT
>ENA-UOWO01000856-UOWO01000856.1-activated-sludge-metagenome-genome-assembly--contig:-NODE-856-length-42382-cov-7.949110_pt1 | contig 42382 bp, 41 predicted proteins | sample MGYA00238148_ERZ761564 | MGnify/ENA primary metagenome ERZ761564 (study PRJEB28885, sample SAMN05720194) | activated sludge metagenome | isolation source: Anaerobic digester | place: USA... | reverse complement strand
CCTACATCCGCAAGTTCCACGGCAAGACCATCGTCATCAAGTACGGCGGCAACGCGATGACCGATCCCGAACTGCAGCAGGACTTCGCCGAGGACGTGGTGCTGCTCAAGTTGGTCGGCATGAATCCGGTGGTGGTGCACGGCGGTGGACCGCAGATCGAGGATGCGCTGGCCAAGCTTGGCAAGAAGGGCACTTTCATCCAGGGCATGCGCGTGACCGATGAGGAGACGATGGAGGTCGTCGAGTGGGTGCTGGCAGGGCAGGTCCAGCAGGACATCGTCGGGCTGATCAACGTGGCCGGTGGCAAGGCGGTCGGCCTGACCGGTCGGGACGGCGGGCTGATCCGGGCCCGCAAGCTGCGCATGCAGGATCTGAAGGATCCGACCGTCGAACACGATGTCGGCTCGGTCGGGGAAATCGAGTCGATCGATCCCAGTGTGGTGAAGGCACTGCAGGACGACCAGTTCATCCCGGTGATCTCGCCGCTCGGCTTCGGCGCCAACAACGAGAACTACAACATCAACGCCGACGTGGTCGCTGGCAAGCTGGCCGAAGTGTTGAAGGCCGAGAAACTGATGATGCTGACCAACATCCCCGGCGTGCTCGACAAGAACGGCAAGCTGCTGACCAACCTGACTGCGCGCGAGATCGACGACCTGTTCGCCGACGGCACGATCAGTGGCGGCATGCTGCCGAAGATCGCCAGCGCCCTTGACGCGGCCAAGAACGGCGTGAACACCGTGCACATCATCGACGGCCGGGTGCCGCACGCGATGCTGCTGGAGGTGCTCACCGATCAGGCCTACGGCACGATGATCCGATCGCATTGATTTGAGCCCCCGAGTGGCAGCGCTCCTGTCCCGCGGGCCTGGACGGGCCGCTTCGTGGCCCTCGGGTGTGTCCACAGGCCGCGCCAGGCGAGTCTGGCTGTTCGACCTCGACAACACGTTGCACGATGCATCGCACTCGTCATTCGGCCCGACCAACGAGGCCATGACGCAGTACATCGTCGATCACCTCGACTTGCCCCACCCCGAGGCCTGGGCGCTGCGTCAGCACTACTGGCTGCACTACGGCGCGACGATGCTGGGCCTGGTGCGACACCACGGCGTCAAGGCGTCTCATTTCCTCGAAGCCACGCATCGGCTGCCCGGTCTCGAGTCGCGTCTGCGGACCAGTGCGCACGACCGGGCCGCGCTGCGCCGACTGCCGGGGCGAAAGTTCATCCTCACCAACGCGCCTCGCGCCTATGCGCTGCGGGTGCTCGATGCGCTGCGCCTCTCGGGCTGCTTCGACGGCTTGATCAGCATCGAGGACATGACGATGTTCGGACACCACCGGCCCAAGCCCGACGCCCGGATGTTTCGCAGCATGGCTGCTCGACTTGGCGTGCCGCCGCATCGCTGCACCCTGGTGGAGGACACGCTGGATCACCAGCGTGCGGCGTACCGTGTCGGCATGCGCACCGTTTGGATGCAGCGCTACATCCCTCGCGTTCGCCGCCTGTCCGCCCCCCCTGAATCGGCGTCGGAAGTCAGTGTTCACCCTTGTCACAAGCCCCTGTACGTGTGTGCCAGAATCAAATCGATCCAGGGCTTGCTTTCGATGTAGCCCACCTTCCCGTGGTGCCAGCGCAATGACGACTCGCCGTGACGACACCCTGGACAGCGATGGCGAGGAGACGCCTCCGGCGGTTGATGCCGCTTCCGAATCCCCTGCAGCGGGCACCTCGCGCAAGAGGCCGAAACCCGGCGAGCGCAGAGTTCAGATTCTCCAGACCCTTGCCGGCATGCTTGAGCAGCCGGGCTCCGAGCGGGTGACCACCGCCGCGCTCGCAGCGCGTCTGGGCGTCAGCGAAGCGGCGCTCTATAGGCATTTCGCGAGCAAGGCCCAGATGTTCGAAGGGCTGATCGAGTTCATCGAGACCAGTTTTTTCTCGCTTGCCAACCAGATCAGCGAACGTGAGCCGTCTGGTGTGCAGCAGGCGCGCAAGGTGGTGACCATGCTGCTGCAGTTCGGCGAGCGCAATCCTGGGATGGCACGCGTGATGGTGGGCGATGCGCTGGTGTTCGAGCACGACCGGCTGGTGATGCGGATGAGCCAGTTCTTCGACCGCGTCGAATCGCAGCTGAAGCAAAGCCTGCGAGTCGCGGGCGATGCATCCGGATCGGTGATGGCAACCGTCGACGCGAATGCCGTGGCCTCGGTGCTGACGTCCTTCTCCGTGGGCCGCCTGCAGCGTTATGCCCGCTCGGACTTCAAGCGGCCGCCGACCGAGCACCTGGATGCGGCGCTGAACCTGATCCTCGCCTGAGTCCTGAGCGTCCAGCTGTTTCACCGCTGGGCGACAGGCAACCAGGCAGCCAGCTGTTCAAGTCACCCCGGCGAGGGTGGCCGATGTCGCTTCCCAGGGCCCGGTTCCGATGTGAAGGCCATCGCTACACTGCGTGCCTCTCGCCCCACGCGCCTGTTCGCACGACCCCGTATGTCGACCCTCCCTGATCCCCTGCTGCACCTGCTTCACCGCGCCGAAGCACTGATTTCCCGGATCGAGGCTGTTTTGCCTCATCCGTTGACGGCACCCGACTGGGCCGCGTCGATTGCCTTTCGCTACCGCCGGCGCAGTGCTGGCGGCAGCGCGCTCGAGCCGGTGCGCCATGTCGCTCCGATCCGCCTTGCGGATCTGGTCGAAGTCGAACCGCAGAAGGAACGTCTGGTTCGAAACACCGAGCAGTTCGTGGAAGGGCGCACGGCCAACAACGTGCTGCTGACAGGGGCTCGTGGAACCGGAAAGAGCTCGCTCATCAAGGCGTGCCTGAATGAATTCGCGCCTCGCGGCCTGCGCCTGATCGAAGTCGACAAGGCCGATCTGGTCGATCTGACGGACATCGTCGACCTCGTTGCCGAGCGTCCAGAACGCTTCATCGTCTATTGCGACGACCTCAGTTTCGATGAGGGTGAGCCGGGGTACAAGGCTTTGAAGTCGATCCTCGACGGAACGGTGTCGCAGGCATCGGACAACGTGGTGATCTACGCGACCAGCAACCGCCGCCACCTGCTTCCCGAGTACATGGCCGAGAACCTGACCTACCAGCACCTGGAGAACGGCGAGGTGCATCCGGGCGAGGTGGTCGAGGAGAAGATTTCCCTGAGCGAGCGTTTCGGGCTGTGGGTCAGCTTCTATCCGTTCACGCAGGACGAGTACCTGGCCATCGTCTCGCAGTGGCTGCGCGGTTTCGGCGTCGGCGAATCCGCGATTGAAGCGGCGCGGCCCGAGAGCCTGGTCTGGGCGCTCGAACGCGGCTCGCGATCGGGTCGGGTCGCGTACCAGTTCGCCAAGGATTTCAGCGGGCGCCTGCCGGGGTGAGTGCAGAGCACCGAACGCCGGTCGACGTGGCCGTGGGGGTCCTGATCGATGCGCAGGGGCGCTTCCTGATGACTTCGCGCCCCGAGGGCAAGGTCTACGCTGGCTACTGGGAGTTCCCGGGCGGCAAGCTCGAGGCGGGGGAAAGCGTCGAGGAGGCGCTGCGTCGCGAACTGCACGAAGAGATCGGCATCGTCATTGGCGAAGCGCACCCGTGGCAGGTCGAACTGGTCGACTACCCGCACGCGCTGGTGCGGCTGCACTTTTGCAGGGTGTACGACTGGCGCGGTGAATTCGAGATGCGCGAGGCGCAGACGATGTCCTGGCAGACCCTGCCCGTCGAGGTCATGCCGGTGCTCCCCGGCACAATCCCGGTGCTGCGCTGGTTTGCCGAGGAGCGCCAACATGCCGGTGCGACCCACCGTGGATGAGCGCGCTGTGCTCAGGGTGAACCCGATTGCTACACTGCTCCGATGAGTTGGATCGACGATGTGAAATGGGATGCCCAGGGGCTGGTTCCGGTGATCGCGCAGGAGATCGGCAGCAATGATGTCCTGATGTTCGCATTCATGAACCGCGAGGCCTTGCAGCGTACAGCCGACCTCGGGGAGGCCGTCTACTGGAGCCGCTCCCGCAGTCGTCTGTGGCACAAGGGCGAGGAGTCCGGGCACATCCAGAAGGTGCATGAGCTACGATTGGACTGCGACAACGACGTGGTGCTTATTCGTGTGGAGCAGGTCGGTCACAGTCCCGGGATCGCCTGCCATACGGGACGACATTCCTGCTTCTACCAGCTTTACCGCGATGGCGCGTGGCACACCGTCGAACCGGTTCTGAAGGATCCGGAACACATCTACAAATGACATCTCCCGACGCAACATTACCCCTGTCGCAGGACGTGCTCGCACGATTGGCCGAGGTCATTGAATCGCGCAAGGCGGGCGACCCGGACAAGAGCTACGTCGCGCGGCTTTTCCACAAGGGCACCGACTCCATTCTGAAGAAGGTCGGCGAAGAAGCCACCGAAGTGGTCATGGCTGCCAAGGACGGCGATCCGCAGAAGGTGATCTACGAGGTCGCCGATCTCTGGTTCCACTCGATGCTGGCCCTGAGCGCCTTCGGACTGAAGCCGGCCGACGTGCTCGCGGAACTGCAGCGCCGCGAAGGACTCTCAGGTCTGGAAGAGTTCGCGGCCCGCAAGCCGATACAGCGCGAAGGAGGGGAAAAATGACCGAAGCCGTGTTAGCCGGCCCCGAAGAAAAGCCGCATGGTGGACTGCGCACGCTCACGCACATCCTCTACGGGCTGCATCTGCTGTCGTGGTTCTCTGCGGGCGCCTTCTCGCTGGTTGCCATGGTGATCAACTACATCAAGCGCCCCGATCTGCCCGATGAACTCTTTCGAAGTCACTTTCGCTGGCAAGCCCGCAGTTTCTGGTTCACCCTGCTCTGGCTGACCGTCACCTCGCCGCTCTTCCTTCTGTTCTGGATTCCTGGTGCGGCAGCGTGGTTCCTGATCGGCTTGTGGTACCTCTATCGTTTCGTCCGTGGCTGGTTGAGCTTTGCCGAGAGCCGATCAATGCCGCAGCCCTCCTGACAAACGCACCCGCTGGATATGAATGCTGATCCCAACTGCATCTTCTGCAAGATCGTCGCCGGGCAGATCCCGAGCCGCAAAGCCTTCGAAGACGAGGATGTCCTCGTCTTCCACGACATCCACCCGTGGGCACCGGTGCACCTGCTGATCATCCCGAAGGAGCACATCGCAACGCACGCCGACGTGACGCCGGAGCACGAGCGACTGCTCGGCAAGATGCTGTTGCTGGTGCCGAAGCTCGCGAAGGAACACGGCGCCGACAACGGTTTTCGCACCATCATCAACACCGGCCGCGACGGTGGTCAAGAGGTCCTTCACCTTCACATGCACGTGATTGGCGGTCCCCGCCCCTGGAAACAGGGCTGACCTAGAATCCGCGGTCCTTTCAAGGAGAGATAAAAATGGGTTCATTCAGCATCTGGCATTGGCTGATCGTTCTGGTGATCGTCGTGCTGGTCTTCGGCACGAAGAAATTGAAGAACATCGGCGCCGACCTGGGCGGTGCGGTCAAGGGGTTCAAGGACGGCGTGAAGGACGGCGGTGCCTCTGCAGACGCCACTGCCCCGGCGCAGCAGGTGACGTCTCAAAAATCGGCTGATGCAAACACGGTCGACGTGGAAGCCAAAACCAAGTCGTGATTGATTTCGGCTTCGACAAGCTGGCGCTCATCGGCGCGGTGGCCCTGATGGTCATCGGCCCGGAGCGCCTTCCCAAAGTGGCGCGCACGGTCGGTCACCTGATCGGCAAGATGCAGCGCTACGTCGCGGACGTCAAGTCCGAAGTCAATCGTTCGATCGAACTCGACGAACTCAAGAAGATGAAGGGCCAGTTTGAAGATGCGGCCCGCAACGTCGAGCAAACGGTGTCCAACGAGATCCACCAGACGAACTCCGACCTGCGCGACAGCGTTGAAGCCGACAGAGGCACTGCAGTGGACACGACATCTCCCGACTTCAATCGATACGACACCTTGCTGACCCCACTTCCCGACTATCGCAACCCGAAGAAGCAGTGGCGGCTCAAGCGCACCGCCATGCCGCAGTGGTACAAGCAGCGCCACGGCATTCGGGGCAAGGCGTTGTCCGGGTCCGCCCGCGTGGCGCGCTTCCGTCCACCTCGCTCGTCGGCCTGATTGATGGCCTCCAATCCTTCCGGCCCCGATGGACTCGGCGGCGAACAACCTTTTGTCACGCACCTGATCGAGTTGCGAGACCGTCTGGTCCGCGCTTCGATCGCCGTTGGCATTGCATTCGGCGTCCTGTGCCTGTGGCCCGGGCCCGGCGGGCTCTATGACTTGCTGGCAGCTCCGCTGGTGGCCAGTCTGCCTAAGGGCGCAACGCTGATCGCCACCAACGTGATCTCGCCATTCGTCGTGCCGCTGAAGATCACGCTGATGGCTGCCTTCATGCTGGCGCTGCCGGTGGTGCTCTACCAGGTCTGGGCCTTTGTGGCCCCAGGCCTCTACACGCACGAGAAAAAACTGGTGCTGCCGCTGGTGGTGTCGAGCACCTTGCTGTTCCTGGTCGGTGTGGCCTTCTGCTACTACTTCGTTTTCGGACAGGTCTTCAAGTTCATCCAGAGCTTTGCGCCGAAGAGCATCACGGCAGCGCCTGACATCGAGGCCTACCTCAGTTTCGTGCTGACGATGTTCATTGCATTCGGTGCCGCGTTCGAGGTGCCGGTGGTCGTCGTCGTGCTGGCGCGCATGGGCCTGGTCACGATCGAGAAACTGAAGGAATTCCGCAGCTATTTCGTCGTGCTGGCCTTCATCATCGCGGCGATCATCACGCCGCCGGATGTCGTTTCGCAGCTGGCTCTTGCGATCCCGATGTGCCTGCTGTACGAGTTGGGCATCTGGGCCGCTCGGATCTTCATCAAGCACACGCAGGCGCCGGTCGAGAAAGCGACACCGACCACGTGATGCTTATCGTCCCCGCGCTGCTGTGCTCGCCGGATTCTTCGGGCGCTGCGCCGCGGTGATCTTCAAGCTCAGCACCTGATTGCCGCGCTGTACGCTGATCGAGGTGGCAGCCTGCGGTTTCAGGGCCGCCACGGCATTCAGCAACTGGGCGGTGTTGAGAACGCGGTTGTCTCCGACACTGATCACCACGTCGCCCGGAAGCATTCCGCCTTCGCTGGCCGGGCCGTTCTGCAGCACCCCGGTGATCAGCACGCCCTGCTTGACCGACAGGTTGAGCGTTTCGGCGATCTCCGGCGTCAGGTCCCGCGGCTCGACGCCAATCCAGCCCCGGGTGACCTGGCCATCCTGGATCAGCCCCTCCATCACCTGGCGGGCAATGTTGGCTGGAATCGCGAACCCGATACCCATGTTGCCGCCCGAGCGCGAGTAGATGGCGGTGTTGATGCCCAGCAGATTGCCGTTCGCATCGACCAGTGCGCCGCCCGAATTGCCGGGGTTGATCGCCGCATCGGTCTGGATGAAGTTCTCGAAGGTGTTGATGCCGAGGTGATCTCGCCCCAGCGCACTGACGATGCCCGAGGTCACCGTCTGCCCGACGCCGAATGGGTTTCCGATGGCCAGGACCACATCGCCGACTTGCAGTGCGTCGGTGTTGGCAAACGTCATCACCGGCAATCGGTCGAGCGCGATCTTCAGCACCGCCACATCGCTTTCCGGGTCGGTGCCCACCACGGTGGCCGGCGCGCTGCGGCCATCGGGCAACTGGACGTCGATGTCGCTAGCGCCCTCGATCACGTGGTTGTTGGTCAGCAGGAAACCTTCGGGTGAAACGATGACACCGGAGCCGAGCCCGATCTGGGTTTCCTGGCGGTTGTCGCGGTCGCCGAAAAAGAATTCGAACCATGGATCGCCGGCGTGCGGCGTGCGGGTGGAAGTCTTGCTGGCAGTGATGCTGACCACCGCCGGCGAAGCTCGCTTGGCGGCCGCGGCGTAGCTGTTGGCATGGCTGCTCGCCGAGCTGGCTGCGGGAGCCTCGCTGATCGAGACCATGTCCGGCAGGCCCGCTATCGAATGCCGCCGCAGCCACTCCGGCTTCAGCGTGGCGATCACGAACAGCACCGCCACGGCAACCGTGACTGACTGGGAGAAAATGAGCCAGGTTTTTCGCATGAGGTTGAGTCTGTGGCCCGTCGTTCCGAAATCGATTCGTATCTGTCCGCGTTGCTGCAGACGGCGAGCTTCAAGGATTATGGGCCGAACGGTTTGCAGGTCGAGGGCCGCGACGAGGTGCGGCGTATCGTGTCGGGCGTCACCGCCAGCCGCGCGTTGATCGATGCGGCCATCGACGCTCGAGCCGATGCGTTGCTGGTGCATCACGGACTGTTCTGGCGTGGGCACGACGGACGCGTCACAGGCTGGTTGAAACAGCGCCTTGAACGGCTGCTGGCGCACGACATCAACCTGTTCGCCTACCATCTCCCGCTGGACGCGCATGCCGAGTTCGGGAACAACGCGCAGTTCGGCGCCCGCTTGGGTGTGGTGGCCGATGCGCGTTTCGGCGAGCAGTCTCTCGGCTTCATCGGCCAGCTGGCCGAGCCGACCAGCGTTGCAGTGCTGGTTGATAGGATGCTGCGCCTGTCGGGCCGCGCGCCTGTCTCGATTGACGGTGATGGCCGGCCCCTGGCACGGCTGGCCTGGTGCACCGGCGGGGCGCAGTCGTACTACGAGGCGGCGATCGCGGCCGGGGCCGACGTCTTCATCACCGGAGAGCTGTCGGAACCGCAGGCGCACCTTGCCCGCGAAACCGGGGTGGCGTTCATCGCGTGCGGACACCACGCCAGCGAACGCTACGGCGCACCGGCAGTGGGCGGGCATCTGGCGGCGCAGTTCGGCATCGAGCACATCTACATCGAGATCGACAATCCGGCCTGATGGCTGCAGAACCGGCTGCCCTTCGGGGAGTGCGGTCACGGAGATCCATTTCATGAGAGAGCGCGCTCAGCACGCTGCGACACCGATCGTCATCACGATGGGCGACGCCTGCGGCATCGGCCCCGAGATCATTGCGAAGCTGTTTCGCGGCCCGTCTGCGCAGGGTTGCTTCGTCCTTGGTGACGTCGAGGTGATGCGCAGAGCTGCGCGGCTCACAGGGGGATTGCTGGCGTTGGCGCCGATTGATTCACCGGACGCGCTGGCAGACGTGCCGCCGAATTGCGTGCCGGTACTGCAGGCCGATGCCTTGCCGCACGACCTGCTCTCAGCGCCGATCGGGCGCATCGACTCGCGTGCCGGCGCAGCCGCTGCCCGCTGCATCGAGCAGGCTGTCGCTCTGGCGCTTCGAGGCGAGGTGTCGGCCATCGTGACCTCGCCGATCCACAAGGAGGCGCTGGCAGCGGCTGGTGTCGGTTTCCCCGGCCACACGGAGATGCTGCAGGCGCTTGCGGCCGAGCCCGGCATGCCGCCGCCGCCGGTGCGCATGATGCTGGCCAACGATGAACTGCGCACCGTGCTGGTGACCATCCATCAGTCTCTTCGAAGTGCCATCGATGCGGTCACGTTCGACGCTGTGCTCGACACCGTGCGCATTGCGCATCGGGCCGCTGTGCGTTGGGGCCTGTCGTCTCCGCGAATTGCTGTGGCCGGCCTGAATCCGCACGCTGGCGAGGGCGGGCTGTTCGGTGATGAGGAGACCAGGATCATCGCGCCGGCCATCTCTGCGGCTCGGGCGGAAGGCATCGACGCGAGCGGCCCGTATGCACCAGACACGGTGTTCATGAGGGCGCGCAATGCCTTGCCGGCACATCCGGGGGAGTTCGACGTTGTGGTGGCGATGACGCACGACCACGGACTGATCCCCGTCAAGTACCTGGGTGTCGAGCACGGCGTCAACGTGACGCTCGGCCTGTCATTCGTGCGCACCAGCCCGGATCACGGCACTGCATTCGACATCGCGGGAAGTGGCGTGGCCGACCCCTCTTCGCTTGAGGCAGCCATTGCGATGGCGCGAAAACTGGCTAAAGACTGAGAGCTGCCCCGGTCGCCCGCAGTCGCTGTATGCGATCGGGGCGACGTCTGCTCACTGCCGCGAGTTGGCGGTCAGTGCCGAGAGTTGCTTGCGAGCCCGGGACGTCGCGCGCTCCATCAGGTAGTTGCTTTCGACCGCACGCAGGCGCTCAGCCTCGCACATGCGCGACAGCATGCGCGCGGTCAGCGAGATCGTCTCCTGCAGGTTGCGCCCGTGCGTGAAGACGAAGAAGCTGCGGCCCGGGCTCATGTAGGTCAGACGTACTTTCTGCCACTGGTCCTTGAGCAGCATCTGGTAGGCGAAGCCGATCCGCAGGTGATCGATCAGGCGCGCGCCGTGGGACGCCTCGGCGGGGTCTGCACCGACCAGGTCGAGATTGATGTCGACGCCCAGGTCCAGCGGCGCGCTCTCCAGCGTGGGCGGTGGCTCGTGGCTGAGGTCGATGTCGACCTGTTGCGCCCAATCGACGGTTTTCTCGTCTATCAGGCCGACCTGCTGTGCTTCCTCGGGGGTGAAGCGCTGCTCGATCTCGGCCGATGTCAGGGGAACGGAAAGGCCCGGATCGGTGCGCAGCGAATCCCCTTTTTCAGGCACCCCGCTGTTGAAGATCGACTCGAGCTGCTTCGACAGCATGTTGTAGTCGAGCTCGGTCATCGCCGGCAACTTGAGCGATTCCGCGTGTGCGGGCAGCAACTGGCCGAAGAATTCCTTTTGCGCCCCCTCGGGCCAGCCTATGAGCTTGAGGCCTTCGTTCAAGTCGCGCATGAGCGTGGGCAACTGCATCAGGAAGCGCTTGCGCATTCCCGGAGAACCCTTCGGCTGCACGCTCATCACCAGATCGCGGCCGACGTTGCGGTAGCGCTTGGTCGGCTCGCCATCGTCACCTTGCTTGCGCGCGGCCTGAACCAGCGCCTGGCTCCAGACCTGGCACAGGAAGGAACGCAGGAAGTCGGGCATCGAGATCGACGACAGCGCTCCCTGCAACTGGATCAGGTACCGCTGCTGCGTGCGCAGGTCGGTTTCCTTGTTCTCCAGCACGGCAATCGCTCCCCGATCCTTGACCTCGGAGGTAGCTTGCTGCGTGATGAACGATTCCAGTTCGCCCAGCTTGGCCGCATACAGATCGACCTGATCGAAGTCACCCTCGACGATTTCCTGCACGAGATCACGGACACGCTCGACGAATTCCTTGCCCGGGCCATCATCGAAATCGTCGAATGCGCAAGCCAGCGCGGCAATCCGGTTGATGAATCGGCGGACCGGATGACGACGCGACGAGAAGAAGGTGGAGTCGACCAGCGCCACGCGCAGCACCGGCAATTGCAGGCGCGCGATCTCACGGGCCATCTGCGGCGGAACTCGTGTGTCGGACAGGATCTGATCGAAAAGGCTGCCGACGACATCGATCACCATGTGGTCGAGCTTGCCGGTCGAGGCCTGGATCAGTTCTTCGCGGTGAGCCCTGATCAGGTTCACCGCCATCAAGCCGGCCGATGCGTCGTCTGCATAGGCGCTGGCCGGTCCCGGGTCGGCGTAGGGGCCGGTCGCGATCCCGCGCAGTGCGGGTTCGGCGGCATAGCGGCTGGCCGGAGCGCTTGGCGACGTGCTCCCATGCAAACCGCTCGGCAAACCCAGTTCGTCTGAAGAGTTGCTCAGCTGTGTCAATCGACGCAGCAAGGTCATCAGCTGGGCATCCTGCGCAGGCGCTGCCCCGCCACCTGAAACATGCCCCGGCCCCCCATAGCCCGTGGTGGGTCCCCGTGAGCCGCTGCCATGGCCTGAAGGTGCAGCGTCGATTCGACCGCTGCGCGTGCCCTGCCAACTGGTCGACCCATAGCCCGAAGAACTGCCGCTGCGTGAGCCCGATGTCGTCGGGCCGGAAGTCGACCTGTGCGCGGACAGACCTGAGTGGGATGAGGTCTGAAACTCGGAGCCGTGACCGCGCGTCGATGACAGTTCGTCACGCAGGCTCGCGTAGCCGGAATTGATTCCCCCGGGCAACGCGTTGCCGGGGCCCTCCACGGTGCGCACCTGGAGACTCACCGGGCTGATGCCTCTCGACTGCATCTCGACGACGATTGCCGCGTAGCACGCCGGCATGGCCTGGGCCATGACGATGCCGAACTCGCGCGCGAGCAGGGCGAGTTCGGTCGGGTCCGATGTCACGGCCTCGATGGCGAAATAGAGGGCCTGGCCCACGATGGACGGGCGCAGGGGGTTGTGCTCATCGTCGGCGGTGCCGAATCCCGTGATGCGCCCCATGTAGCCCGAGAGTTCGCGCAATTCGACTTCGCACGCATGAGCGATCTGCTGCCCCAGGCGATCGGAGTGCATGCGCTCCTCGACTTCCTTGTCGTCGACCAGCGTCAGCGTTTCCCAGTCAGCTGCATGGGCATGGCGACGCGTCTCGGTGCGGGGCGCCAGCGTCTCGAGCATGCGGGCATCCAGCCGGGTGCGGAAATTCAGTCGAAACGGCCCGAGTTGCCGATGCAGTGCCAGCTGAGCGGCAAACATCGTGTTTCGATCAATCGCCTTCGAAGCCGACTGCGATTGAGCAGCCAGGGTCTGACAGACGCGCTCCGCGACTGTCAAGGCAGTGGCCTTGACGAGGTCTGCCGCAGCTTCCAGCTCGGCAGGCAGTCGCTGATCGGTGGGGTTCATCTCGGGGAAACGCTACATCCGCCGGAGGTTGGAGCCGGTTTGCAACGCTGAGTATGAGACCAAACCAGCGCCCGAACGCCGACGCGGGCGACGGGCGATGATTGCGGCCGCCTACTTCCTCAATGCGTCACGAATTTCACGCAACAAGAGCACGTCTTCTGGTGGCGCCGCAGGCGCTGCAGCGGGGGCCTCGGGCTGCTGCTGCTTCATGCGATTCACGGCCTTGACCATCAAGAAGATGATGAACGCCAGGATCACGAAGTTGATCGCAACCGTGAAGAAGCTGCCATAGGCCAGCACGGCGCCTTCCTTCTTGGCGTCTGCCAGCGTGGTCGCGGCCTGCCCGGACAGGGGAATGAAGTAGTTCGCGAAATCGAGACCACCGAAGATCTTGCTGACCACCGGCATGATCACATCCGACACGAGCGAGTCGACGATCTTCCCGAACGCGCCGCCAATGATCACGCCCACGGCGAGATCAACCACGCTGCCCTTCATCGCGAACTCTTTGAACTCTGACGCAAATCCCATGGGTTTGACTCCTGATTGTTTTGGTGGATGCCGCGCTTCCGCGGCGGCGATGGACCGCCCGCGGCCTCGCCGCACGAGTATTGCCGATCGACGTGGCGGGTCAATCCAGGGCAGTGCTGCTGTGTGTCTTCCAGGGATGGCTGGTAATCAAGAGTCGCCCTTGCATCAGGATGGCGCCCGTGCGACCCACATCGCTCCGCTAGAATCTCGGGTTGTCTGAAAGTCGTCGTTAAAACGCGAGGTTTTATGAGTGAGCAGCAAGTGGACAGTGGCAAGCGCACCTGGTTGATCGCATCGGGTTGTGCTGGCGCTGTGGGTGGAGTAGCCGTTGCAGTGCCGTTCGTCAGCACGTTTCAACCTTCGGAACGTGCCCGCGCTGCTGGTGCAGCGGTCGAGGTCGATATCAGCGCGCTGAAGCCGGGCGAGAAGCTCACCGTCGAATGGCGTGGCAAGCCGGTCTGGATCGTCAAGCGCACGCCAGAGCAGCTCGCTGCGCTTTCAAAGGTCGATTCGCAACTTGCCGATCCACAGTCGCTGCGAAAGCCTGGCGAACTTACGCCGGAATATGCGCGCAATGAGCACCGCTCCATCAAGCCGGAAATCATGGTTGCGGTGGGTATCTGCACCCACCTTGGCTGCTCTCCCTCTGACAAGTTCACGCCGGGCGCCCAGCCGTCGCTGCCCGACGACTGGGTGGGCGGATTCCTCTGCCCCTGTCACGGTTCCACTTTCGACCTGGCCGGTCGGGTCTACAAGAACAAGCCTGCTCCCGACAACCTCGAGGTGCCGCCTTACATGTACCTCTCCGATACCCGATTGCTGATCGGCGAAGACAAGAAGGCCTGATGGCCCTGCAGTAACGGCACAACAGGAGAACACACGATGGCCACTTTCAAGGAAGCACCCGCTAACGCCAACGCAGCCGAAAAGCTGTTGACGTGGGTCGACAACCGGTTTCCGGCAACCAAGCTGTACAACGAGCACCTTGCCGACTACTACGCGCCGAAGAATTTCAATTTCTGGTATTTCTTCGGCTCGCTCGCCCTGTTGGTTCTCGTGATCCAGATCGTCACCGGCATCTTCCTGGTGATGCACTACAAGCCGGATGCGGCGCTCGCCTTCGCATCGGTCGAATACATCATGCGGGACGTACCTTGGGGATGGCTGGTGCGCTACATGCACTCGACCGGCGCCAGTGCATTCTTCGTCGTGGTTTACCTGCACATGTTCCGCGGCATGATCTACGGCAGCTATCGCAAGCCACGTGAACTCGTCTGGATCTTCGGTTGCGCCATCTTCCTGTGCCTGATGGCCGAGGCCTTCATGGGCTACCTGCTGCCATGGGGCCAGATGAGCTACTGGGGTGCCCAGGTGATCGTCAACCTGTTCTCCGCCATCCCGTTCATCGGCCCGGACCTGTCGTTGCTGATCCGTGGCGACTACGTCGTGAGCGATGCGACGCTGAACCGCTTCTTCAGCTTCCACGTCATTGCCGTTCCACTGGTGTTGCTTGGCTTGGTCGTGGCGCACGTGATTGCCCTCCATGAGGTGGGGTCGAACAACCCGGACGGCGTGGAGATCAAGTCCAAGATGAACGCCGCCGGCAAGCCGCTGGATGGAATCCCCTTCCATCCTTACTACACGGTGCACGACGTGTTGGGTGTCAGCGTCTTCCTGCTGATCTTCTCGGCAATCATCTTCTTCGCTCCCGAGCTGGGTGGCTATTTCCTCGAATACAACAACTTCATCCCCGCTGATTCCCTGAAGACGCCACTGCACATCGCACCGGTCTGGTACTTCACACCCTACTACTCGATCCTGCGCGCGATCACGGCCGAGATGATGTACGTGCTGATCGGGTTCGTCGTGCTAGGCGCGGCGCTGGCAGTCTTCAAGGTGAAGATGGGCGCTCTGCTCAAGCTCGTGGTTGTCGCAGTAGCTGCGGCCGTGGTCGCCATGATGCTGTCGATCGACGCCAAGTTCTGGGGTGTGGTCGGGATGGGGGGCGCTGTCGTGATCCTGTTCGTGCTGCCTTGGCTCGACAACAGCCTGGCGAAGTCGATCCGTTATCGCCCCGATTGGCACAAGTACGTCTTTGCCCTTTTCGTCATCAATTTCCTGATGCTCGGCTATCTCGGCACGCAGCCGGTGTCGCCAACCGGCGAACGTCTGTCGCAGGTTGGCACGGTGATCTATTTCGGCTTCTTCCTCTTGATGCCATGGTGGAGTCGCCTGGGTGAGTTCAAGCCCGTTCCGGATCGCGTGACATTCGCAGCCCACTGATGGTCTAGGCAGGCTTTAAAAAATGAAAAAATTCATCATCACACTGCTGCTCTCCGTTGCAGGTTTGTCGGTTGCGAATGCAAACACCGGTGGCATCGCCTGGGATAAGTTTCCGGTCGAGAAGGCGGCGGACGTCACCGCCTTGCAGAACGGCGCGCGAACCTTTGTCAACTACTGCCTGAACTGCCACAACGCTGCGTTCATGCGCTACAACCGACTGAGAGACATCGGGCTCACGGAGGATCAGATCAAGAAGAACCTGATGTTCGCGACCGACAAGGTTGGTGACGTCATGAAGGTGACGCTTGATCCCAAGAACGCCAAGGATTGGCTGGGCGCGGTTCCCCCGGACCTGACGCTGATCACCCGCTCGCGATCAGCGGCAGGGCAGGGCACGGGTGCAGACTACGTCTACACCTTCCTGCGTACCTTCTACCGTGACGAGACGAAAGCCACCGGCTGGAACAATCTTGCTTTCCCCAACATCGGGATGCCGCACATCCTGTGGGAGTGGCAGGGACAGCGCAGCGCGAAGTTCGTTGAGGAAGCCGATCCGCACGACCAGACCAAGAAGGTCCATCGGTTTGCCGGCTTTGAGCAGATCACGCCAGGAACGAAATCAGAGGCCGAATTCGATCAGGCGGTTGGCGATCTGGTGGCCTACCTGAACTGGATGGCCGAACCGGCGCAGGGCACCCGCACGCGCCTCGGTGTCTGGGTGTTGCTTTTCCTCGCGGTGTTCACGTTCATTGCATGGCGACTCAACGCAGCATTCTGGAAAGACATCAAGTGATGCTTCGCCTGCCCGGCCTCCCTGGTGGATGTCGGGCAACTGCGCAGTGGGTCAGCCCGGAACGGCGCCCCCTGCGTTTTTTCTTTCTCGATCCCTTGAGGAGCTCGCCCACATGATGGTGCTTTACTCCGGCACGACCTGCCCCTATTCACACCGCTGCCGATTCGTGCTGTTCGAGAAAGGCATGGACTTCGAGATTCGCGACGTCGACCTGTTCGCCAAGCCCGAAGACATCGCATTGATGAATCCCTACAACGAGGTACCCATCCTCGTCGAGCGCGATCTCATCCTGTACGAGTCGCACATCATCAACGAATACATCGATGAGCGCTTTCCTCATCCGCAGTTGATGCCGGGAGACCCGGTGGCCCGTGCCCGTGTCCGACTGTTCCTGCTGAATTTCGAGAAGGAACTGTTTGCACATGTGAACCTGCTGGAGTCACGCGGCGTGAAAGCCACCGACAAGCAGCTCGAGAAGGCCAGGGCACAGATTCGCGATCGCCTCACGCAACTCGCGCCGATCTTCCTGAAGAACAAGTTCATGCTCGGTGACGACTTCTCGATGCTCGACGTGGCCATCGCGCCGTTGTTGTGGCGCCTGGACTATTACGGCATCGACATGTCCAAGAATGCGGTCCCGCTCCTGAAGTACGCCGAGCGTATCTTTTCCAGACCCGCCTACATCGAAGCCCTGACGCCATCCGAAAAGGTCATGCGCAAGTGATCTTGCGTGGTTGCCACCCTCTCGACCGTTACTGATGACGCTGCCGCCCACCCCCCCCGTGCTTGGCAACAGCGGGACATCCACGCGCCCGTATCTGATCCGGGCGCTGCACGAGTGGTGCACCGACAACGGATTCACGCCCTACATTGCTGTCTTCGTCGGACCGGATGTGAAGGTGCCGATGGAGTACGTGAAGAATGGCGAGATCGTTCTGAATGTGGGTTTCGAAGCCACCACGGCGCTTGAGTTGAGCAACGAGCGTATCGAGTTCAAGGCACGCTTCGGTGGCACGTCGCGTGACATCTCCGTTCCGGTCGATCACGTCATTGCCATCTACGCGCGAGAGAACGGGCAAGGCATGGCGTTTCCGGTACCGGCCGACGCGGCAGCGCCTGCCGGATCGGGCGGAGGACCGCGCGTTCAGCCACAGGAACCCGCCGAGCGGGTCGGCATGGTGCTGCGTCTCGCCGCAGAGGGTGACGAACCGGCTGCAGTGCCAGCTGCTGCGCCTGCACCGGCGGGTGATGACCCGCCGTCCGAACCCCCGCCCGCAGGCGGACGACCGGCGTTGAAGCGGGTCAAGTGATGGTGGCGTTCGTGCCGACGGCACGCCGTTAAAATTTCCAGACGCCCTTGTAGCTCAGTTGGTAGAGCAGCGGTTTTGTAAACCGAAGGTCGCGGGTTCGATTCCTGCCGGGGGCACCAGATTTGCGTGATCGGCTCGGCGTTCAATGCGTCGGCTGCGGTCCGTTCTTGGCACTTCAGGCTGCCCGGACCTTGATGCGCACCGCAAGGGATGGAAAGCCTCGTCTCAGCAACTGTTCCTCCAGCCGCGGTTGAAGGTGTCGCAATTTGGCTGCCACGTTGGCATTGGCCGCGATCAGCGTCCAGCCTTCGTCGTCGATCGGTCCCGGCGCCACATGAGCCATGAGCCCAGGTGGTATGCACGACTGGATGGCGGCAAAGCGTCTGGCGGATTCATCCAGGCGGCGCCGAAGCGAAGCGAGCGGATTGCTGCGCCTCAGTGCCTCTCCGAGAGTCAGGGCGTCCGGCACGGATGGGGCGGCTTTGCTCATGCTGGTTTCGAGTGTAGGTCGCGTATCCGGGACTGCTTCGAGAGATCGGTTCGTCGCCATGCCTGACGGAGACACGATGCCCGGCGGTAAACTCAGGAGCTTTGCTGTAGCGCGCTGGCCCTTGGCCTCGCCAGCAGCGAGTGCCTCTACGGTCGAGGCCACCCGAATTCACCCTCAGCGCGCAGTGGTCGGCCTACCGGTCCGGCTGCCACGACGCCCTACCCAGTGACGCCGCATGTTGCCCAAGATACTCACCCAAATTTTCGGCAGTCGCAATGAACGGCTGCTCAAGCAGTACCGCCGCGTTGTTGTTCAGGTCAATGCGCTCGAACCGAAATTCGAGGCGCTTGATGACGCAGCGCTTGCTGCAAAGACCGTCGAGTTCCGGCAGCGGCACGTGGCCGGAGAAAGTCTCGCAGCCTTGTTGCCGGAGGCGTTTGCCGTCGTTCGCGAGGGCAGCAAGCGTTCACTGAAGATGCGTCATTTCGACGTGCAGTTGATCGGCGGCATGACGCTTCACGACGGCAAGATCGCCGAGATGCGCACCGGCGAGGGCAAGACGCTGATGGCCACGCTGCCCGTCTACCTGAATGCCATCGCCAACAAGGGCGTGCATGTGGTCACCGTCAACGACTACCTGGCCAAGCGCGATGCCGAGTGGATGGGGCGCCTCTACAACTTCCTGGGGCTGAGTGTCGGGGTCAATCTTCCGCAGATGCAGCGCGAGGAAAAGCAGGCCGCCTATGCAGCCGACGTGACCTACGGCACCAACAACGAGTTCGGCTTCGACTACCTGCGGGACAACATGGTCCAGGAGGTCAGCGATCGCGTGCAGCGGCAGTTGTCTTACGCGATCGTCGACGAGGTCGACTCGATCCTGATCGATGAGGCGCGCACGCCGCTGATCATCAGCGGCCAGGCCGAAGACCACACCGAGATGTATGTTCGCATCAATGACGTGGTGCCGAAGCTCAAGAAGCAGATCGGCGAGGCTGATCCGCGAACCGGCGAGGGCGTCATCGAGCCAGGCGACTTCACGGTCGATGAAAAGACGCATCAGGTCTACCTGACCGAGGATGGTCACGAGAACGCCGAGCGCCTCCTCAGCGAAGCCGGGCTGCTCGCCGAGGGGGCCAGCCTGTACGACGCCGCCAACATCTCGCTGATGCACCACGTGTACGCCGCGTTGCGTGCCAATCACCTCTACAACCGCGACCAGCACTACGTCGTGCAGAACGGGCAGAACGGGCCCGAAGTCGTCATCGTCGACGAGTTCACCGGCCGCCTGATGACCGGCCGCCGATGGTCCGACGGCCTGCACCAGGCGGTCGAGGCGAAGGAAGGCGTGCCGATCCAGAGCGAGAACCAGACGCTGGCATCGATCACCTTCCAGAACTACTTCCGCATGTACGGCAAGCTGTCCGGCATGACGGGTACCGCCGACACCGAAGCCTATGAGTTCCAGGAGATCTACGGCCTCGAGACGGTGGTGATTCCGCCCAATCGTCCGACCGTGCGCAAGGACGAGCTCGACCTGATCTACAAGAGCAGCCGAGAGAAATTCGAGGCCGTGATTGCCGACATCCGCGAGTGCCATGAACGCGGGCAGCCGGTGCTGGTCGGCACCACGTCGATCGAGAACTCCGAGCTGATATCGGGCCTGCTGCAGAAGGCGGGCCTGCCGCACCAGGTGTTGAACGCCAAGCAGCACGCCAGGGAAGCCGACATCGTCGCTCAAGCGGGTCGCCCGGGTGTGATCACGATTGCCACCAACATGGCTGGTCGCGGCACCGACATCGTGCTCGGGGGCAATGTCGAGAACCAGATCAAGTCGCTTCAAGCCGATCCGACTATTCCGGAGGCCGAGCAGCTGAGCCAAGCCCGGAAGCTGCATGAAGAGTGGCAGGGCCTGCACGACCGCGTGAAGGCCGAAGGGGGCCTTCGCATCATCGCGACCGAGCGTCACGAGTCGCGCCGCATCGACAACCAGCTGCGTGGTCGTTCGGGACGTCAAGGGGATCCAGGTTCTTCACGCTTCTACCTGTCGCTCGATGATTCGCTCATGCGCATCTTCGCCGGCGATCGCGTGCGTTCGATCATGGAGCGGTTGAAGATGCCCGACGGCGAGGCCATCGAGGCCGGCATCGTCACGCGCAGCATCGAGGGTGCGCAGCGCAAGGTCGAGGCGCGCAATTTCGACGTTCGCAAGCAGCTGCTCGAGTACGACGACGTCGCCAATGATCAGCGCAAGGTCATCTACCAGCAGCGCAACGAGATCCTCGAAGCCCAGAGCCTGATGGAGCAGATCGGCAGCCTGCGCCGCAGCACGATGGCCGACGTCGTGCGAACCTTCGTGCCCGCTGAAAGCCTGGAGGAGCAGTGGGATCTCGACGCGTTGGAGAAGGTGCTGCGCGAGGAGTGGCAACTCGAGCTGCCGTTGAAGGCCGAGGTCGAGGCCAGCGCGTCGATCACGGACGACGACATCGTGGAGCGCGTCGCGAAGGCGGCCGATCAGCTGTTCGATGCCAAGGTCGAGATGGTCGGTGTCGACCAGTTCACGCCGTTCATCCGGATGATCTTCCTGCAATCGATCGACCAGCACTGGCGCGAGCACCTGGCGGCGCTCGACTACCTGCGCCAGGGCATCCACCTTCGCGGCTATGCGCAGAAGAACCCGAAACAGGAATACAAGCGCGAGGCCTTCGAGTTGTTCAGCCAGCTGCTGGACGTGATCAAGATGGACGTCACGCGCACCTTGATGGCGGTGCGCATTCGTTCGGCCGAGGAAGTGGCCCAGGCCGCCGAGGAAATCGAGCAACGCGCAGAGCGCATCGCCAACGTCACCTACACCCACCCCAACGAGGACGGCAGCTTGTCGACCGAATCGCAGCAGGCCATGACCGATCCCGCCATGCAGGTGGCACAGGAGATGGGCGAGCGCGCTGAGGCCCCTGCCAGCTTCGCTCGGGCAGGGCGCAACGATCCTTGCCCATGTGGCAGCGGCAAGAAATTCAAGCTGTGCCACGGCAAACTGGCTTGAGGTATCCAACATGCCTGTCAACCTGAAAGCGCCGAATCCCCAAGACTTGAAGCCCGTGCCTGGCGTGCGGCTCGGCACCGCAATGGCCGGGGTGCGCAAGGCCAACCGGCGCGACGTGCTCGTCGTCACGCTGGCCGAAGGTTCGCAGGTGGCGGGAGTGTTCACCAGCAACCGGTTCTGCGCTGCGCCGGTACAGGTGTGCCGTCAGCATCTGGCGGTCGACCGCCGTGCAGCAGCGGGTATCCGGGCGCTGCTCGTCAACACCGGCAACGCCAATGCCGGCACAGGCGAAGATGGTCTGGCCCGTGCTCGGTCGACCTGTGTCGCGCTGTCTGGCCGCCTCGGCCTGCAGCCCGATCAGGTGCTTCCGTTCTCCACGGGCGTGATCATGGAAACGCTGCCGAACGACCGCATCGAAGCAGGCCTGCCCGCCGCGCTCGCCGATCTGGATGCGGACCACTGGGCCGCTGCGGCTGAAGCCATCATGACCACCGACACGCTGCCGAAGGCGGCTTCGGTTCAGGTCCAGATCGGCGGCAGGACGATCACGGTCACCGGTATCAGCAAGGGTGCCGGGATGATTCGCCCGAACATGGCAACGATGCTCGGTTTCGTCGCGACCGATGCGGTGCTCGCGCCCGGGCTGCTGGACACCCTGGTGCGTGAAGCCGCCGACTGCTCGTTCAACCGCATCACGATCGATGGTGATACCTCGACCAACGATTCCTTCTTGCTGATTGCCACGCAGCAGGGCGGCCACCCGCCGATCACGCAACTCGACAGTGGCGACGGAGCCGTGCTTCGTGACGCCGTGATCGCAGTGTCCACGACGCTGGCGCAGGCCATCGTGCGCGATGGCGAGGGCGCGACGAAGTTCATCGCGGTGCAGGTCGACGGCGGTGCCACCGAAGCCGAGTGCCGGCTCGCGGCCTATGCGATCGCTCATTCGCCACTGGTCAAGACGGCATTCTTCGCCAGCGATCCGAATCTGGGTCGCATCCTGGCCGCGGTGGGCTATGCAGGAATCGCCGATCTCGACCAGACGTTGATCGATCTTCACCTCGACGACGTGCATGTGGTGCACAACGGTGGGCGTCATCCGGCCTATCGCGAGGAGGATGGCCAGCGGGTGATGAAGCAAAGCGAAATCACGGTGCGCGTCAACCTGCACCGCGGCGCGGCCAGCACCACCGTCTGGACCTGTGATCTCAGCTACGACTACGTGAAGATCAACGCCGATTACCGGAGTTGATCAGGCGCTGACTCGATCTCTCCGGTGGCCTGCCTTGGCGGCAGGCGGTCCACGGCATCGGTGATCAGGGCATCCACCCCGCATTTGAAAAGCCAGTCCGCCAGCGCGGCATCGTTGACGGTGTAGGCCAGCACCAGCCATCCCTCGGCATGGGCCCGTTCGATCAGGGCCGCGTCCAGCAGCGGGTGACGTGCCACGACCGCCTTGCATGCGAGTGCCCGGGCCTGTTCGAACCACCCGGGAGTCAGCGTGTCCAGCAGCAGTGCGCGCGGCAATCGGGGGGCTGCCTCGCGCGCCGCCGCGAGTGCGTCCGCAGAAAACGAACTCAGCAACGGAAGACGTCGTTGGCCCACCCACAGTCGGGCTGCCTCGCTGGCGACCCGCGCTCCAGTGAGCGCTTCCAGCCCGGGTGTCGGCTTGATCTCGATGTTCAGCAGCGACCCGCTGTCGATGCAGAACCGCGCGATGGTGGCGAGGCGAGGTATCGACTCGCCCTCGAAGGGCGCGCTGTGCCAGCGACCAGCATCGAGCGTCGACAGTTCGGCCCAGGTTCGATCGCCGGCGATGCCCGTCGTGCCGGTGGTTCGATCCAGTGTGGCGTCGTGCATCAGGAAAGCCACGCCATCGGAGCTGAGCTTGACGTCGCACTCGAAGGCCGTGTAGCCGAAGCGAGCTCCGGCGCGGAAGGCGGCCAGTGTGTTCTCCGGGGCCAGGCGTCCCGCCCCGCGGTGCGCCAGCCACCTTGTGGACTGCCAGGCGGCGATGGCATCGAGGCTGCAACTGTCGGTGGTCATGCTGTGTGCGGCGTGGTGGCGTTCGAGAGGGTGGGCCCGTCCGGGCCCTGACGATAGACCCCTTCGTCGCCAGAGCGATGTGGGGCCACTCTGGTTTTCCCGAGGCCAGCGGCGACAATCGGAGATCTGCGCAACGCGCCCGCGTCGACTTCGTGCCCTCGGGTCCGGTCGACGTCCGAGACCCTACATGAATGCACCCACGACCCTCACCGAACTGACGTCAGCGGCCCGCGTCGAAACCGGCACGCCTCGCCTGCGCGAGATTCCCTACAACTACACCTCGTTCTCCGACCGCGAGATCGTCCTGCGCCTGCTCGGTTCGCGGGCCTGGGAACTGCTCGGCCGCCTGCGCGGCGAGCGCCAGACCGGGCGGTCGGCGCGCATGCTCTACGAGGTGCTGGGCGATATCTGGGTCGTGCAGCGCAATCCCTATCTGCAGGACGACCTGCTGGACAACCCGGGGCGGCGAAGCCTGCTGATCGAGGCATTGCACCACCGCCTGAAGGAGATCGAGAACCGCGCGACACCTTCGGATGGGCACCATCATGGCGATGTCAGCGAGTTGCTGGCCTGTGCCAAGGCCGCGGTGCGACGCTTTGCCGATCAGTTCGAAGAGGTTGCCTCTCTGAGGCGCAGGGCCACCCGGACCCTGCGTCGCTGCACGGCGGCTGACAACGTCAAGTTCGATGCCCTGTCGCGCGTCTCGCACGTCACCGATGCGACCGACTGGCGGGTCGAGTACCCGTTCGTCGTGCTCACTCCGGATACCGAGGCCGAGATGGCTGCGCTGGTGAAGGGCTGCGTCGAACTGGGCCTGACGATCGTTCCTCGCGGCGGCGGCACCGGATACACCGGCGGTGCGATCCCGCTGACGTGGAACAGCGCGGTCATCAACACCGAGAAGCTCGAGGCGATGAGCGAGGTCGAGATGCGCGAGCTGCCCGGCGTCGATCGGCCTGTCGCCACGGTATGGAGCGAAGCCGGTGTCGTCACGCAGCGCGTGGCCGATGCCGCCGAGCGCGGTGGCTTCGTGTTCGCGGTCGACCCGACCTCGGCCGAGGCGAGCTGCATCGGCGGCAATATCGCGATGAACGCGGGCGGCAAGAAGGCCGTGCTGTGGGGCACCGCGCTCGACAACCTCGCGTCGTGGCGCATGGTCACACCCGAAGCCAAGTGGCTTGAGGTCACGCGGCTGAACCACAACCTGGGCAAGATCCATGATGTCGAGGTGGCCAGCTTCGAGCTGAAGTACTTCGACGCCAGCGGCAAGACGCTGGAGCGCACCGAGCGGCTCGATATCCCGGGCGGGACCTTCCGCAAGGAAGGTCTGGGCAAGGACGTCACGGACAAGTTCCTGGCCGGTCTGCCGGGCGTCCAGAAGGAAGGCTGCGACGGGCTGATCACCAGCGCGCGCTGGATCGTGCACAAGATGCCTGCCCATGTGCGCACCGTGTGCCTCGAATTCTTCGGCAATGCCAAGGACGCGGTGCCAAGCATCGTCGAGATCAAGGACTATTTGTTCGCGCAGGCGAAGGCCGGCGGCGCGGTGCTGGCGGGGCTGGAGCATCTGGACGACCGTTACCTGAAGGCGGTTGGCTATGCGACCAAGAGCAAGCGCGCTCATGCGGGTGGAAACACGTCGGGTCTGCCCAAGATGGTGCTGTTCGGCGACATCGCCGGCAACGATGCGGACGCGGTGGCCCGTGCCACCAGTGAAGTGATCCGGATCGCCAACAGCCGCGCCGGCGAAGGGTTCGTCGCGGTGAGCCCCGAAGCGCGCAAGAAGTTCTGGCTCGACCGCAAGCGCACCGCGGCGATCAGCAAGCACACCAACGCCTTCAAGGTGAACGAGGACGTGGTGATCCCCCTGGGGCGGATGGGCGAGTACACAGACGGCATCGAACGCATCAACATCGAGCTGAGCCTGCGCAACAAGCTGGCGCTGCTCGATGCGCTGGAGGAGTTCTTCCGCAAGGGTCAGTTGCCGCTCGGCAAGGGTGACGACGCCGTAGACATCCCGTCGGCCGAACTGCTCGAAGATCGCGTTCAGCAGGCGTTGTCGGTGGTCGAGGAGGTGCGGGCGCTCTGGCAGCACTGGATGACGCACCTGGACATCAGTGACGGTGAGCGCAGCTATTTCGCCCCACTGCAGGACCGCACGTTGCGCGCTTCGTGGAAGCTGCAGGTGCGTGCGCCCTTGCAGGCGATCTTCGCCGGCGCCGCGCTGGCGCCGATCGTCGAGGCCTGCCAGAAGATCCACAAGGACGTGCTGCACGGCCGCGTCTGGATCGCGTTGCACATGCACGCCGGCGACGGCAATGTGCACACCAACATTCCCGTCAACAGCGACGACTACGACATGCTGCAGACGGCCCATGAGGCGGTCGCGCGCATCATGAACCTCGCGCGTCGTCTCGACGGCGTGATCTCCGGAGAGCACGGGATCGGCATCACCAAGCTCGAGTTCATGACCGACGCCGAGCTGGCCGATTTCGCTGCGTACAAGCAGCGTGTGGATCCCGAAGGCCGCTTCAACAGGGGCAAGCTGTTGCGCGGGGGACTCGGGCGCTCAGGGGCGGTCGACGTCGGCACCTCGTCCGAGGTGCGGCCTTCCGACCTGAGCCAGGCCTACACGCCCAGCTTCGGGCTGATGGGCCACGAGTCGCTGATCATGCAGCAGAGCGACATCGGCGCCATCGCCGACAGCGTCAAGGACTGCCTGCGCTGCGGCAAGTGCAAGCCGGTGTGCGCCACCCACGTGCCGCGCGCGAACCTGCTGTACAGCCCGCGCAACAAGATCCTGGCGACCTCGCTGCTGATCGAGGCCTTCCTGTACGAGGAACAGACGCGCCGCGGCATCAGCCTGCGGCACTGGGAGGAATTCGAGGACGTGGCCGACCACTGCACCGTGTGCCACAAGTGCCTGAGCCCGTGCCCGGTCAAGATCGACTTCGGCGAGGTGTCGATGAACATGCGCAACCTGTTGCGCAAGATGGGCAAGAAGAGCTTCCGGCCGGGCAATGCGGTGGCGATGACCTTCCTCAACGCGACCAGTCCCCAGACGATCAACCTGATGCGCGGTGCGATGGTCGGCATCGGCTTCAAGGCGCAGCGGCTGGCCAATGACCTGCTGCAGCGCCTGGCGCGCAAGCAGACCGCGTTGCCGCCGGCCACCGTGGGCACCGCGCCGTTGAAGGAACAGGTCATCCACTTCATCAACAAGAAGCTGCCTGGCGGCTTGCCCAAGAAGACCGCGCGTGCCTTGCTAGACATTGAGGACAAGGACTACGTCCCGATCATCCGCAACCCGCAGACCACGACGTCCGAGACGGAGGCGGTCTTCTATTTCCCCGGCTGCGGTTCGGAGCGCCTTTTCTCGCAGGTCGGGCTGGCGACGCAGGCCATGTTGTGGCACGCCGGGGTGCAGACGGTGCTGCCGCCGGGTTACCTGTGCTGCGGCTACCCGCAACGGGGCAGTGGCCAGTTCGACAAGGCCGACAAGATCATCACGGACAACCGGGTGCTGTTCCACCGCGTGGCCAACACGCTGAACTATCTCGACATCAAGACGGTCGTGGTGAGCTGCGGTACCTGCTACGACCAGCTGCAGGGCTACCAGTTCGACAAGATCTTCCCGGGCTGCCGCATCATCGACATACACGAGTACCTGCTCGAGAAGAACATCACCTTGCCAGGCCAGGGCGGCTACCTGTATCACGATCCCTGCCACAGCCCGATGAAACTGCAGGAGCCGATGAAGACCGTCAAGGCGCTGCTGGGCGCGAACGTGATCGATGCCAAGCGCTGCTGCGGCGAGAGCGGCACGCTGGGCGTGACGCGGCCCGACATCAGCACGCAGATCCGCTTCCGCAAGGAAGAGGAATTGCGCAAGGACGAGGCCGCGTTGCGCAGGACCGGTGCGGTGGCCGAGACTGGCGCGATCAAGGTACTGACCTCATGCCCCAGTTGCCTGCAGGGGCTGAGTCGATACACGGGCGACCTGCAGAACGGACTGCTCGAGGCCGACTACATCGTCGTCGAGATGGCCAACCAGCTGCTCGGCCCCGACTGGATGCCGCAGTATGTGGAGCGTGCGAACCAGGGTGGCATCGAGCGGGTGCTGGTCTGATGCACGCAGGGTGTCCGTTGTGCGAGGCTGCGGGCGGGGTGCGGGTGGCGCAGGCCGCGCGCTGGCGTGTCATTCGCGCCGAGGATCCCGCGTTTCCAGCGTTCTACCGGGTGGTCTGGACTGAACATGTCGCCGAGTTCAGCGCGCTGTCCGCTGCGCACCGCTCGGAGTGTATGGACGTGGTCTGCGCGGTCGAGCAGGCGCTGATCACCTCCCTGCAGCCGACGAAGATCAACCTCGCTGCGCTGGGAAATGTGGTGCCTCACCTGCATTGGCATGTGATCGCACGGTTCGAGGCGGACAGCCACTTTCCGCAGCCGATCTGGGGCCCGCAGCAGCGAGAGTGTCTCAGCCCGATGGCCCTGCTTCGCGTCGGGCTTGCCGAACTGGACGATCGTGTGGCTGCGGCGGTTTCCCCGATTTGTCAGCGCTTGTGACAGCGTCCGTGCAGCCTCACCCCTTCGCTACACTGACCTGCTCGATCATGCAGGCCCCGTAACACCATGGCTGGACTCACCGCCGACACCCCCACACCCACCGCAGTCACCGTGCATCAGCAATCCCGTGTGCTTCAGATCGGATTTGCGGACGGCAGCGAGTTCCGCATCCCTTTCGAACTGATGCGGGTGTATTCGCCGTCCGCCGAGGTCCAGGGACACGGACCTGGGCAAGAAGTGCTGCAGACCGGCAAGCGGGATGTCGAACTGGTTGAACTCGAACCGGTCGGCAACTACGCGGTCCAGCCGACCTTCTCGGACGGCCACAACTCCGGCATCTTTTCCTGGGACTACCTTTATTTCCTGGGGTCTCAGCAGGCCGATCTGTGGAAACAGTACGAAGAGCGCCTCGCCGCGTCGGGAACTGACCGCGACGCGCCGATGGCAGCGGCCGCGGGCGCTTCCTGCGGCAGCCACTGACTTCACACCGGACACCCCCGTGAGCAACACCCATTTCGGATTCAAGTCCGTCGAAGAATCCCAGAAGGCCAGTCGCGTTCGTGGCGTTTTCGATTCGGTGGCATCACGCTACGACGTGATGAACGACCTGATGTCGATGGGCCTGCATCGAGTCTGGAAGGCGTACACGATCGCCGTGGCGAACGCGCGCCTGGGCGATCGCGTGCTCGACATCGCTGGTGGCACGGGCGATCTGGCTTTGGCATTCAGCAAGAAGGTCGGACCCGGCGGTACCGTCGTTCACACCGACATCAACGAAGCGATGCTGCGGCAGGGGCGCGACCGCCTCACCGATGCCGGCGTGCTGCTGCCGACGGCGATCTGCGATGCCGAGGCGCTGCCGTTTCCGCCGGCCACGTTCGATCTCGTGTCGGTGGCATTCGGACTGCGCAACATGACGCACAAGGACCGCGCGCTGACCGAAATGAACCGGGTGCTGCGCCCGGGCGGCCGCTTGCTGGTCCTGGAGTTCTCCAGGGTGGCCAAGCCGCTCGAAAAGGCCTACGACTGGTATTCGTTCAATGTCCTGCCGAAGATTGGACAGTGGGTCGCCGGCGATGCCGACAGCTACCGTTACCTGGCCGAGTCGATCCGCATGCACCCCGATCAGGGCGCCCTGAAGGCGATGATGAAGTCCGCCGGGTTCGCGCACGTCGACGTGCACAACCTCAGCGCCGGTGTGGTGGCGCTGCACGTGGGCATCAAGTGCTGACCGTCAGAACATCGCGTCGACTCGCACGCTGAACCTCTGGAGAAACCGCGAATGATCTCGAATCTCGACAAGCCCGATTCCAGCCGCGACGACCGGAAGCCCGGCCGCCTCGTGCTCGGCGCACTTCTGGTCTCATTTGCGGCCCTGGTCGGATGCAACCCCAAGCAAGAGGAAGCAACCGCCTCTCAGCCGGCGGCCAAGGTGAACAAGGAGGAGATCACCGTGGCGCAGATCAACTTCGTGCTGCAGCAGCAACGTGGTCTGAAGCCGGAACAGACCGAGGCCGCGAGCAGGCAGATCCTGCAACGCCTGATCGACCAGGAACTGGCTTTCCAGAAAGCCCAGGAAGTCGGGCTCGATCGGGATCCGCGCGTACTCCAGCTGCTCGAGGCGGCTCGTCGCGAAATCGTCGCGCGCGCCTATGTCGAGAAGGCCGGGCAGGCGGCTGCCAAGCCGTCTGCCGACGATGTCAAGAAGTACTACGACGAGCATCCCGCGCTGTTCAGCGCCCGCCGCATCTACACGTTGCAGGAAGTGGTGATCGAGACCAAGCCAGAGCAATTGCCTGCCTTGCGAGAACAGCTAGGGGCCGCCCAGACCATCAGCGAGTTCATCGAGTACCTGAAGGCCAACAGCTTCCGCTTCGCTGGAAATCAGGCCGTTCGGACCGCGGAGCAATTGCCGCTCAACATGCTCGATGCCATCGCGAAGATGAATGACGGGCAGGCGATGCTGCTGCAGACCGCTGTCGGTGCGCAGGTCATCGTGCTGGCCGGGTCCCGGTCCGAACCGGTCGACCAGGCACGCGCCACGCCAGTGATCGAGCAGTTCCTGTTGAACGACGCCAAGCGCAAGGCAGCTGAAGCCGACATCAAGGCCCTGAGAGCCGCGGCGCAGATCGAGTACGTCGGTACGTTCGCCAGCCCGGCGGCGAGTGCGCCTGCTGCGGGTGAACCTCTGCCTTCCCTGACAGCGCCGGCCTCGGCGGCGCAGGATGGCACGTCACTGCCGCTTGAAGCCGAATCCATCGGCAAGGGCATGGGATTGAAATGATGCAGCTCCGGGCGGTGCGGTCCGTGCTCGCCATCGTGGCTTTCGGAGCTGCTCTTGCAGGCAGCCCGGCGTTCGCCGCACAGGTCGGCGGGGGATCCGCACCAGCGGCATCGGCCGCGGCGGAATACCGGCTCGGGGCCGGCGATCTGGTTCGTGTCAATGTGTACCAGAACCCCGATCTGTCGCTCGAGACGCGCATCGGAGAAGCGGGCAACACCAGTTTTCCACTGCTCGGCAGCGTGAAGATCGGCGGCCTGGTGGTCTCTGCCGCCGAAAGGCTGATCGCTGACGGTTTGCGCAATGGCGGCTTCGTCAAGCAGCCCCAGGTCAGCGTCCTGGTGCTGCAGGTTCGTGGCAACCAGGTGTCGGTGCTGGGTCAGGTGAATCGGCCGGGCCGGTTCCCCATCGAGGTGGCCGACATGCGGTTGTCGGACCTGCTTGCCATGGCCGGGGGTATTTCGGCCATTGGCGCCGACACGGTGATCCTGGTCGGTGCGCGCGATGGCAAGCCTATTCGGCGTGAGCTCGATCTGCTCTCCATCTTTCGCAGCGCCAGCCGGGACGAGGACATCGTCGTGCAGAACGGCGACGTGATCTATGTCGAGCGCGCTCCGACAGCCTACATCTACGGAGAGGTGCAGCGTGCGGGTCCGATGCGCGTCGAGCGTGGCATGACGGTGATGCAGGCCCTCGCCACGGGAGGCGGGCTGACCCAGCGCGGCACCGAAAAAGGCTTGCGCATCCACCGCAGGGCAGCGGATGGCAGGGTCCAGATCGTCCAGCCCGCCATGGACGATGCCTTGCGCGACGGCGACGTGGTCTACGTCAAGGAAAGCCTGTTTTGACCGGATCGCCTCAGGCGCGTCCTATCCCGGAGTACTCGATGCCCAGTGCGCGCATCAGTGCGGGTTCGTAGAGGTTGCGGCCATCGATCACGACTGGCTGTTTCAGCATCGATTTGATGGCGTCGAAGTCCGGGCTCTTGAACTCCTTCCACTCGGTGATGATGACCAGCGCATCGGACCCCTCGAGTGCCTGCGTCTGGTTGTCGACGAAATCGAGACCGCGCACGCCTTCGAGCACGCGCCTGGCCTCGGTCATGGCGACCGGGTCGTAGGCCTTGACCTTCGCACCGCGCTTGGCGAGTTCGGCGATCACGACGCGGCTGGGCGCGTCGCGCATGTCGTCGGTGTTGGGCTTGAATGCCAGGCCCCATATGGCGAACTGGCGACCGCTCAAGTCTTCTCCGAAGCGCTTGACGATCTTGTCGACCAGCACGTGCTTCTGCTTTTCGTTGGCGGCCTCCACGGCGGTCAGCACCTGCAGGGTGACGCCGTTGTCCCGAGCCGTGTGAACCAGCGCCTTCACGTCCTTCGGGAAGCACGAACCACCATAGCCCGCGCCGGGGTAAAGGAAGTGCGTGCCGATGCGCGGATCGCTGCCGATGCCCTTGCGCACGAGTTCGATGTCGGCACCGACCCGCTCGGCCAGCAGAGCCAGCTCGTTCATGAAGCTGATCCGGGTGGCCAGCATGGCGTTCGCGGCGTACTTGGTGAACTCGGCGCTCTTGATGTCCATCACCAGCAGGCGATCGTGGTTGCGCATGAAGGGCGAGTAGATCGATCGCATCAGCAGGATGGCGCGTTCGTCGTCGGCGCCGACGACGATTCGATCGGGACGCATGAAGTCCTCGACCGCTGCCCCTTCCTTCAGGAACTCGGGGTTCGAGACCACGGAAAACTCGAGTTCGACCCCGCGCTTGGCCAGCTCTTCCGCCACGGCCGCGCGGACCTTCTCACCGGTGCCCACGGGCACCGTGCTCTTGTCGACGATGACCTTGTAGTCGGTCATGTGCCGACCCACGTTGCGCGCCGCGGCGACCACGTACTGGAGATCCGCCGAGCCGTCTTCGTCCGGCGGGGTGCCCACGCCGATGAATTGCAGGGTCCCGTGGTTGACTGCCGCGACCACGTCCGTGGTGAACTGAAGTCGACCGGCGGCACGGTTGCGCTTCACGACGTCCAGAAGTCCTGGCTCGTGGATCGGAATGCCACCGTCCTCGAGGATCTTGATCTTGGCGGCGTCGAGGTCGAGGCAGACCACGTGGTTGCCCATTTCTGCCAGGCAGGCGCCTGTGACGAGGCCCACATAGCCGGTGCCGATGATGGTGATTTTCATGGGGTGTTCATTTGGAATTGAATCGGAATCGGTCTACTTTGCGCGCCCGTAGGTGTCCTCGAACCGCACGATGTCGTCCTCGCCGAGATAGCTGCCGGATTGCACCTCGACGATCTCCAGCGGGACTTTTCCCGGGTTGGAGAGGCGGTGCGCCTGACCCAGCGGGATGTAGGTGCTCTGGTTCTCGGTCAACAGGATCACCGAATCACCGTTGGTGACCTCGGCGGTGCCCCGCACCACGATCCAGTGTTCGGCGCGATGGTGGTGCATCTGCAGGCTCAGCGTGGCGCCGGGCTTGACCATGATCCGCTTGACCTGGAAGCGCGAGCCGGAATCGATGCTGTCGTACCAGCCCCAGGGCCGGTGCACCTGCCGGTGCAGGGTGTGTTCACTGCGACCGTCCTGCTGCAGCTGGTTGACGAGCTGTTTGACATCCTGACTCGATGACCGCCGGGTGACCAGAACCGCATCGGGCGTCTCGACCACGATCACATCGTCGAGACCGATCACGCCGACCAGTCGGCTGGTGGCATGCACGAGGGTGTTGCGGCAGTCGCGCAGCATCGCGTCGCCGTGGCTCGCGTTGCCGTTGCCGTCCTTGGTGCTGACTTCCCAGACGGCATCCCAGGCGCCCAGATCGGACCAACCGGCGTTCATCGGCACCATGCGGATGTCGAACTCGGGCGACCCGGGACAACGCTCCATCACCGCGTAGTCGACGGATTCGCTGGGTATCGCCTCGAATGCCGCACGGTCCGGTCGGATGAAACTGGCATCGGTGGTTCGTAGCTCCCAGGCTGCCCGCGTGGCTTTGGAGATGTCGGGCCTGAACTGCTCCAGCGCCTTCAGCCACACCGATGCCCGCACCACGAAGATGCCGCTGTTCCAGTAGTAGCGGCCATCGGCAAGGTAGCGCTCAGCAGTGGCACGGTCGGGCTTCTCGACAAACTCCGCGACAACCTGCGCAGGACTCGCGCTTTGACTGCCGGCAGCCTCGCAGCGCAGGTAGCCGAAACCGGTCTCTGGACCGGTCGGCTGGATGCCCAACGTCACGATCGCGCCTTCGCTTGCTGCGCGCACTGCACTTTGCAGCGCGCGGGTGAATCCGCCTTCGTCGACGTAGGCGTGATCTGCAGCGGTCACCACCAATATCGGGTCGGCTCCGTCAGCGGTCGCGTGCAGGGCGGCCAGCGTCATGGCGGGCGCGGTGTTGCGGCCCATCGGCTCCAGCAGGACCGAGGCCGGCGGAAGCTTCAATTCGCGCAGTTGGTCGAGCACGAGGAAGCGGTGCTCCTCGTTGCCGACAACGAGGGGCGGGGCCACCGCGATGTCGGTCGTGGCCAGTGAGGCCAGGCGCTGTGCGGCCTGCTGGAAGAGGCTCTGGTTGCCCTTGAGCACCAGGAACTGCTTCGGGTGCTGCGCACGCGACAGCGGCCACAGACGCGTGCCGCTGCCACCGGCCATGATCACGGGATGGACGGAAATGGAGCTCATGGGCAGTCAGTTCAAGTGGATGTCGACGGCGGAACCAGGCGCGCCCCCGGGAAGGACCGCGCGATGCTGGCGTGATTTCAATCGGTGTATCCGTTCGGGTTGAGACTTTGCCACCGCCATGTGTCAGTGCACATCGTGTCGATGTCACGGGTCGCCTGCCAGCCCAAATATTCACGCGCCAGCGTGGCGTCGGCATAACAAGCTGCCACGTCGCCCGGTCGCCGGGCCACGATGTCGTACGGAATGGGCCTTCCGCTGGCCTTTTCAAAGGCGCGGACCAGGCTCAGGACGCTGCATCCCTGGCCCGTACCCAGGTTCACCGTCAGCGATCGTCCGCCGCCGTCGAGCAGGTATCGCAGCGCTGCCACATGGCCTTCGGCCAGATCCGTGACGTGGATGTAGTCACGCACGCCGGTTCCGTCCGGGGTGTCGTAATCGTTGCCGAACACCTGCAACCGCGGGCGCTTCCCGACGGCCACCTGGCTGATGTAGGGCATCAGATTGTTGGGCGTGCCGCGAGGGTCCTCTCCGATCAGCCCACTCTCGTGCGCGCCCACGGGATTGAAGTAGCGCAGCAGCGCGATGCGCCAGCTGGGGTCGGCGCGCTCGATATCGCGAAGGATGTTCTCGCCCATCAGCTTGGTGGCGCCGTAGGGATTGGTGGTCGACAGTGGCGAGTCTTCAGGGATCGGCAGGCGCTCGGGCGTCCCGTACACCGTCGCGCTGGAACTGAATACCAGCTTCTTCGCTCCGGATTGCGCCAGCGATCCAGCCACGCTGAACAGGCCGCCGAGGTTGTTCCGGTAGTAGGCGAGCGGCTGGGCGCTGCTTTCACCGACAGCCTTGAATGCCGCGAAATGAATCACCGCCGCGATGGTGTGGCGCTGGAAAACCGATGCCATCGAAGCGGTGTCGCACACGTCGGCACGCTCGAAATTGGCGGAACGCCCCGACAGTCGCTGCAGTCGGTTCAGGACCTCGGGCGAGCTGTTGGAGAAATCGTCGACGCCGACGACATCGAATCCCGCAGCCCAGAGTGCGAGCCAGGTGTGGGAAGCGATGTAGCCGGTGGCGCCTGTGAGCAGAACGGTGCTTCTCATTGCAGCTTGATCTCCGCGGTGCATGTGGCTGAACTGGCGCTGTAGCCGAACGATAGCGAGCCTGCGGTGCTGCGCGTCTCGCGGCCGACTTGGCAGGAGAACTTCAAATGGCGCAAGGGCTCGTACGTCACGCCGAGGCTGGCCGCGCGCAATGTGTCGCTGCCGTCGATCGAACCGGCGACAAGCGAGCGATGGTTGGCGCGAACTCCGGCATCGACGTGTATTTTCGCGCTCAGCGCGTACGCCGCACTGACAGCCAGCGAATTGGTGATCCGGCTTGCATCGCCGACGCTTCCGTTCTGGGCTTCAGCCACGTCGAGGAAACTGCTTTCGGCCCCGCTTTCCCGGCTGAACGCTGTCTTGAAGAGCAGCTTGCCGGTCGGCCGATAGGTCCAGATCAGCTGTCCGGTGGCGCCCGAGAAGTCGAGCGCCGAGGTGGCGCCCCTGGACTCGCGTCGACCGACGCTGAACCGCCCGTCGAGCGTGCTGAGTCCCGTGGCCAGCCACGTCGCCGTCAGGTCGATGTCCCGGCGGTCGAAATCGAGACCCGAACCCTTGTATTCGCCGCGACTGAGTCGCAATCCGGTGCCCAGTCTCAAACCCGCACTGGGCTGGTAATACAGAGCCATTCCGGCCGTGTCCTGGGTCAAGGCGCTGGCCTCGTAGGCCGGGTTCGAATACCGCAGGCTGCGGTGGCTCAGCGAGGCCTCGACCGCCAGGTGCGAACCCGAGCCGTACCTGATCCTGGCCAAGCTCTCGCTGCGTGTTTCGATATTGCGCTCGGTCGATTGGGCGGTGTTGGTGCCACCGTAGTTGAAGAGGCCATCCGCGCCAGAAAAGCTCAGCGTTCCGGAAAGCTTGTCTATGGCTGCCCAGTCGAGTCCGGCGTTGATCGCATAGCTCGTGTGGTCCAGTCGGCTCAAGTCCTGGAAGCGCGTTTCACGCAACCTGACGTTGGCAAAGAGGCGTTGGCGGCCGATCGGTTGATCCAGGCCGGCCAGCAGGCCGACGCTGTAGGAGGTGTCCGAGGTCGCCTTTTTCAGGCGAAAGACGTTGCTGTCATGCACCGCCGAGAGATCGGCACCGACGTAGAACGGATTGGCTTCTGCGTGTGCCGGTCCGGCGAGCGGCCACATGAGCATGGCCAGCATCAGGCCTCGCGCTGGAAGGGTCAAATTTGAGCGGCGCTTCTGCAAGGTGGGAGGACTCCGGCTGCGGGCGAGGCGCTGTGCCTGTGCGATTCAGGTTCGGGCCGGGCTCGTGCGTCGATTAAACCTGCATTGCAGGCGTTCATAGGGAAAACCAGCCCCGACAGGTGCATCAGTTTGTGAGCGCCGGGTTTGTCCGACCTGCTCGGATGTTCCAGGATGGCAAGCGCGCGGGTACCAGATGCATGTCCGGGTCGCGGCAAGGCAACTGGTCGCCATGCCTACAATCCCGGGATGCTCAGCGCGCTGAATGCGGGCATCGCTGCTGCTGTCACGGCACGAGCGACCCTGCTCATCAATCATGTCCTGTCCTCCGAGCCGGTGGCTTGCGGTCGGTTGCGTGCGCATGCCGGCCGCCGGCTTCGCATCCGATTGCTCGATTGGCCCGGTTTGCTGCCCGCTTTGCCTGCGTTGTGCTTCGCCATCACCGCCGCGGGGCTGCTGGAGTGGCAACCTGAGGTCGATGGGGCTGGCCCTGATTCGCAGGTCGACCTCGACATCACGGTCGAAGCCGGCAACCCGGCGGCATTGCTGTTCGGGGGTTTGGTGGGCCAGCGCCCTGCAGTGACCATTTCGGGGGACTCCTCGCTGGCGGCCGACGTCAGCTGGGTGATCGACAACCTGCGCTGGGACCTGCGCGACGACGTGGCTCGCCTCATCGGGGAAATCCCGGCACGCGAGCTGGCGCGCCAGGCTTCCGCCATGGCCGCTGGCCTGCGCGGCCTGGTGCAGGACGTGGTCCAGCGCGCCACATCGGCTCGAGGCGGTGTTGGCGGTGCAGCGCAGTCCCCGTCACCGGCACAGCGGCCGGCGCGATGAGGCATCTGGCCCGACTCCTCTTCATCGTCTTCACGGTTTATCGATACGGGCTCGACGAGCTGGCGCTGTCGAATTTCCGGCAGCGCTGGGTCCGCAGCCTGGTCCGACTGGGCACGCTGGGGCGTCGTCTGGACGCGCCCCGCGGCGAGCGCCTGCGCCTTGCGCTGGAGCGACTGGGCCCGATCTTCGTCAAGTTCGGTCAGGTGTTGTCGACACGCCGCGATCTGATTCCTCCTGACATTGCCGACGAACTGGCGCAGTTGCAGGACAACGTGCCACCGTTTCCCGCAGCGCTGGCGCGGCAGATGATCGAAAAGGCCTATGGCCGAAGCATCGAGGACGTCTTCGCCACGTTCGAGGCGGAGCCGGTGGCCAGCGCGTCGATCGCGCAGGTCCACTTCGCCACGCTGAAGGACGGTCGGGAGGTCGCGGTCAAGGTGCTGCGGCCGAACATGCTGCCGGTGATCGACGACGACCTGTCGCTGATGCGCACGATGGCGGTCTGGGTCGAGCGCCTGTCGGCCGACGGCAAGCGGCTGCGGCCGCGCGAGGTGGTCGCCGAGTTCGACAACTACCTGCACGACGAGCTGGATCTGGTGCGCGAGGCAGCCAATGCCGCCCAGCTGCGGCGCAACATGGACGGGCTGAACCTGGTCATGCTGCCCGAGATGCACTGGGAGCTGTGCACCCAGACAGTCATCGTGATGGAGCGCATGCACGGCGTACCGATCAGCCAGACGCAGCGGCTGCGTGACGCCGGTGTCGATATTCCCAAGCTGGCGCGCGACGGCGTCACGATCTTCTTCACTCAGGTGTTTCGTGACGGGTTCTTCCACGCCGACATGCATCCCGGCAATATCCAGGTCAGCCTGGCGCCGGCCACATTCGGGCAGTACATTGCGCTCGATTTCGGCATCGTCGGCACGCTGACCGAGTTCGACAAGGAATACCTGGCGCAGAACTTCATCGCGTTCTTCCGCCGCGACTACAAGCGTGTCGCCGAGCTCCACGTCGAATCCGGCTGGGTGCCGCCGAATACCCGCGTCGATGAGCTCGAGGGCGCGATCCGCGCGGTCTGCGAGCCCCATTTCGACCGGCCGCTGAAGGACATCTCGCTGGGGCAGGTGCTGCTGAGGCTGTTCCAGACCTCCCGCCGCTTCAATGTGGAGATCCAGCCTCAACTGGTGCTGCTGCAGAAGACGCTGCTCAACGTCGAGGGCCTGGGTCGCCAGCTCGATCCCGAGCTCGACCTGTGGAACACGGCCAAGCCATTCCTGGAACGCTGGATGAACGACCAGATTGGTTGGCGCGGGCTGATCTCGCGCCTGAAGAACGAGGCCCCGCGCTTCGTGCAACTGCTGCCTGAACTGCCCCGGCTGCTGCATCAGTCGCTGCAGCCCAAGCCGGTCGCCGAGCAGCGGACGCTGGAAGCGTTGCTGGCCGAGCAGCGGCGCACCAACCGGCTGCTGCAGGCCATCGTCTACGCCGGCCTCGGCTTCCTGATCGGCGTGCTGGTCGTTCAGTGGTTCATGCATGTCGGCTACCGCTGAGGCGGCGCCGTATAATTCGCGTTTTTCCTTTTCTAATCAAAGGCTTAGCCATGCCGATCTATGCCTACCGGTGCGAGGCCTGCGGTCACGCGAAAGACGTGCTCCAGAAAATTTCCGATCCGCTGCTGACCCTCTGCCCGGCATGCGGGGCAGAGAGCTTCAAGAAGCAGGTGACGGCGGCCGGCTTCCAGTTGAAGGGGTCGGGCTGGTACGTCACCGATTTCCGCAACGGATCCGGCGGAGGTGCGCCGTCCGACAAGAACGCAGGTGATTCCAATCCGGCCGGTGAGGGTGCCGGCAAGGGGGCTGCATCCGGGGCCAAGGAGGGCTCAGCCAGTCCGGATGCGGCCGGCAGCCCTTCCTCGCCGGCGCCCGCTGCCGCGCCAGCAGCGCCGAGTCCCGCGGCGAGCGGCTCATCCAGCGCCCCGTCTTCTTCATCGACCTGAGCGGCGGCAGACGACGTCACCACCCCGGATTCCCAAGGAACCCCTTGAAGAAATACCTCCTCACCGGTCTGCTGGTCTGGCTCCCGCTCACCATCACCATCTGGGTCCTGACCTCGGTGCTGGGCGTGCTCGACGGGCTCTTTGCCTGGCTGATCAGCGCGTCCCAGGCGGTACTTCCGGCCGCTGCGCACTCGACGCTGGAAATGCTCAAGCAGATCCCCGGGCTGGGCGTGATCGTCATGCTGGTCGGGCTGCTGCTGACCGGCATCTTCGCGACCAACATCATCGGCCAATGGTGGTTGGGTCAGGGCAGCCGCCTGCTCAACCAGATTCCGATCGTCAAGTCGATCTACAGCTCGGTCAAGCAGGTCTCCGACACGCTTTTCTCCAGCAGTGGCAACGCTTTTCGCGAAGCGGTGCTGGTCCAGTATCCGCGCCAGGGAGCCTGGACCATCGCCTTTGTGACAGGTCGGCCCGGCGGCGAAGCCGGCTTGCACCTGCCGGGCGATTACCTGAGCCTGTACGTGCCCACCACACCCAACCCGACCTCGGGCTTCTTCCTGATGGTGCCTCGCGCCGATGTGGTCCCCTTGAAGATGAGCGTCGACGAGGCCCTGAAGTACGTGATCTCGATGGGCGTGGTGGCGCCACCGACGGCACCAGCGTCGTCGCCCCCGGAGCGAAATCAGCCCGGTTGAGCGTGACGCCGGCGTTCAACCTTCCAGTCCCGGCCAGCGTGCATTCCACGCTCGCCCACCCACCGATCCCCGTGCGCTTGTCGCCACCGCCGTCAAGGCGGCCACACATCGAATTCGTTTCCGGAGTGACACCATGAGAACAACGTACTGCGGCCTGGTCAGCGAGGCCTTGATGGGCCAGACCGTCACGCTGATGGGCTGGGCGCATCGCCGCCGCGACCATGGCGGCGTCATCTTCATCGACCTGCGCGACCGCGAAGGCCTCGTGCAGGTGGTCTGCGATCCCGATCGCGCCGAGATGTTCAGGACAGCCGAAGGCGTGCGCAACGAGTTCTGCCTGAAGATCGTCGGCAAGGTCCGCGCACGGCCCACCGGCACGGAGAACGCCAACCTGACCAGCGGCAAGATCGAGGTGCTCTGCCTCGAGCTCGAGGTGCTGAACCCGAGCGTGACGCCACCGTTCCAGATCGATGACGAGAACCTGTCGGAAACCACGCGCCTCACGCACCGCGTGCTCGACCTGCGCCGCCCGGCGATGCAGCGCAACATGATGCTGCGCTACCGCGTCGCGATGGAGGTGCGCAAGTTCCTCGACGTCAACGGCTTCATCGACATCGAGACGCCGATGCTCACCAAGAGCACGCCCGAGGGCGCGCGCGACTACCTGGTGCCCAGCCGCGTGCACGACGGCCAGTTCTTCGCGCTGCCGCAGAGCCCGCAGCTGTTCAAGCAGCTGCTGATGGTGGCCGGCTTCGACCGCTACTACCAGATCACCAAGTGCTTCCGCGACGAAGACCTGCGTGCCGACCGCCAGCCTGAATTCACCCAGATCGACATCGAGACCTCGTTCCTGAACGAGGCCGAGATCCGGGCGATCACCGAGGCCATGATCCGCACCGTGTTCCGCAAGACCATGGGCGTGGAACTGCCGGTGTATGCCGAGATGACCTATGCCGAGGCCATGCACAAGTACGGCTCGGACAAGCCCGACCTGCGCGTCAAGCTTGAATTCACCGAGCTGACCGAGGTGATGAAGACGGTCGACTTCAAGGTGTTCTCGGGCCCGGCCACCACGCCCGGTGGCCGCGTGGCGGCCCTGCGCATTCCCGGCGGTGCCGAGATGAGCCGCGGCGAGATCGACGCCTACACCGAGTTCGTCAAGATCTACGGCGCCAAGGGCCTGGCCTGGATCAAGGTGAACGACGCCGGCAAGGGCCGCGACGGCCTGCAGAGCCCGGTGGTGAAGAACCTGCACGATGCGGCCATCGCCGAGATCATCGCCCGCACCGGCTGCCGCAACGGCGACCTGATCTTCTTCGGTGCCGACAAGGCCAAGATCGTCAACGACGCGCTGGGCGCGCTGCGCGTGAAGATCGGCCACAGCGACTTCGGCCGCGAGCACGGGCTGTTCAACGACGTGTGGGCGCCGCTGTGGGTGGTCGACTTCCCGATGTTCGAGTACGACGACGACGCCAAGCGCTGGAACGCGGTGCACCACCCGTTCACCGCGCCCAAGGACGGCCACGACGAGCTGATGAAGACCGACCCCGGCGCCTGCATCGCCAAGGCCTACGACATGGTGCTCAACGGCTGGGAGATCGGCGGCGGCTCGGTGCGGATCCACCGCGCCGACGTGCAGGCCAAGGTGTTCTCGGCGCTCAACATCACGCCGGAAGAGCAGCAGGTGAAGTTCGGCTTCCTGCTCGACGCGCTGCAGTACGGCGCGCCGCCGCACGGTGGCCTGGCCTTCGGCCTCGACCGCCTGGTGACGCTGATGACCAAGGCCGAGAGCATCCGCGACGTGATCGCCTTCCCGAAGACACAGCGTGCACAGTGCCTGCTGACCGGCGCGCCGAGCGCCGTCGACGAGAAGCAGATGCGCGAGTTGCACATCCGCTTGCGCAACGCGCAGGCTGCGCCCCAGAACGCGTCCTGAGCCGGCCATGGCCCGCAGCAAGGAGCGCGCTCCGGCGGTGTTCGAGTTGCGCAGCGCCTCGATGACGCTGGTCGTCGTCGCGCTGAAGACCACGGACATGGCGGCCATCGAGGCCGAGATGACAGCTCGGTTTTCCGACACGCCTGACATGTTCAACCACGACCCGGTGGTGATCGACATCGCTCAGGCCGAGGGCGATCCGATGGCGCTCGACTACGGTCGGCTCGTCTCGCTGCTTCGGCGCTTCAACATGGTGGCTGCGGCGGTGCGCGGCGGCTCGCCTGAACAGATGTCGGCCGCGGCCGAGGCCGGACTGGGTGAGGCGCCCGAAGCGGTGGTGCCTGCAGCCCGTCCGGTGGTGCAGGCCCCGGCTGCCGTCGAGGCGCCGCCCGTGGCAGTCGAAGCGGTCACTGCATCGCCGATCGAAGTCAGCCCGATTCCAGCTGCGCCGGCCGTCCCCCAGCTGGCTCCCGCGCACGTTGCCACGATGATCGTGGACAAGCCGCTGCGATCGGGTCAGCAGATCTACGCTCGTGGCGGCGATCTGGTGGTGCTGGCGGTGGTCAATTTCGGTGCCGAGGTGATCGCCGACGGCAGCATCCACGTCTACGCGCCGTTGCGTGGCAAGGCGATTGCCGGGGCTCGCGGCAACACCGATGCGCGCATCTTCAGCACCTGCATGGAACCCGAACTGATCTCGATCGCTGGCACCTACCGCACGACCGACAACCCGCTGCCCGACAACGTCATCGGCAAGCCGGCCCAGATCCGACTCGATGGCGAGCGGATGGTGTTCGAGCCGCTCGACTGACATTCCCCACCCGTTTCTCTCTCACTTCATCTCGTTCGCCCCAGGCGACACCACATCAACAAGGACCGATTTCCATGTCCAGAATCATCGTCGTGACCTCCGGCAAGGGAGGCGTCGGCAAGACCACCACCAGCGCCAGCTTTGCTTCCGGACTTGCGCTGCGCGGACACAAGACCGCCGTCATCGACTTCGACGTCGGCCTGCGCAACCTCGACCTGATCATGGGCTGCGA
>ENA-UOWO01000855-UOWO01000855.1-activated-sludge-metagenome-genome-assembly--contig:-NODE-855-length-42398-cov-7.757811_pt1 | contig 42398 bp, 43 predicted proteins | sample MGYA00238148_ERZ761564 | MGnify/ENA primary metagenome ERZ761564 (study PRJEB28885, sample SAMN05720194) | activated sludge metagenome | isolation source: Anaerobic digester | place: USA... | reverse complement strand
GGATTTTTCTATGAACGTACAAGCCCCTCTCAAATCAGAGGACCTGAACACTTACTTTTCTGATATATTCAGACGCGTCAGCGTCCGAGCAGCTCGAGGGCGGTGATGGCACAGCCCTTGTGTTTGGCCAGGCCGGCCCGGCCGAGAATCTCGATCGTGTGGCCCTTCCGGCCGCAGGGGCAGTTCGCCGCCAGCCGCGCGCGGTCCGTCGTGAGAAGCGAGATCGAGGGATAGCTCGACAGATACGGGGTCATCAGGTGCAGCAGACCCGCCTCCCCGTCGCGCAGAGGGCGCAGCGTCTCGGGATCGACCACGCGGGCTTTCGCGAACACCGGAACATGGAGCCGGCCATGTTCGCAGTCGACATACGGGATGCCGTGCTCGACCATGCCGAAACTGTCACGGATGTTCGCCTCGGGCAGACCGAGCACGCGCGCAGCCCGTTCCTTGAATAGCTCTTTCGTGACTTCGCGATCCCTGTGGATCTTCCAGCCGCCCCCCGTGATGACGAATGAGCGCTCCCCGAGCGCGAGCCGCTCGCCTCGCGCCTCGAGGGCATCGCAGACCTGCCACAGGTAGGCCGGAAATCCCAGAATCCGCACCGGCCGGCCCCGCCGCGCAAACTCGAGCAGGCGCCGCACGGTGTGAGCCAGATCGAACTCGAACGACCGCTTCCCGGCGTCCCAGCGGATGGCATAGAAAACCGAGCCCCGTTTCGTCAGGCCGGTGAGAATCTTGTCGGAAAAGGCGGTTCCGACGTTTTTCGCGATCCGGGGGTCATAGGTGAAACACAGGTAATCGGCCGTCTCGTCGCGGTTCACGAGGCCGAGCGAGCCGAAGATCGCATCGACGATGCGCAGGATGCGGTCGTAGGACCGGCGGTCGAGGACGATCGCGCTGCGCTGGCCGCCCGTTCCCGAGGATGTCAGTTCGATCTTCACCCGGGAATCGGGAATCGAGACCAGCCGGTGCTCCTTGAAGATCGTGACCAGCAACGGCGGAATCTCCTCGGGGGCAGGCGCGGCATCTTCGACGAGCCCCTTCAGCCGGAGAAATGCATCGAACTCCGGACACCGCACCCGGTGCCAGGCCAGCGCCTCACGCATCGCCGCGACGAACAACCGGTCGGCTGCCGGCCCGTGAGAAAACGCATCCGTGATGTCGAACAGCCTTCCGCAGGCCTCGAACGGGGGTTTCTCAGCCAAGTCTCCACTCCTCGTCGAAATCCGGCTGGCATCGCACCAGCATCTCGTACCAGCACTTCATGAACGCGTCGAGAAACCTCCGGTTCGTGTCGACCAGGTGCAGATCCATGAAATCGAGGCTCTCGAACGACCGGGAAAACACGAGATAATCGTCGCGGCGGCCGTCTTCGGACATACGCATGCCGGGGAAATACGCGCAGGGCAGGAACCGCGCATCGATCGCCTGGCGCTGATGATCGGGGCGGAAGGCGCTCACGAGCATCTCGATATACCGCATGCCGAACTGCGCCGCCGCCTCGCAGAACCACATGATCGTGCGCCGCCAGTCCTTTTCGTGAATGCGGTAGGCGACGATCGTGCCGTTCCCGTCGGTTTCGTTGAAGTTCACGAAAATTTCGGCCTGACCGTCCTCCGAGACGAACAGGAGGTTCGGCTCGACGAAGGGGAAAAACACCTTGTCGATCAGATCGCGGTCCTGATACTCCTCGAACACATCGAGGACGTGGTTCTCGTCGCGATCGATGCAGAATGTGATCTGCTCGCCCATGCGCCTGGGGTCGGATTTTTCGAGCTCGACCTCGGTCGGCTCCTCCTCGATGCCCAGGACGTCCATCGCGATCCGGTAGAACTCGATCACTTCCGGGACGAGAGTTGGACTGGGCCGCCGAAGAGACAGCGACCCCTTCCGGAAAAACACTTCCATGCCGTGCGTCTCGAAGGATTCGACTTTGCGCACATTCGGGAAGATGCCCATCGGGTAAAAGTCGAGATGCTCGAGAACGACCTGCGGCGCCACGCTGTTGGTGCGGGTGGTGGCATACAGAACGTCGCAGGTGCGGGTGCGCACCGTCAGTCGGTCGAGGCCCTGCTGCACCATCTTGCGCATCACATCCTGGCCGCGGAACTCGCCCAGCACGACCGCGGCATAGCATTTGCCGAACTTGTTCACGGGATCGATCGCAAAGATGACCGAGCCGATGATGCGGCCCTCGCACCTGGCGATCGTCCAGAAGTAGTTCGGGTCGTTCGCCTTTTTGGCGATCAGAACCGGGTCGGCAACCTCACGCAGGGTGTATTTGCCCTTATATACCTTATGGTACAGTTGAATGATCCCGTCGGCGTCGGCGGGCGTGGCCGACTGGTATTCGACGATCCTGCCGTCCTGCAACGTTATTTTCTGCATCAGCTCGGGAACCTCGCTGTCGCGATCATGCGTCGTTTTGCCGGTGAAGCCGCCTTCGGACCGCTTTCAGTATAAGCCGATCCCCCTGGAGAGGTCAATCCACCTCCCCAAGGATTCAAGATCTCATTGAGCTGGGGGGAGGAACTTCCAGAGGATCGATTCGCCCTCCCTATTGTCTCGCGTGCCGGACCGGTTGCCGTCGTTCGCGTTCTCCTCGGGAGATCTCGCTGTCGAGGCGAAACCCGGACCAGTCGGCCTCCTGCCTCCGGGTCCGGGTGGGCGCACCTCGTGTGCGCCCACGCCTGCCAGCGGATCTCCCTCGATGCGAACGACGGACCGGTCTCGGCAGCGCTCGACAGTCGGGCTCATTCGATCATCTTCCAGTTCCTCCCGGAATCATGAAGGTCTTTTCCTCTCCAAAATGATGGAACCGATCAGGTGAACGTGCGGGGTGGGTTTGAAACCCGCGCCCAGAAGAACGGGGAGGGCGGCATCGAGGTCAGAATGGGGAGAATGGCACCACGGCTGGGTGGGGTCGAAGCCCACATCGATAGCCATGCACAGGATGATGGGGGCACCGAAAATATTTTTTACGGTGCCCCTTGTAGAACCCCCGCCCGGTTTGTTATTCTTTCACATCCCCGGAACATACACTCGCTAGAGAGGCGGAATCGTCCTTGCAAAGCCTGATCGAGGGTTATCTCGCATACTGCGCAAAGGAACGTTCGATGTCGGCGCACACCGTGCGCGGATACGCCGCCGACCTCCGGCTTTTCCTCGCCTGGATGACGGAAAAGGCGCCTCCGGCGACCCCGGCCCGTGCCGCAACCCTCACCGCCGCCGACATCCGGTCGTTCTGGGCGCAGCGGCGCCAGCAGGGCCTCTGCGGCACGAGCATCCGCCGTGCACAATCGGCCATCCGGGGCCTGTTCGGATACGCCGTGCGCCGAGGCCTCATGGCCGTCAACCCCATGGAAGCCGTCGATCCGGCACGGGGTGACCGTCCCCTTCCGCGCGTTCTCTCGGAAGACGAGGCCGACCGCCTGATGACTTCGAACGACGCGAGCCTGGCCGGCCTGCGTGACCGTGCCCTGCTCGAACTCCTGTATGGAAGCGGCCTGCGGGCCTCGGAAGCCGTTTCGCTCACCCGCACTTCTGTTCCGAACGGTGAAGGCATGCTCCGGGTCACCGGCAAAGGCTCAAAAGAGCGCATCGTGCCCGTCACCCCGGCCGCCACAGCTGCCGTTGCGGAGTATCTCCGCCGGCGTGACGCCGAACAGCCCGAGGCGCGAGGCATGGCCGCCCTGTTCCTGAATCTCCGGGGCACACCGCTCAACGTCCGCAGCGTCGCCCGCATCCTCGAAAAGCACGTCCGTGCGGCGACTCTGGCCAGGCACGTTGCGCCGCACGATCTCCGCCACTCGTTCGCGACCCACCTGCTCAACGGCGGGGCCGATCTGCGCGCCGTCCAGGACATGCTCGGCCACACCAGCCTGTCCACCACGCAGATCTACACACATCTCAGCCGCGACAGACTCCAGCGCATCTACGAAACGTCCCACCCCCGCTCCGGAGGCGACACGAAATGACCGCAACGACCGGTTTCAGGGGCACCACCGTCCTCGCCGTTATCCGCGACGGCCGCCTCGCCATGGGCGCCGACGGCCAGGTGACGCTCGGCGACCAGATCCTCAAGGCCGGTGCCCGGAAGATCCGGAAGCTGGCCGGCACCCGTGCCCTGGGCGGTTTCGCGGGGCACACGGCAGACGCCCTGACCCTGTTCGAGCGATTCGAGTCGAAACTCGAATCCGTCCCGGGCAGTCTCAAGCGCGCAGCCGTCGACCTCGCCAAGGAGTGGCGCACCGATCGGGCCCTCCGCAGGCTCGAGGCGATGCTCCTGGTCGGAGATCCCGATCAGATCCTGCTCCTCTCGGGACAGGGCGACGTTCTCGAGCCCGATGAGCAGGTCGCCGCGATCGGCTCCGGCGCACCCGCCGCCCTCGCCGCCGCCCGCGCCCTTCTGCGCCACTCGGCGCTCGGGGCCGAGGAGATCGTGAAACAAGCGCTGCTGATCGCCGCCGAGCAGTGCATTTATACCAATAGCAATATTACATTGGAGTGCCTGAGCCGATGAGCGACGCCATGCAGAATCCGCTGCCGGCTCCCTCCCACGAGCTGCTTCCGCAGGATATCGTGGCCGAGCTCGACCGGTATATCGTCGGCCAGCAGAAGGCGAAGCGGGCCGTGGCGATCGCCTGGCGCAACCGCTACCGCCGCAGTCTCGTGAGGGGTCCCCTCCACGACGACATCCGGCCCAAGAACATCCTCATGATCGGCCCGACCGGCGTCGGCAAGACCGAGATCGCGCGCCGGCTCGCCCAGATCTCGAACGTGCCGTTCCTCAAGGTCGAGGCGACCAAGTTCACCGAAGTGGGCTACGTCGGCCGCGACGTCGACTCGATCATCCGCGACCTCGTCGAGGCCGGCCTGCGCATCGTCCGGTCGCGCCGGCTGGCCGAGGTCGAGCCGCAGATCCAGGCGCGCGTCCGCGAAAAGCTCCTCGACCTGCTGTTTCCGAAAAAGCATCCCCTGAGCGGTTTCGAACGGGGCTCAACAAAACCTCACGAAATGCCGATGGACCGTATAGAGCCTGATTCCCTGCGCGAGCATCTCGCCAAGAAACTCGACGCGGGCCAGCTCGAGGAACAGACCGTCGATATCGAGGTGACCGACAACGTGACGCCGACCGTCGAAGTGATCTCCCACAGCGGAGTCGAAGAGATGGGATTCAACCTGCAGGGCATCCAGTCCATGATCGGGAATCTGATGCCCGGCCGGCGCAGCCGCCACCGCGTCACGGTCCGCGAGGCCCGGGACCAACTGATGAACGAGGAACTCGCCCGCCTGGCCGACTCGGAGGAAGCGCACCGCGAGGCGGTCCGGCTCGTCGAGGCGCACGGCATCGTCTTCCTCGACGAGATCGACAAGATCGCCGCCTCGTATGTCAGCAAGAGTGGCCCCGACGTTTCCCGGGAAGGCGTGCAGCGCGACCTGCTGCCGCTCGTCGAGGGCACGACGGTCATGACGAAATACGGCCCGGTCCGCACCGATCACGTGCTGTTCATCGCCGCCGGGGCGTTCACCGTCACGAAGCCGTCGGATCTGATCCCCGAGCTCCAGGGCCGGTTCCCGGTCCGGGTCGAGCTGGACAAGCTGACGGCCGCCGAGTTCGAGCGCATCCTCACCGAGCCGAAAAACGCGCTCACCCGCCAGTATGCGGCTCTTCTGGCCGCCGACGGGGTCGATCTGGTCTTCTGCCCCGCCGCGATCGAGCGGATCGCCTCGTTCGCCGTGATGGTGAACACGATGCAGGAAAACATCGGTGCGCGCCGCCTCCACACCGTTCTCGAGCGTCTGCTCGACGAGATCAGCTTCGATGCACCGCGTGCGGCGCAGGGCCGGTATGAAGTCACGCCGGAGCTGGTCGACCGCGTCCTGGGCCCCTTCCTCAAGGACCAGGATCTGGCCCGATTCATTTTGTAACAGGAGATACGACGAAGCATGTTCAGGGATCTGACGGAAACCTCGACCTTCAATCTGCTGGCGAAAGGCCTCGGAACGGCCTCTCTGCGCCACAAGGTCATCTCCAACAACATCGCCAACGTCAACACGCCCCGCTACAAGCGCCAGATCACCACGTTCGAGGACGAGATGGCGAAGGTGTTCGACGGTCGCATCGAGCTGGTGGGCAAGCGCACCGACGACCGGCACATCCCGATCGAGAACATCAATTACATGGAAGTCTCTCCGACCACAATCACCGACCGCGCGCATGTGATGCGCAACGACAAGAACAACGTCGACATCGATGTCGAAATGTCGGATCTCTCGAAGAACACGATGCTGTACCAGGTCGAGGCGACCAGGCTGGCCTCGATGTTCACCCAGCTCAACGACGTCATCACCCGAGGAGGTAGAGTCTGATGGGTCTCTTCCGCGCCATTGATACGTCCGCCTCCGGCCTGACCGCCGAGCGGCTTCGCATGGATGTCATCTCGAACAATATCGCGAATGTGAACACGACCCGCACCGAGGACGGCGGCCCGTTCCGGCGGCAACTGTGCATCTTCCAGGCGCGCCGGCCCGGTCACCGCTGGCCCTTCTCGGACCGCACCGAGCGCGGCAAGTCGGAAATCGGCTCCGGGGTTCGCGTGACGAGCATCATGGAGGACCAGGCGCCGTTCAAGCTGGTCTACGACCCGAACCATCCGGATGCCGACAAAGACGGCTACGTCCGGTTCCCGAACATCAACATCGTCCACGAGATGGTGGACATGATCACCTGCACCCGCGCTTACGAAGCCAACGTCACGAGCATCAACGCGACGAAGGACATCGTGAACGCCGCCCTCGGAATCGGCAGGAGCTGAGGAAGGCTGAGTCGTGATGCGCATTCAGGATAACCCGTTCGAAACCGCGTCGGCCTGGAACCGGCCCCGGACGAACGCGAAGGAACAGTGGCAGTTGTTCGCGGACAAGCTGCAGACGGCCGTCTCCGAAGTCGACGGCCTCGAGAAGGACGCCCAGAAACTCACACAGGACGCGGTTCTCGGCCGCGTGGAAAACCTGCACGACGTCATGATCGCGGCCGAAAAGGCCCGCACGGCGATGAATCTGACGCTTGAGGTCCGGAACAAGGCTCTCGAGGCATACAAGGAAATCATGCGCATGCAGTTCTGATGGTTCGTTGGCATAATACCGGTCTGTATATAGTATAGTATATGATACGTGTCCGGGCGACCTGAACACCCAGGGGTCCGACACGGAAAACCCGCCGGGAAGCGGGGAATCAGGAGTAGGGAGCAGGCAGACATGACCGAGTTCTTGCGGCAGCTATGGGAGCCGATCGCGAAGCTTCCCCGGACCCAGCAGATCCTGCTGGCCGGACTGGTGATCCTGGTGTTCGCCGGGATCATCACGGCGACGATGTGGGGTTCGCAGAAGGATTACACGCAGCTCTTCGAGGAAGAGCTCAAGCTCGAGGACGCCGGCAAGGTCGTGGCGAAGCTGAAGGAGCTGGGCATCGATTACAAGCTCGGTGCGACGAGTTCCGACATCCGGGTTCCCCTTCTCGACAAGAGTTACATCCTGCTCCAGCTCGCCCAGGAGAAGACGCTGCCCCAGGCCCGTGCCGGGTGGCAGAAGCTGATCGACGAGAAGTCGATGTTCCAGGGCATGACGAAGGACGAGTTCGAGCTCAACTTCGTGCGCGGCCTGCAGGAAGAGCTCGAAAGCTCCCTGATGCGGTATGAGGCGATCGAGAACGCGAAGGTCTACATCGTCAAGCCGAAGAAGGAAGTTTTCAAGGAAGACCAGAAGGAGCCCACCGGCAGCGTCGTCCTCAAGCTTCGGCCCAACATGGATCTCGACCGCGACAAGATCCGCGCCATCCGGGAGTGGATCTCGACGGCCGTCGAGGGGCTCAAGCCCGAGAACGTCCGGATCACCGACACCCAGGCCCGCGACCTGACCCGCCTCCTCGACGAGGAGGAGGACATGACCCTCGACAAGGTCAAGACCGCCCAGCTCAAACACACGATCGAGGTGGAGAAGCGGCTCGAGAAGAAGCTGCGCAGCCAGCTCGAGGATGCGTTCGGCAGCGGCCGCGCCTCGGTCCGCGTCACCGCCACGATGGACTTCGACCAGAAGGAAGCGCTGGCCGAAGTGCTGATCCCGCCCGTCGAAGGCGCGACCATGGGCGTGATCGTTTCCCAGAAGATCGAGAATGAACAGTATGAAGGCAAGGATCTGGTGCAGGACGGCGAGCCCGGCGTCAACTCGAACCTGCCGCCCGGGGCCCCGGCCTACCCCGGCACCGAAAACAACACGATCAACAAGTACCAGCGCAACGCCGCGATCCAGAACGTCGATTACACCCGTTCCAAGGAAAAGTTCGTCAAGGAACAGGGCACGATCAAGCGGCTTTCGGTCTCGATCATCCTGGACGGCGACCCGATCCGGACCCCGCCGAGCCTCGAGGAGCAGATCCGAAGCGTGGCGCAGGCGTCGGTCGGCTTCGACAAGAAGCGGGGCGACATTCTCACCCTCATGGTGTATCCGTTCAACAACGACATGGCCGACAAGGCCCGCCGCGAGATGGAAGAGCGGCAACGTCAGGAGCGAATGATGTTCATGATCGTCATCGGCCTGTTGATGGCCATTCCGGTTCTGCTCGGTTTGGTGTATATTTTCGTCAGGATGTCCCGTGCGCGAGCGCTGGCGAAGGAGCAGGAGGCGCTCGTCGAGGCTTCCCGCGCGAAGGAGCAGCTGCGCCAGTCCGAAGAAACGCGCAAGCAGAAGATCCGCGATCAGCAGGAGATGGAGTGGGAACGCCGGTTCCAGGACATCAACAACTTCTTCCCGGAAATCCGGGACCCGGAGGCGAAGCGGCGCAAGGTGCAGGACCTGCGGCTCAAGGCCTACCAGTATGCGCTCAACAACGACGGCCTGCCGCCGGACTTCGAGGAAATGACCCCGGAAGAGCAGTATCTGTATCGCGAGGCGTTCAAGCGCAAGGCCGACGGCACGCTCGAGGACGGCATCGCCCGTCTGGAAGCCGTCATCGGCGAGCGCGAGCGGGCGCACCAGGTCGAGATGGACAAGCTCCAGCAGGAAGCCGACGTGCGCGCCAAGCTCGAGGACCGCGTGCGCCAGATGGTCCAGGAAAAGCCCGAGGATGCGGTGCAGGTGCTCCGGATCTGGCTCGAGGAGGATTGATACCCCGTGGCGAAGGGACTTGACAAACTCCTCGCGGGAAGCCGCGAGATCGAGAACGAGGAAGAGGCCGGCCCGAAACTCACGGGCAAGGCGAAAGCCGCCATTCTGCTCATTTTCCTCGGCCCCGAGGCGAGCGGCACGCTGTTCCAGTCCCTGAGCGACCCCGAGATCGAGGCGCTGACGATCGAGATCGCCAAGCAGCGGAAGATCTCGACCGAAGCCAAGCTGATCGTCCTGGGCGAGTTCGAGCATCTGATGATGGCCCGCGAGTTCTATGCCGAAGGCGGCCTCGACTACGCCAAACAGCTGCTCGAAAAAACCGTCGGCCCCGGCAAGGCCCTCGAGATCCTGTCGCGCATGGGCACCTCGCTCCAGGTGCGGCCGTTCGAGGCCGCCCGCAGCGCCGACCCGACCCAGCTCGCGACGCTGATCCAGACCGAGCACCCGCAGCTCATCGCGCTGATCATGTCGTATCTGCAGCCGGAAAAAGCCGCGATGATCCTCCAGTCGCTGCCCCCCGACACCCAGACCGAGATCGCCAAGCGGCTCGCCCTGATGGACCGCACCAGCCCCGACATCACCCGCGAGGTCGAGAACTTCCTCGAGAAGAAGCTGTCGACCATCATCGGCCAGGATCTGACGAGCGCCGGCGGCATCGACTCGCTGATCGGCGTGTTGAACCAGGTCGACCGCGCCACCGAAAAGACGATCATCGAGACGATGGAAGTGCAGGAGCCGAGCCTCGCCGAAGAGATCAAGAAACGCCTGTTCGTGTTCGAGGATGTGGTGCTGGTCGACGACCGCGGCATCCAGCGCCTGATGAAGGAAGTCGACATGAAGGATCTGTCGGTCGCCCTCAAGGGCGTCACGGACGAGGTCAAGGAGAAGTTCTACAAGAACATGTCCAAGCGCGCCGCCGAGATGCTCAAAGAGGAAATGGCCTACATGGGCCCGGTGCGCATCCGCGACGTCGATCAGGCGCAGCAGCGCATCGTCGCCGTCGTCAAGACGCTCGAGGGCAGGGGCGAGATCGTCATCTCGCGGCCGGGCGAGGAGGAACTGATTGGCTGAGAAATTCACGGATCCCTGGGCCGGCGGCCGCAGGGGCATAGATATTCTGGCAGATATTTTATCCTGCGCCGAGCCGGCGACGGTCACGCACATCATGAAAGGCCTGCAGACCCAGCTTCCCCAGGTCGTCGGGGAGCTGCGCCGGCGGCTGCTGACGTTCGAGGACCTCGCGATGGCCGACGCGCGCGGCATCCAGAAGCTGCTGAAGCGGATCACGCTGCGGGATCTCGCCCTGGCGCTCAAGGGAGCCACGGACGGGGTGCTGCAGAATCTCGGCAACAACATGTCCCAGCGCATGATCCAGGATCTGCGCGACGAGATCACCTCGCTCGGCCCCAAGCCGGCGGGCGAGGTCGAGGCGGCGCGCGGCCGGATCATGAACATCGTCCGGGAGCTCATCAACGCCCGCGAGCTGTTCATCGAACGGCCCGGCTCCCCCGCCTCCTCGCGCACGATCGTCTGACGGACAGGCACAGTCATGGCAAAAATATTCAAATCCTTCCAGGTCAAGATCGATCCGGCCACCAAAACCTCCGTGCCGACCGTCTGGCCGCCACGCCCCCCCGCCCCGCCTCCGGGTGAGGATGAGGAGGAGGAGTATTTCCAGGAACTGCCGCCCGACCGGCTCACGAGCCAGGGGGGCACGGCGACGAGTATTCCCGCCGGGGACGCCGCCGCGACACCGCCCGAGGGCGGCGAGCCGGCTCCCGCGGCCGAACGGGCACCGGCCCAGCCCGGCCAGCCTGGCCTGGGTGCCGACGAGGCCGGGAAACTCTCGGCCGAAGCCCTCGCCGCGCGCGCCGGCTCCGCAAAATCCGCCACTTCCCGCCGGCACCTCGAACTGACGGCCCTCGAACAGCGGCTTCGCGACTGGGAGCAGCAGCTCACGCAGCGGGAAAGCCTGCTCCGGCAGGAGGAGGAAGCCCTGCACCGCGAGTCGCTGGCCCGACGTCAGGCTCTCGAACAGGAGTCGGCCCGCATTCTCGAGATGTCGAAGAAGAGCGCCGAGTCGACCCTTTCCGCCGCGAAGACCGAGGCCGAGACGCTCCGCAAGAGCGCCGCCCTCGAGATCGAGACGGCGAAACAGAAAGCCTACAAGGAAGGCTACGCGCTCGGCGAGGAGAAAGGCATCTCGGCCGGCGAAAAAGCGGGCCGTGACGAGATCCGGCTCGACTGGCAGAGCCTGATGCAGGAGACCGAGATGCTGGTTGCCGAGCTCCAGACCAGCCGCCTCGCGATGCTGAAAGCCTCGGAGGAGGAGATGGTGCGGCTCGTCATCGCGTTCGCCCGCCGCGTCTGCAAGGTCGAACCGCTCGCCCAGCCCGAGGTGATCCTCGCGAACCTCGACGCGGCCATCAACAAGATCGCCGATGCCGACAAGATCGTGCTGCGCATCAACCTGAAGGACAAGACGATGACCGAGTCGCACAAGGCCGAACTGATGCGCCGCCTCTCGACCGTGACCGAGCTGCGGGTCGTCGAGGACCCCGGCCTCCAGCCCGGCGGCGTCAAGATCGAGACCGGCACCGGCACCATCGACGCGACGATCGACACCCAGGCGCAGGAGCTCGAGAACGCCCTCATGCGCCATCTCAAACGGCAGGAGTGATCTGACGTGAGCTTCGCCTTCGACGCATACGAGCGGGTGATCGGCGAGACCGACACGGTCCGCGTGAACGGCCGCGTCAACCAGGTCGTCGGGCTGCTCGTCGAGGCGTCGGGCCCCCAGGCGGCCGTGGGCGACCTCGTGCATGTCAACACCGGCCTCGGGCCCATGCCGTGCGAGGTGGTCGGCTTCCGGCGCGGCGCGGTGCTGCTGATGCCCCTGATCAGCACGACCGGCATCCGGCAGGGCAGCGAGGTCGTGCCGGCCGGCATTCCCCTCTCGGCCCCGGCCGGGGATGCGCTGCTGGGCCGGCTCATCGACGGGCTCGGCGCCCCGCTCGACGACAAGCCGCTTCCCCCGGGCCTGGAAAGCGTCCCCATCGTGCGCGACCCGCCCAGCCCCTTCTCGCGGCGGCGCATCCTCGAGCCGCTCGAAACCGGCGTGCGGGTGCTCGACGGCCTGTTCACCATCGGCAAGGGCCAGCGCCTCGGCATCTTCGCCGGCTCGGGCGTCGGCAAGAGCACCCTGATGGGCATGATCGCCCGCAACTCGAAGGCAGACGTGAACGTGATCGGCCTCGTCGGCGAACGAGGCCGCGAAGTGCGCGAGTTCATCGAGAAAGATCTCGGGGAAGACGGCCTGCGCCGCTCGATCGTCGTCTGCGCAACCTCCGACCGGCCCGCCCTCGTGCGCGTCAAGGCTGCCTTCACGGCAACCGCGATCGCCGAGTATTTCCGCGACCAGGGCAAGGACGTGATGCTGATGATGGACTCGGTCACCCGCTTCGCCCTTGCCCAGCGTGAGATCGGCCTCGCCGTCGGGGAGCCGCCGACCACGCGCGGCTACACGCCGTCGGTGTTCTCGATGCTGCCCAAGCTGATGGAGCGGGCCGGCACCGCGCGCACGGGCTCGATCACGGCGATCTACACCGTGCTCGTCGAGGGCGGCGACATGGACGAGCCGGTCGCCGACGCCGTCCGCGGTATCCTCGACGGCCACCTCGTGCTGAGCCGCGATCTCGCCCAGCAGAACATCTATCCCTCGGTCGACATCCTCGCCAGCATCTCCCGCCTCATGCCCGACATCACGCCGAAGCGGCAGTATGAGAATGCCGGCAGGGTGAAGGATCTCTACTCGACCTACACGCAGTCGGCCGATCTGATCGGGATCGGCGCCTACAAGGCCGGCTCGAACCCCAAGATCGACACGGCGATCGCGAAGCTGCCGAAGATCCAGGAGTTCGTGAAGCAGGGCATCCGGGAACTGACGACGTATGAAGATGCTGTGAAGGGCCTCGAAGCCCTGATGGTGTGACATGGCGTTCAAATTCCGCTTCCAGCAGCTTTTGAAGATCGCCCAGCACGAGGAGGACGCGGTCAAGGCCCGCCTCGCGGTCAAGGACGGGCAGATCGCCGAGGCCGAAATGCAGATCGACAAATATATCAGAGAATATGGCGAAGCCCTCGAGGCCAAGGCCGTCGACCTGCTGGCCGGCCGGATGGACCAGGTGCGGATGTATCCGCTGTTCCTGTCCCGCCTGATGAACTCCCGGTCGTTTTATGAAGAAGAGCGCGACCGGCTGCGCGAGCAGCGGGCGAAGATCCTCACCGAGCTGAACGAGAAGCGGCGGGTGCGCAAGACCTACGAACGGCTCCTCGAACGCGATCGGAAGCGCTATGTGACGCGCGAGCAGAAGCTGGAACAGAAGCGGCTCGACGATTTCGCCTCGCGGCTCGGCCGGCTGAAACCGGGCGAGGACGACGGGACGGGCGACACGGGAGGCAGAACCGATGCTTGAAAGCATGCGCAGGATTTTCGAACGGATCGACGAGCTGAACGGCTCGTTCCGGGGGATGGCGCCGCGAAAGGCCCGGCGCGAGCGAAGCGAGTTCGACGCGGCCCTGACCGAGGCGCGCCAGGCCGGCCTGGCTGCGGCTGATCCGACGGCGGGGAAGCCGATGAAGACCATCGCCTCGAACCCCGTAGGAGCCGCGGCGGCTCCGGGCGGCGTGAAGGATCCCGAGCAGTATCTTCCGCTGGTCGACAAATATGCGGCAAAGTATGGAATCGATGCGGCGCTCGTGCGGCAGGTGATCGCCGTCGAGTCGGGGTATGACGACCGGAGCGTCAGCGACAAGGGCGCCATGGGGCTGATGCAGCTCATGCCCGAAACCGCCCGGGAGATGGGCGTGACGAACCCGTTCGATCCCGAGGAGAATATCTCGGGCGGCACCCGGTATCTGTCGCAGCTGTTGAAACAGAACGGCGGCAACCTGCGCCTTGCCCTCGCCTCCTACAACGCCGGCCCCGGCGCCGTGCGCCAGTTCGGCGGCGTCCCGCCGTATCCAGAGACCCAGGCGTTCGTCCGCAAGGTGCTGTCCGGCCTCGACAGCGGCGACGACACCGCGACGGAGTGAACTGAACGATGGCAGACCCCAAACCCCCGGCCCCGCAACAGGCGAAGGCGCCGCAGCCGCAGAAGGCCCCGGCACCCGGAAAACGCGACGGCAAGCCCGTTCCCGCGACCGTGCCCGCCCCGTCCGACGGGGAACAGATGGCGGCCGCGGCTGTCACATCCGCCGTGGAAGCGCCGCCCGGCCGGCTGTCGAAGCTGTATCTCGCGGCGGCGAATATCGCCTACCTCGGTCTGCTCGGCTTTTTCCTGGGAATGGTCGGCATGACCGCGCTCGCGCTGGACTTCCTCGATCTGGTCCAGTGGCGATACCGCATCCCCGAGGCGTGGCGGGCGAAATGGCCGGTCTCGGCGTATTTCGAGTTCGTGAAGCTGCATCAGCTGCCCGATGAGCAGCGGTATCAGGAGCTGCTGCAGCGCGAAAAACAGCGCTACGACCAGATCATCGGGTCGGGCAGCGTCGACCTGCAGCGTCGGGCCGACTCGCTCGAAGCTTCATACCGCGACCTCGTCCGGTCACAGGAGGAGATGTTCCGAAAACGCCAGGAGGAGCTGCGCGTGCAACAGGAGGAGCTGGTGAAGGAGCGGAAGGCCCTCGAGGACCTCAAGGCCGACATCGCCGCCCGGAAGGATTCGATCGACCTGATCACCCGGCAGCTCGCGTCCGAAGCGGCCAGTCTCGAATCGAGCATGATCCGGTTCATGGAGGAGGAAAACCGCCTCCGGCCGGTTCAGGACATCGCCGCGACGATGGACCCGCGCTCGATGGCCCGCATTCTCGACGAGGTTTCGGATAACGCGTTGATCTACCAGATCCTCAAGGGGATCCCGCCCGAACAGTCGTCGCTGGTGCTGGCATCGATGGACCCCGAAAAGGCCGGCAAGATCATGAAGATCTCGCAGAACCCACCCGTGCTTCCCCAGGGCGGCCCCGACCGCAGCTACATCCCCCAAAGCCTCCAGAACCTCATCGCCACCACCCAGGCCAACCTCCGCTGACGCGGGGCGAAAGGCAGACATTCAGGCTTTCATCTGCGCCATCTGTGTCATCTGCGGATCGGTTCTTGTAACGAATTCTCCACACGAGGCACGAAGACATCGTTGCGGCGTCACCTCCATGCGAATCTCTGTGCCTCTGTGTCGCGGTGGTGAACCATTCTTACGTCTGATATAGTGGTTATGGATGGAGGATGATTGCATGAGTGATCCGAAACCGCTTTCCAACCAGCTTTATACCTACGCCGACTACTGCAGGTGGTCGGAAGACCAGCGTTGGGAGTTGATCGACGGGGTTCCCTACGACATGACGCCGGCCCCCGGCACGCTTCATCAGACGCTGGTAATCAAGTTTGGAAGATTCCTGGACGAGTTCTTCGAGGGAAAATCGTGCCGGGTGTTCGTTGCCCCCTTCGATGTGCGGCTGCCGAAGCGGGATGAACCGGATGACGAGGTGAATACCGTCGTCCAGCCGGATGTGATGGTTGTCTGCGACGAATCGAAGATCGACGCGAAAGGCTGCCGGAAGGCCCCGGACCTCGTCATCGAGGTCATATCGGTCTCCTCGTCGTCGCGCGACCAGATAAAAAAGCGCGCATTATATGAACGTCACGGCGTGAAGGAATACTGGGTCGTCCATCCCGAGCACCGGCTCGTCTTCGTCTACCGGCGCACGCCGGACGGGCCGTTCGGCCTGGCCGAAACCCTCGCGGCCGAAGCCGAAGACAGCACCCCGACAACGCTTACGACGCCCCTCTTCCCCGGCCTCGCGATCGATCTCGGCCGCGTCTTCCCGCCCCGGCCACCCCGCGTCGTCCGCGAAGGCCCCCCCCGCTACACCTGAACCCCCTTCGTATCTCTGCGCCTCTGCATCTCTGCGGTGATTCCTTCTTCGTTCCATCCATTCCCATTGTTCTTCGTGCCTTCGTGTCTTTATATGGTGAAGTATTCTTCGTATCTCTGTGCCTCTGTGTCTCTGTGGTGAACCGTTCTTCCTATAGGGTAATCGGATCTTGAGAGGAGAGAATCCATGAACAGACTGCTGCACATCATCGCATCCCCGCGCGGCGAGGCGTCGCGCACCCTGGCCCTTTCCCGCGTGTTTCTCGAGAAGTATGCCCGCTCCTGCCCCCACGGCATCGTCGACGAGCTCGACCTCTACCGCGAGGCGCTTCCCGAGCTCGCCGGGGAAGGGGTCGGCGGCAAGTATCTGCTGATGGCCGGCCGCTCGATTCCGCCCGAGATGAAGCCCGTCTGGAAGTCGATCGAAAGCCACGTGAACCGCTTCGTCGCGGCAGACGGGATCTTACTGAGCGTCCCGATGTGGAACTTCGGCATTCCATATAAGCTGAAACATTATTTCGACGTGATCTGCCAGCCGCGGTATCTGTTCCGGTACACCGATATCGGCCCGGTCGGCATGTGCCGCGGGAAAAAGGCCTTCCTGCTCTCGACGCGCGGAAACGACTACTCCGAGTCGAGCCCGCTGAAGAGCGCCGATTTCGTGACCCCCTACCTGAAGCATCTCCTCGGCTTCATCGGCATCGCCGATGTGACCGTGATCACGGCCGAACCGATGGATACCGGCGAAGAAGGCCAGCGTCAGAAACTCCAGGCCGCCATCAAGCGAATCGAGGAACTGCCTCTTTGAGCAAGTCCCGTCAGAAACGGAGAATGCGTCATGCCCCGTCCGGATCAAGCAAAGAATAATACAAGCTATACCTATGGCGATTACCTCTCCTGGCCCGATGAGAAGCGCTCGGAAATCATCGACGGTGAGATATACGACATGACTCCGGCCCCCACCACGCTCCATCAGGTGGTTTCCGGCAATCTGTTTGGCCTTCTCTGGACTTTTTTGCATGAGAAGCCCTGCAAGGTGTTTCATGCACCCTTCGACGTGCGGCTTCCGAAGGGCAACGAAGCCGATGAAAGCGTGAAGACGGTTGTCCAGCCTGATATGGTTATCGTCTGCGACGAGAAAAAGATGGATGAACGCGGCATGCGCGGGGCTCCGGACATCGCCGTCGAGATCCTGTCGCCATCCACCGCTTCGCGGGATCACATTCTCAAACGGCGATTGTATGAACGTCACGGCGTGAAAGAATACTGGCTGATCGATCCGACCAACCGGATCATGCACGTATACCGGACCAATGCGGCAGGAACATTCGACGGATTCGAGCCCCTCGACGATCAGGCCGTTCTCGAAACCCCGATCCTGCCGGGTTTGAGCATCCGGCTGAAGGACGTTTTCCCCAAGCTGCCGCCCAAGGTCGTTCGCCAGAGTCCGAAACCCTACAAGGCGTGATATTCATGAACCGATTGCCGTTTGATTCCCCGTATGCGCACGGGTTCGTGCGCGGTGGCGTGGCCGTGCCGGTCGTGCACCTGGCCGATCCGGCCGCGAATCTCGCCGAGACGGTGCGGCTGGCGCGGCACGCTCACGACGAAGGCGCGGCCGTCGTCGCGTTCCCCGAGCTGGGCCTGACGGGCTACAGTTGCGAGGATCTGTTCCACCAGGCGGCCCTCCTCGACGCGGCCGAAGAGGCTCTCATGGGCCTGCGTGACGCATCGCGGGGGCTGACACCGGTCCTGATCGTCGGCGCCCCGGTTCGTGCCGACGGCCGGCTGTTCAATGCGGCGGTCGTTGTGCATGACGGCCGGCTTCTCGGCGCCGTGCCCAAGAGCTACCTGCCGAATTATAGAGAATTCTATGAAAAGCGCCAGTTCAGCGCCGCGCGGCAGGCGGTCCGGGATGAAATCGAGCTCGGCGGTGATTTCGTGCCGTTCGGCACGGATCTGCTGTTCGAAGCCCGCAGAACCGGGGAAAGCCGCAGGTCGGGAAAAACGGATTTCACCCTCGCCGTGGAGATCTGCGAAGATCTCTGGTCGCCCGTTCCGCCCGCAACCTTCGCGGCCCTCGCCGGTGCGACCGTCGTCGCCAACCTGTCGGCCAGCAACGCGACGATCGGCAAGGGCGAATACCGGAAACTCCTCGCGGCATCCCAGACGGGCCGGTGTCTTTCCGCCTATCTCTACGCGGCCGCCGGACCCGGCGAATCGACCACCGATCTCGCCTGGGACGGCCACGGCATGATCTGGGAAAACGGCCGCCTCCTCACGGAAACCAGACGGTTTTCCCGGGGCGGCGAACTGGCCCTCGCCGATATCGACATCGAGCGGTTGCTGCTCGAGCGGCAACGGGTGACGACGTTCGCCGACACGGCCGCGGATCACCGGGACCGGCTTCGGATGCGACGGATCGAGATTCCCTTCACGGCCCCCCAGCAGCCCCTGGCGTTGCGGCGAGACGTCGAGCGGTTCCCCTTCGTGCCCGGAAATCCGGCCGACCGCGACCGGCGGTGCGAAGAGGCCTACGCGATCCAGGTGCAGGGACTCGAGCAGCGGCTGCACAGCAGCGGCATCGCAAAGCTCGTCATCGGCGTCTCGGGCGGCCTCGACTCGACCCAGGCCCTCATCGTCGCCGCACGAACGATGGACCGCCTCGGACAGCCGAGAACAAATATCATGGCATATACCATGCCCGGCTATGCCACGAGCGACCGCACTCTGGCGAATGCGCGCGAACTGATGCGGGTCATGGGCGTGACGGCCGGCGAGATCGACATCCGGCCATCCTGTGACCAGATGCTGCGCGATCTCGGCCATGCGGCGGCGGAAGGCAGGCCGGCATACGACGTCACCTTCGAGAACGTCCAGGCGGGCGAGCGCACGTCGCACCTGTTCAGGCTCGCCAACATGCACCAGGCGCTGGTCCTCGGCACGGGCGATCTGAGCGAACTGGCCCTGGGCTGGTGCACCTACGGCGTCGGCGACCACATGTCGCATTACAACGTGAACGCCTCGGTGCCCAAAACCCTCATCCGGCATCTGATCGGCTGGGTCGCCGCGTCAGGCGAGTTCGGCCCCGAAGCGGGCCGCCTTCTGAACGACATCCTTTCGACCGAGATCTCCCCCGAGCTCATCCCCCCGCCCGTCGGCGCCGAACCGACCGACAAACCGCACCAGCGCACCGAAGAGATCATCGGCCCCTACGAGCTCCAGGATTTCCACCTCTACTACGTCTCGCGATTTGGCTTCCCTCCGGCCAAGATCGCCTGGTTGGCCTGGAATGCCTGGAACGACGCCTCACGAGGCATCTGGCCGGCCGGCATGCCGGAAAACGAGCGCCACGCCTATTCCCTCGCGGAGATCAGACACTGGCTCGCCGTGTTCCTGCGGCGGTTCTTCGGCTCCTCCCAGTTCAAACGCAGCTGCGTCCCCAACGGCCCCAAGGTCGGCTCCGGCGGCTCGCTTTCGCCGCGCGGCGACTGGCGCGCCCCCAGCGACTCTTCTCCTGCGCCCTGGCTTGATGCTCTCGCGCAATGCCCCCCTGAGAAATAACTTCTACGAAGCCGCCCTTACCAATATACATGGAGAACTATTGTATGGCACATCCTCTCGAATCACCCCGAGCAAAATTCACCTTCGGGGATGCTCTCACATGGCCCGAAGACGAGCGTTGGGAGCTGATCAACGGTCAGGCGTATGCCATGACTACGCCGAACAGGTGGCACTCCCTCGTTTCAACCAATCTTGCCCGCATCCTCAGCAACCATTTCCACGGCAGCCCTTGTGAGGTTCATATTGGAAATTTCGGAATCAGGCTGCCAAAAGGCGAGGAGGCAGATGAAGAAGTCGACACGCTGGTTATCCCAGATCTTGTCGTCGTCTGCGATCAAACGAAACTCGATGCTCGCGGATGCCGCGGGGCCCCGGACCTGATCGTCGAAATTCTCTCCCCTTCGACGGCCGCTCACGACCAGCTCCGAAAGCTGAACCTGTACGAAAAACACGGCGTGAAGGAGTACTGGATCATTTCTCCCGACGGCATTCTGATGGCCTTCACCTTGAAATCCGAAAAGCGGTATGGCCGCCCCGACATCCTCGATCGCACGATGAAGTTGAAAAGCCGCCAATTCCCGGGCCTCGAAGTCGACCTCGACCAGGTCTTCCCCCCCGAGCCGCCGCGCGTCGTGAGACAAAGCCCGGCTTCATATTCCGCAACGTCAGCCCCGGAACACCACCCTGAGCCGACTCCGCCCCGCCGCCGCACGAAACGCGCCTGACACCGGCACCCAGAATTCAGAGAAATTAACGCATGGCCTGGGATCCCGTCTGGGAGAAGATTTTCACCGAGCGCGCCTGGGGAAGCTATCCAAGCGAGCATCTGGTGCGATTCGTGGCGCGCCGGTTTTTCCCGGCCGCCGACCGGGGCGCCGTCAGGCTGCTCGAGCTCGGCTGCGGGCCGGGCGGGAACCTCTGGTTCATGGCGCGCGAAGGGTTCACGGTCTGCGGGATCGATCGCTCCCCGACGGCTCTGAACATCGCCCGGCAGCGGCTGGACACCGAAGTTCCAGCCTGGCGCGGCAGCCTGATCGAAGGCGATCTCGAGGCGTTGCCCTTTCCCGACGCCACATTCAACGGCCTCATCGACAACGAGGCGGTGTACGCGAACCCGTTCGCGGAGTCGTGCCGCATCTACCGCGAGGCCTGGCGCGTCCTGAAGCCCGGCGGCCTGCTGTTCGCCCGCCTGTTCGCCGCCGGCAGTTGGGGCGACGGCACCGGCACGCCCGCCGGCCACGGCGCCTGGCATGCGTCCGAAGGCCCCCTCGCCGGCGAGGGGCTCGCCCGCTTTACGGCCGAATGCGACCTCCCCGCTCTGTTCGCCGGTTTCGAGCTTCTTTCTCGCGAGATGACGACGCGCACGGTCTCTGACCGCCGCCACGAGATCTGCGAATGGCTCCTCGAAGCCCGCCGGCTCTCCAGGGCAAATGCGAACCTTCCTGTGCGTTCCGGGAGGGACTGGAAGAGGATCGAATGAGCCCGACTGTCGAGCGCTGCCGAGACCGGTCCGTCGTTCGCATCGAGGGAGATCCGCTGGCAGGCGTGGGCGCACACGAGGTGCGCCCACCCGGACCCGGAGGCAGGAGGCCGACTGGTCCGGGTTTCGCCTCGACAGCGAGATCTCCCGAGGAGAACGCGAACGACGGCAACCGGTCCGGCACGCGAGACATGGAGGGCGAATCGATCGTCTGGAAGTCCCTCCCCACAGCTCAATCATGGTACGGTTGCCCTGGTCGGCCTCGCCGTCACGGTGATCGTTCTGTGATAAAATAGGTGAATCTTTACCGGAGGGGAATGATGGCACACCCGGCAACGAATCCTGAAGCGAATTTCACCTACGCCGACTACCTGACCTGGCCCGACGACGAGCGCTGGGAGATCATCGACGGCGTCGCTTACAACATGTCCCCATCGCCGACCGTGAACCACCAGGAAGCTTTCGCCGACCTCGTGACACAACTTCGTCTGTTTTTGCGGGGCAAGCCCTGTCGGGTGATACCGGACTGTGACGTCCTGCTTCCGAAGAGCGCCGAAGCCGAGGCCGAGATCCGCACCGTCGTCCAGCCCGATATATCCGTGGTCTGTTCCCCCGAAAAGATCGAGGGGCAACGCATCAAAGGCGCCCCCGACATGGTCATCGAGATCATTTCCCCGAGTTCGGCCTCCTACGATCATGTGAAAAAGAAATACCTGTATGAGCGCGCCGGCGTGAAGGAATACTGGCTCGTCGACCCGGAAAGCCGCGCCGTCGCTGTCTACACCCTCGACCCAGCCACCGGCCGGTTTGCCGAAGGCCGCCTGATCGAAGACGCCGCGAAAATCTCCGTCGCCACCCTCCCCGGCCTCGAAATCGATTTTGCCACCGTCTTCCCCTCCCGCCCCCGCGTCCTCCGCGAGCCCCCCCGCGGGTATCGCGCCCCCACCGACTGACCCATCTTCTTTTCCCGATACCGTCGATCCGGAGAAACGCATGGCACACCCAAAAACAAATCCCGATGCAGCGTTCACCTACGCCGACTACCTGACCTGGCCCGACGACGAGCGCTGGGAGATCATCGACGGCGTCCCCTACGACATGACGCCAGCACCGTTGCGCGTCCATCAGCGCATTCTTCTGCGCCTGGCCCGTTTTCTCGACGAATTCTTCGAGGGAAAGCCCTGCGAAGTCAATGTCAGCCCCTTCGACGTCAGGATTCCTGAAAAAGACGAAGCCGATGAAAAGATCAAAACGGTCGTCCAGCCCGACATCTCCGTGGTCTGCAATTCGGAAAATCTCGACGACCGGGGCTGCCGTGGCGCCCCCGACCTCGTCATCGAAATTCTCTCCCCCTCGACCGCCTCGTACGACGCAATCGTGAAACGCCGCCGCTACGAACGGGCCGGCGTCAGGGAATACTGGCTCGTCGACCCGGTGAACCGCATTGTCACGGTCCAGAAACGCCAGGACGACGGCACGTTCGGCCAGATCGGATATTTCAGCGCCGAGGATCACCTCGCAACCGATCTGTTCCCCGGCCTCGACATCGACCTGTCCCGTGTCTTCCCGCCCCTCCCCCCGCGCATCGTCCGCGAGTCTCCCCGCGGGTATCGCGCCCCCACCGACTGACCCCATGCTTCTCGACGGGATTCTCGAAGCCCTACGCAAGGTCGTGCCGCCAGGCGCGCAGCCACTACACGAGCCCGAGTTCGCCGGCCGCGAGTGGGAGTATGTCAAGGACTGCCTCGATACCGGCTGGGTCTCCTCGGTGGGAAACTACGTCGACCGGTTCGAAGCCATGCTCGCCGAGTTCACCGGCGCGAAACGGGTCATTGCCACGGTGAACGGCACGGCCGCCCTGCATGTCTGCCTGCTGCTCGCCGGCGTCGAAGAAGGGGACGAAGTCATCATTCCCGATCTGACCTTCGTCGCCACCGCGAACGCCGTTGCCTACTGCCGCGCAACTCCACTGCTGGCCGATGTCGAGGAGCAAACGCTCGGCCTCGCCCCCGCGCCCCTCGCTACCTGGCTGGCCGACAACACGCGCATCGAAACGGACCGTTGCATCGATCGCCACACCGGTCGCCGCATCCGGGCCGTCGTGCCGATGCACACGTTCGGTCACCCCGTCGACCTCGATCCGCTCGTCGGGCTTTGCAATGAATATCACCTGGTATTGATAGAAGATGCCGCCGAGTCGCTCGGTTCCTATTACAAGGGGCGACACACAGGCCGGTTTGGCCGTCTCGCCGCGTTGAGCTTCAACGGCAACAAGACCGTCACGACGGGCGGCGGCGGCGCGATCATGACCGACGACGAGGAGCTCGGCCGCCTCGCGAACCACCTCACCACGACGGCAAGGCAGCCGCACCGGTGGGAGTTTTTCCACGATATGACCGCCTATAATTACCGGCTGCCCAACCTGAACGCGGCTCTCGGCTGTGCTCAGCTCGAACGTCTTCCCGACTTTCTGCGCCGCAAGCGGGCCCTTGCCGAAGCGTATCATCGGGCCTTCGCGGGTGTCACCGGCGCGGCGATCTTCCGCGAGCCGGAGTTCGCTCGCAGCAACTACTGGCTGAACGTCCTGCTGCTCGACGAAGAGCAGGCGATGCACCGCGACGCCCTCCTCGAAGCGACCAACGCGTGCGGCATCGGCACCCGCCCCGCCTGGACCCTGATGCACCGCCTTCCCATGTATGCCGCCTGCCCGCGCCTGCCCACCCCCGTCGCCGAAAGCCTCGCCCGCCGCCTGGTCAACCTCCCCAGCTCCCCCCGCCTCGCCCCAGCCTGAAACGGCGGCCCCTGATCGCCGACATTCGATATCACGTCCTGCACATTCCGGGGCTGCTGGCCGGGGAAATATGCTAGAATGACGGGCCCGATATGCGGAAACGGCCTTGATGACGAGGAGCGCCACCCATGCCCGAGCCCAGGGGAAAAAACGATAACCTCTTTACCTACGGTGATTATTGCACCTGGCCCGATGACATCCGCTGTGAACTGATCGACGGCGAAATTTTCGACATGACGCCTGGGCCCGGACGGCTGCACCAGGAAATCTCCGGGGAATTGTTCGCTCAGTTCCATTCCTTTTTCAAGGGAAAGCCCTGCCGGGTCTATGCCGCCCCCTTCGACGTGCGCCTGCCCAGGCGGAAAGAAGCCGATGAAGAGATCAAGACCGTCGTCCAGCCGGACATCGTCGTTGTCTGCGATGAATCGAAACTCGACGACGACGGATGCCGCGGAGCCCCTGACCTGATTGTCGAGATTCTTTCCCCGTCCACGGCTGCGAAGGACCGTGTTCGCAAACTGAATCTCTACGAGCGGCACGGGGTACGCGAATTCTGGATCGTCGATCCCAATGGCGACGTCATGCGCTTCAACCTCGGCCCGGACGGCCGTTACGGTCGCCCCCTGACCCTCGACCGCACGATGACGCTGACCTCAGACATCTTCCCCGGGTTGTCGATCATCCTCGACGATGTTTTCCCCAAGCCTCCGAAGCCCCCCAAGGGCGTGAGGCAACCACCCCCGATCTTCGGCTGACCGTGAAACAGCTTCCGGGTCGCACGCTTACGTCTGCCGAACACGTTCAATTCACCTGAAGACTCAGGTGTGTGGTCCCGGATTTTCCATCGCCCCTCCGGATGATCTCACGCTCACGAGTCGACTCTCAGGAAGCGGGATCTATTTTTTGTTTACAATATCATACTTATTTGATATTTATTGGATATGAATTTCGAAGCTTTGGTGCGGCTCGTTCGGTCGCTGCCGTGCTTCGACCTCCATTTGCTGGCCCAGGCGGCGGATGACACCCGCGCCAACCTTCGAGCCCAGCTTGGGCGGTGGCAGAAATCAGGCAAGATCATCAGCCTCCGCCGCGGCATGTATGCGCTCGCCGATATGTACCGCGCGGCCCCCGCAACCCCTGCCGGCCTGGCGCATCTGCTGTATTCCCCGTCGTATCTCAGCGGCCTGTGGGCATTGGCGTTCCACGATCTGATCCCCGAACGGGCGGTAAGGCTCACCAGCGTGACTCCGCGGGTCCCCCGGCTCTTCGATAATCCGTTCGGGGTCTTCGAATATCGCAACATCAAGCAAGAAGCCTTTTTCGGGTATCGTGAAGAGCCGTTCGGCCCTGCAACGATCGTCGTAGCCGAACCGGAAAAAGCGCTCCTGGATCATTGGCATCTCACCCCGGGGGAATGGACCACGCAACGCCTCGCCGAAATGCGATATCAGCACACCGACACGGTGAATGAAGGGCGGCTTTGTGCTTTTGCCGAGAGGTTCGCCCGTCCGCGCCTGGCCCGCGCAGTCGAGCGCTGGCTCGAACTGCGTTCCCAAAGCGACGAAGGGACGGTTCTTCTCTGATGGAAAAAGCCTTGTCGCTCATTCGGGGAATCACCGATCCCGGACTACCGCTCAATCGTCTCCGGGAATATCTTCAGGCATTCATCTTCCTGGGGAGCTTGTGCAAGGCCGTCTGAACTCACTGGACATCGGCAAGCTTGCCCAGGACGTGGCCCCGTTCCTGGAACACCAACCGGAAACAGCGCTCCTGACCCGCGCAAACCTCGAAACCCTCCTCCTGAATCACACCGGCATATGATCGCCCATAATCGATCTCACATCCTTCACCTTCCGGGCGGCTGGTCGGCAAAATATGCTGGAATAACGGTGCCCGATATGCGGAAATGGGCTTGATGACGAGGGGCGCCACCCATGCCCGAGCCCAGGGGAAAAAACGACAACCTCTTTACCTACGGTGCTTATTGCACCTGGTCCGACGAGATCCGCTGTGAACTGATCGACGGTGAAATTTTCGACATGACACCGGGGCCCGGGCGACTGCACCGGCAAATATCCGGGGAATTGTTCGTGCAGTTCCATTCCTTTTTCAAGGGAAAGCCCAGCCGGGTCACACCGCTACACCTGCGGAACGCATGCAATTCACTTGAAAACCAGGGGTGAGTGTCCCGGTTTTCGCTAATATCATGTTCCCCGAGCTGGCGGCGGCAGAAGGTCGGCGAATAACTGCTTCTCTTGGGAAAGGAAGAACGCTTTCACGTCTTGCCATCTGGTTTCGTCGAGAGCCAGAGGATCCGGTTCCGATTCAGCTTCGTCGAAGAAAAGGAAGGAACGCAGCACGTGATAACAGTTCACCCGGTTCGCACCGAATTTTCCGAGAAACCATTCTTTCAATCGACGCGGGGGAACATCACGCAGAATCCGATACATATCGAAAAAGTCTTTTTTCGTTCCCCGCTGGGCGATGGCAACGACCTTCATAGCGGCAATATCCGGAATCGATGCCAGCAGCAGGCCCCGGAAATCCGTCAAGGCGCCAAGAAGCCGATAGGGATACGAAAAAAACGAGCATTTCACCCCGTCGATCATGGCATGCACGGTATCGGCTTCGCGAACACGGATTTCGCCGCCGAAAGAAGCGATCATTTGCGCAACGCGCTCCGTGTCGAAGGGCTTTTCCGTAAAATAATCCAGATCGACGCTACGCCGATGCCCGAGGTGCAAAGCCAGGGCAGTTCCTCCAGCCAGATAGAAGCCCATCTCCGCCGGTCGGGACGCCATGCGGTCGATGAGGCTCAGAACGGTCTCGGGAAGGGCTTCTGTAAACATTTGACCTCCTCGATCGGGATACCGTAATGAATCGCCCAGAAATTACCGGTTTTGCGATCGAGGGTTCTCGAGCATTTCACGGTTTCACGAATATCGGCTTCAGAAAAGACGTCCAACAGCCATCTGACCTGTTCGGGCCGGCCGTATTGCAGGATTCGCTCGATCATGAACCGGGCATGCCGATGCAAGTCGAGCTTTTCGGGATCGACATCCCAGAACAGTTCCCGGGGCAGTCGCAACAGCATTTCAGACAGGTTCATCAACACCATCTTACCATAGGATGTTCAACCCAGGTGTGTGTCCCGGGTTTTTGAGGGCGTTCGGGTTGAATTCGGGAGGGGGGAGTGATATCCTTGACGGGTTCCGGCGCGGGCCGGGGCGATACCGTTCGATACGTGAATCAGAGGATAAAGCTGATGAAGACCCTTTGGAGCGATCTGCAGAAGAAGAAAACCTCTCTCGCCGTCGTGGGGCTCGGGTATGTCGGTCTGCCGCTCGCCCATGCCTTTGCGAAAAAGTTCCGGGTTGTGGGATTCGACTGCAACGCGGCGAAAGTCGATCTGCTGAAAAAGGGCGTCGACCCGACGGGCGAGGTTCCAGAAGGGGGCCTGAAGCAGGTGAAAATCGATTTCACCACCGATCCGAAAGCGCTCGAGAACTGCCGGTTCATCGTCGTGGCCGTTCCGACGCCGGTGGACAAAAACAACCGCCCGGATCTCACGCCTCTGGTCAAATCCTCGGAATCCGTCGGCCGGCATCTCCGCAAGGGTGCGATCGTCGTCTACGAATCGACGGTGTACCCCGGCGTCACCGAGGACGAGTGTCTGCCGATTCTCGAGCGGGAATCCGGGCTGAAATTCGGAACCGATTTCAAACTGGGTTACAGCCCTGAACGCATCAATCCCGGTGACAAGGAACACCGTCTCGAAACGATCACGAAGATCGTCTCGGGTTCTGACGATGAAACCCTCGAGATCGTGGCGAGCGTGTACGGCAGCATCATCAAAGCCGGCGTCCACCGCGCGTCGAGCATCAAGGTTGCCGAGGCGGCCAAGGTCATCGAGAACACGCAGCGTGATCTGAACATCGCCCTGATGAACGAGCTGGCGATCATCTTCCACAAAATGGGTATCGACACGCGGGATGTTCTCGCCGCCGCCGGCACCAAGTGGAACTTCCTGAAATTCGTTCCTGGCCTCGTCGGCGGCCACTGCATCGGTGTCGATCCATACTACCTGACCTTCAAGGCCCAGGAGTTGGGCTACCATCCCGAGGTGATCCTTGCCGGCCGTCGTATCAACGACGGAATGGGCAAGTTCATCGCCGAGAGCACCGTCAAGAAGATGATCCGCGCCGGCAAAACCGTCCGCGGCGCCCGGGTTCTGATCCTGGGCTTCACCTTCAAGGAGAACGTCGCCGACCTCCGAAATACCAAAGTCGTCGATATCATCCGCGAACTCGGGGAATATGGGGTCCGCACCACGGTCCACGACCCCCTCGCTGACCCGCACGAGGCCGAAGAGGAATACGGCCTCGAGATCACGAACTCCCTGAAAGGCAAGCTCCCGACCTTCGACGCCGTGATTCTCGCCGTCGGCCACGAGGCCTACCGCGACCTGTCCCTGAAAAAGCTCGCCACCCTCTGCGAACGGGGCGACAAGCCCCCCGTCATGATCGACGTCAAAGCATTCTTCGACTCCACCTCCGCCCGCAAAGCCGGCTTCCGCTACTGGCGCCTCTGACCACGAAGAGCTAGGGTGTCCCCCGACAATCAAGGCAGAAAATCGCACATGATAATGTCGCTTGACACGCAGCATGAACAGTCTGGTGTCCACTATTGCCGACCGACCTCAATGTTCACAAGCTTAACCGAAAAAACATGCTAGAGAGGGGTGTGCCTTTGAGGTAGAATGCCATTCCTTAGGTTTTCGTGTTCAACATGGGTTGGATTTTTTTCGTGGAGGGTTTCATGCGAGTCTTGGTAACCGGGGCAGCGGGGTTTATCGGGTTTCACCTTTCTCAGCGGCTTTTGGAACGGGGTGATGAGGTTGTCGGGTTCGACAATCTGAACTCTTACTACGATGTTACTCTCAAGGATGCTCGCTTGAAGCAATTGCTTGCAAAGCCAGGTTTTCGCTTTGTAAAGGGCGATTTAGCTGATCGCCATGCTCTAGAACAACTCTTTGCCAATAACCGTTTCGACAGAGTCGTAAATCTCGCAGCCCAAGCAGGTGTTCGATACAGTCTGAAAAATCCGCATGCTTATATTGAGAGCAATATCTTGGGTTTCACGAATATTCTGGAAGGCTGTCGTCATGCCAATGTTCCTCATTTAGTATATGCCTCGTCCAGTTCAGTCTACGGTGCCAGTACCAACATGCCCTTCTCCGTTCACCAGAATGTCGATCATCCGGTTTCCCTCTATGCTGCTTCAAAGAAGGCCAATGAACTGATGGCCCACACCTACGCTCATCTGTTCCGACTTCCCGTTACCGGGTTGCGCTTTTTTACCGTCTATGGTCCCTGGGGACGGCCGGATATGGCGTTGTTCCTGTTTACCAAGGCCATTCTCGCGGGTGAACCAATCGAGGTTTACAACGAAGGGAAGATGCGCCGTGACTTCACGTATGTCGACGATATCGTCGAAGGTGTTATCCGAGTAACGGATAAGATTGCCGAACCAAATCCCCAGTGGACCGGGGATGCCCCAGATCCAGGCACGAGTCTTGCTCCCTATAAAGTGTACAATATTGGGAACCATGCTCCCCTAGAGTTGATGAGATTCATAGAGATCATCGAAGAAAAACTCGGCCGGAAGGCGATCAAGAAACTTCTTCCCATTCAACCCGGTGATGTTCCAGCCACTTTCGCCGATGTCGAAGATCTCAAACGCGATGTTGGCTTTGCACCAGCGACTCCGCCAGAAGTAGGCATTGGGCGTTTTATCGATTGGTATCGGACATATTATTCACAATAATGAACCCGTTGCGATGATCTTTTCCTTGTTCCTCTTGTCCGGCATGGATGGCAGGTAGCTGCAATACGAATTTGTGCTGGTTTTTCTTGGACAACGGCTTCAACCGCTTAGCGATTAAGAGGGGATGAATTCCATGTGTGGCATTGTAGGCTTTCTCGATAGCCGGGCAAATCATTCCAGAGAATCGTTGGTTCGTGTTGTTGGGCGTATGGCAGATGCGCTTACGCATCGAGGTCCGGATTTTGGTGATTCGTGGGTTGATCCTTCTGCCGGTATTGCTCTCGGACATCGCCGTCTGTCGGTTTTAGACCTCTCCCCCGAGGGAAATCAACCGATGGTTTCTCACTCGGGGCGGTATCGTATCGTGTTCAATGGTGAAATCTACAATTTCAATGAAATTCGCTTACGTCTGCAACAACATCGCGGCAATGTCGAATATCGAGGGCACTCTGATACTGAGGTCATTCTCTCTGCGTTTGATGAATGGGGTGTTGTTGAAACAGTTAAACTTTTGGTCGGCATGTTTGCAATTGCGGTGTGGGACCAGTCTCTTCGACTGATTCACCTTATCCGTGACCGGCTTGGGGAAAAGCCGCTCTATTATGCATGGAGAGGTCCAGTATTTGTCTTTTGTTCGGAGTTGAAGGCATTGGAATGTATCTCCGAATTCGATTTGGCTGTGGATCGAGACGTATTGGCGTTATATTTACGGCATAACTATGTTCCGTCTCCCTATTCAATATACCGGGGTGTTTGGAAGTTGCCTCCAGGATCAATCTTGACGGTGTCGGCTTCGAGCAGCTTTGATCAGAAGCCGGCTCCGCAGACCTACTGGCGGGCTCGGGATTTTATCGAGGAGTTCCCCGGCGTGCCTCGGGTGAATGATCTGTTGCACTCTTCAAGTGTTCTGGAAGAACTCTTGGCACGGTCTATTCGTGGACAAATGGTCGCAGATGTTCCCTTGGGGGCGTTTCTATCGGGAGGAATCGATTCGTCAACGGTTGTCGCGCTTATGCAGGCTCAATCAACAAAGAAGGTGAAGACTTTTTCGATTGGATTTGAGGATAAGAATTTTGACGAGTCGGGACATGCTATGAAGGTGGCCCGCATACTTGGAACAGACCATAGCGAACTCATATTGAAGGCCCAAGATGCGCAGGCGGTCATACCTCGACTTGGTGAGATTTATGATGAGCCATTTGCAGATTCCTCCCAAATCCCGACATTCCTTGTTGCACAGATGGCTCGTCGGGAAGTAACCGTTTGCCTTTCTGGAGATGGTGGAGACGAACTTTTTGGTGGATATGGTCGATATCAACAAGCTGCGAAATTTTGGAAGATGCAAAGATGTATTCCAGAGCCTCTTCGTCGACTTCTCACCCGCATCCTCAAACGTTCGGTCTTGGACGAAAAATGTGCATTTTCCTCAATTTCATCGAACCTTTTTGCTCTCCAGCAAATGGTTACCAACCATGAATTTTCATCGTTTTATCGATACTTTCTATCGCACACAATGTTTCCTTCAAAATTTTTGATCGGAACTGAGGATTCCTGGACAGATTCCAGGCAGGCTTTGGAATCAGTTTCAGATATTGGAATTTGGAAGCAAATGATGCTCATTGATATTGAGTCGTATCTCCCTGACGACATATTGGTAAAAGTTGATCGTGCAGCGATGGCGGTCAGCCTTGAAACTCGAGTTCCCCTCCTCGACCATCGCATTGTTGAGTATGCGTTGCGCTTGCCGGTGAGTGCTTCTCTCCCTGGGCAAGATACCAAAAGAGTTCTACGGGAAGTCTTGCAGAAATACGTCCCACGTGAAATCTTCGACCGACCTAAAATGGGTTTTGGTGTCCCTGTCGCTGATTGGATCCGGGGCCCTTTACGAAATTGGGCAGAGAGTTATTTATGTCCTACCTCGTTGAAAGCCTCCGGCTATTGGAATGTGAAAGGTGTTCGAAAATGTTGGGAAGAGCACCTGAGTGGTTCACAAAATCGGATTGGGCTGATTTGGGGAATACTTATGTTCGAACAATGGAATGCTAGCCGAATTGCACGGAAAACCATGTCATGAATGAGCGGCTCTTACTATTCATCTCTTCTCTCCAATGTGGTGGGGCTGAACGCGTAATGGTGAATAATGCCAATCACTGGGCCCAACAGGGGAGGGACGTTTTTCTGGCAACATTTTGTGGTTCAGACAACGATTTCTATCGGGTAGCTCCAGGGGTGCGACGAAAGAGCCTTCACCCTTTTTCCAGCAAACCCGGATTAGCAAATCCTGTGTTGAATGTTCTGTCTTTCGTAATGCAACTGCGTTTTCTGATCCGGAGGATCAGGCCAAAGGTAGTAGTCAGTTTCATGACAGATGCAAATGTTATTGCTACTGTCGCTTGTGCAACGCGCGTGCCAGTCGTGATTTGTGAGCGTACCAATCCGTATATGATACCCAGCACGACTCGATGGGGAATTCCTCAATCGGTGTTTTACAAGTTTTGCTCGGCGCTTGTTGTTCAAACAGAGGGGGCAAGAGAGTGGGCCACGAAATTGGTTGGCAAACAACGTGTGATTGTTATTCCAAACTCGTTGTCTGAGATGTTTGAAAAATGCCCGAACCATACTCGGAAAGGCCGTAATGAAATCGGCCCGATACTCGTGACAATGGGGAGGTTGGTTAGTAGCAAGCAATTCGACCATGTCATACGAGCATTTGCAAAGGTTTCCCCGAGAGTGCTTGGATCGAAATTGTGGTTGATTGGCGATGGACCAGAAATCGCGAATTTGAAGGCTCTCTCGCAACACCTTGGGATAGAAGACCGAGTCGTATTTTGGGGGCAGGTTGATGATCCCATTCCAATATTAGCCCAGGCGGACCTTTTTGTATTTACCTCTCAATATGAGGGTTTTCCGAATGCATTGCTCGAAGCCATGTCTCTAGGTCTTCCTGCAATATCATATGATTGCCCTTATGGGCCAAGCGATATTATTCGTTCTGGCATCGACGGAATTTTGGTTCCACTTGGAGATTTAGACCAATTGACTGCCGAAATTTCTGGCCTTTTGATGAATGACATGAGACGTCTTTCGATGGCCTCTCGGGCCGGAGAAGTTCGTGATCGATACTCGATACATTCTATAAATGCCATGTGGGATGGTGTTTTGGAAGCTGTCTCAAGGTCATAGGATCCATTGGAAGGAAGAAATTCCAACATGAGTGAATTATGGATAAATTGGGTTCCAGAGGCTGTTTGGTTGACTTCAATTGTTGCGAACTCCTTCCATGGAATATAGAAGCATCGTACGAGAGAGAAATTGCGGGTGCTCGGATTTCCAAAATGGGGGGCAAGTCTGTGTCCCATGGCCCTTTCTGATTGATCGTGCTCTCTGTTATTCTGAAATCATCCAAGAGAGCTTGCTTGCTCGTCGTCTAGCGGTGGAGGCAAGGTAATGACTTCCCTTCTTTCAGCGCTTTCAGCAGGATTTCTTCTTGCAATCGCAGTCATGATTGCAATGATGAAGCAGCCGGTCAATATCGTTTCATTATATGGTTGTGGTCTCTTGTTCTACGGTTTTCCCTTGTGTTTCAGAGTGACCTCTCCATTTTCGACAAACGGTGTTTTTCCAATTGTGGAAATTGAGGATGTCGTATTCATTTCCTATTTCCTGGCTTTTGCTGTGTTCTTTCTGGCTTGCCGGGTAAGGGTTCCTCGTCCCGTTGCCACGCGTCCCATTTCTTTCGCATTTGCGGGTTCTTGTTTTATTGGGTATTTTGCCTCTCTTTTGTTGTTTCTTACTACTACTGGCATTGAAAATTTACTGATCATTGATAAGACCGAGAGACTTGCGCAAATGACAAGTTGGCATGTTGCCATGTCGATTTATGCGACACTGTTGGCCGTAATTTGCGGTCAGCAAAAAGTGAGTGGTTGGCGAAGGATTCTTTGGCTTGCACCAGCCTCCTTTATTATGGTTCAGATGTTTCTCCAAACGCGTGTAACCATTATACTTGGGGCTATTTCTTGGGGGCTGGCTAGATTCTCTCGCCATAACGGCAAGATGAGTCGTATGACCAAGTTGAAAATAGGCGTAATGGTATTTGTGGCAGCAATGGTATTCTTTCCATTCAAGGGAATATGGTATTCAATAGCTTTTGGGGAATTTTCTTTCCAAAGGATGCCCGAGTATTACATAGAGGCGATTAAGGATTTTGAACCATGGGACATTCTTTCAAATTTCAACGAGGTTGTACGGGCTAGGCTCGTTGTTCCTGATGGTTATTTTAAGAATATTCTTCTTTGTCAAATCCCTTTTGGGAGATCTCTATTTGAAATCCCTCAAGTTACATTTAACGAGCAGATTCAGACCCGATTGTTTCCAAATGTAAAGTGGGGAATGGGCTCGACCGCCTTTGGTGAACTCTATTCCCAAGGGGGACTTATGGCGGAATTGATTTTTCTGCTTGGGGTCTTTCTCTTGCTTATTATTCCCGGGCCGCGTGAACCGCATTTTCGACTCCTTCATACGTCACTATCTCCCTATTTCTTTTGGTATTTTCATAGGAATGATTGGCATTACGCCTTCGCAATGGCAAAATTCTTTCTCATTATTTGGGGATTTACATTTTTGTTGACATTTTTGATGAAAAAGGCTTTTGCAACACTTGAGGATGTAATCAGTGTAATTTCCATTGCTCCCCGGGCCAACAATCTGTGAACCTATCCCAATAATATGAAGCGCACCCCCTTGTACTTTCGCTCGGCCTGCGGTACTATTCTCTCGAATAGGAGGATAGACCATGCTGGGCAAATTCGAAGGATTTTCAGATCCACAGTGGACCCTTGAAGGGTTAGGGTTTTTCAAATAGCGGAACTGAAATGGTTGCGCAGGGAGGCGATGTGTCCCACCAAAACTGCCCGAAGATGGAATGTGACAATCCGGTCTCAACGGCCCTAGGCAAAGGTGACTTGGGTGGCTTGGGAAGAAGGTTCGTCAACGGGTTTTCTTGGACGATGTTTGCCGTGGTGTTTTCATCGGGCTTTGGTTTTCTCCTCAATATCATCTTGGCCAATTATCTTGGAAAAGCTGTCTATGGGCGATTAGGACTTGTTTTGAATACTGTTGCCACTCTTGGTGGCATGGCTCAACTCGCCGCTGAAACAACTACGACCAAGCATGTTGCCGAGAGTCGAATTGCCAATGTGGGAGCTGCAGGTCGAATTTTGGGTATCACCTCACTATTTACGTTTGTAAATGGTTTTTTGGTGACCGTCGGAATTGCATGTCTTTCGGCTTATGTTGCAAAGAATCTATTCGTTGATGGGACTTTGCAGAATTTGATTCTTCTCGCATCGCCTATTGTGTTGCTTACGGCAATGGATTCATATCAGAACGGTGCCTTAGCAGGCTTGGAATGTTATAGCGCTCTGGGTAAAGCGCGGCTTTTCCATTCAGTATTTCATTTGGTGGTTTGTTCAATCAGTTGCATTTGGGCAGGGCTTCCTGGAGCCCTTATCGGGTATGTTCTGAGTTATTCCGTTCGTTGGGTGGTGCTACAATGGTTAGTTGTTCGGGAGGCCAACAGATTCGGTATTTATCATGATTTCTCTGGTGCTTTTCGGGAGGTTGGAGTCGTAGGCGGTTTCGCGATTCCTGCTGCAATGTGCGGATTTGTAGCGATGCCAGCGCTGTGGATGACGAATCTTTTCCTTACGCGTCATCCAGATAGGTATGCTGAAATTGGGCTCTTTGCAGCTGCGAATGCCTTACGAACATTAGCAATGTATGTACCCATAGTCATGAATAGTGTTTCAAGGTCCTTGCTTAACAGCGAACGTGGTTCATCCAACATAGATCGTTATCGCCACTTGTTTTGGGCCAATCTTGGTCTTTCTGTGATGGTTGCACTGGCGACGGTGATAGGCGTGTTTTTTGGGGGGGCTTCAATTCTCAGAATTTTTGGCCGTGACTTTGTTATGGGGAGCTCTGCTTTGCAGATTCTTTTGATCTCGGTAATTCCTGAAACCATTGATACTGCGGCTGCACAAGTCATTCAAAGTCATGGCAAAATGTGGGCAGCCTTGTTTGTGATTGTTATTCCCCGGTATGTAACTCTTGTCCTGGTGTCAAGCTATCTCGCACCTCGCCTTGGTGCCGTAGGACTCGCATGGGCGTACACAGCCTCGTGGACGTTGTCCATGCTATGCACCTGTTCCTTGGCGTATTACTTGGGACTGTTACCTAGTCGGACCTCATTCGTTAAGGACTAAAGAACAGTTAGCGTCCAATCAATCACATCTTTCCATAGCCCATCCCATCCCATCCCTCATCCTGATCGAATCTTCAAGCGTATAGAGAGCTGGTCGGGCAAAACTGGACACCCACTCCCCGAAGCGTTGCCCAACATCGAAACCCCTCAAAACATGCAACTTTCAGGTGGATCAGTTTTTATCCGGTGGTCCCACGTATTGGGTGAGGCATGTCGCAGCTTGTCAAAGGAGTGGTCTTACCCGGTCGGCGTATGCCCGCGAATATGGGTTTCATCCCGAGACGTTTTCCAGGTGGGTTCGGTTTCCTTTCTTTGTCTAATTGTAAAAAGCACATCCTCCAAAATTGCCTCTTCTGGCCAGACTTGACCTTGGTGCCAAATGCCTTGGCGGTCCCAGTGTCCTGGGCACTGGTGGACCGCCGAAGCGACATAGCAATAACTAATTTCAACAATCAACGGCTTTTTCTGTAGATCGAATAGGAAGTCAAAAGCCAGGCTCTGGGTGCCAATCCTATCTGCCACTTTGAATGCAATTTCCACACAACGCTTGTCAATTTGGTCAGGATCGAAAGATAAGGTTCCGCTACCCGAAGCGCGAAAGTCGTTGGGTCGATTCATTCGTTGGAAACCAAAAGCTCGATTGCCAATAATAGTAATCCGAGTGTCAAAAGTGTTGCCGGGAATGAATTCTTGAAAATAGAGATAACCTCGTTGCCTTGGCATTCGATAGCGAAGGGCAATGACGTTCAGCAGGGTTTGTGGTGCCCGGAAGAGCTTCTCCAAGAATTCATAAGCGGTTTGCGTTTTATGTACCCTGGTGTGTATGTCAGTCAAATAGCCTGCTACAATTGGGAATCCGCGACCAAAGGCTTGTCGGCAAAGCGCAGTGGCTTCCTCGCGTGAACGCACCAACCGAACATTAATGGAACCAGCTCCACTGCTCAATTTAAACACCTTCGGCCAAGCGGCTTTTTCGATCCATTTCATTGCCGTATGCCGTTTATAAAAAACCCAAGTGGGAATGAATGGCGCGTCGATGGTCTCTAGAAGATACTTCTGAGCGACTTTGTCGTCAAAATGGGCACATGTGGCAATATTGGGGAAGACGACCATCCCTTTCTGCTCGAAAGAAGAGATAATCTGCCGTGCAACTAATTGGCTCGCTGGGTCATTATGGGACCAATGCCAAAGTAATCCGTCCAACCCTGTGCATTGCGAAACAACATCGGTTGCCAAACAATTGATGCGTCGAAAGGGAACTCCCCTGCTCTCGCAGTATGTAATCCACCGGCCAGAAAAACTGCCAGGGGTATCGTGAATTCCTATCATACGTATTCTTCAACTCCTGCTCGATCTTCCTTATCGTTCACAATAACCCTTCCAACCGCTTGGGGGTACAAACGCGCGCCCATTCCAGAGGGGCCAAGGTTGGGCAAAAAGAGTGCCTTTGAACTGCACAGTAATATCTTCTGGTCGAAAATTGCAGAGCGGATACTTGAAATGCCCGAAGCCCTCGCGAATCAGCGGAATTTTTTGCCAGTCGAAACCCATAAGATGGGCATGCACAAAATCTGCGGCGACAGGATTGGTGGCCAAGGTTAACATTCCCAGATGATACGGAGTTGGAGAAAGGGGCCCCTCACCTTCACCGCAAACAATTGCATCGGTTAGGGTTATAACTCTGCGTTGCGGGACGTCAGACATGGTTCCATCTTGACGCCCATACAGAAGGATTCGATTGAGATCGAGAACGGTGCGCCAGATGGTGTCGTTCCCATGCCAGCTACCCTCTATATTGTTGTCCGCACCAGTACATCGGGCCAGTCTGGCGATTACCCATGCGGCCTTTTGCAATAGAGAAGCTATCATTCCTTCCCGACTATTGGATGCGTCGAGGAAGTGTTCTGCAAGTAACTTCAATGGGTTATTCCCAGCATAACAATCGCCCCTCGTTCGGCGACCTCCCAACCGGTGATGTGGGAGAAAGTCCTTGTGGCCATTAATACCGACGAGGTTTTTTAGAGCCCCAGTAATGCATGCTTTCTTATGTGTTTTTAGTTTGGGCAGATTGATTACTACATCTGCCTTCATGACTTCGCGCGCTATGAGATACTGGTGCCTGCCTGGTGCATGTGTTTGACGCATGAGGGTTGGGTTGTACATCGTAACTCGGAATCGGGCTGCATCCCGTGAAATAGGCTCCAATAGACTATTTTTCCCGAGATCGAATAGTATAAAATCCTCCAGCGGTCGTCGCCCAGGTTTCCCGTCTCTGCCATCAGACTGATTGGTGCGAACCGTGCGGCGAAAATCATGCCACTCGATAGGCGCATTTGCCAATGCATAACGCTGCTTCAAGGCGATGTAATTTCCAGACTCCATGAGTATAGACAAATCGCAACTTTGAATAGGAGCATCTCCCACGATAACCCTACCTGGATTAGTCAACAAAACCTGACCCAACACGGCATCCAAAACCGAGGCATGCGTGACCATGCAGTCCATACCATGTCCTGATTGGTTATCATGGGTCACCCAGTTGGGCTTCAACACAACGGTGGCGCCAGGATGAATCAATCCGCGAAAGAAATTACTGCTCTTCGTATGCCTATGTTCAAGGTCCCAGGCCGTTTCCTCTAGGAGATGCGATAGTAGCAAATGTGCAGAATTGTGGGAATAGGGTGATAGGGCGTTAAATTCTTCTTTGCTTCTCGGGCCAGGAAATGAGTGCTCAGAAAGAGGTATTTCTCTGTCCAGTTGGGCCAGAGAAACGCAGGCATCCTGAAGCGATTGCATGGTCATGACACCCGACTCCGGACTCAAAAAGATAAGCAGTCTTGGATAACTTTACTGTGAGCCATTGGAAATGTCAATGATCGGGCTAATGGAGCCACCCATGATCGGCATAATGGAGCCACTTTCGTGCATTGAATTCGGAAGGTAAACCATCCCGTGGAAAACGACGTTTTTACCCTGCGTTGAACGCGCGACCTTGTAGCTGATAGTATAATATGCCGTGTAGAAAGCCTCCTTTTCGATGGGCTGCCGTCCAGGTATGTCCGGAGAGGATTTTTTGAGAAGGAAGGGGTTCGGATGGGGTCGAGGGGAAGGCGGGGAAACCAAGAGTTGGTTTCCCACGAGGCCTTCCCCCGATAACAGCCGATTGTCCCTTCGCTTAGGCATCAGTCCGCTTCTTTCGCCCCTGCTTTCTTCGAGACCTTGCGCTCCTGCTGAGGTCTGGCCGTTCTGTAGCTTTCCCCTTCGAGCGTAAGGATATAGGCGCCGTGCTTGATCCGGTCGATTGTCGCAGCGCCGAGAAGCTTGTTGGGAAGAGCCTGTGTCCATTCCGGCAGATCGAGATTGCTGGTAATGAGCGTGGCCTTCCGTTCATATCGCTCCGCGATCAACTCGTGAAGGTCTTCGTCTTGCGGAGTTCTCAGCGGCTTGATTCCGAAATCGTCGATGATCAGAAGATCGAGTTTTGCCAGCATGGCTAATTTCCGATCGAACGTGTTGGTCAGACGAGCTTCCTGAAGCATTCCGAACAACCGCGTCTGATTCGTGAACAGGACGTCATAGCCTTTCCGCGCAGCCAGATTAGCAAGAGCCTGGGCAATATGGCTTTTCCCGGTCCCGCAGGGGCCGACGATCACGACTGGCGCCCGCTCATCTATGAATCGGCAGGTGGCCAGATCCTGAATCATGGCGCGATTTACCATGGGATTGAAGGCGAAGTCATACGTCTCCAGCGTCTTGTCAGGTCGGAAGTTCCCGCGCCGGATTCGCGTGGCTAGCTTTTTCTGCTCGCGTCGGGCCACTTCGTCCTGAAGCAGCATTGCCAGGAAGTCGATGTGTGAGATCTGGTCCGCGACCGCCTGCTTCGTGCGCGTTTCCAGTGAATCCAGCACGCCGGAAAGCCTGAGTTGCCGGAGGGTCGGTGCAAGTTGAGGCATGGGATTCACTGCGCACCTCCCTGGCTGACGAGACATTCCGGTCGAATGAATCGACCGAGGCCACGATAGGCGGCTTCGAGGCTGGGTTCTGTTGTCGATAACTGTTCATTTTGTAGCAGACGCTGAAGAATGCCCTTGATCGTCGATGTCTTGATGGTTTCACACGACAGAGCCTGTTCACAGGCCTGTTCGACACGATCCTCCCCATACAAGCCGCGAAACCGGATGACGCGCTGTGCTGCCCGAAGACAGTCCAGTCGGGGATGCGACAGAAGCCGTTCGACGACTTCCCGACAGCAGACTCCGATGCGAGTTGCCTGTTCGAGACACCAGGAGGGTGTTTGCTCAGAATAAGCTCTGCAGGCTGGAGACAGGTGATCAGTCACCGTCTGGTGCTGTCCCCGGCCAGTGCAGCGCGGATGCACGGCGACCAGTGTCAGGGTTCACGCTATATTCCACCCTTGGGGTCACGAAAAATCCACCCCTTCAAAACGCTTGGAGGAGTGTATGAATATTCTTGATTTCCTTGGCCCTCGCGTGCCCTTATTACCCCCACCACAGCCAGTGGTGGAGGACGTCATGATCAGCGGCGACATCTTCAAAACCATCCATCACCTCAAAAAGAACGGTTTCGGCATCAAGAGCATTGCCCGCCGTCTCGACCTCGATCCCGGAACGGTCAGGAAGTATCTGAACCAGACCGAGATTCAGCCCTATTCACGCGACTGCCCGGCGACGAGCAGTCTCACGGGTCTCGAAGAATGGCTTCGTGCAAGGGCTCCAGAGGTCGGCTTCAACGGCAAGATCCTCTTCCGCGAGGCTCGGGGAAAAGGCTTCGCCGGGAGCTATTCCATCATCAAGCGGTTTCTGCGACCGATTCGCGAGAAAGAGCGCGTAGCCACAGAAGCCACGGTGCGGTTCGAGACGCCCCCGGGGCTCCAGGGCCAGGTCGACTGGGGCTCGTCCAAGGTCTGGATCGGCGAAAGTCGGCGTCGGGTGCACTTCTTCGTGCTTGTTTTGGGTTTTTCCCGGCGGTTGTTTGTTCGGGCATATCTGAACGAGAAGCGCCACAACGTCATCGACGGCCATCAGCGTGCGTTCGCGTGGTTCGGGGGGTATCCGAAAGAGGTTCTGTATGACAACGCCCGCACGATGGTCATGGCGGAGAGGCCGCCGGCGGAGCGATTGAACAAGGTGTTCGCGGACTTTGCCCGTCATCATGGTTTCGAGGCTCGTTTCTGCCGGCCCTATCGGCCTCGCACGAAGGGGAAAGTCGAGTCCGGCGTGAAATACGTGAAGCGGAACTTTCTCGCCGGGCGGCGCTTCCGCGATCTCGATGATCTCAACGCTTCTCTGGAGCAATGGATGCGGGAGGAAGCGGACGTGCGGATTCATGGTACGACGCATGTGACGCCCATGTCCCGATGGGCAGAAGAGAGCTCGGCCCTCATACCGCTTTCCGCCGTGCGGCCTTGGCAGCCTGATCTCGAGCACATCCGGAGGGTGGCGAACGACAGCCGGATTACTGTCGGGACGAACCGATACCCGGTTGTACCGAGCGCCATTGGCAAGACGGTCGCCGTGCATGTCGAAGCTGGAAAGATCGAGGTCCGAAACGAGTCCGGGGAAGTCGTCGGCAGCCACGAGCAACTTCACGGGCGCTATCAGGAAGCCCCAATGCCGAAGGAGTTCCACGCCCTTCTCGCCGAAGTGGCGAAAAAAGCGGAACGCGCCGATCTGCCCATGCACGATCCGCGGTGGCCGGAGGACGACGTCCAGGTGCGGAATCTGTCCATCTACGACGAAGTGGCCGGCATCAAGGAGGTGGCGTGATGAGCGGTCTGGAACACCTCGAGGACGGCCTTCGCAATCTCAAGCTTCACCGTCTTGCGGATCATCTCGAGACCTTTCTCGAGGATGCCGGCAAGCAGACCTGGACCCACGCCGAGTTCCTGGAAAAGGCCATTCAGGAAGAGCTGGCCTCGAAACGGGACAAACGCACGGAGATGGGCACGCGCATGGCCAGATTCCCGTTCGTCAAAACCCTGGATGCCTTCGACTTCACGTATCAGCCCTCGATCGATCAGCGTCGGCTGAAGGATCTGGCCGCCTGCCGGTGGATCGAGAACGGCGAGAATGTCATCTTCCTCGGCCCGCCCGGCGTCGGAAAGACGCACATGGCCGTCGCGCTGGGCGTCGAAGCGATTCGACTCGGCTATCGCACGATGTTCATTACGGCCCAGGCGCTGATCGGCAATCTGACGAAGGCACATTCGGAAAACCGCCTCGAGGAAAAGCTCAAGGGATACACGCAGCCTCGGCTTCTGATCATCGATGAGATCGGGTATATCCCGATCGATCGGCTCGGCGCCAACCTCTTTTTCCAGCTCGTATCGCGAAGATACGAGAAGGGAGCGATGATTCT
>ENA-UOWO01000851-UOWO01000851.1-activated-sludge-metagenome-genome-assembly--contig:-NODE-851-length-42479-cov-13.930770_pt1 | contig 42479 bp, 31 predicted proteins | sample MGYA00238148_ERZ761564 | MGnify/ENA primary metagenome ERZ761564 (study PRJEB28885, sample SAMN05720194) | activated sludge metagenome | isolation source: Anaerobic digester | place: USA... | reverse complement strand
TCGGAAATCAGGATCCGGAACGGAAGCGGATTCTAACCGCGCGCGATGCCGTGCGCAGATTCGACCCCGACAAACCATTTCCCGAACGCTCGGCTTTTCGATAGCTGCGGTGCGAGAGCTGTCGCAGCTTGTGGGTCATTGTCAGCCGCACACATTGAGATTCCCACTCGGCGTTGCACCGAGCAGAACGTCGATGGCAAACGCGTCGGTCCCCGGGACGACAAAGCCGATAACGCTTCTAGCCCGGCGTGGCCGATTGAACAGGTGGCTTCGTCCCGGCGGATTCCATCCTCGCCCGAGCAACCGCCGCTCAGCCAAAGGCCACATACACGACTGCACCCGCACCGCTTGTCTGAAAGCGCTCTACCCGGTCACTTGCAAGGGGAGTCCATACATGAATTGTTAGCCTTCAGCACGAGAGGCTAGAACCAAAGTTGCTTTCTCAGAACTGCGGATGAGACGGCGATGATTACTACCGCGGATGATAAGGCAGCAATGAGAATCTTCGCGTAGAAGCAGAAGAATCGAACATTGCGCGCGATGGACCGCCTGTGTGTTGAAGCCGGCTTGCTCTTCTTGTCGCCGAAAACAGCGAAGTATCCAAAAACATATTGGGAGAAGTCAAAAAACAGTGCGAGCAACGCAAGAGCCGCGCCTGCCATGAGCCAACCATCATCGAGTCGCCGGACGAGTTCGGAGCTGTCCTCAGTGGCGGACAAGCCAAGCCAAGCAACCGCAATAAGTCCCAGAGACGACGACCGAACAATCTCAGATATCTTTGATGTCAGTTCGTCGAGGCGCTTGTTGTAGTCAAAAGGCTGTTGCACTGATCCGGCAGGCTTTTGCGCCTTCGGTTGCTTGTTAGTGCTCATGCCCGCTTCTTCGCTGCGGCCTTCTTAGCGACTTTCTTTGCAGCTTTTTTTTCAGCGGCCTTCTTAGCGACTTTCTTAGCAGTCTTCTTAGCGACTTTCTTTGCAGACTTTTTAGCGGCCGCCTTCTTTGCGGCCTTCTTAACGGCCATCTTTTTCGCAGCTGCCTTCTTTGCAGCCTTTTTGGCACGCTGGGGCGTGATCATCGGGCCGTCCCAATCTTCACCGCTTCCAGGCGCCATATAGCTGTCTCATTCGTCTGCTTTGCCAAAGTCTATCAGCCGACATAGCCCCGCTCTGAAGGCGAACTACTATTCGACACTGAGTGGTGTCTATTTCTGGTGTCTAATCCCGCCTTTCGGCGCCTTGTTGCAGGAAGTTTCCTGCATGAATCATCGAGTTCTGTCGCTGATGGCGTCTAATCCGCGTGTCTAATCTTGGGGTCTTTCCCAAGGATCGGATCGCTCTCGTGGAATATTCACATTCTCCATGTCTTGAGGCAAGCGCGGAGAATCAGGCACGGCGGCGCGGGCCCTCCTGCCGGAGGGTGCGGAGGCGTACTTTGGCCAGTCAACCAACCGTCGGACTTGCGTTAATTGCGTTTTGTCTGGCAGCGCCTACTCGCGCCGACGACATCGTGTCGCCAACTTTTGCCAAGCGAAGTGGCTTGCAAAATGGCAGGCTCGGCAGGATGCGCTGTCGCGGCTGGCGGGTACGGCATCGACTGCAAGAGCGAATGGAAAAACCGCCTGGCCCATCAAAGTCCGTGTGCAGTTCCCTCCAAAGAAAAGGGGCCGCACAAGGCGGCCCCGAAGATCACACGTGATGACTGGTATCAGAACTTGATGTTGGCTTCGACGTAGCTGTAGCGACCCGGCAGGTCATAGGTCGATGCGTCATAGCCATTGAGCGAGCAGCTCTGGCAGATCGGCGGTTCCTTGCCGGTGATGTTGTTGACGCCGCCGGCGATCGTGAAGTTCAGGTCGGTTGGCAGCTTCCAGCTGGCGCGCAGGTCGTGGAACGTGGTCGCACCGAGATGGTTCGAGCCTGCGGCCGCGTTGCTGCAGTTGTCGAACGATCCGACCGTCGTGCAGTCCTCGGTCAGGTCCGAGATGTAACGCGCCGACCAGCTCACGCCGACATCACCGAGCGTCCAGTTCAGGCGTGCGGTTGCACGCCACTTCGGAATCGCGCTGTCGTTGACTTCGACGCCAACCACGCGCGGCTCGCTGAGGCCCGAGTCGGTGGCGATTGCTTCGTAGCTCGAGACGCGGGTTGCCGACAGGCTGGCTCCGAACGTGCCGATACCGGTTTCGTTGCCGAGCCAGTTGATGCCGAAGTCGATGCCCTTGGTGTTGATCTTGCCGAGGTTGAACAGCGTGTTGTCGAAGCCGTTGATGTTGCCGCCCGACGAACGACTGATGCCGTCGCAGAACACCGGATCGAGCGTCGCTACGCAACGGTTGAGCTGGGTCTGCGCATCGGAGGCCTGGATCGCATCCTTGATCCGGATCCGATAGTAGGTGACTTCGAAATCGACCTTTTGCGACCAGCTCGTGTTCTCGCCCCAGCTCGGGCTGTACACCGCGCCGAAGGTCAGGCTCTTCGAGGTTTCCGGATCGAGAGCGGCATTGCCGCCGGTGACCACCGAGATCTGCGAGTTGGCCTGTTCGAACGTGGCCGGATTCGGCACGCCGAGCGTCGCGCAGTTCTCACCGGCCTGCCCGGTTGCGCCATTGCAGGGATCCTGGATCTGCGCGTCGAAGCGAGCGAACGTGCCGTACAGTTCGCCGATCGACGGTGCGCGGAAGCCTTCGGCCCAGGTGCTGCGCAGGGTGAAGTCGTCGCTGAGCTGCCAGCGCAGGCCGATCTTGCTGTTGGTCGTGTTGCCGAAGTTCGAGTAGTCGGAGAAACGCGACGCCACGCTCAGGTCGAGGCGCTTGGCGAATGCCAGGTCGGCGAGGATCGGCGCGTTGAGCTCCAGATAGAACTCGCTGACCGAGTATTCGCCGCTGGTCGGACCGGACGGCACGCCGTTCGATTCACCGGCCGTGACGATCGAGTCGGGCGTGTACGAACCGCTCTGCTTGCGATGCTCGTAGCCGCCCGCGAAAGCGAGTGCGCCGGCGGGCATTTCGAACAGGTCACCCGAGATGTTGGCCGTCCAGGTGGTCAGCTTCTGGCGGCTGCGATCGTTCTCGACGAACTGGATGTAGTCGAGCATGTCCTGGGTGATTGAACCCGGGCCGCCGAACATGTCGAGCGGAACGCAGGGCGCGGTGCAATCGGCGATCGGACCAAGCGCCTGCTGGATGTGGGCGATGTTGTAGGTGCCGTTGACGGTCTGGGTTGCCTTGTTCTCGGCGCTGACGAAGTTCACGTCCCAGAAGAACTGGCGGTCGCCAGCGCTGAAATCGCCGTTGAGGCCGGTCGTGAAATAGCTCGTGTCGACATCCTGGCGGAAGATGCGCGGTCCGCCTTCGACCGGGCGCCGCGTGATGAACGAACCTTCGGCGGAAATCGTGCCGAACGGGTTGTACGGGTTGCTCGCGTCGATACCGACGAAATCGGCAAGGCCACCACTGCCGGCTTCCGAACCGAGGAAGATCGGCTCGGGCGCAGCCTGGTTGACCGACTCGCGCTTGGTATAGGTGCCTTTGAGGTTCCAGTTGAGGTGGTCGCTGATGCGATAGGTGCCCTGGGCAAACAGGCCGGTGCGCTTGGATGGCGTCAGCAGCAGGTTGTACGGCGAGAAGTTGAAGCGCTCGGCATTCGTCCACGGACGGAATCCGCCGTTGCCGTCACCCGAAAGGTTGCAGAACGAGGCGCCGCCATCGATCGGGCAGAGTCCGCCAAAGGTCTCGTTCGGATCAGCCGGCGCGAATACCTGGCGGCCGTTCGGCGTGGCCGAACTCCAGCTGCCCGGGTTGACCGTGCCATTGATGCCTGGCGTCGGATAACGCGACTGCTCCCAGTCGTTCGAGCTGATGCGCTTCTGATCGTAGTAGCTCAGGTCGACGAAGAAATCGAACTTGTCGTTGCTGCCGCCAAGCGAGATGTTGCCTTGTGTCGTCTCGCCATCGCCGGTCGAATAGTCGCCGTAGTAAAGGCGCGCACTGCCGCCATCCTGCTTCTTCTTGGTGATGATGTTGACGACGCCGGCAATCGCGTCCGAGCCGTACAGCGACGACGCGCCGTCGGTCAGGATCTCGATGCGGTCGACCGCGCTCGACGGGATCGTGTTGAGATCGACGGCGGCGGAAACACCCGAGGCCGAGGACTCGCTGACCCAGCGCAGGCCATCGACGAGGATCAGGGTGCGCTTCGCGCCAAGGTTGCGCAGTGACACCGTGGTCGAACCGGAACCGACGCCCGAACCGTCGGGACTGAAGCCGAAGTTGCCGGCCGAGTTGAACTTGGTATTGAGCGACGAGCCGCTGACCGACAGGCGCTGGATCACATCGCCGATCGAGCCGAGGCCGGTGGCTTCGATGTCCGCGGCGGTGATCACCTGGACCGGGGTCTGTCCTTCGATCTCGGCCTTCTTGATGCGCGAACCGGTGACCTGGATCGCCTCGAGGCGCTGGACATCATCGCCACGGTCGGCCTGCTGGGCGAACGCGAAGCTGCTGGGAACAGCGATCAGACCGGCTGCCAGTGCGACATGCACGGACAGGCTGATGGTGCGAATCCGAAATTTCATGGGCGAGTCTCCAAGTGGATGGACGAGTGGACGGGCGAACGAACGACATTGAAAGAGAAGTGCCGGCCATCAGCGCGGCACCTTAAATAAAAAAAATGTAAATCAAACGTTCATAAAGCGCTAGAGCCGCTCGTCTTAATTCTGTCTCATTCCGCGTCCGGTTTGAAATATCTTTGATATTCATTGACTTACGATCATCGATCGAAATCCGGAAAGGCGCCTGCATGGAACGCAGGCGCTTGCATCCACCTCGCGCCGGATCGCCCGCTCGGCCTGGATGGCCGGTTTGCTGCACCGCGTTACACTGGCGGCATGCCTATCGAACGCGTTTTTCCGTGTTTTCTCCGCCTCGCCATCGGCGCCATCACCCTGATCTGCCTGGCGGCCCACGCCAGTCCGCCGAGCAAACGCGGTGATCAGCGCCAGCACTATCGCAACGCGATGGATGCGATCGATCATGGACAACCCGACGCGTGGAAGCGCTTTGCGGTCGACCTGACCGACTACCCGTTGCTGCCGTATATCGAAATGGCCCTGCTCAAGCGCGGCAAGGGCAAGCCTTCGCTGGTCCAGGTCAGCGCCTTCGTCAAACGCTGGCCCGATACGCTCGTCGCGCGCGAGTTGCGCGAATCGACCCTGCGCGATTTGGCAAAAAGCAACGACTGGACGAACTTCAACGCACTGTGGACGGACAGCGACTCCGCGGATCTGCGCTGCTCGCGACAACTGGCGCGCATCGCGGCAGGCGAAAAGCCGGACTATGCGAAAGATATCGCCACACTGTGGATGCAGCCGCGACCGACACCGGCCAGCTGCGACCCGCTGTTCGGCTGGGCCCGACAGACCGGGCAGCTCACCGACGCGAACATCTGGAGTCGCATCGAAGGCGCAGCACAAGCAGCCAATCCGGCTACGGTATCGAGCGCCGCCAGCCTGCTGGATCCGGCAGACCGGATCGCGGCCGAGCGCATCGCCGCCAGCGTGCGCGATCCCGGCGTTGTCCTCGGCAAGGCCGCAAGCTGGCCCGACACGCCGCGCAATCGCGATGCGATCTCGTATGGCCTGCTCCGCCATGCGCGTCGCAACAGCAGCGCGGCCGAAACCCTGTGGGCCGATCTCGGCGATCGCTTCAAGTGGGATGCCGCACAGAAGGATCGCGTGCTCAACGCAATCGCGGTCTATCGATCAACCAGCTACGAAGCGGATGCCCTCGCGCGTCTCAAGGCCCTGCCCGCCGAGGCCGAGGACGATGTCTCGCGCGAATGGCGCGTGCGTGTCGCGCTCGCATTGAGTGACTGGAACGAAACTCTCGTCGCGCTTGACCGCATGAGCGACACGCAGAAAGCCGACGCGCGATGGCGATACCTGCGCGCGCGCGTGCTGACCCGTCTTGATCGGAAGGCCGAGGCCGAACCGATCTTCGCCGACGTGGCCAGGGAAGCGAATTTCCACGGCTTCCTCGCTGCCGACTGGATCGGCCAGCCGTATGCGATCTGCCCGCTGACGATCACTGCCGACAAGGTCGCGGAACAGGCCGTCGCCGACCAGGCCGATCTCGCGCGCGCTCTCGAGTTCCATGCGCTCGGTGATCTGCACAATGCACGCCGCGAATGGAACTTCGCGATGCAGAAGCTCTCGGCCGACGAACGCCGCCTTGCCGCGGATTTTGCCTACCGCAATGACTGGTTCGATCGCGCTGTGTTCCTGCTCTCGGCCTCGCCGGATACCCTGGCCTACTACGAGCAGCGCTTCCCGCTCGCCGAGCGGTCGCACGTCGTGCGCTCGTCGCGCGATGGCGGAGTCGATCCGGCCTGGGCCTACGCGATCATTCGCGCCGAGAGTGCATGGATGAGCGATGCACGCTCCGCAGCCGATGCCTACGGCCTCATGCAGTTGTTGCCGAGCGTCGGCAAGAAGGTGGCGAATGCGGCAAAACTTCCCTATTCCAAACCCAGCGACCTGTTCGATCCGGACCTCAACATCCGCCTCGGCACCTTGTTCCTCGGCCAGATGGCCAGGCAGTATTCGGGCAGTCCATGGCTGGCCAGCGCCGCCTACAACGCCGGCGGTGCGCCGGTCGGACGCTGGCTTGCCGAGCGCAGCGCGATGGATCCCGATTTCTTCATCGAGACGATTCCGTACAAGGAGACCCGCGAGTACGTCGCCCGCGTGCTTGCCTTCAGCGTCATCTACGACTGGCGCCTGAACCAGAAAGTCATCCCGCTTGCCGCGCGCATGCCGAAATACGGACAGGCCTACGCGCCACCCAAGGACGACGCTTCGCGCAAGGCCGTCGTATGTCCGTCTCTTTCCAGTCGCTTGACGCAAGACTCCGCTGGCGAGTGAATCCGGTGCCGTGCAACGCCGATCACACGGCTGCCGACGACGTGCCAGACGGCGCCCCATTTGATCCGCGCTGGCGGGGCAAGAATGAAACTTGAATCCGAGGCAGGGTGCGTGGAGCCTGGACGAATCATTCTACCTTTCTGCCAGGCGGGTCGTTGATTGGCCTGCTAAACTGTGGACCTTTTTGAACATAAGTGGAGATTCAACGGAATGAAAAAGCCATTTTTCAATCAAGTAGAACGAATCCATGGCAGATCCTATTTCACAGTTCGAATCGCACCCCTGTTGTTGGCTATCGCGACGTCGTCGGGATTTTTGCCGACAGCGTCAGCAACCAGCTTGGCCCCCATAGGCGAATTCGTTCCTGGCTACATGACGAGCACGCGCACCAAGGACATGCCGACCGCCGATTTCGACGGCGATGGACTACCCGATGTCATCATCGTCGGTAGTAAGAGCTACAGCGACCTTATACAGGTTGCAGGATTCCAATCGGGTCAGGGATGGAAGGTAAAGCAACTGATCATCCCGTCGCCGGGATCCTACCTCTACGGCACGACGAACCTCTCGGCATGGCAGGCAACAGACGGCCCGCATCTGCTTTACATACGAGGCGACCTGACCAGCGAATACTCGGGATGGCCACTCACGCTGGTCCGCCAGTTGCAACTTCCCGGTTCGCCCGAATTCAGCGATGTCCAGGTGGCCGATGTCGACAACAACGGCACCTTTGAACTCCTTGCAGCCTCGAGCTATGCGCAGGGCATTCGAGCAATATCTCTTGTTACGGGAGGGACGCTCTGGGAGACCAGCGATCCCAATGGCTACAACACCACCTTGCATGTCGCCCAGCTCGATGCCGATCCGGCCCTTGAGATCATCGTTAGCGGAATGCCTGGAAGGGTCATCGATGGCGCCACGCATGCCATCGAGTGGCAATACAAGGATGGGTTTGGCCCTTTGATCGAGCACGGCCGGTTCGGGGGTTCGTCGCCGCGCTTCGCTTCCTTGAGTGATCGTATCCTCATGTTCCAGTCCCAGCCCTGGTCGCCTCTATGGGACGCGAATGAATACTATGTGAGCGCATCGACCGTGGTCGACGCAGACGGCGACAACATTGACGAACTGGTCTGCAACACGAACTCATTTCCTGGAGGGATCAGGGTGTTCGACGTTCAGACGCAGACCACTCGCTCATCGTTCGCCGGCAGTGACGCATGGCAGATTGCCGCGACCGATTTCGACGGCGATCCTCAAAAGGAAATTGCGCTCGGCCTGACGGTCGATAGTTTTGCGTCCTCGGGCAGCAGTTTCCGCGTCATCAACGCCACCAGTGGCACCAGTGAATTCGAGATTCCGGCCACGGCGCCGGGACCCTATCTCGTCGGTGGTTTCATCCAGGACGGAGCGACTGTCGACACAGTATTCGGATCGGGAGGCGAGTCCCGATACGCGGGTGTGTTTGCACGCGCTGATTCGATTACCGGCGCTGTCCGGTGGCAAACGGCAGCGAACGATTCATTACTCGATATGAGTCAGGTCAACAATATCCTGATTGCAAATCTGGCCGGTTACGCCCATCCGACGATCCTTGCTTCCGGAAGCGGACTGTATTCCTACCAGAAACGCATCGTAGCGCTGGATGCGGACGACGGCAGCGTGCTCTGGCATATTGACAGTGAAAACAGCGCGTTGCCTCAGTACGCCGCGATCAATGCCGTGACAGCCGTCGATACGAATGGAGATTCCACGGCAGATGCAGTCCTTGCGTGCACTTCGGAGCCACGCCTGCGCCTGTTCGATGCGGCCACCCGCGCGCAGATCTGGGCATCGGTCACGATGTCGGACAATTGTGGCGGTGCGATGCAATTGACCAGCGGCGGAAACAAGCAACTTGTCGCAGTCCTTTCGGAGGCGCTACGTGCCTACGATGCACAAACGCATCTGTTGAGCTGGAGCCTGCCGTTCCCTTCGGGGATCTTCGGTGCAAGCTACCTTGAGCATGGCGCTGCAGGTGCCGAGTTGGCCGTGTTCTCCGAGCATGGAATCACCTTCTTCGATGTCGAGACACGTAACCAATTGCGTGAGCTCGTTCTGCCGGATCTCTATCCGATTCAGGCCGTCGCACAGGCTGCCGGCGTTTCGATTCGTGATCTGGTCGTCGCAGGCAATGGCAAACTCGTCGTCCTCGATGGCATCACCGGCGCAGTGAAGGCGACTTCCGCTGCGCTCGGGCTGAATGCCGGATTGAACAACCAGGTGGCATTGCGCGCCAATTCGGACGGCTCCGTCCTCGTCGGCCTGGGCAGCGATGTAGCGGTCTTCAGCCATCGTCTCGATGGGTTATCCGACGAAATCTTTACCGACGGATTCGACCCAGGCATGCCGTGAGAGATTTTCCGTCTGGTCGGCTTGCGCGATCACGCAAGCCGAAACATGCGTGCCTGCTCCGCTCGCATTGAGTCGTTCATCATCTTTCCCTTCCTCTGATCGCCGCAACAGGCTCTAATGACCCCAATGTATCGGGAGCCTGCATGAAGCCGCTCAACATCGTCATCCTTGGTGGCACCGGCTTTGTCGGCAGTCACCTCGTTCCCCGCCTACATGCGGACGGACATCGCATCCGCGTGCTTTCGCGCAACCGTGAGCTGCGCCGCGAGCTCGGCGTCCTGCCGCGCGTGAAGGTCGAGAACGTTGATGTGCATGATCGCGCCCGCTTGACCCGCGCCCTGCACGGGGCCGATGCCGTGATCAACCTGGTCGGCATCCTCAACGAGCGCGGCTCGGATGGCAGTGGCTTCGAGAAAGCCCATGTCGCTTTGACCGAGACCGTGATCACCGCTTGCACGAGCGCGCGCGTGCCGCGACTGTTGCAGATGAGTGCGCTGCGTGCGGGCGAGGGTGCCAGCCACTATCTGCGCACGCGCTTCGATGCCGATACACGCGTGCGCGACTCGCGGCTTGCCTGGACGATCTTCCGGCCATCGCTGATCTTCGGTCGTGGCGATGGGTTGTTCTTCCGCTTCGCCGGGCTGCTGCGCATCGCGCCGGTGCTGCCATTGGCGCGAGCGGACGCACGGTTTGCGCCGGTCCATGTCGGCGATGTCGCCGAGGCGTTCGCACGCGCGCTCGCACACCCGCACTCGATCGGCCATACCTATGAACTGTTCGGCCCGCGCGTGATCAGCTTGCGCGAGATCGTGCGCTGGACCGCAAGCCTGATCGGCAAGCCGCGCTGGATCATCGATCTGCCCGATCCGCTCGGTTACCTGCAGGCGATGCTCGGCGAGTGGTTGCCGGGCAAGCCGATCTCACGCGACAACTTCCGTTCGCTGCAGGTCGATTCCGTGGGCGACAAGGACGGCCTCGGTGAACTCGGCATCGTCGCCATGCCGATGGAACTGATCGTGCCTGCGCTGCTCGGCAGCGATGTCCAGCAGAGTCGCCTTGACGCGTTTCGCGAAGCGCAGCGCCCGGACTGACAGCGGGATCGACCGCGCCCGCTCTGGCACAATCGCCGCATGAAGATCTATCGGGTTGGCGGCGCCGTCCGCGACAAGCTGCTCGGCAGGACGTCCAGCGACATCGATCGCGTCGTGGTCGGCGCCACGCCAGCGCAAATGCTCGATGCAGGCTATCGCCCGGTCGGCAAGGATTTTCCTGTCTTCCTGCATCCGCGCACGAACGAGGAATATGCGCTGGCGCGCACCGAGCGCAAGACCGCGCCGGGATACCACGGCTTTGCCTTCAATGCCGATCCCTCGGTGACGCTGGAGGAGGACCTCGAACGCCGCGACCTGACCATCAACGCGATCGCCGAGGACGACGCTGGCCATCTGGTTGATCCTTACGGTGGCGCCCGCGACATCGAGGCGCGCGTGCTGCGCCATGTCTCGCCGGCCTTTGCCGAGGATCCGGTGCGCGTCCTGCGTGTCGCGCGTTTCCTCGCGCGATTCGCCTCATACGGCTTTTCGATCGCCGACGAGACGATGGCCCTGATGCGCGACATGGTCGGTGCGGGTGAAGTCGATCATCTCGTCGCCGAGCGGGTCTGGGCCGAGACGCGCAAGGCCCTTGCCGAACCATCGCCGTCGGCGTTCCTGCAGGTTCTGCGGGGCTGTGGCGCGCTGCGCGTCCTGTTTCCGGAAATCGATGCGCTGTACGGCGTGCCGCAGCGCGCCGAGTTCCATCCCGAGATCGATGCCGGCGTGCACAACGAGATGGTCGTCGACATGGCAGCGCGCCTCGCCCCCGGCGACGACCTGATCGGCTTTTGCGCGATGACGCATGATCTCGGCAAGGCGCTGACGCCCGCCCAGGAATGGCCGCGGCACATCATGCACGAGGAACGCGGCGTGGCACCGCTGCGCGCGATGGCCGAACGCCTGCGCGTTCCGGCCGAACATGCCGAGTTGGCCGTGCTCTGCTGTCGCCTGCACTTGCTGGCCCATCGCGCTTTCGAACTGCGCCCGGAAACCCTGCTCGGCGTGATCGAGAAACTCGATGCCTTGCGCAAGCCGCAGCGACTCGAGCAGTTCATCACGGTCTGCGAAGCCGACAAGCGCGGGCGTCTTGGACTCTCCGAATCGGACTACCCGCAAGGCGATCTGTTGCGCAGCGCCTACCAGCTCGCGATCGGGATCAAGGCCTCACCCTTCGTCGAGCAGGGCCTGCAAGGACCGGCGATTGCCGACGCGATGCGCAAGGCACGCATCACCGCGATCGCGGAGTTGAAACTCGCGAAAGGACATCGGGACTGAGGCCCTTCCCGCACAAGCCGGCGAGCCGGCTTCAGCGGCGATGCAAGGGCGCAGTCCGAAAGTCTATTGCCCCGTGTAGCCGAGGAAATCCAGGCTCGCCTGCAGCATCGCCTCGGTCGCCGTGCGCAGCGCGCCCTCATCGACGAAGAAGCGCGGCGAATGGTTGTAGGCGGCGGTCTGGGTATCCACGCCCTGCGGCGTGCCGCCGACGAAGAAGTACACGCTCGGCGCCGGCGCACCAATGCCGAGATGCGGGAAATCCTCGGATGCGGTCCAGCGCTGCGCTTCGAGCACCGCGTCGTCACCGAGCACCTTTTTCATGCTCGCGGTGACCCGCGCGGTCAGCGCCGGATCGTTGTAGTTGACCGGGTTGCTGCCGGGCACCACCGGAACCTGCATGTCGATCGTGGCGCCATGGGCGGCAGCCACGTGCTCGGCGAGATTGCGCAGTTCCGCCAGCGCCTGGTCACGCATGCCGGCGTCGAACGTGCGGATGGTGCCTTGCAGGGATGCGGTATCCGGCACGATGTTGAAACGCTGGCCGCCGTCGAAGATGCCGAAAGTCAGCACCGCCGGCTCCTTGTTGAGATCGAGCCGGCGACTGACGATGGATTGCGCGGACATGACGATATCCGCCGCCGCCACGATCGGATCGATGCCGCGCCAGGGTGTCGCGCCGTGGGTCTGGCGACCGTGCACGACCATGCGGAACGTATCCGAACTCGCCATGATGCCGCCCGGCCGCACCGCCACCGTGCCGACCGGGTAGGCCGCCGTGACATGCATGCCGAAGATCGCATCGGGCTTGAAGTCCTTGAAGAGGCCTTCCTTGACCATCAGTTCGGCACCGCCCTCCTCGCCGGGAGGCGCGCCTTCCTCGGCCGGCTGGAAGATCATCATCACCGAGCCGGCCAGATCCTTGCGCTGTGCGGCGAGCGCGCTGGCCACTCCAAGCGTGGTTGCCATGTGCACGTCGTGACCACAGGCATGCATGACGCCGACCTGCTTGCCGAGATACTCACCCCTGGCCCTGGACGCGAACGGCAGATCGACCTCCTCGGTCACCGGCAGCGCGTCGATGTCGGCGCGTATCGCCAGTTTCGGTCCCGGCTTGCCGCCCTTGAGCACGCCGACGACGCCGGTATGGGCGATGCCGGTATGCACTTCATAACCGAGCTTCTTCAGTTCGGCGGCGATGCGTTTGGCCGTTCGCGTCTCGCGATTGCTCAACTCGGGATGTTCGTGCAGATCGCGGCGCACGGCGGTGATGTGGGCGAGGCGCGCATCCACCATCGACTCGACCGAGGTTTCGGCCGCGAACGTGGCCGGTGTCGCGAAGCAGAGGCAAAGCGCGGTAGCGAGCAGGTTGCGGCGCATGGTGATCTCCCGGATTCAACACGCAGTCGAACTCAATCGCGCGCAGGATGCAACAGGGCGAGGCCCACGAGACTGTCGCCGGGGTGCAAGCAGCGGCTTCAGCCGCGATGTTCGCGACCGAGATAGTCCTCGCTCTGCATTTCGATCAGGCGCGATTCGGTGCGTGCGAAAACCGCGCGATGGCGATGACCGTCGTAGAGATCGATGATCGGCACGGCCGCCGAGAGCACGAGTTTTACCGCGTGATCATACAATTCGTCGACGAGTTCGACGAAGCGTTGCGCCGCGTCTTCGGTCTGCGGCGTGAATTCGGGCACGCCCGAAATCAGCACGGTATGGTACGAACGGGCAAGGAAGATGTAGTCGGCGACACCGCGCGGACCTTCGCAGATCGCATCGAAGTCGAACCAGATCGCGCCATCGCCCGCGCGCATCACGCGGACCGGACGCTCGTTGATCGAAAGACTGAAATCGGAACGCTCGCGCCCGCGCGCGACTCGCCGGAAGATCGCCAGCATCGCGCGCTCGGCGCGCGCGTCGGGCGGAGTCAGATAGACCGGCGCCTGTTTGAGCGCGCGCAGGCGCCAGTCGGTCGGCGAAACCAGTTCGGCGATCTCGCAATGCGCTTCGAGCAAGCCGATCGCAGGCAGGAACCGTTCACGCTGCAGGCCATTCCTGTACAGGTCCACTGGCGCGGTGTTCGAGGTCGTCACCAGCGTCACGCCGCGCGCGAACAAGGCCTTGAGCAGGTTGCCGAGGATCATCGCATCGCCGATATCGAGCACGAAGAACTCGTCGAGACAAAGCACGCGCGCCTTCGCGGCGATGCGCTCGGCGACCGTGACCAATGGGTCGCTGCGTCCACCCAGCGTGCGCAGTTCGGCATGGATGTCCTGCATGAAGCGATGGAAGTGCACGCGCATCTTCTCCTCGATCGGCAACGACTCGAAGAACAGGTCCATCAGGAAGGTCTTGCCACGACCAACGCTGCCCCACAGGTAGAGGCCCTGCGGTGCCTCGCGCGGCTGTCCGCGCACGCGCTGCCACAGGCTCGGTCGAGCGCTGCCGGCCTGCAGCGCATCGAAAATGCGATCGAATGCAGCCAGCGCGGTTTGCTGGGCCGGGTCGGCCTGCCAGCTCCCGTCGGCCACGCCTTGCGCGTAGCGCGCGCCAGGACGCAACGCCGCGGAGGTCATGCGGGATCGTTCGACTTCGGCAGATGCATGCGCATGCCGTTCTTGATCGCGCCGCGCAGATCCATCAGGCGCCGATGAAAGAAGTGGCTGGTTTCCGGCATGCGTACCAGCTGTGGCGGTGCCGCGAGTTTCCCGACCCATTCGAAGACGCCTTCGGGGTCGACCACTTCATCCTCCTCGCCCTGGACGACCAGCCACGGACAGTCCGGCAGATCGATCGCAGCGAAGTCCCAGCGACCGACCGGCGGAGCGATCGTGATCAAGGCAGCCGCATCGAGTCGTTTTGCGTTGCGCAGCGCGACGTAGCTGCCAAACGAGAATCCTGCCAACCAGAGTGCAGCGCCCGGGCGGACCGCGCGTGCCCATTCGACGACAGCGGCAAGGTCCTCGCTTTCACCGTCGCCTTCGTCGAAGCTGCCCTCGGATTTTCCGATGCCGCGAAAGTTGAAGCGCACGGTATCGAGGCCGAGTTCGCGCAGTGATCGCTCGATGATCGTCACCACCTTGTTGTGCATGGTGCCGCCGTGCAGGGGATGCGGATGGCAGATCACCGCGATACCGGCGTTCGCGTCCGCGCCACTGTCTGCCGGCTCCGTGGCCGCTTCGATGGCACCTGCCGGCCCCTGCAGCAGGAAGCTTGCCGACTCCGCCGGAAATGCCTGCGGTGCGGACTTGTCTGGAATCTTGCTCATGGCGACCATGATACCTTGAAGGTTGTCCAGCGCCTTTTGCCACGATGAACCACCTCGCCCACGCGCTGCTTTCCGGCCCCGACGACGCGTTTCGGATCGGCGGCATGATGGGCGACTTCGTGCGCGGCGCAATCGACCCGGCACTTCCGCCCGGCATACAGCAGGGAATCGCGTTGCATCGCGCGATCGATTCGTTCACGGACAACCACGACGACATCCGCGCCGCACGTGCCGCGTTCGATCCGCCATTCCGACGCTACGCCGGCATCTTCATCGATATCTGGTTCGATCATTTGCTGGCCCGCAATTTCACGCTCTGGTCCGAAATGCCGCTGCAACGATTCAGCGACGACATCGTGCTCCTGCTGCAGGACCACGATGCCTTGCTGCCCGATTCACTGCGCCGTTTCCGTCGCTATCTGCATGCGCACGATCTGCCGGCGGCGTACGCGGATCGCGGCATGATAGGCGAGGTCCTGCGCGGCGTCGGTTCGCGGCTCAGGCGGGACAATCCACTCGCGCAGGGCCTGCCCGAACTCGAACGCCTCGAGCCCGTGCTCATGGCCAGCTTCGGGCGTTTTTTTCCGCAGCTGGTTGGCTACGCATCGACGTGGCGCACATCGAATCTGCGCTGAGCATCGCGAAACGCAGTGGCCTGCGCTCGACCGCTGCAGCGGCTTCGTATCCGATCGGCGTTGCGCCGATGCCAGACAGCCATCGCCCGTGAACGGGCTCCTGGCGGACACGACAAGCCGCCGTGTTAGCGCCTTCAGGCGCAATGCTTTCGGCAGCCGGAGGTCAAAGTGCGTCGACACCGGTCACCGTGGTGCCGGAGACCCCGGCTTGCGCCAGGGCTTCGCGGACTTCATCGCGCTCGAACGGCCGAGCGATGGCAGCGATCGGTTCGATGGCGACTCCGAGGCCGGATCGATCCGCTGCCACGTCCCGGCTCTTGATCAGATCGAGTAGTACATCTGGTATTCCAGCGGATGGGTGGCCGCGCGGAAGCGCGTGACCTCGGCCATCTTCAGTTCGATGTAGCCATCGATGAAATCGTCCGAGAACACGCCGCCGGCCTTGAGGAAATCCCTGTCCTTGTCGAGCGCAGCCAGCGCCTGGTCGAGGCTCGAACATACCTGCGGAATGTTCTTTTCCTCTTCGGGAGGAAGGTCGTAGAGATCCTTGTCCGAGGGCGCGCCGGGATCGATCCGGTTGAGGATACCGTCGATGCCCGCCATCAGCAGCGCCGAGAAAGCGAGGTAGCCCGAGTTCATCGGATCCGGGAAACGGATCTCGATGCGACGCGCCTTCGGGTTCGTCACGAACGGAATGCGGCAGCTGGCCGAGCGGTTGCGCGCCGAATAGGCCAGCATGACCGGAGCCTCGAATCCCGGCACGAGGCGCTTGTAGCTGTTCGTCGTCGAATTGGTGAACGCGTTGATCGCGCGTGCATGCTTGAAGATGCCGCCGATGTACCAGAGCGCGGTTTGCGACAAGCCCGCGTAGAGATCGCCGGCGAACAGGTTGACGCCGCCCTTGGACAGCGACTGGTGCACGTGCATGCCCGAACCGTTGTCGCCAACCAGCGGCTTCGGCATGAAGGTCGCGGTCTTGCCGTTGCGATGGGCGACGTTCTTGACCACGTACTTGAGCGCCAGCAGCTCATCGGCCTTCTTGACCAGCGAATTGAACTGCACGCCGATCTCGCACTGGCCGGCGTTGGCGACTTCGTGATGATGCACTTCAACGGTCTGGCCGAGCGCACCCAGCACGTTGCACATTTCCGCGCGCAGATCCTGCAGGGAATCGACCGGCGGCACCGGGAAATAGCCGCCCTTGACGACCGGGCGATGTCCGCTGTTGCCTTCTTCGTAGCGCTTCGACGAAGACCACGCGGCTTCCCCGGATTCGACCTCGAAGAACACCTTGCCCATGTCATTCTGCCAGCGCACCGAATCGAACACGAAGAACTCGGGCTCGGGACCGAAGAAAGCCGTATCGGCAATGCCCGTGGATTTCAGGTAGGCCTCGGCGCGCCGTGCCAGCGAACGCGGATCGCGCGAATAGGCCTGCATCGTGTTCGGCTCAAGCACATCGCAGTAGAGGATCACGGTCGGATCGGCGAAAAACGGATCGACCAGCGCGGTGTCCGGATCGGGCATCAGGACCATGTCCGATTCGTTGATGCCCTTCCAGCCCGAGATCGACGAGCCATCGAACATCTTGCCGTCCTCGAAAGTCGACTCGTTGATCGAAGCGGCCGGAAAGGTGATGTGCTGCTGGACGCCGCACAGGTCGGTGAAACGGAAATCGACGTAGGTGATGTTCCGATCCTTGATCAGCTTGAGCACATTTGCAGCGGACATGGAAACCTCGGCTAGAGTGATTGTGGCTGACTCACTGCAACCCTCATGCCAGATCTGCTGCGTCGCAAAACACATGTAAATTCAACGAATTATGCGATATTCGCAGTCAGCATCCTTGCGCTCATGCACCTTCTAGGTGCATTTTTCCGTTACGTTTCACCAAGTTGGCTCCATGAAGGAACACGCAAACCGTGCCATCTTGAAAGCGATGCAGCGCTGTGGCGATCAGCGGCAAAAGCAGGCGTTGCCTTTCTGGCAACTTCAATGCACAGGTGGCTTGGCAGCGCGCGCGGTGCCGAGGTCGACGCGGGATTCAGATCGACGTTCTGTTCACCGTGGCCAGGCGATTGGCCTGAATGACTGCCGCACGAAGCGAGCACGTGTTTTCACTGGTGTGGCAAACGCCATCGGCGATGTTGTCGTCGATCAGGTCGGCGGCGGTCGTGACACGGTAAATGATCGTGGTCGGTGGGTTTTGCGCGGTGGTGCTTGCGGATATCAGAAGGGACCCGATCCCCATGACAACCGCGATTGTCCTGCCACGGACGCGGATGCGGTTCGTGGCTGCACCGCAAATCCGGGCGCGGATCATGGATCGAACCCGTTGCGGAAGATCAGGTCAGCGGACGAAACCACCGAGCGGCAGTTCGAGAACTCCGAAACGATGAAGGCCGAGGGACCGGGCGTCGCCGCGGAGCGGCGTGTCAGTGCGGTGAGGACCAGCCCTGCACCGAGCCCTGTCGACTGCCGCGTGAAGCTGGCATTGCCCGACGCATCGGTCGTCACGTTGACGACGCTCGGCGGCGGATTGATCGGGAAGAATGATTGCCCGCCGCCGAAACCGCTCGCGTCGCAACTGCTGCTTACATAGAAATGGATTTCATAGCTGCTGTTGGGCGCCGCATTCAATGTTCCCGTGATTGTCGTGGAGGACAGGGAAGGATCGAAGATCACTGAGTGCAGGTCGGGTTTGTTGAGCAGTTCGTTCGGCCCACTGTCGCTATCGCCGTTGTCGTTGGGCGTCACCCCGATCGGGGCCAGATCGATTGCAGGACCGCCGTTGCCTCCGATCGAAGCATTGACGTCCACCTGCGCCAGGTCGCCAACGAAGAGTCCGGCGCCGGCGTTGTGCGAGATGCTCGCCGTGCCGAAGGCGGCGAAGCGGTAACGCACACCGACGAATGCACCGGTCGTGTTTCCCGCGACGAGTACTCCATTTCCACCGTTGCCGATTGGCAAGCCGCCGACACCGATGCCGATCCCGTTCCCGATCACCGTGGTCCCCGCAGTCGGGCTGTCGAATATCGCGACGCCATCGCCCAGATTGGCCGAGATCAGGTTGTCGTGGATCGCGATGTTGGTACTGTTGAGATCAACCGTGATGCCTCTGCCGGCATTCGGCAGTGCGGTCGTTCCGCTGGCTGAAAGGCCGATGATGTTGTTGCGGATGCGATGGCTTTCGGCCCGCGCATCGGCACGTGTCGATCCGATATGGATACCGTCGCCGCCAGCAGCCGAAATCAGGTTGCGGGTCTGTGCGAGCGGGGGGTTTGGACCGCCCAACTGCACGATCTCGTCGCCGACGATGTTGCTCGTGCTGCCGCGCCCGAACACCAGATTGGCACGACCCAGGGCCACGCCATTTGCCCGGGCCAGCATGCCCGAGGCATCGGTACCGAAAAAGTTGCCCTGGATGCGCACGCCGCCGACCGGACAAAATCCGTTGCCCGGGCAGGACTCCTCGCCCATCGACACCGCGGCGCCAGCGAACCGGTTTATGACGAGGCCGCTGATCACACTGGTATTGCCGGAACACAACGGCGATGCCGGAATCGATGCGCCGATCACGATGGCGTCCGCGGCGCCGGCCAGGCTGCCATCCAGTTCGATCGTGATGACGGCATTGCTGCCTTCAGCAAGCGTGTTCAGGCTGGAACCCGCTTGCGTGTAACCGTCGAGCGTGATCGGGATGTTGAACACGGGCAGCGGCGAAAGCGGCTGGATCGTGTGCAGCCCCGTGCCGGGGATCGCAAATACGATGGAGTGCGGAGCACACCGGGTACTGCCGGTGACCTGTTGCGCGTTCGCATCGACGATGGCCTGGCGCAGGCTTCCGAGGCCTGAATCGGCGGAGTTGGTGACGGTATAGATGTTCGCCCATGCGTCGCTGGCCAGCACGAGACCCAGCGAAAATGCGGCGCGTGCGAGAAGACGCACTGCGAGCGCGGAGACAGCCTCCTGCCTGCATGGCGTTGGCCGCAGCGGCATGCGGTGGGATCGGAACGGAATCCTCATACGCCGGCTTCCTCCGCAACGCGAGCGGAAAGCGGTTCCGTGATGCCTGGAGAATTGACCATCTGCTGTTCCCTTGCGAGTTGTGCTTCAGAGTCCGTTCCTGGTGTCGACGGATGTTCGGGTGGCTGCACCGTGTGCTCCACATGCAGAACAGCAAGCGGCGCCGAATCCGGCCAGGCGTACCGTTCCGTTCACCATCGAGCCCGCAAAAGCTCGCCGATGCGAGGCAGGAGCAGCGATGCTGCTGCATCGACGCACAGGCACAAGAGCCCGGATCGGTCGCCACCCTTTTTCCGCGTTGCCTGACCGTCGCGATCAGCGGATCAGCCATGTCGCGATCGACAGCCACGCGTCGGTGCGCATGACCAGCAAGCGACCGATCTGGGAGAGCATCAGCAGGCCGATACCCCACAGAAAGGCAGGGTGGATCCTGCCGTAGCGGAGCTTGTCGACGATCAGGCACGGCACGAAGAAGAGATCGGTCAGCAACAAGCCGAGGGGCGGCGCGGCGGCGCCAAAGCCGGAATGCAACAGCATGCGCGCGATCGCTGGCGTGAGGATGCCGATCGTGGCAACCAGCATGAGCCGCTTGTGGAAATCGCTGCGCCGGCGCAAGTGGATCGCGGTGCCGACCGTCGCGGCAAAAACCAGGATCGTGGTCAGCGGAATGGCGAGGAAGCGCACCGCATCGACGCCTGGCGGTGCATGCCCGATCCGGGCCGCCGTGACCGCGGTCATGACACCGACCACGAGCAGGGCCAAAGCCAGCATGGCGCCGACTATGCCGAGTCGGCGATGGAGGGCCTTGTTTCCGTGGGCGATGAGCAAGGTCTGGGTCAGGAACAGCAGCATCCACGCGCTGAACAGGATCCCGTGCAAATGCACAAGCGGTGTCGCCGGAGGGCCTCCGAAGGCTGGGCGCAGGTAGAACGTCGGCGCGAAGCCGACGAACACCGTCAGCAGCATCACCAAGGCCATGCCGGCATGGAAATAGCGATCAGAGGGCAGGCGGACCGATCCGGCGTCTACAGACACGTGATATCTCCAGCGAAAACAGCGGGCAAGGGCGTGCAGGCTTTAGAACAGCGAAAGGCGCGCGAAGCGGCCATGGATCGGGAAAATATGCCGCCCCGTGAGAGGGAATTCGCACGTCCCTGTTCGATCGATGCCTGGCTGCGGCAGGTCGCACCGTTCGCCTCGCTGCCTGCAGGCAGCGCGCGGGTCAGCGTGGACGCGCCCTTGCCCAGGGCTTCGCGGCGCGCCCCGCACGGATCCGATCAGCGCGTACACCGCTCGCGCAGCAAGGCCCGTCAGAAATCGTTCTCGATCATGTCCATGTTCACGGTATCGCCCGTGTAGGTGGCCGGACTGGTCGGCGAGATCGAGAAGTGGCCGCCACCATTCGCGGCAACGTCGGGCCACCACAGCGGATCGCCGCCGGCGAACCAGGTGAATCCGAGGAACACGCCGGCAGCGGCATTGGCGTCGACCCAGGCAATGAAATCGGCCCAGGCCTGTGGCGCATTGTTTGCGCCCGCATACATCCCGATCTCGCCTAGGTAGACCTTGTAGCCGTGCGCGGCAGCTTCGTTGACGGCGACCGCGACGTGATCGCGAGCCGCCGTGATCGAGGTGATCTCGGTCGTGCCGCCACCCTGGTCGGTGTCGAGATAGGTATGCACTTCGGCAGCCATGTTGGCGACGGGATCGTTGAGCGGCTGGCCGATCCCGTTCGCATTGAGCCATCCATACGCATTCGATCGCTTTGTCGCGGCGGTGTCGTAGAAATTCGAGGTCCAAGTGCTCGCCGCGCTGTAGCCATTGCCCGGCACGTGGATGCGCTGCGTCGACCCGGTGCTGCGGATCGCGTTGATGGCGGCCTGCGCGGCGCTGAACCAGGCCATCGTCGACATGTCGTTCGGTTCGTTGATCAGTCCATAGTCGACCCGCACGTTGCCGCCGAAGATCGTCGCCATGCGCGACCAGAAATCGGCGAAGGCCGAATTCGGTACCGATGCGGAGCCGACCACGTTGCCGCGGTAGCGGGCTCCGCCGGCACCGCCTGCCGTATTGGAATCCCACGGCTCGACGACCACGCGCAGGCCCTTGACGTTGGTCGCGTAGTCGACGATGCGCTTGTAGTTGTCGAAGTAGGTCTTGTAGCGACCGGTCTGGGAAGCCGGAATCGGTCCGTTGAGGACCTGCTGCATGCACTCCCACGAGAACAGGAAGCGCAGTGTCGTCATGTGCTTGGATGCGAAGTAGTCGATCAGGCGTTCGTCATGACGCGGATATTGGGTTCCCTCGATCGGTCCACCGGCCTGGTCGCAGTTCTGATACGCCATCTCCATGCCGGCGACATTGGTTCCGCGGATTTGCGCGGAACCCGCCGGATCGAAGTCATCTGCGAAGATCGGATCCGGCAGTCCGGCCGGTGCCGATGCATCGATGAACTGCCAGAGCGCGGATGCCGCCTGCGCCCAGATCGAATGCCCCATCCCGGGAATCGCGCACCAGTCGAGCTCGCGCGCGCAGCCGTTGTACGACACGCACGGCGACACCAGGCTCGGGCTGGTCGCGCCTGCACAGCCCTGGGTGGCGGCATAGTTGTCACGCACGCCGAGGCCTTCGGCAAACGAAACATTCGGGGTATTGTCGAGTTCGCCCCAGATCAAGGCAGCGGCCGGCAAGGCGCATGAAACACCGCCATTGCCTGTATAGGTGAAATCCGCCACGCCCATGCCATTGTTGACCGGATACAGCGTTCCGGAATGGATGCCGAGCCCGCGAATCACCGCTGGGCCCAAACGGCAACCGAGCGCATTGGCCATCGTCGCGCCGCCACTGAAGCCGATGACGAATACGCGCGTCGTATCGATGCCGAACTCTGCATTCATCGCGGCGATCACGTCGGTGACGAAGACCGCCTCGCGCGAACGACCGTCATAGGTGTAGTACTCGAACGTGCCGCCAGGCGCATTCGGATAAATGAAGACAGCACCGCTCGTCGCCTGCCCTTCGAGCGGCAATGCGCCACGCATCGCGGCGCCATTGCCGCCATCCCCGTGCAGCGAGAACACCAGCGGCAGCGCACTGCCGACCGGGGTCGTCGTCGGCCGGGCGAGCACGAAGCTGCGCGAGATTCCGCTCGAGACGATGCTGCGGTTCTCGGAGGCGTAGGCTGCGGATGCGCCGACGCTCCAGAGGCAGGCAAGGACCAGCCATGCGGCCCTGCCTCGCCCAAGCAGCGCACGCAACGGTCCTTTCCGCGGGCCCAGCGAAGAATTCACGTTCATTCAAAATCGCTCCTGAAGATCGAATCGCCTGTGTCGAGCGACGCGTATGCCGCCGGCACTGCGCCGGCTGCGCAGCGGACCGTGCCCCGAGCGACGCACCGGCTTTCGAGTTCTGCGTGCATGACCCCGTTCCTTTGAGCACAGCGACGCCAGCGACTGGCCCCCAAGGGACTCCTGCAACAGCCCTCGCCCCGGGTAACAGGAAACCACGCCAAATCCGGCCAGACCAGACGTATGATCCGCCCATGGAAAGCAGCGCTGGCGGCTTGACGCGGATTCCGACGAAGGAGTGGAGCGATTCGCTTGCTCCGGAAGTGCGCGTGCTTGCCGACCGGCTGCTGCCGCTTTTCTACTCTGATCTGAAGCGGCTCGCCCACAGGGAACGCAGCCGGGTTGGTGCCGGCGCCACGATGCAGACGACGGCGCTGGTCAATGAGGCCTATCTCAAGCTGCGGGCGAGCGAGGGCTGGAATACCGACGAGCACTTCCTGCGCGCCGCGGCGCTGGCCATGCGCCATGCCCTCGTCAACCACGCACTCGCAAGGCTCGCCGGCAAGCGCGGCGAAGGGGCACCGCACGTATCGATCACCGCCGGGCTCGGCGTGGCCGCCGAGGACGACTCCGCCCTGGTGTCGTTGAATGACGCGCTCGAGCGGCTCGCCACGACCTCGATGCGCCTCGCCCAGGTTGTCGAATGCCGCTACTTCGCGGGTTATGGCGAGGGCGAGACGGCCACGGCGCTGGGCATCTCCGAGCGCACCGTGCGTCGCGACTGGACGCTTGCACGCGCATGGCTGCACCGCGAACTGGGCGAAGGTGCCTAGGGCAACACTGGCTATCCGTCCAGTTCGGCCCGCAGCGATTCGAGGCGACTGCGCTGGCGAGCCATGTCATGGCGGGAGTCATTCACCGCGCGTTCGCTTGCCTCGAAGAGCTGCCGGGCCTGGTCACGCTTGCCTTGTTCGACCAGGCAATGGATGAGCACCGTTGCGGTTTCGATCGAACGACGATCATTCGCACCGAATTCGCCCTCGAAGCGCGCCCTGGCCTCGGTCAATGGCTGTTCGGCCTCGGCACAGCGATGTTGCGCTGACAGCGCCTTGCCCAGGCCAAGCCGCGCGGCTTCGGCATAGATGTGCCTGCCGTCACCGATCCGTGCAAACGCCGAAAGCGCGGCGCGAAAGCCGTCTTCGGCGCCAACCGAGTCTCCGGACGACAAGCGTGCATCGGCCAGCGCGATCGTTGCGATGACCGTATGCGCGTGCAGGGGACCCAGCGTCCTCGAGTAGATGTCCTCTGCCTTGAGCAGGGCCGCGATCGCCTCCTCGTGATTTCCTTCGGCACTCAAGGATTGCGCGAGTCCGGTCAAGGTGACCGCGACATAATTGTGGTCGCGTCCGAAATTGTGCTCGTACAGCCCGAGCGCTTCGCGAAATACCGGGATCGCCGCGGCGCCGTCACCGCTTTGACGCAAGGCCGAAGCAAGTTGATGCAGGGCGTTCGCCAGGTTCGGATGACGGTCGCCGAACAATTGCCGGGTCGAGTCGGCATTGGCCCGCAGCAGCGGGATCGCCTCGTCGAATCGCCCGAGCGAGGTCAGCACCATGCCGAGATTTTCGCGGACGCCGAGCAAGGTGCCGAGATCGTCGAGCGACTTGTCGTCCAGCAATGCCAGGGCCGCGCGCAGCGGTTGCTCGGCGCCGGCGATATCCCCGTTGCGGAAGACAGAGGCCCCGCGATCGGAGAGCCCTTCCGCGAGCATCGCCCGCTTGATGCCGGGCTCCCTCATCAGGACGATGGCCTTGTCGATCCAATCGATCGAAAGCGCAGTGTTGCCGCGCTCGGATTCGAGCCGCGCGAACGCACGCAGTATCCGGATGCGCAGGACGAGCCGTTCGCCCCTGCCCTGACCGGCATGGCTGAGCGCGTTCTCGAGCAATGCCTGCGCCTTGTCGTAGGCTTGCGCGCTGATATCGGCCACGGCCATGTCGACCTGCGCAACGATGCGACGTGGATCGTCCTCGGAATAGGCCTGCGCGGCCTGGTCGAGCCGACGTTTGAGCAGTTCCGCGCCGCGCGGATACTCACCGAGCGCGCGATACAGGTTTCCGCTGACACCGAGCAGCTCGATGCGTGTGTCGATGTCGTCGTCGAAGCCGATCTCGATGCGCCGCGCACCGATGTCGACGAGATCGCGCGCGCTCATCGAACGACCATTTCCCGCCTCGGGATCGTTCTGCCGGAACAGGTCGATGACGAATCCGCGAACCGCATCCGCGCGCTTGAGGGCCTGCTCGGTATCAAGCCGCGCGCTGTTCGCATACAGGGCAGCCGCGGCCATCGACGCGATCAGCAACAGCACGCCCGAAACCGGCAGCCAGTGACGCTGGACGAAGCGCCGGATCACATAGGCGCGCGCACCGCTGCGCGCCAATACCGGCTCGTTGCGCAGATGGCGTTCGATGTCACGCTTCAGTCCAGTGACGGTCTCGTAACGATGGACCGGCTCCTTGCGCAGGCACTTGCCGACAATCGCATCGAGGTCGCCCTTTACCAGGCGCCAGGAAACCGCATGGTCTGCGCCTGTTCGCGCCGCCTGGCTGGGACTGGGCGCCTCGCGATCGAGGACCAGCCTGAAGACCATGCCTGCTGGCAGCCCGCGCGTGTCGAGCGGTTTCTGCCCGGCAAGAAGTTCATAAAGGAGCACGCCGAGACTGTACACATCGGTACCTGTCGTCACGGACTCGCCGGTGAGCTGCTCGGGAGCGGCATAGTCCGGCGTGAATGGCGCCACGGTGCGATCGGCTTCGTCCGCTATCGCCGCCGCATCGATCAGCTTGGCGATGCCGAAATCGAGCAGCTTCACGACGCCATCGGCAGCGACCAGGATGTTGTCCGGCTTGAGATCCCGATGAATGATCAGATTGCGATGGGCGAACGCGACCGCATCGCATGCCTGCATGAACAACGCGAGGCGTTCACGCAGGCTCGCGCCGCGCTGCCGGCAGTAGCGGGTCAGCGGGATTCCTTCGACATATTCCATCACCGTGTACGGACGCCCGTCGGCGGTCATGCCGCCATCCAGCAATCGCGCGATTCCGGGGTGCTCGAGGCGAGCCAGGATGCGGCGCTCGGCATGAAAGCGTTCGACCTGGCCCGCGGCCTCGTAACGCAACAGCTTGAGCGCGGCGCGCTGCTCGAAGCTGGCATCGGTGCGCGTGGCGGCATAGACCTCGCCCATTCCGCCGCGGCCGATCAGATTGCCGATCTTCCAGGCGCCCACCAGGGCGCCCTCGGCCAGCGACGGGGCGGCGGCGCCGGTTTTCGCAATGAACGGCAGGCGATCGAGAACGCCGGACCCGCCATGTGCATCGAGCAGGGTTTCGACCTCCTTGCGAAGATCGGGATCATCGGCGCACTGGCTGTCGAGGAAGGCCGGGCGCGCCGACTCGGGCAGGCTCAAGGTCTGCTCGAACACCTGTTCCAGACGTTCCCAACGCTCTCGCTGCACCCGCCCGCTCCCTTCCACCCGGCAGGAACGGAGTCTGCACTGGTCCGGCTTGCCGGGACACAGGAAAACGCCGCCTCAAGGGCGGCGTTTCACGAGGCTCGTCACATGCGGATCCGGCGCGTCACTTGATCTGGGTGATCATCCATTCGACGGTGGCCTTGACCTGCTCATCGGTCAGCGACGGGTTGCCGCCCTTGGCCGGCATCATGCCGGCGCTGCCGGTGTAGCCTTCGATCGCATGCTTGACCAGGGTATCGACGCCTGCCGCGAGACGCGGTGCCCAATGTGCCTTGTCGGTCAGCATCGGTGCGCCGCCGGCACCTGTTGTGTGACAGGCATGGCAAAGATTGCCGAAGATCACGTTGCCCTCGAGCGTCCCGCCGTAGGCGACCTGCGAGGCCGCCGCCGCTTTGGCGGCTGCCGCGGCCGCCTCGATGGCGGCACGACCGGTATCGCCGGAATAGACCGCACCGACCGGGGCCAGTCGTTGCGCGAGTACCTTGGCCTTGCCCGGGTTTTCCGGCGACGGATGGCGGCTGTAGATCGAATAGCCAAGCGCAATCAACAGCGCGCAGACCAGGACCAGGAACCCGATCAGCTGGGCGAAATGCTTGAGGAAGACCGCATCGGTCTGGGGTACGGGATTGGTCACGGAGCCACCTCGTGCGGGCACCGGAACCAGATTCCGGCACGCCAAAAAAGACGCGCAAGTATAGCCACGCCGGGGATTTCGCGGAAGTCTGTCACGCAGCTGTCGCCCTCGCCGGCCGACACGGCCATCAAACTGCGGCAATACGTCGCGTGGCGTGCAGTCGGCAAGGCGCGATCAGCCCAGCAGCGGCGCGACAAGGCCCCAGGGCGAATGCGCGCGCGCGACGCTGACGATGAACGCATAGACAAGGATCGCGGCGAAATAGCAGCTGACCTGGATGGTGCGCGTCCTGCCGCGCTTCAATGCCAGCACGCCGAGCACGATGTAGACCGCGAGCAGCAGCACCTTGACCGTCAGCCAGGCCTGCACGAATGGATACTGGTGCAGGACCGTGACCAGCATCAGCGCCGACGTCAGCAGGGTCGTGTCGATCGCGTAGGACAGCATGCGCAAGGCGACATGCTGGCTGAGCCGCGAGCGCGCCAGCATCATCATGCCGCGCAGTGCAAACAGGCTGCCCGACAGGATCACGCAGAGCACGTGGACAAACTTGATCTGCGGATAGAACTCGATCATGGCGGATACCGCATCGGACGGAAGGTCCGCAAGTCTCGCATGCGGTGAATCATCCCGGCTTGCCGTCGATGCGCGGAGTCGTGAAGATGCGCAGCGAACGGACGACCCAGGGCAGGAAGGCGACCAGCCAGGCCCAGGCCGCAATTACGAGCCACACGGCCATGTTTGCGGAGAGCTCGGCGAACAGGCGGATCAGCACCACGCCCTGCACCAGGATGAAGGTGAGCCACGGGATGCGCCCCATCTCAAGCGGTCGACCCGAATGCCCCTGGGTAACCCGCGTGACCATCGCGACCAGCATCGAACCGAAGAAGCCGATGGTCAGCGCATGCACCGGCGCCCGGCCGATCGAAATGCCCGAGTCGAAAAACAGCAGCAGGCTCTGCACGGCGTACAAACCCAGCGCGATCGGCAACCAGGCCGCGGCAATATGCAGTGCGGCGAGCAGGCCCGGGCGCATGCACTTCCAGGGCTGCCAGCGCAGCCAGTGGACAAGGAAGAACGCGGCCAGCGGCGCATCGGCCAGCCACAGCCATTGCGGTCGCTGGGCCAGTTCGAGGCCGAGATGGCCCAGCGCGAACATCCAGAAGAGCGGGAGACTCCAGGCCGGCTTGTACGGCACATAGCGCGCTCCGATCGCGCTCGCGCTGAAGAATGGCAGCATGCGATGGATGACCGTGAAATAGATCGGCAGAAGCAATCCGAAAGTGCCGATCCTGATGGCAGCCACGGCCAGCCCGGCCGATTCGCCGAACACGAATGCGGTGAACATGGCGAGCCCGCAGAAGCCGAGCACGAGGGCGCCGTAGCAGGACAAGGCGGTGCGGTCCCTCGCTCGATTGCGAAGCAGGATGCGGCCCAGCACGGTCAAGGCACAGGCCCAGCCGGCCAGCATCATCAGCAATCCCGCGAGCAACAGTGGCCGCATGTCGAGCAGGCCGGCATGGGACAGCAGATAACCGCCGAACACGCCGACAAAGACCGGCACGTAGTGACGCCGGCCCAGGGCAGGCTGCGCCATCCAGCGGGGAAACACGGTCAGCAGGAAGCCGAACATGAAAAGCGGCAGCATGCCGTACTGGGTAAACGCCGCATGCGCCCAGCCCGACGGTATCGGCGCGGCCGGCACGGTGAATCCGAAGTAGCCGCCAGACAGGACGCAGGCCCACCACAACATCGAGACGATGATCGCCGAGGCCCCGCCAAGGAACATCATCCGGTGCGGCGCACTGGCCAGCAGGGCCGGCAGATCGGCGAAGCGCGAGGTCGCATCGTCGCGCGACGAAAATTCCAGAATGAAGCCGAGATTCACGCTTTCCGCCTGGATCGTGCGCGCGCATGGAAATCGGAGCGACAGGGATTCCGTGGTCATCAACGTACTCCGCCGGGAGGAAGATCGCGGAGGCCTGGCCTGGCCGAAGTGCCGCTGGCCGGCATGATCGCGAACGATTCGCATCCATGCCTTGACCAGGATCAGAACAAGCGCGGAAATCCTGCGAATCCCGCCGTGCATGCCGAATGGCTGCCCGGCATTCGAGAATTCCTGCATCGTCAGCGGAGAAAATGCGTATCGACATGCCGCGCGCGGCATCGCGGCGGCGGAATGACAGCGCGGCGGCCGGTCAGTCGATCTTGATCGGCTCTGCGGAACCCGGCAACTGGCAGGCAAACCCGCGCGCGATCAACACGTCCTGCAGTGCGCGCATGCCGCGCTCGATTTCGCCGTGGACGAGGAATACCTTGCGTCTCGGTGCATCGCCAAGCCAGCCGAGCAAGGCCGGCTGATCGGCATGCGCGGAGAAACCGTTGATCGTCCAGATCTGCGCGCGCACCGGGATATCGTCATTGAACAGGCGCACGTGGCTGGCTCCGTCGATGATGCGGCGGGCGAGCGTGCCTTCGGCCGCATAGCCGACGAAGACCACGCTGCTGCGCTCGCTCCAGAGATTGTGGCGCAGATGATGGCGCACGCGACCTCCGTTGCACATGCCGGAGCCGGCCAGGATCACGGCGCCGCCCTGGATGCTGTTGATCGCCATCGACTGCGCGGTTTCGCGGGTGAAATGCAAACCGGGCATGTCGAACGGATCGCCATGCTTGAGCTCCTCGATAAAGCCGAGGTCGAAGCATTCCGGATGGCGTCTGAAGATCTCGGTCGCCGAAATCGCCATGGGCGAATCGAGGAATACGCGCAATTGCCGCGGCAGGGCGCCGGTGCGGATGCCGAAATGCAGGTAGTAGAGGACCTCCTGGGTCCGTTCGAGCGCAAAGGTCGGAATGATCACGTTGCCATGACGCGCCGCGGTCGTGCGGATCGCCTCGTACAACTCCTCGATGGAGTCCGGCATCGAACGGTGAGCCCGGTCACCGTAGGTACTCTCCATGATCACGTAGTCGGCTTCCGGCGCAGGCATCGGATCGCGCACGATCGGCCGCCCCGGATTGCCGAGATCGCCCGAAAAGAGCATGCGTCGCTGCCGCTTGCCGTCGTCGACTTCAAGCAGCACCGACGCCGAACCGAGAATGTGCCCGGCGTCGAGAAAGCGCGCCTGCATGCCTTCGACCACCGCCACCGTTTCGCCATAGGTCACATCCGCGGCAAAGAAATCGAATGCGTGCAGGGCGTCGTCGATCGTATACAACGGTGGCCTGATTTCTTCGCCGGGACGATTGTGCTCGGCAGCGCGACGTGCCTGTTCTTCCTGCAATCCCGCGGCGTCGAGCAGGACGACGCGGGCCAGCTCGCGGGTTGCCGCGGTGGCGTGGATGCGCCCGCGAAAACCCTGCTTGACGAGCAGGGGAATGCGCCCGCAATGATCCAGATGGGCATGCGTGAGCAACAACGCATCGACGCTGGCCGGGTCGAACTCGAACGGATCGGCGTTGCCGAGCTCGATCTCACGGCTGCCCTGGAACAGGCCGCAATCGATCAGCACGCGCCGGTCGTTGCAACTGACCAGATGACAGGATCCGGTGACCTGCTTGGCGGCACCATGGCAACTGTAGACGATCATGGCATCTCCGCGACGGGGCCTGGTGATCTGGCGACGAACGCACGCATGGCAAGGCGCAAACCTTCCAGCCAGAGGAAGGACAATGCAAGCATGCCTGAGATGCCCACCAGTGCGGCGAAGCCGGGCACGGCCAGACCCATGATCGAGCGCAGATACGGAATACCGATCGTCAGCAGCAGGATGAGCACGTTCGCGGCGAGCATGCGCGGCAGCCAGTGGTTGCGTCCGGCGCGGTGAGCGAAGAGCCCGTGCGCCGGGTCGCGGTTCGCCAGGATCAGCACGAACAGGCCAGCGACCAGCGCGACGAACACCGAAGTGCGGCTTTGCTGCGCATCGACTTCAAGCAGGAGGAGACCGAAGAATCCGAGCAGCAATCCGGCAAAGCCGAGGCCCTGGACAATGGCGAACGCCAGATTCGGCCATGCAAAGGGCGATGCGTCGATCGCCCGCGGCGGCCGCTGCATGATGTCTCCTGCTTCGGGCTCGGCCTCGAACAGGATCGAGCAGGCCGGATCGATCAGCAGCTCGAGCAGCACGATGTGCACGGGCATCAGCAGCACCGGCCAATGCAGCAGCGGAGGAATCAGGGTCAGGGCAATGATCGGCACGTGTACCGCGAAGACGAAACGCGTGGCCTTGGTGATGTTGTCGTAGATGCGGCGCCCCTGGCGAATCGCCGCGACGATGCTGGCGAAGCTGTCATCGAGCAGGACCAGGGCGGCCGCCTCGCGGGCAACGTCGGTACCGCGCTCGCCCATGGCGATGCCGACGTCGGCCGCCTTCAGCGCCGGCGCATCGTTGACGCCGTCGCCGGTCATCGCGACGACCTCGCCGTTGCGCCGCAGGACATGCACGAGCCGCAGCTTCTGCTCGGGCTGCACGCGCGCGCACAGATCGACATGGCGCAGGCGTTCGGCGAGTGCAACGTCGTCGAGGGCGTCGATCTCGGCGCCGGTAAGCACATCGGGGCGTTCGCTGAGGCCGACCTGCTGCGCGATCGCGCGCGCGGTAGCCGGATGATCGCCGGTCAGCATGACGATGCGGATGCCCGCGCTGCGGCATTCGGCAATGGCGTCCGGCACGTCCGCGCGCGGCGGGTCGACGAACCCGAGCAGACCGAGAAACTCGAAGCTGAAATCGTGCTGGCTGCGTGGCCGCACCTGCCCTGTCCAGCGCCCGCGGGCGACGCCGAGCACGCGCAGACCGCGCGCGGCCATCGCGTCGACCTGGGCAAGAATGCGTTTGGCCGCCTCGGCGGGAAGATGGCACAGGTCGATCACGGCCTCGGGCGCGCCCTTGGTCGCCAGCAGATGCCGGTCCGGCGCTCCGGCCGGGAACACGCGCGTCATCGCCAGGATTTCCGGCGACAGGCCGTACTCGAATTCGGCCGACCATTCGGCGTGCACATGCTCGGTGCCTTCGAGCCAGCGATGGCCGAAGGCCTGGATCGCCTTCTCCATCGGATCGAATGGATCGGCAGGGGTCGCCAGCATCGCGAACTCGACCAGTGCGTGAAAAACCTCGGGTAGCTCGGTCGCCGCTTCATCGCGAAACTGGCCATCGGTCAACCGCAATTCGGCGACCTGCATGTGGTTGCGGGTCAGCGTGCCGGTCTTGTCGACGGCCAATACCGAAATCGCGCCGAGCGCCTCGACCGCCGGTACGCGCCGGGTCAGCACCTTGCGCTGCGCGATCCGCCACGCGCCGAGTGCAAGAAACACGGTGAGGATGACCGGAATTTCCTCCGGCAGGATGGCCATGGTCAGCGCGATGCTGGCAAGCAGGCTGTCGAGCAGCGCGTGTTCGTCCCACCACCAGTTGAGCAGGAAATACAGCGTGGCGAGCGTGAGACCGGCCAGGGTCAGGTTGCCGATCAGTCGACGCGACGCATCCTGCAGACCGGAACGCGGCTCCACCGTCCTCGCCAGCGCCTCGCCGATGCGACCGACGGCTGTGGCGCTGGCGGTGGCGGTGACTTCGGCGATGCCGATGCCGCGCGTGATCAGGGTACTGGCGAACAGCGCGCCGCTGTCCGCGCCGGGCAACTTCGCGACCGGAACCGCTTCGCCGGTCAACAACGATTCGTTGGCGTCGAGCTGACCCTCGATAAGTATCGCGTCGGCGGCGACGCGATCGCCTTCATGCAATACGAGCAGATCGCCCAGAACGACATCGCGACCCGCAATGCGGACTTCCTCGCCTTGGCGCAGGACCAGCGCACGCGGCGCCGAAAGATCGCGCAGGGATTCCAGCGCGCGCTGGGTCTTGCGCTCCTGGACCAGGGTGATGCCGATGACGAGGAACACGGCGCTCAGCAGGAACATCGCCTCGGCGGTGTCGCCGAGCGCCAGATAAAGGCCTCCGGCAACCAGCAGCATCAGGAACATCGGCTCGGTGACCACATCGCGCACGATCCGCAGGAAGGATTTCGCGCGCGCGCCCGGCAAGGTGTTGGGACCGTTCGCGGCCAGGCGACGCGCCGCCTCGGCATGATCGAGCCCGCGCAGTTCCCCCGCGGCCGGCAGCTTCAACGGCGTCATGCGTGTTGCATCGCACGGTCGTGCAAACGGCTTCGCCCCCATCGACGAGGATCGCGAGGCTCGGGATTCCAGTGCGAAGTTGCGCAACGGCTCATGGCCCAGCTTGGCACAGGATGATCACGGGATGGTTTGATCTGGATCAGGGCGCCCGCGTGCCGTCCTCCGGATCATGGATGCCATGACCCGCATAGAACGAATCCTGCCGGAGAATTGCATGAAAACTTCCATGACCGTGCCGATCTCGGTCTTCGCCTTCCTCGTCGCCCTGAAGGCCGGCGCAATCCTGCCTGCCCACGCCGGGCATGCGCATCACGAACCGGCGCAAGCATCATCCGAAAGCAACGCGCCGGCGCAACGCCATGCCGCCGATGCGCCGCTGCGCGAAGGCATGGCGCGCATCCACACCGCACTTGACGAGCTGCGTCACTATGAAATGGGTCACATGCCCCAGCCACTGGCCATCGAGCAGGTCGCCGCGATCAAGTCCGCCATCGACTCCGTGTTCGCCACCTGCAAGCTCGAACCCGAAGCCGACGCCGCCCTGCACGGCATGCTCGTTCCGCTGCTCGATGGCGTGCAGGCGTTCAAATCGAATCCTGCCGATACCTCGTCGGTGGCCGCGATGCGCCAGGCGATCGCCGACTATCCACGCCTCTTCGACGACCCGAACTGGCCGCTGCACCCAGGCGTCGGTGCCGAACACGAGCATTGATGCCGTGGGCGACCCGATTCCGGCTTGGCAATGCATCGGTTGTGGACGCATCGAAGCGCCGCAGACCTGCATCGGCGTATGCCAGGATCGCAAGGTGCATCTTGTGGCGATGCCGGACCATCAGGCAGCCCTTGATGCGATCCAGCAATTGCTCGTGCAGATCGACGCGATGCAACGCGTGCTATCTCGCCTCGCCCATTCGATACCGCGCGAAGGCCAGTGGGAAACCTCGTATCGGGCCGCGCAGGAGCAGGCGAGAATCGTGCTGGCTGCGAATTCCTGAGTCGCGACTCACCCGCACTACGCGCCTCCGCGATACCTCTTTCGCACATCGCGACACGCCTGTCTCCGCGCTATCGATACCGCGGATTCCACCGGGCGCGTCGCGAGGCTTGAATCGCCTGGGCATGGCGTCATGCGTGCTGCAAGTCACCGCTGCTCGTTCGTTTCACGCGGCGCCTGCCGGTGGATAAACCACGTCGAGCCCGTCGATCATTGCGCCGCGCGTCAGGCTGCCCGCCACGACCTGGCCCGGCCCCATGATGTGGACTACCTGCTCACCGCGAGCGATCAGATGGTCGGCAATGATGCGTCGGTGACAACGCCACCAGACCGCCTCCGAACACATCAATGCGCAGCGTTGCCGGGCACTGCGCTGCACAAGCTCATCGAGACCGTTGGCGAACGTCGCGCTGCGCGCATGGGCCGCATAGCGCGCGAAGCTCGCATTGCTCCAGAAATTCTCGGGCGGAACGCCGTCGAGTTCGCCGACCGTGCGACGTCCGCACAGGGCCGGCACATGCCAATAGTCGATGCCCGACGCCGACAGGCTCGCAGCGAGTGCATCCGCGTTGTACTGCGGAAAACTGCGCGAACCCGGCAAGCGACGCACATCAACCACGCACGCGATACGTGATTCGGCCAGCAGGCCAAGAAACACTTCCAGCGGCCGCGAAGAATGGCCGATCGTGAAAACCGGAAGGGCAGCGTGGATCATGCGCTCAGGGTACGGACTGGCGACAGTCCGCTCAATGAGTGCGTCCCCTTTGTACGACGGAAAACTGCGCGAACCCGCGCGCGACGCTCCTCGACCAGTTGACTCCATCCGCAAAGGGGCGCGGCATGCAGCTCGGGAATCGCCGCGATAAATCGCATCCCGATATCCCCATCTCGAGGATCCCGCGCACGCGGCTCCTGATGATCGACAAGCTGTGCAGGCGCTGGAAGCGCGGGCGCACAAAAGGCCGCTGATTCGCTACGCTGACTCAGCGGCCGAGCTCGCGCCAGGCTCAAAACCGATAGGCTGTGAACTGCGACCGAGCTCATACTCCTCGGCGGGAGCTGTGGGGGATTGATCTGTATTCGCTGCACCGGACGAGCCCGGCCCAGCAAGTGCCCATGACAGAACATGCGCATTCCGATCCTGATCACGCTAAATTGGTCTGACACCCCCGATTCACGAGATTGACTGGCAGAAGACCCGCATGACGAGCAGCACCAGAGAGACCGAACGAGCTGAACTGCACAAGACCATCTGGCGCATCGCCAACGACCTGCGAGGCAGCGTCGATGGCTGGGATTTCAAGACCTACGTACTGGGAATGCTTTTCTACCGCTTCATCTCGGAGAACCTCACCAGCTACCTCAACGAACAGGAGCGCCGCGCGGGTAGTGCCAACTTCGACTATGCCCTACTGAGCGATACCGATGCCGAGTTCGGCCGCGCCGAAACGGTGAAGGAAAAGGGCTTCTACATCCTGCCTTCCGAGCTGTTCGCCAACGCGCGGGCACGTGCCCGTCACGATGCCAACCTCAACGAAACCCTCAGCAATATTTTTGCCGATATCGAAGGCTCGGCCAACGGCAGCGACTCGGAGCACGACATCAAGGGCCTGTTCGACGACCTCGACGTGAACAGTTCGAAGTTGGGGCCCACCGTGGCCAAGCGCAACGAAAAACTGGTCAAGCTGCTCGACGCCATCGGCGACCTGCCGCTCACCAACGATGGAGGCTTCTCCGCGAACTCCATCGACCTGTTCGGCGACGCGTACGAGTACCTGATGCAGATGTACGCCTCCTCCGCCGGCAAGTCGGGCGGTGAGTTCTACACGCCGCAGGAAGTCTCCGAACTGCTTGCGCGCATCACCGTTGTCGGCAAGACCGAGATCAACAAGGTGTATGACCCGGCCTGCGGCTCGGGCTCGCTGTTGCTCAACTTCGCCAAGGTGCTGGGCAACGACAAGGTCCGCCAGGGTTTCTTTGGCCAGGAGATCAACCTCACCACCTACAACCTGTGCCGGATCAACATGTTCCTGCACGATGTGAACTTCGAGAAGTTCGACATCGCCCACGGCGACACGTTGACCGATCCGGCCCACTGGGATGACGAGCCTTTCGAGGCCATCGTTTCCAACCCGCCGTACTCGATCAAGTGGGATGGCGACGCCAACCCGCTGCTCATCAACGATCCGCGCTTCGCCCCAGCAGGCGTGCTGGCGCCCAAGAGCAAGGCCGACCTGGCGTTCACCCTGCACATCCTGTCGTGGCTGGCGGTCAATGGCACGGCGGCCATCGTCGAGTTTCCCGGCGTGCTGTATCGCGGCGGCGCCGAGCAGAAGATCCGACAGTACCTGATCGACAACAACTACGTCGACGCCGTGATCCAGTTGCCGCCCGACCTGTTCTTCGGCACCACGATTGCCACCTGCATCATCGTGCTGAAGAAGTCCAAGCGCGACAACGCCACCCTGTTCATCGATGCCAGCGCCGAGTTCGTGCGCAATGGCAACAAGAACAAGCTGTTGCCGGACCACCGGCAGAAGATCCTCGACGCCTTCATCCAGCGCCAGAGCATCGAGCACTTCGCCCGCCTGGTCGAGAACGGCGACATCGCCGCCAACGGCTACAACATCGCCGTCTCCAGCTACGTCGAACAGGCCAACACCAGCGAAGCGGTGGACATCCGGGCGCTCAACGCCCGGATCAGCGGCATCGTCGCGCGGCAGGCGGAACTGCGGACGCAGATCGACGCCATCGTCGCCGATCTGGAGAGAGAACAGGTATGAGCGCCCAGCCCGGCGGTGAAATCATCCTCTACCAGCGTGGCGACGGCCCCGCCATCGACGTGCGGCTCAGCGGCGATACGGCCTGGCTGTCCCTGAACCAGATCGCCGCTTTGCTGGGGCGTGACAAATCCACCATTTCCCGGCATATCGCCAACGTGTTTTCCGAGAGCGAACTGTCGCGCAATTCAGTTGTTGCAGAATTTGCAACCACTGCCGCCGACGGAAAAACCTATCAGGTTGAGTACTTTAACCTCGACGTCATCATCTCGGTCGGCTACCGGGTCAAGTCGCAGCAAGGCACCCAGTTCCGTATCTGGGCCACCCAGCGCCTGCGCGAATATCTGGTCAAGGGCTTCACCATGGACGACGCCCGGCTCAAGAACCTGGGCGGCGGCAACTACTGGAAAGAGCTGCTCGACCGCATTCGCGACATCCGTTCCAGTGAGAAGGTCCTCTATCGGCAAGTGCTGGACCTCTACGCCACCAGCGTGGACTACGATCCCAAGGCCGAAGCCAGTACCGCTTTCTTCAAGACCGTGCAGAACAAACTCCATTACGCCGCGCATGGCCAGACGGCGGCCGAAGTCGTCAGGCAGCGCGCCGACGCCGGAAAGCCGTTCATGGGGCTGCTCTCTTTCAGCGGCTCCAAACCCACCCGGGGCGAAGCCATCATTGCCAAGAACTACCTCGATGCCGATGAACTAAAGCGCCTGAACGCCCTGGTTTCGGCCTACTTCGATGCCGCCGAATTCCGCGCGATGAATCACGAACCCACCCACATGAAGGACTGGCTCTCACACCTGGAGCGGATGATCGCCGCCATGGGCGGCAAGGCCTTGCAAGGCGCAGGCAAGGTCAGCCACCAGGATGCACTGGCGCATGCGGAATCGGAATTCGCGAGGTTCCGATCACAACAGGACGCCCTGCCGTCCGATGTGGAAGCCGTCTATCTGGAAACCGTGAAGGCCGCGCAGAAGAAGATCAGCGGGAAGAAGCAGCCATGAGCCGGATCGATGACCTCATCGCCGAGCTTTGTCCGGAGGGGGTGGAGCACCGCGGGCTTGGCGATTTCGGCGAGTTTGTTCGCGGTAACGGCCTGCAGAAGAGCGATCTCCGAGACTCCGGCTTCGGCGCAATCCACTATGGCCAAGTTCACACCATTTACGGAGTATGGGCGAGCGAAACAAGATCGTTCGTTACGGAGGAGTTGGCGCGAAAGTTGCGCAAGGCACGAACTGGTGACCTCGTGATCGCAACTACAAGCGAGGACGATGCAGCAGTGGCAAAAGCAGTCGCTTGGGTTGGCGAAGGCGAGGTCGCAGTCAGCGGTGACGCATACATCTATCGGCACTCGCTTGAGCCGAAGTATGTCGCGTACTTTTTTCAATCAGAACAGTTCCAGTCTCAGAAAACTCGCCACATCACCGGCACCAAAGTTCGTCGCATTTCCGGGGACAGCTTGGCAAAGATAAGGATTCCTGCGCCACCACTCGCCGTGCAGCGCGAGATCGTGACGGTACTTGACACCTTCACCAAGCTGGAGGCGGAGCTGGAGGCGGAGCTGGAGGCGGAGCTGGAGGCGCGTCGGCGGCAGTACAAGTACTACCGCGACGCGCTCTTGACGTTCGGCGAGCGCACGGACGCTGACGCAAGCAAGCAAGCAAGCAAGCATAAGACTAATGACGATGGCTGATGTTGCTGAAGTTCGTAGCGGATGGGGCTTCCCGGAAGCCTCTCAGGGCCAGACCGAGGGAACGTATCCGTTCTACAAAGTCAGTGACATGAATATTGTCGGCAACGAAAGCATGATGACGACAGCTAATAATTTCGTTAACGAAGCCACCGTACGTAAGCTTGGCGTCCGGCCTGCCCCCGCGGGCACCGTCATCTTTCCTAAGATCGGCGCTGCCGTGGCGACCAACAAGAAGCGACTGCTCTCGATGCCATCGGCCTATGACAATAACGTGATGGGCTTGATCCCTGGCAAAGAACTCAATCCACGATTCCTCTTTTTCTGGATGCAGACCGTTGACCTAACCAGGCTCGCGCACGATTCAGGCGCTGTTCCTTCCATTCGAAAAAGTGAGATGGAGAGCCTGAAAGTTCCGGTTCCGCCGCTTGAAGAGCAGGAACGTATTGTAGCCATCCTGGACCGTTTCGACGCGCTGGTTAATGACATCAGTCACGGCCTGCCAGCCGAAATCACGGCCCGCCGCCAGCAGTACGCGCACTACCGCGACCGGCTTCTCAACTTCCGGGAGGCGGCATGAGCGATGGCCTGAAGCCTCCTCGTTACGAAGCGATCGCGCTCTCCAGCGAGAGCACGGTCGTCGCCGAGTTCCTGCCCGACACGGGTGTGCGGGACCCGACCTATCAGTCCGAGGCCGCCCTGGAGAAAGCCTTCATCGAACAGTTGCGACTGCAGGCCTATGAATACCTGCCGCTCACCTCGGAAGCCGCGCTGATCGCCAACCTGCGCCGGCAAATGGAGAAGCTCAACAAGATCAGCTTCACCGATGCCGAATGGGAGCGGTTCTTTGGTACCTGCATCGCCGGCGCCAACGACGGCATCCTGGAGAAAACCGCGCGCATCCAGGAAGACCATATCCAGGTCCTGAAGCGCGACGACGGCACGACCAAGAACATCTACCTGATCGACAAGGCGAACATCCACAACAACGCCTTGCAGGTGATCAACCAGTACGAGGCCGATGGCGCCCGCTCCACGCGCTTCGATGTCACCGTGCTGGTCAATGGTCTGCCGATGGTGCACGTCGAACTCAAGCGTCGCGGCGTGGACATCCGCGAGGCCTTCAACCAGATCAACCGCTACCAGCGCGACAGCTTCTGGGCGGGCTCGGGCCTGTTCGAGTACGTGCAACTTTTCGTCATCAGCAACGGCACGCTGACCAAGTACTACAGCAACACCGTGCGTGACGGCCATCTGCGGGAGCAGACCAGCAAGCGCAGCAAGAGCAAGACCTCCAACAGCTTCGCCTTCACCAGCTGGTGGGCCGACGCCAGAAACCACCAGATCACCGAGCTGACCGGGTTCACCAAGACCTTCTTCGCCAAGCACTCGCTGCTGAACGTACTTACCAGGTACTGCGTGTTCGACGTGGATCGCAAGCTGCTGGTGATGCGGCCCTATCAGATCGTGGCCGCCGAACGCATCCTGCAGCGCATCGCCACCGCCACCAACTACAAGCAGTTGGGCAGCGTGGCAGCGGGCGGCTACATCTGGCACACGACCGGCAGCGGCAAGACGCTGACCAGCTTCAAGGCCGCGCAACTGGCCCGCGGCCTTCCGGACATCAACAAGGTACTGTTCGTGGTGGATCGCAAGGATCTGGATTACCAGACCATGCGTGAGTACGAGCGTTTCGAGAAAGGCGCCGCCAATTCGAACACGTCCACCGCGGTGCTGCAGCGGCAGCTGGAAGACTCCAACGCCCGCATCATCATCACCACCATCCAGAAGCTGTCCCGCTTCGTCGCCCGGAACAAGCGACACGCGGTTTACGACGCACACGTGGTGGTGATCTTCGACGAGTGCCACCGCAGCCAGTTCGGCGACATGCACGCCGAGATCACCCGGGTGTTCAATCGCTATCACCTGTTCGGCTTCACCGGCACGCCGATTTTCGCCGAGAACGCCGGCACCACCGGCAACCCGCTGCGGCGCACCACCGAGCAAGCCTTCGGTGACAAGCTGCACACCTACACCATCGTCGATGCCATCAACGACAAGAACGTGCTGCCGTTCCGCATCGACTACATCAACACGATCAAGACGCAAGCTGGCATCAAGGACAAGAAGGTCCCGGCCATCGACACCGAGCGGGCGCTGCTGGCACCTGAGCGCATCACGCAGATCGTGGGCTACATCCGCGAGCACTTCGACCAGAAAACCAAACGCGCCAGCAGCTACCGGCACGACGGCAAGCGCTTGGTTGGTTTCAACTCGTTGTTTGCGTGCGCCTCCATCGACGCGGCCAAGCGCTACTACGCCGAGTTCACCGAACAACAGAAAGCGCTGCCCGCGGCGCAGCGGCTCAAGATCGGCCTGATCTACAGCTTCACCGTCAACGAGGAAGAACCCGATGGCCTCCTGGACGAAGAAGAATTCGAGACCGAGAGGCTGGATGCCAGCTCACGCGATTTTCTCGAAGCCGCGATTCAGGATTACAACGCCCTGTTCGGCACCAGCTTCGACACCAGCGCCGACAAGTTCCAGAACTACTACAAGGATCTTTCGCAGCGCCTGAAGAAGCGTGAGCTGGATCTGGTGATCGTGGTCAACATGTTCCTGACTGGCTTCGATGCCACCACGCTCAACACCCTGTGGGCCGACAAGAACCTCAGGGCGCATGGCTTGATCCAGGCGTACTCACGCACCAATCGCATCCTCAATTCGGTCAAGACCTACGGCAACATCGTCTCCTTCCGCAATCTGGAACAGGAGACCAACGACGCGCTGGCACTGTTTGGCAACAATGATGCGAAGGGCATCGTCCTGCTCAAGCCCTACGCCGAGTACTACAGGGAGTACGAGAAGCGGGTTGGCGAACTGGTCGAAGGATTCCCGCTCGGCAAGGCCATCGTTGGCGAAGCGGCCCAGAAGGCATTCATCAAGCTGTTCGGCACAATCCTGCGACTGAAGAACATCCTGACGGCCTTCGACGATTTCGCCGGCCACGAAATTCTCAGCGAACGCGAGTTCCAAGACTACCAGAGCCTGTACTTGAACCTGTATGCGGAGTTCCGGGCGGCGTCGGGCGCCGAAAAGGAATCGATCAACGACGACGTGGTGTTCGAGATCGAGCTCATCAAACAGGTCGAGATCAACGTCGACTACATCCTGCTGCTGGTCGAGCAGTATTTGAAGAAAAAGGGTTCCGGCGGCGACAAGGAAGTCCGCGCGACCATCGAACGCGCGATCAACTCCAGTCCATCCTTGCGCAACAAGAAGGATCTCATCGAACAGTTCGTCGACTCGGTAACCACCAAGTCCAAGGTGGACGCGCAGTGGCAGGCGTTCGTCGCGGCCAAGAAGGTGGAGGAGCTGGAACACATCATCAGCGAGGAGAACCTCGACCCCGAGGCCACTCGCAGCTTCATTGACAGCGCCTTCCGCGACGGCAGCATCCCCACCTCGGGCACGGCCATCACCAGGATCCTGCCGCCGGTATCGCGGTTCACCAAGGGCGGCGGACACGCCACCAAGAAACAGACAGTGCTCGACAGACTGGCCGCCTTCTTCGAGCGGTATTTCGGCTTGACCTGAAGGTGGTGGTGCAGTCGCATAGGCACGCGTCAGCAAATACGAGCCGGACCAGCTTGCCAGGAAATTCGAGGTTGGCTTTGTTCGCAAATTCGCAACCGGATGAATGTATGCCGCGCAGGCAGCGCGACTCGATGGCGACTGAGGACTCGTTGCGAATCGGCAAGAACCCTTGCGAATACGCCCGCACTGCCAGTTCAGCAACACGGCCTACAATGCGGCCGA